>Ga0194120_10000568_pt1 | contig 69906 bp, 54 predicted proteins | sample TA2MahCa65mmetaG_FD_148642 | JGI IMG/M metagenome (GOLD analysis project Ga0194120, IMG submission 148642) | Freshwater microbial communities from Lake Tanganyika, Tanzania - TA2015019 Mahale Deep Cast 65m | ecosystem: Environmental > Aquatic > Freshwater > Lake | place: Tanzania: Lake...
GTTCGGAACTATTGACATTGATTATTTCATCGGCATTGATGGATTAAGCGTGATGATGGTGTTTCTCACTGCGCTAATCTCTCTCATCGGAGCGATATCTTCTTTCACGATTGAAAAATCCGTAAAAGGATATTATGCGTTATTACTTCTTCTCGATACGGGAATGATGGGAACGTTCGTCGCTCTCGATTTTTTCCTCTTCTACGTTTTCTGGGAAGTGATGTTATTGCCGATGTATTTCTTAATCGGAATTTGGGGCGGTCCGCGACGAGAATATGCCGCAATAAAATTTTTCCTTTATACACTTGCAGGAAGCATTTTTATGTTACTTGCAATTATCGCGTTGTATTTCAGTGTTTCGTATGTTGACCCAGCAACCGGAGAAAAAGTTCACACATTCAATATGTTATTGATGATGAATCCTGCTAATTATGAGGCGGGTTCATTGCTTGCAGGAATTCATACGTGGTGGCGGTATGTTGCGTTTCTTGCTATGTTTGTCGGTTTTGCAATTAAAGTTCCGATGTTTCCATTTCACACGTGGTTACCCGATGCACACGTTGAAGCGCCGACTGCAATTTCTGTAATTCTTGCCGGAGTTCTTCTCAAACTCGGAACGTATGGAATGTTGCGTATATGTTATCCGATTTTTCCCGATGCAACTGCGTGGTTTGCCGTTCCGTTGGGAATTTTTGCCGCGATAAATATTGTGTACGGCGCGCTTGTTGCAATGGCGCAGGAAGATTTCAAAAAACTGATTGCATATTCTTCTATCTCGCATATGGGAGTTGTGTTACTCGGAATGGCGGCGATGAACACACAAGGAATTACCGGCGCAGTGATGCAAATGTTTAATCACGGAACAGTTACAGCAATGCTCTTTTTGATTGTCGGCGTAATTTACGATAGAGCGCATACACGCGGTTTGTACGAGTTTGGCGGATTGATGAACAAAATGCCGAAGTATTCCGGTATTATGACGATTGCATTCTTTGCCGCGCTTGGTTTGCCGGGATTGAGTGGATTTATTTCAGAAGCATTTTCATTTCTTGGCGCATTTCAAAGTACGTTTGAACGTGATGCAATCCGGATAATTACCATTGTAAGCACAATTGGAATTGTACTTACTGCGGGTTATATGCTATGGACATTGCAACGAGTTTTTCTCGGAACACTTCCCGAAAAATGGAATGAACTTACTGACATTGATACGAGGGAACTTGTGATGCTTATTCCGCTTGCAATCATCGTCATCTTTTTAGGAATTTATCCTTCGCCGATGATTGATATGATGACAACTTCCATCAATGCTCTTGTTGAAGTTGTGAAAACTGGAAGCGGCGTAACTTCTGCAATGTTGGGAAACTAAAATCATTTTACATTTTATATTGAACATTTCATATTGTATTGCAATAATTTCAAGTGTAAATTTCTATGCAAGAAAATGGTGAACTCATAAAACTTGTTTCGATGATGCTCGATGAACTTCGCGATATGAAGAAGCAGCAATCAGAAACCAACTCAATTTTAAAAGAGCACACAAAAATTCTTAGCGAACACACACAAATTTTAAATCGCCATTCAGAAAAGTTCGATAAAGTTGAAAATGAACTCGGAAAAATTCGCATTATCCTGAATCAACACGATAGAGATTTGATGAAAATTGCTGACTTGTTAGAAACTCGTGTTGTTCATTGGGGAGATAGAATTATTGTTGAGGGAAATCCTCGCGTAAGTGGAGTTGTAGCGAAAGCCGCGTAAAAATTTTTTATTTTGAATTTTGAACTTTTAACTGACTTCAATGTCTCAACAAATTCTCGATAGTCTAAAATATTTTCAAGCAGAAACGATTCTCACGATTACGTTTTGCGTCGTGCTCATTGCAAGTTTGATTTTTAGAGATACAGTCAAACAAAAAAACGTTACTGCACTTTCTGCTTTTCTTGGAATTCTGTTTTCCATAATGACTGCTTTACGTTGTGAATTTGGAAATGGAATATCAATATTCAGCAATATGTATGCTGTGGATTCTTTTTCTGTATTCTTCAAAGTGATTATAGGTGTTAGTTCGCTAATCGTCATCGGCTTTTCATTTCAATCGGAAGAGTTAAATTCCAAGGGAAGAAAACTTGGCGAATATTATTCATTGCTTGTTGCGCTTACGCTTGGAATGTTTTTAATGACAAGCGCAAGTAATTTGTTGATGATGTATTTATCGCTCGAACTTTCTTCCATAGCGTCATACATTCTTGCCGGATACTTACGCGAACAAGAAGATTCTTCTGAAGCATCGTTGAAATATATTTTGTTTGGCGCTGCAGCATCGGGAGCAATGTTGTATGGAATTTCCATTCTCTACGGATTAACCGGTTCGCTCGATGTGTACGGAATTCAAAAAATTTTAGCAAGCGGAAGTTACAATTCTATTACACTTTTATTTTCCGGAATTTTAATACTCGTCGGTTTCGGTTACAAAATTTCAGCCGCACCATTTCATTTCTGGACTCCCGATGTGTATCAAGGTTCGCCGATAACGATTACTGCATTACTTGCCGTTGCATCAAAAGCCGGCGGATTTGCAATGATGATTCGATTTTTTGCGATTGCATTTTCTCACGCAATTCCTGAAGGATTTACAAGCGCATTGCAAGGTTTTGATTGGCAAACAATAATTGCCGGCGTTTCCGTTCTGACAATGTCGTTAGGAAATCTCGTTGCTCTGTGGCAAAACAATATGAAACGACTTCTCGCGTATTCCAGTATTGCGCACGCGGGATATATGTTGATGGCGTTTACCGTGATGAGCAACAGCGGAATTTCTGCGATTATGATTTACTTCATCGTCTATTTGTTTATGAATCTCGGCGCGTTTTATGTCGTTATGATTCTTGCAGAAAAACTTGGCAGTGAAGATGTTGAAGATTACAAAGGACTTGCGTATCGTTCACCGCTTGTTTGTGTAATGATGGCGTTGTTTCTCGTTTCGCTTACGGGACTTCCGCCGACTGCTGGATTTATCGGAAAGTTATTTATTTTTTCTTCCGTCATTACGGGAAAGTGGTACGTGCTTGCAATCATTGGCGCATTGAACAGTGTTGTTTCGCTGTACTATTATGTAAAAGTTTTTCGCAATATGTTTTTGAAACAACCGGAAGGCGATTCACTTCCCATTACGCTTTCCGTTCCGCAAATTGTGTGGTTGATGATTCTCGGAATTCCAACACTTCTTTTCGGATTATACTTTACACCAATTGTAGAATTTGCACAAGCAAGCGTCAAAATATTTCAATGAGAATTTTCTACTTGCTACGTATTAAAAAATTTATATATTAAACCCGTAATTTTTTACCAATAATTTAATCACAAAAACAAACTAGGAATTTTTCAGCACGATATATTGTTAAAGGTTTTTGCTTTTTCACTCGTTTTATAATAAAGAAAAAGCATTTTAGTTTAAGCAAATTTTTACCTTTAACATTTTCGTGCTTTCGCATTTTAAAAGCCGAATGTTAAAAATCAAACATTCGGTTTTTCATTTTAAATTTAGTCCGTGATTTCATACTCCAGAAAAAATATTTCCAATTCTCGTAAAACAATTACTCTATTGTTTGCGGGAATATATTTTCTTTTTTTGAATTTCACGTTTTCCTCTGTTGAGAGAAAAGTAAGTGATGTTATAGTGAAAGAATCAAACGCAAAAGTTTTAATTTTCGAATATCGTCCTCAATTTCTTTCCAATTCAACTCAACAAACAGAAAATGGAACATTCGATGTTGTAAATGTTGAAAATACAATACGACCAAAAAGTCTTGAAAGCGGTTTTCCAAAAATTCTTGAACGAGCCATTTCGTTTGGTGTCCCTTCTCTTGAAAATGCTAAAGTAGAAATTGTTGCTACCGATTATGAAGATGTAGCAAATATAAATCTCGTTCCGATTCCGCTTTGGGAAAAAGGTGAAGATCTTCCATTAGCAAAGTATGAAGCAAAATCAGAATTTTATTCGCAAAATAGTTTTCTTCCCCAACAAATTTTTTCTACTGATGAAACAAAGAAGTTTGGAGGAATTGCAAAATCAACAATTCATCTTTCGGCGTATCAATACAATCCTGTTTCAAAAAAGTTGAGAAAATTTTCTCGTATTGTCGTGCGTGTTGAGTTTCCTTCACCAAAATTTATAGCAAATGGAAAACAAGTTTCTGAAAATTTGAAAACCAATCTCATCAATTTCGATGTAGCAAAAAATTGGACAATGAATCCGCAAACTAAATTGAAATCTACAACAAGATTTAATAGTGTTCTCGCAACGGGAAATTGGTGGACGATTCCCATTGAAAACGATGGAATGTATAAAATTACCGGCGCAACACTTTCAGCAAATGGAATTCCACGTAATAGTGTTTCAACAATAAAAATTTACAACAACGGTGGCCAAGAAATTCCCGAAGATCCGGCTGATGTTACCGATTACGGTGATTTGATTGAGAATGCAATTCTTGTTGTGGACAATAACAACAACGGAAATTTTGAAGATAACGATTACATTGTATTCTTTGGAAAAGGAAACAAGGGATGGAACTATGATACTACGACGAAAACGTTTTCGCATTATATTCATTACTACGACGAAACAAATACGTATTTTTTAACGTATGGTAATATGCCTGGAAAGCGAATGGATACAATTCCTTTGCTTTCTTTGCAGAATGCAATCGTGGCAACATCAGTGGTAGGAAAAGTCTTTCGCGAAGAAGAGAAAATCAATGTTCAGCAATCGGGAAGACAATGGCTCGGTGAACTCGTAAATTCCGGGGATGAAGTTGAGCAATCATTTTCGTTGCCTGGATATTTTGCACAAAGCGCGCTTCGGTATAATTTTTCACTTGCCGGTCGTTCGATTTCGCAGTCTTTATTCTCAGTTTTTGAGCATCAAAATTTAATTCTCACTTCGTACATCAACGGAGTAAATGTCAATAATTATTACGGAATATTTTGCACCTTCGGGTATCCATCGCAAGTGAATGTTGGTTCTGTTTTTTCAGAAGAGCAATCTCGGTTGAAATTTCGTTATGCATCTTCGCCCGGGGGAACAGGATTTATTGATTGGGTGGAAATATTTTATCAACGAAAATTGCAGGCGCATAATAATATTTTTCAGTTTCACGCATTCGATACATCGGCAATCATTGAATATGCTGTTGGGAATTTTTCCTCCAACGCAGTTATGGGATTTGACGTAACAGATTTTTCTAATGTACGACGTGTTACTCCTTTGCAAATTGCAAATGGAACATTCACATTCCAAACACAACAGAGTATTGGCGCGATATCGGAATTTCTTCTTTACGAAACAAGTGAATTCAAATCGCTTACACAATTTCAGCGTATTTCAAATCAGAATTTGCATGGCGATACAACTGCAATTGAATATGTACTAGTTACACATTTAGAATTTCTTGACCAAGCAACTCGGTTGAAAAATTTCCGTCGCAACATTGCAAAGAACAAACTCAACGCAGTTGTAGTAACGACACAACAAATCTACAATGAATTTTCTTCCGGGATGGAAGATGCAGGAGCAGTTCGAAATTATATCAAATATCTGTACGAAACGGCAGTTGCATCGCAACGCCCAAAATATTTGTTACTCTTTGGCGATGGAGATTTCGATTACAAGCGTGTAACAACAACGGGAACAAATTTCATTCTTCCCTGGGAAACAATGGATTCTTTCGGAAGTCCGATTGATTCATATTCGAGTGACGATTTTTTTGGAGCATTCGTTACACCATTGGATGTTGACATTGCAGTAGGAAGACTTAATGTCAGAACGAAAGAAGAAGCAAAAATCGTTGTAGATAAAATCATAGAATATGAAACAAATGAAATTCGCGATGCATGGAATACAAGAATAATTTTTGTTGCCGATGATTTTAAGCAGGAAGGAACGTTACATAATGATCAAGCGGATGATTTGGCGCAATATTACACGCCAAATCTTTTTGATAAAGTGAAGATTTATTCTGCCGAATTTTCAACGGTTGCTTCGTCATTAGGGAGAAGAAAGCCTACTGCAAATGATGCAATAATTACCGAATGGAATAATGGCGCGCTTGTCATCAATTTTACTGGACATGGAAATCCGCGCGTTTGGACACACGAACAAATATTTACGCGCGAAACAACAATTCCTTTATTATCCAACAAAGGTAAATATCCGTTTGTTGTTGCGGCAACTTGCAACTTTGGACAATTTGACAACATCGGTGCACAAAGCAGCGCAGAGATTTTAGTGAATAAAAAAGAGAGCGGAGCAATAGCAGTGTTCGCTGCAACTCGTGCAGTATATGCGTTTTCCAATGCAGTATTGAATCAAACGTTATATCAAAAAATGTTTGATGAAGGCACGAATGGAAAACTCAAATATAAACGCTTTGGAGATGCTGTGTATGCTGCAAAATTTGCATTGAAAAGCACAACATGGCAAGATGAAAACCAAAACAGATTTTTTCTGATGGGAGATCCGGCGCTTACAATCGGTTTTCCACAATCGTACGGTCAGTTTGATAGTATTAGTACTACTTCTAAAAAAAATACTAATCCTCCACTCTTAAAAGCATTGTCGAAACCGCTTATACACATTGGAGTGAAAGATAGTGCTGGGGTGCTCAATAGTCAGTTTTCCGGAAGTGGTTTATTATCGCTTTACGATGCATATAGAAAGATGATTATAGTGGACGAGGGTCCTGATACTTCAACTGTTGCATATAGTTATATAAAAAAAGGAAGTTTGTTATTCAATGGTACTATTTCTGTGCAAAACGGTGTATCAACAGTGCGATGTATAATTCCCAAAGATATTACCTATGACACGTCAATGAATGCGCGTATTACACTTTACTTTTGGAATCAAGTGATAGATGGTTTTGGTATTACAGAATTTGTGCGTGTTGGAGAAACTGAACCTACTGCAATTGCTGATAATCAAGGACCTTCCATAATCGGATATTTCAATACGACGTCGTTTCGGAGCGGAGATATTGTAAGCAATAATCCAACGCTCATTATTGAGTTATCTGATAGTAATGGTATCAATACGTCGGATGTTGGTATAGGACATCAATTAGAAGCAAGAATTGATAATGAGCCACAAAGTATCAATCTTTCTACATATTATCGAAGCGAAGTGAACGATTATACGCGCGGAAAAGTTACATACAAGTTTTCAAATATTAAAGAAGGAGAACATCAACTTACTATTCGTGCATGGGATACATACAATAACGCAGCGGACGCTATGATACAATTTCGTGTAAGAACAAATACTAAACTGTTTTTGGAAAATGTATATAATTATCCCAATCCTTTTTCAAAAGAAACATATTTTACGTTTCACCATAATCAATCGTCGCCTCTTGACATAGAAATAAAAATTTTTACAGTGGGTGGAAGGCAAATTCAATCGCTCAAGAGTAATAGTTACAGCAATAACTTTGTCAAAATTCGTTGGGATGGAAATGACAGTGATGGCGATGAAGTAGCAAATGGTTTATATCTCTTTAAAGTCATCGCAAAAACTACGGACAAAAAATTTTCAACCGAATCGTTAGGGAAACTTAGCATTATTCGGTAATTAACAAAAAAAGTATTATTTTTTACTACAAAAAATGGAAAAACTCTAATGTACAACCAATTAAGAAAACCTATAATAGAAATATTTACCCTCTTCGTTTTCGTAACACTTTATTCACCTACGATTTTTTCGCAAGGTGAATCAGCAGTTCCGTTTCTACTCATCTCACCAAATGCGCGAGCGAGCGGAATGGGCGAATCGGGCGGCGGCTTATCCGACGACGTATCCGCTATATATTGGAATCCTGCCGGTCTTGCGTTTCAAGACGGTGAAGAAATTAGCATAACTCATTCGAATTGGCTTCCCCAGTTTGGTTTTTCCGATTTGTTTTATGAATATGCAAATTACAAAGCATATGTTGAAGATTGGGGCGGTACTATCGCATCAAGTATTACGTATTTGAATTTAGGAGAATTTATTCGAACTGGTTCCGGAGGACCTGATGAACTTGGTCGTTGGAAAGCATACGAAGGAGCATTTACCGTTGGAGGTGGATGGAAAGTATTAGACGAACTTGGCGTAGGCGTTAATCTACGATATATACGTAGCGCACTCTCACCGTTTGGAACTGAAGAAGAACAAGGAACAGGAGTTGCTAATACTGTAAGTTTTGATATTGGCACGTTTTATAAACCTCAAGATGCGTTAATGACGTTTGATGATGTGCGTATAAAATTCAGCGGAGGAATCAATCTTTCTAATTTAGGTCCGAAAGTTACATACATTGACGAAGACCAATCAGATCCGCTTCCAACGAATGTACGTTTAGCATTTGCATTTCATATTATTCCTGATGAATTCAATAGTTTAACATACAATGTAGATTTCAGCAGAGTGCTTGTCCGCAGGAACTTTTTCGATGCAGATGGCGATGGCAAATATACTCCAGATTCCGATGATAGAGTTTTGCCTACCGATGGTTTACCGAAGTCTCTCATAACCGCGTGGTCCGATGGAAACGCTCTCCAAAAAGTAACGACAGGAATGGGGCTTGAATATTGGTACGGAAGTCCACGTCTCATTGCGCTTCGGTTCGGTTGGTTTTATGAAGACCCAAGTTATGGCAATCGAAATTTCTTAACATTCGGTGCAGGACTTCGGTATGATATGTACGGATTTGATTTCAGTTACATTAGCGTTGTAAAAGGTGAATTTAGCCCACTTGCCGAAACGCTTCGATTTACATTGTTAATGAAATGGGGCGGTCTCGAAGCGATTAATGCAAGTACAGAACAAGAACCAGAACTACAAAACTAACTTTATCCGAACATACATAGCATTTTACTTCTGAATTTCCCAAACTATGGGAAGTCCGCATTGATGTTTTTAATTTTTCTTTTCTTTCTCTTTGCAGAAAATATTTTTTCGCAGCAGGAAAGAATCTCATTACAACTGAATCATCCCATCGCACACGAACGGGATGATTCTTTTTTAAAGAGGAATCTTTCTTCCACTTCATTTCCAGAAACACTGCATATCATTGCGATTATGGTGGAGTTTCAACCGGATTCTATCGAAACAACGACAGGAAACGGACTTTTTGATACCTCTCATTCAACAAAAAAAATAATTGATGCTCCTCCGCACGACTCAATATATTTTGACGACCATTTACTGTTTGCTAAAAATTATTTTTGGAAAGTGTCAAACAATAAACTCTTTATCGAATATCAGTTGTGCGATTCGGTAATACGTTTGCAAAAACCGATGCGAAGATATTCACCTTTGAAGTCGAGTGAGAGATATTTTCAACTCGATACATTAATGCTTGAAGCGTGGAGTCGAGCAGATTCGTTCATCAATTTTTTGCAGTATGATTCCAACAACACAGCATTTATTCTTTTTCACGCCGGAGTTGGTCGCGATATTGATTTGGCAAGCACATTCGGTTATGATCCACGACCGTTCGACATTCCTACGATTTATCGCAGTTTGAAAAGTTTGCAGAAAAATTTCGGCGATGATTATCTTGGCATACCTGTCGAGAACGGAACGTATCATATAAAAAATTCTCTCATTCTTCCCGAAACCGAAAGCAGATATTTGCCTTCATCGTTTGGCGGTGATGTGTTTGTACAATTCGGTTTGAACGGAATGTTATGCTCGAATATCGGAAGTCACCTCGGTTTGCCGGATTTGTTCAACACGAAAAACGGGCGTTCCGGAATTGGTCGTTTCGGTTTGATGGATGGCGAAGGAATTTTTGCGTGGAACGGATATTTTCCTCCCGAACCAATGGCGTGGGAGAAATATTTTCTTGGATGGCTCGAACCGAAAACAATTCTAGCATCGCGCAATGAAATTTCACTTCCCGCAGTTTCGTTGAATGAAGAAAAAGATTCAGTACTACGAATTCCGATTTCAGGGAAAGAATATTTTCTTGTGGAAAATAGAATTCGTGATGCGAAGAAAGACAGCACGATTGTTTGGATGCGGCAAGGGCCAAATAGAGACATAGTTCGTAAAGCATTTTGGCGCGACACAACAGGATTTTCTTCGACAAATCAAGATTCACTTTACGGAACAATTCTCGACGTGGATGAATTCGATTTTAGTTTGCCCGGCGGTTTTGATGAAGACCACAACTGGTATAACGGCGGCATCCTCGTATGGCATATTGATGAAAACGTGATAGAAGAAAAATACGCGACGAATGAAATTAATGCGGATGTAAATCATCGCGGTGTGGATTTGGAACAAGCAAATGGAGCGCAGGATATTGGCGAAGTGTTGAATACCGTGTTTGGCGCAGTAATCGGAAGCGGAAGCGCGTTTGATTTTTGGTTCGAAAATAATCCGTTGCGTATGAAGAAAAAATTCTCCGATGATTTTACGCCGACATCGTTTCCCAATTCCAAAAGCAACGATGGAGCGAACTCGCATATTTCATTGACGAATTTTTCTTTACGCGATTCGGTTATGACATTCGATGTAAAAATTGGTGATGACGAAATACAACCGCTTGCAGGATTTCCGAAATATGTTGGCGAACAGTTTGGTAAAAATTCTGTGCGTGTTGCCGATTTGGATAATGACGGAGAAAATGAAATTGTTGTTGTAACGAATGGAGTTATTTCCGCTCAAGCAATTGATACAGTAGATTGGGGAAAAACTACATCAAAATCAAAAGTTTATGCGTGGAATTTTGACGGAACAAAAGTTCTTGCTACGGGAAATATAAATGGTTTGTTTACTCAACTTCCTTCTCCGTCATTTGTTACTTCGGTAATATGTTCTTTACATACAACTTCAAATAAAATTATTGTTGCAAGCAGAAATACTTTACAAGTTTTCAACAATGAAGACAACAATAGCGATGGATTTGCAGATACGTTATTTACCAAAACTTTTTCAAGAAATATTGTTGCTTCGCCTTCGGTTTCAGATTCTGTAATTGCTTTACCTGCTGCAAATGGGGATGTTTATGCAATTAGATTGAGACAAAATACTGTTGATTCAACGAGATTACTTAATGATACAACCGATAACTATACTGGTTTTTATTCAATTTATAAAGAATCAAATACGTTTTTCTTTTCTACATATAAAGGATTGCTATTCGAGTTTAATGTGAATAATGACGGAATTGGCTTTCACACTACTGCCGGTTCAATTCAGGTAAATAAAATTCTATCAAACCCTATTGTTGTAGGAAATCAAAATGGAAAGTTAATTGTTGCGTCAGATGATGGAACAATTTATTTCTATAAAGGATTTGTTGATGTTGTTTTACCCGGTTATCGAGGAATTGTAGATGGTTTTCCAATCTCAACCAACGATTCAATTTCTTCTTCTCCCATCTTTGCCGACATCAACAACGATGGTCAACGCGACATTGTTGTTGTAAGCGGAACAAAAATATTTGCGTTCAATGCAAATGGTTCGTTGCTCGATTATTTTCCGATTCAAACAACTTCGACAACACGATTTCTTGCACAACCGCTTGCCGCCGATGTTGATGGAAACGGAAAGATTGATATTGTGTGTGTTTCGCAAGAAGGATTGGTATTTGCGTATGATAGTCGCGGAAAAATGTTGAGCGGATTTCCGTTGTTGAGCGGAAAAAATAATGGCGCAACACCGGCAATTTCTTTATACCAAGATACGATTGCGCTTGTCGTTGCTTCCGATGATGGCAATGTGTATGCGTGGAAAACCGGAACTGTTAAGCCAGGTTTGTGGAAATCCGAATGGACGCAATTTCAACACGACGCGCAGGGCTCAGGATATATTGATGCGCCGCTCGTGTCTCATCCGATTTCCAATTCCTTTTTTCCGAAAGAACGTGCATACAATTATCCCAATCCCGCGTACGATAACACGACAACGATTCGTTACTATTTGAAAGACAATGCAACAGTGAGCATAAAAATTTTCGACCTTGCCGGCGATTTGGTGGAAGAAATAAAAAATCCTCCCGGCGTTGGCGGCTTCGATAATGAAGTGGTATGGAACGTTGCAAACATTCAAAGTGGTGTATATTTTGCGCATATTGAAGCAAAAGGCGCAGCGCAAACGGGCGAAACGATAATTAAGATTGCGGTTGTTAAATGAGTTTCAAGTTACGAGTTGCGAGTTGCGAGTTACGAATGACCAATGACAAATTACAGATAACTGTTATCTGTTATTGGTTGTTTGTTATTTTGGCATCTTTAAAAACTAAAAGTTTATCATTTAACATCAGCGATAATTTGCGCAATCTACGGGAAACAGTCTCCCGCAGATTACGCAGATGTTCGCGGAAATTTTTTTTTGGAGTGTTCATTAGTAATATTTTTTTACTGCTTCTTTTCATTTTTAACAATCGGGCAAACAAACGAGCAAACAATATTTTGCTCTATGCTCTATGCTCTTTGCTTTTACTTTCATCCTCTAATCTCTATTCTCAATTCGACGATTTCTATCATCCCGAACTCGAATGGAAAACAATTGAAACAAAACATTTTTTCGTTCATTATCATACGGGAACAGAACGAACTGCAAAAACCATTGCAAAAATCGCAGAAGAGATTTATGTTCCCATTACGTCGCTCTACCATCACGAACCCGACCAAAAAATTTCTTTTGTAGTAAAAGACTTCGATGATTATGCAAATGGCGCCGCTTATTTTTATGATAACAAAATAGAAATCTGGGCAACATCGCTTGATTTTGATTTACGCGGTTCGCATAATTGGCTGCGCAATGTTGTAACGCACGAGTTCACGCATATCATTCAAATTCAAACGGCGATGAAGTTCGGAAGAAAAGTTCCGGCGTTTTATTTTCAATGGCTCGGTTACGAAGAAGAACGCCGCAACGATGTGTTGTACGGTTTTCCGAATGTGATTGCATCGTATCCGATTTCGGGATTTATTGTGCCGAGTTGGTTTGCAGAAGGAGTTGCGCAATATAATCGTCCCGAACTTTCGTATGATAAATGGGATGCGCATCGCGATATGATTTTGCGAATGTATGCTCTCGATAGCAATATGCTTACGTGGAATGAAATGTCGGTGTTCGGAAAAACGAGTTTGGGAAACGAATCATCGTACAATGCAGGATTTAATTTCGTGCGATACATCAGCGAGAAGTACGGGCAAGATGTTGTAGAAAGAATTTCTCGCTCGCTTTCGAAATTTTCGACAATTACGATTGACAAAGCGATTGAAGATGCAACGGGAAAAAATGGGGAAGAAGTGTATAATGAATGGAAACAACATTTACAATCTTCATACGGTGAACGAACAGAAGCACTCCGTCAACAGTTGGTGGAAGGAAAAATTATTACCGATGTCGGTTTTGGAAATTTCTATCCACAATTTTCTCCTGATGGTGGAATGCTCGCGTACATTTCCAACAAAGAAGCAGATTATTTTGGTTTGTCATCGTTCTATCTTTACGATGTCGATAAGAAGGAAGAAAAATTATTAGTCAGCGGAGTTCGTTCAAACTTTTCATGGTTTCCCGATGGAAAGAAAATTATTTACTCGAAAACAACTTCTGATAATAAACATTGGTCGAAGCAGCATGATTTATATGTGTACGATATTGAGAAGGAAGATGAAACACGTTTCTCGTACGGTTGGCGAGCAAATTCTCCGTCTGTTTCTCCCGATGGAAAAATGATTGCGTTTGTTGCAGGAAGTGATGGAACAATAAATTTATACACAAGTGATAGCGACGGAAAAAATTTTAAACGTAGAACAAATTATTCCAACGGTGAACAAGTGTATAATCCCAAATGGTCTCCCGATGGAAAAAAAATTCTTTTCGATTATTCAATTAAAGATGGAAGAGATGTTGCGGTGTTGAACGTTGAAAATGATTCCCTCGAGTTTTTGTTTGCAACAAGTTTTGATGAACGCAATGCTGTGTTTTCTCCCGATGGTCATAAAATTATTTTTGCGTGCGATAAAACTGGAATTTTCAATTTGTATGAATACAATTTCGAAACAAAATCCACAACGCAATTGACGAATGTTCTCGGCGGCGCATTTATGCCTTCGGTGAATGAAAAAAATCAACTTGCATTTGCTTCTTATACTTCCAGCGGATATAAAATTTCTTGGTTCGATTCGTTGCAAAATATTTCTGCAGAAAATAATTCTTATGTGAAAGAAGAAAATAAATCATCATCGTTTCTTCTTGCATTAAAAGAAAAATCGGCGAACATTGATTGGGAAAAAATTCGTTCATTTGATGATGCGAATTTATCGGAACCGAAATCGCGCACGTATAAAAATATTTTTACTTCAATGACGTTTTATCCTTTTTTCCGTTTCGATAATTACAGTGAAAAAGCGAGCGGAATAAGTTTGATAAAGCCGGGAGTGTATTTTGTTTCCAATGATGTGCTGGATAAATATGGATTGTTTGGCGGAGCGGCTATTAATACGCGATTGGAACGTGATTTGTTTTTCATTTTTGAGTATCGTGATAAAATTCCTCTCTTCTTTCAGTTGGGAATGGATCCAATTCTTTCGCTTGAGGCATACAACATTTCCCGTACAACAGAATTCACGGCGATACTTCGTCCCGATAATCCGATTCCGCTTGACTTGGATGTGTCGTTTAATCTTATTGAATTTGATGTTGTGCTGAAACAAAAATTATTTTCAGAAAATTTGGGTTGTGAATTGCGCTACACACATAGTAGATATGCGAGCGGAATTGAAACTTTCCTTTTTGACGATCCTGATGACGGCGTTTTTGACCCAATTTCTATTCCCGGTTCGCGAGAAGAATATTATGTTGGAAATGTTCTTTCGCTGCGATGGGATTACAAAGCGATTGCACTTTCTCGGTTTATGGAAATTAATCCGAGCGGAAGAAAAATTTTTCTTCAATACGATTACGAATTTTCAAAATTCAATCCAGAATATGTCATCGAAAAAGGCGAACTTGTACGTGTTTTTGAAGAGCCAAAATTTCAACGTGTCGAATTGAAGTGGAATGAGTACACATCACTTCCCGGTTGGAAACATACGTTAGCAACTTTGATTCGTGCAGGAAAAATTATCGGCGGAGTGCAAGATGATTTTTTCGATTTTTATCTTGGCGGTTTAGTCGGAATGAAAGGATATCCGTATTATGCCATTGGTGGGAATAGCATTGCCGCTATTAACGCTACGTATCGCTTTCCAATGTGGGAGAATATGGATATTCGAGTGGCGCATTTGTATTTCGATAAACTCTATGGTGCTGTATTTTTTGATGCAGGAAATGCGTGGACAACAGGTTCTATCAAACAGCAAAAATTTCAAAGGGATATAGGAGGAGAACTTCGACTCGATGCATTTTCGTGGTATGCATTTCCGACTCGTATTTTTTTTACGGCGGCGTATGGTCTTGATGAATTTCAACGAATGACACGTAATAATAAACTTGTTACGTACGGAAAAGAGTGGCGGTTTTATTTCGGAATATTATTTGGTTTTGATTTTGACTAAGAAAAAAATAGCAATGATGTTGAAGTGTAAGTATGTACTTGGGATATGTGTTTTGCAATTGATTTTGATTTTGGAATCAAATTCACAAACATCGGTGGAGGAGAAATATTTTTTTTCGGGTAATGCAAGAATAGATTTGTTTGCCGAACAATCAGTAATTATTGTTTCGAAACAAAATCGCAAAGAAATATACAGCGAACGAAAATCTCCATTACTTGCCGCAGGATTATCGTTTTTACTTCCTGGAGTTGGAGAATATTATTCCGAGAGTTATTGGAAAAGCGGAATATTTTTTGTGGCTGAAGTTACAGGAATTACATTCGGTTTGATTTACAATCAAAAAGGAGTTGACCAAACAAAGTATTATCAAAGTATTGCAAACAAAGAATGGAGTGTCATAAAATATGTTGAATGGTGTAAAGAGAATCTTTCCGGGTGGGATGTCAATGATAGAATTATTGCGGAAGATTTGGTTGATGAAATTATTACCAGCAATAATGTTTCTCTTCCTCCATGGCAGCGAATTGATTGGCAAAAGTTAAATGCTTTTGAGCGCGCAGTAGGCGGAGGGTTTTCGCATACGTTGCCTCGCTATGGAGAACAGCAATATTTTGAACTCATCGGTAAGTATCAACAATTTCGCGCTGGATGGAGCGATTTTGATTCAACGTTTTCCGGGTATAATAAAATTTATGATTTAACAGTATCTCCCAAGTTTTTATCGTACAGTAAAGAACGCGGGAAAGCAAATGATCTTTATTCCGTATCAAAACGCGCAGTGAATCTCATTTTGTTAAATCATTTGTTAAGTTCGTTCGATGCTGCGTGGAGCGCGAGTTTGTTCAATGCGCAGTTTTCAACATCACTGCGTTTTGAACAGCACAGAGATTTACTTGGGGTGTATGAACTTCCCGTAATGAAAATGAAAATAGTTTTCTGAATTATCCACTCAGGAATCCTGATGAGGAAAGTTTAATTCATTTCAATGAAGAAACGCTGAAAAATTACAGACAAATAACTTATATTCTCTTTACATTTTTACTATTTTTCAACAACCTCATTTCAGGAGGGTTGTGTTTTCAGCATACTTAGTTCATCATTACATTCATTTCGTTCGCAGAACAAATTAAGCGGCAAAGTTCTTGTTCTTAATCAGAATTATGAACCGGCAAGCGTCTGCAATATTCAAAAAGCGATTATCTTACTTTTTTTGAAAAAAGCAGAACTCATCGAAGCATTCGATGGAAAACTTGTTCGTTCAGTGAGCAACGCTATGCCGTATCCGAGTATTGTTCGCCTTTCTTCATACGTGCATATTCCGTACAAAAAAATAATTCTTTCGCGTAAAAATATTCTTCGTCGAGACGGACATCGTTGTCAATATTGCGGTAGATTGGAAATGACTGTTACGCTTGACCACGTAATTCCAAAAGCGCGCGGCGGAGAAGAAACATGGGAAAATCTTGTGTGCGCGTGTGTTTCGTGCAATAACAAAAAAGGCGACCGCACTCCAGAGGAAGCGCAAATGCCATTAGGAAGAAAACCGTTACGTCCCAATCACGTTACGTTTATTCGGCATTTTATGGGAAACTTTGATGACCGATGGAAACCATATTTGTTTATGCATTGATGAATTCAGATTTAAGATTTTGATTGAATACTTTGTAACAACAATCTCTTCATCGTTCTTCAATAATTGAGATAACATTTCTTTCTACTTACATTTTCGATTGATACAAACTACAAAACAAAAACGCATACTTAGCGGAATGCGTCCCACAGGGAAATTACATATCGGGCATTGGGCAGGTGCGTTAGAAAATTGGGTGCAACTTCAACAGGATTTTGAAAATTATCACCTCATTGCCGATTATCATGCACTCACCACAAATCTTGATTCGAATGAAATCGAAAAAAATTCACTTGATATGATGATTGATTGGCTTGCGGCGGGAATTGACAACAACCGAAGTTTGATATTTCGTCAATCACAAATTAAGGAACATACGGAACTGTTTCTCATATTTTCGATGCTCATTACGACCGCTCGACTCGAACGAAATCCAACGCTGAAAGACCAAGTTCGTGATTTGCATATTGAAAATGTTATATACGGTCATCTTGGTTACCCGGTATTGCAAGCAGCAGATATTTTATTATACAAAGGTGAAATTATTCCTGTTGGAGATGACCAAGTTCCCCACGTTGAGATAACTCGTGAAATTGCGCGGGATTTCAATCGTCAGTACGGAGAAGTATTTCCCATTCCCGAACCAAAGTTAACGACTTTTGCGCGACTTCCCGGTTTGAACGGTGATGCCAAAATGAGTAAATCACTGAATAACACAATTTTACTTTCAGATACTGCTGAAGTAATTTTGAAAAGAATGAAAACCGCGGTAACAGATCCTCGAAAAATCAGACGAAATGATGTTGGTCATCCAGAAGTGTGTTTGGTATTCACGTATCATAAAAAATTTAACGAAACGGAAGTTCTGCAAATTGAATCCGATTGTCGAAGTGGTATATTAGGATGTGTTGATTGCAAAGCGAAGTGCGCAGTAAAAATTTCCAATGCGCTTTCTGGGATTCGTGAAAAAAGGAATTATTTCGAACAGCATTTGGATGATGTGAAAGAAATTCTTGTAGAAGGGGAATCAAAGGCAAGAGAAGTTGCACAACAAACGATGATGGAAGTTCGCGAAGCGATGAAGTTTGGATAACGATGTACAGAATAAAACTTGAACAATTTGAAGGTCCTCTTGACTTATTACTTTTTTTTATCAAGCGGGATGAACTGGAAATCAAAGATATTCCGATTGCACGCATTACCGATGAGTTTCTTGACTACTTGCATTATATAGAAATGCTCGATTTGGATATTGCAAGCGAATTTATTGTAATGGCATCAACATTGATGCAAATAAAAGTGAAAATGTTATTGCCGAAGCCGTTTACAGAAGAAGGCGAAGAAGAAGACCCCCGCGCCGAACTTATTCGTCAACTGTACGAATATAAACGGTATAAAGAAGCCACAGAAGAAATGGCGCTGATGGAAGATGAGCGCCGAAAACTTTTTTTCCGTCAAAATTTCTTGCACGATGAGATGGAAAACATTGTCGAAAAAAACGATGCATTGAAAAATGTTACGCTCTTTCATCTTATCGCCGCATTTAAGCATGCAATAGAGAACACGCCAAAACAAACTTTTCATACGATAGAACGGTTTAATGTAACCATTGATGAACAAATTGACTTTATTCAACAATTTCTTTCGGAAAAGAAACAGAGAACATTTTCTGAACTAATTTCTTCTATGCGAGAAAAACTTCGCATTATTGTAACAATTCTTGCAATGCTGGAAATGGCAAAGAACGGAATTATTGTATTGCGATGTACCGAACACGAACGCGATTTATGGATTTCACAAAACATTGAACCATCATTTACCGGAATTATTTCTGAACAATTTTCACTCAACTAATGTTTATGAGCGAACCACAAACTGAAGCCGCAATGACAACAGCGAAACACATCATCGAAGCGATGTTATTTGCTTCCGATGAACCTCTTTCAGCAAAACAACTGCTCGAAGTGCTGAATCAATCATACGCTTCCATCGAAACAACAGCGTTTACAGTAGAACACATTCTTGAATTTGTTGCTGCATTGAATCGAGAATATGATGTGCAACAGCGCGCGTTTCATATAATTCCCATTGTCGAAGGATTTCAATTTGCAACGCGCCCGCAATACGCTCATTGGTTAGGCGAACTTTTCAAAGAACGTATCAAACGACGTCTTTCATCATCGGCGCTGGAAACACTTGCCATTATTGCCTATAAGCAACCTGTCTCAAAACCGGAGATTGAGTCTATTCGCGGCGTCAACGCAGATTACGTTCTCAGTTCGCTTCTCGAACGAAATATTATTACTATTGTTGGTCGCGCTTCTACAATAGGTCGTCCGCTGTTATATGGAACAACGGAGCAGTTTCTCCATCACTTCGGGTTGAAGAACTTAAAAGATTTGCCGCGATTACGGGAGATTGAGGATTTGATGAAGGAAAGTGAAATGGAAGTCGAGAAAAAAATTCTTACCGATGCGCTGCAATCAGAAAAGCAGTAGCAAACTACCGAGACGTTTCATTTCTTGAGTTTTTCTTTTGCTTCATCCGCTCGCGTTCCCGATGCTTCCAACGAGAGGTAGCGTTCGTACATTTTTTTTGCATCGTTTTTCATCCCTTTTTTTTCGTAACATTTTGCAAGATTAAAGATGGACGATGAAAATACAGAATCAAGTGCAATTGCGTTCCTGTAATTTGCAATCGCATCATCAATCATTCCTTTCTCCAACAATCCATCACCCAAACTGTCATACGAATTTGCAGTATCAGGTTCCACTTCGACATATTTTTTAAATTGTGCAATTGCGTCATCAATACGTTTCTGACGAAGATAAAAATATCCAAGCACATTGTACCCTGCTCCTTTCTTGGTATCAACGGCGATTGCTTTTTTATAATATTCCTCCGCTCGCGAAAAATCTTTCTCGTACGCATATATTGTTGCATAGGAAATGTAGCCGCGATATGGTTGCAGTTTGACAATCGCATCCGCTTGCGATTTTGCCTTTTCCACACTTCCGCCTGCAATGCCCGGAGCAAGCAAATAATACTGCGCCAATCCTTGTCTTGCTTCGATGTACTTCGGATCTAACTCAACTGCGCGTTCAAATTCCGATTTTATTTTTGGTGCGAGATACATTTGTTTGAAAACATTACTCTTGCTTGCTTTCGAACCGTACGCACTTCCAAGCCAATAATGATACGTCGCATTCTTTTCGTCAAGTTCAATCGCTTCTTCAAAGTAATCAATTGCATCGTCAATATGTCGTTCGTGTACATATCGAATCATTCCCAAATAATACAGCACTTCTGCATTGGTTGAATGTTGCTTCTGCAATTGTTCGAAGACAGGTTTTGCTTTCGCGTACTGTTTAGTTTGAAACAATTGAATTCCATTTTCAAGCGTAACTTGTGCATAGGAATGAATTGCATAGAACAACATTCCCAACACAACAAAGCGTATGTATTTTTTCATAGGAGAATTGAATAAACCGTGTGATTATGTTGTCGCATTTTTTTTCCCCTTATCATTCGATGGTGTCGTTGTTGTTGTATCCGATGTTGGAAGCGACGTTCCTGTATCGGATTTTTTTTTTACGCTTTCTGATGTTGAATTTTTTTTGTAATCCGTTTGATAATATCCATTCCCTTTGAATAGCAATCCCGCACCGCTTCCGATGATGCGTGATAAGGAATTTGTTTCACATTCGGGACAATACGTTAGCGCATCGTCGGACATTTTTTGGAGTTCTTCAAACTCGTGCGAACACTTTTTGCAGCGATAATGATATGTGGGCATTGATTATTATTTTTGAATGAAAATTTTTACGGTAAAATTTAATAAGTTTCACCTCAAAAATCAATTTATCCCCGATGAAATATTCTCCAGAATTAATCGAACAAGTTCGCGCTTCCGTTGATATCGTAGATTACATTGCACAATTTGTCATGCTCAAGAAACGCGGGAAAAGTCATATCGGATTGTGTCCTTTCCATCAAGAAAAAACGCCATCGTTTCATGTTTCTGCGGATAAACAATTGTATTATTGCTTTGGCTGTGCAAAAGGCGGGACGATATATAATTTTGTCGAAGAGTATGAAAAACTATCGTTCATCGAAGCGGTACAAAAACTTGCGGAGCGCGCAGGTATCGTTCTTCCGCAATATACTGTTCACGAAAACGTCATTTCTGAAATTGAAGAGGCGTATGAAGTTTTGAAACGAACCGCTAAAATATTTCACGACCAGTTAGTGCATTCGAATGAAGGAAAATTTGCATTGGAATATTTTCGCCATCGCGGATTCACGGACGATACAATACGAAAATTCGGATTAGGATATGCTCCGCGTTCGTGGGATTTTTTAACACAAAAGTTTCTCGATGAAAATATCTCATTGGAAATTGGAGAAAAAGTAGGAGTGTTGCGCAAACGTGAAGATACTTCTATCTATAGCGCATTTCGAGGGCGCGCAATGTTTCCGATTTTTTCTCCGATGGGAAAAGTTGTTGGCTTTGGCGCAAGAAAACTGTACGACGATGATACGCTCGGTAAATACATCAATTCCTCCGAATCGTTCGTGTATAATAAAAGCAAAATTTTATATGGTTTGAATTTTTCGAAGGATGCTATCCGCGAAAAAGAATACGCCATTCTTGTTGAGGGATATGCCGATTTTCTTTCGTTGTTCCAAGCGGGAATAGAAAACGTTGTTGCCTCCAGCGGAACGGCATTGACAGAAGAACAAGTCCAGTTGCTTTCACGATATACGAAATCCATTGTCATTTTATACGATGCGGATTCTGCAGGTTCTGTTGCGGCGCTGCGAGGAATTGATGTTGTATTACAAAAAAATTTGGATGTTCGCGTAGCGCAACTTTCGAAAGGACACGACCCCGATTCGTATGTGCGAACATTCGGAAAAGACGAAACGGTACAACGAATCATCAACGCCGTTTCGTTTATCGAATTTCTTACAACATCGTTTCAAGAGAAAGGAACACTCTCAACGCCGGAAGGATTGACGTCTGCTATTCGCACCATCGTACAATATATCGCAAAAATACCGGATGAATTGAAACGTACATCTTTTGTAAAGTCTATTGCCAAACAATTTGCCTTGCGCGAATCTGTACTATTGCTCGAACTCGAAAAAAAACTTCACGTTTTTTCGCCTTCTCCTCAAATCCGTGCGAGACCAACGGAATCTATTCGGGAAAATGAAGAAACTATTTTCCCTGCGCAGCGAAAACTAGTTACACCAGCAGAGAAAGAAATTATTGCTCTCCTGATAGAAGGTGATAACGATTTGGTACATTATATTTTCGAACATACACCTATCGAAGCGTTAGGAGAAAATGCCACGAAACTGTTTCAATTGTTTGAGCAGCAATTTACGGACGTCGGAACGTTAAATGTTGCTGCGTTACTCGATACGCTTACTACCATCAGCAAAGAACAAGCGGAAGAAGTAAAAACATTAATCAATGAAATATTCTTCGATAGATATACATTGAGCAAATCGTGGTTCGATGCAGGGAACAATATTCCTGTTGCCGACTTAGGGTATCGCGCATTTGCGGCAATAATTTCTTTGCAGAAAAGTTTTTTGCAAAACGCTTATGAGAAGAATCAGGAAGTTTTGAAATATGGAAATGCCGATGAACAATCCCAAGCGATTCATCAATTACAGGTTCTTCGTGAACAAATGAAAAATCTCGATGCTCAGTTGAATAATTATAGACAAGGAATCTTCTAACAACGCTCAAAGAGAAACCTTCAAGGTTTGCTTTGAGTAAAATTTGAAATACAAAAATTTTACTTGGTATTCCGAATGAAAAAAACTTGAAGGTTCTTTAACCTTGTTTTTCGAGATGCTTACCTTTTGTGAAACGTTATCTTAATGCGTAGTTACCCAAATGATAATATTTGTTCCGAATTTTAATGCTTCTTCGCGTTTTATTTCTGGGTCATTATGGACTTGTGCATCAGCCCAACCGTCGCTGGGATTGGATTCGTATGTGTAGAGGACAACTAATCTACCGTTGTGAAATATTCCAAACGATTGCGGAGGTTTATCATCGTGTTTATGTGTTTTTGGGGCACCCGTTGGAAAGTCGAAGTGGGAATGAAATATGCCGAATGAATAGGGAAGTTCGATCAGTTCGTTTTCGGGAAATATTTTTTTAATTTCGGTGCGAAACGATTTATCCATTCCGTAGTCGTCGTCGGCGTAGAGAAATCCGCCATGCTCCAAATACAACCGCAATCGTTCGGTGTCTAATTCGGAAAACTTAATGGTGCCGTGTCCCGTTAAAAAAAGCATCGGATAGGTGTAAAGTTTTTCTGATGCGAGTTCGACAAATTCGTATTTGGGTTCAACATCGAGTAACGTATGTTGTTGAACAAAACGGAGGAGATTCGCTTCGGCAGAAGGGTCGTTGTACCAATCACCGCCGCCGTTGTATTTCAATCGTCCAATGCGAAATGAAGAGTTTGTCGGTTGCGATGTTGCGAAGTGCGTAATAAGAAGTATGAACGCAAACAATGTTCGAAAGAGAATCATTTGTTGTTTTGAAAGAACGTATTGTTGTTGAAATGAAAACTATCTATTGTTGCTGCTCTGTATTGCATCGTTATTTTTTTTAACTGGTGAATAATCCACCGCCGCCGATGAGCAACATTATGAGCGATTGCACCATTGTTTTGTAGGCAATAGTTTCTTTGAGGAAAACGGAAGTATAGAAAAATCCAATGCCGATAATGAATATCGAAGCGTATACGGCAATCATCATAATGCGTTCACGTGAGTTGGTTTCGGGAGTATCGGCAGAAAACATTTTGTTGTAAAGAAGCAATCCGAAGGAAGCAAAGATTCCGAGTGCAGCAAAGATGAGCCAGAAGTTCCTGTTCGTTTTCGATTCCTGGTGTTCCAACGAGTGGTTTGAGCATAACTTCGTACAGTGTTCCTCCAAGATTGGAACCGACCAAACTACCGATAACTCCGTAGGGAAATGCATATCATACACTGCTTTCTTATCGTGTGGTGCAACGAGTCCAACATAGCTGTAATATTTCGGATGCGCCGTCATTTCGCCGATGGAAAAAATAACAATACCCAGCACAAATATCCACACGTTGGATGCAAATGCGAGACAGAGAAAACCGAGAACGCCGAAAAATATTCCCGTAACTATCGTAAGTACGGCGTTCGTATTTTTTACAATTTTACTGACGATAACTTGTAAGAGAATGATTGTTCCGGCATTTATGATGGTAACATATTCAGCATCGAACTTTGCAGGGATTCCGAGAGAAGCAAAAAAATTGTCGAAAGGCGTTGCATCAATAAAATCGCGAAGGAACCACAGTACGGAACCAAAGTTTTGGAAGTAGAGAATCCAAAATCCCGAATACACAACAATCATTAGCATAAATCGCGCATCGCCGAGAACCATTGCAGCGCTGCTCGGAACATCTTTCAATGTTTTTGTATTCACTGGTTTCGGTGGGGCTTTGAAAATAAATAATGTTGGAATAAGCATTAATGCGCAATATGCAGAAGAGGCAATAAATACGTAACTCCACGAAAATCCTTTGAGATAACTGACAAGTAAAGGAGCAAGAAAAGCGCCGAGGTTTATCATCCAGTAGTACACGCCAAAACCTAATCCGGAATTTTCTTCGGTTGTTGTGCGTGCGACGGTTCCGGTAATAATGCGCTGCGGAAAATCGTGGGCTTTGTTTTCAAAGATGGCTTCATTCTCGGTGGAGGAAATGAGTTTAAAATGCGTTGGTGGATTTCCACGCGGGCGCGCAATGTAATACTTTCCTGAATCGTTTTCCATACTCTAACATCCTGTCATCCATTGAAATGATTCGATGTGTGTATCAGTTTGAGAAAACGATACGGTTGTAAAGAGAAGAAACGTAAAAACAAATTTTAAGTATTTCACTATAGAATCTGTGTGATAATTCGATTTCCTTCTAATTGTCATTCCGTCGAAAAACAGAATCCATAATAGAATCAACGTTTTTTGGATTCCGCTTTTGCGGGAATGACAACTTTATCTCTATAAAGCGTTGTTATTGTTCCTTGTGGGGAGTGGTGAGCACTTTATAAAAAAACTTTGTTGTAAAGTAAGCGATTATCGCCCACGCCGATAACATAATAAATAAAGCGGATGATGACATAATATTTAATAGATAAAGAAATGAAACTTACTTCGCGTTCTTATTTTTCCACGCTTTATGGATTAGAAACGCAATAATGATAAATACACTCAAGAGTAAGATGCGGGTCATATCAACAACAAACAATTGTGTGGGAGCGCCATTAACAAACCAACTTGTATCGGTAAAACCTACGTGAAATATTTTTCCAATAATACTTCCGCCATCGAGTGTCCATCCATTACCACTTGTTAAACTTGAAAATGCGGCGTTCCAATTTCCACCGGCGGGAGCAATCAGCGAGCCGATGAACACGGAAACCAAAAATAACGGAGTAACGTATTTGATTACGTATTTGAAAATAGGGTGAATAACAATATCAGCACCGCGATTTATTTCTTCCCATCCTTTATCAATACCGAAGACGTAAGCAAAAGCAATGGATTCGAGCATCGCAAATACAACGAGAGCAAACGTTCCCGACCAATCGTCAAACTCACCGAACGCGCCATATCCGAAAAAGAATATTGTCCACAATCCAAGGATGAGTGTAAATATTCCAAATATCAAAGCGGAGCGCGAACGTTCTATTTTAAATTCATCTTGGAGAAATGCCATTACGGGTTGTCCCATTGCAAGTGAACTTGTAATACCCGCAAAGAAAAGAAGTCCGAACCACGCTAATCCTGCAAATGCGGCAAGTAGTGGTCCCCAGTTTTGAAATAAAGTCGGCATAACACGAAAGCCCATCATTAGTCCTGTGTTTCCAGGTGTCAAAATCCATTCAAGTCCAAGATACGCTACAGCGATAGGAATCACGATTGAACCGCCGAGTAACACTTCGACAAACTCATTCATCCAACCTGCTGAGGAAGCGTTTAATGCTATATCATCTTTTTCGCGGACATACGCAGCATAACAATGAATGGAACCTATACCAACTGACAGCGTGAAGAAGATTTGTCCCGCCGCCGCAAGCCACACTTTCGGGTTTGAAAGCGAATCGAATTGCGGTTCCCAAAGAAAATTTAAACCCTTAACAGCGTCGTTGATTGCGCCCTGTTCACCTGCATCGAGTGTGAGAGAACGGATAGCAAGAAAAACTCCGAACACGATGAGGAGAGGCATTCCGATTTTACTTGCAATTTCTACGCCTTTACTTAACCCGCGCGAAAGAATCCACAAATTCAAACTGAGCGTAACAAAGAAAAAGAATAATGCTTCCGTAGGAAAGTTAAACCACGAATTGGATGTTGTTCCCACGTAGTGATTGAAGAATTCGGAAACTTCTTGCGCGTTCTTTCCAATAAACGTTCCCGAAAGCGAATGCCACACATACGCAAGAGTCCACGATTCGAGATAACAATAATAGGCGGCAACTGTAAGATTGGTGAAGATGCCGAAGACTCCGACATACTTCCAGAGTTTGGATTTTCCGAGAACGTCCATCATACCGGGAGTGGAATGATAGCCGTATTTTCCTCCGTGTCTGCCAATAGCCCACTCAACCCACAGCAGGGGAATACCCATTAAGAGAAATGAAACAAGATAAGGAATGATAAATGCGCCACCACCGTTAGCAACTGCTTGCGCAGGAAAGCGGAGAAAATTTCCGAGTCCGACGGCATTTCCCGCCATTGCAAGCACAAGTCCAACGCGTGAACCCCAAGATTCTTTATGCGACATAGAGTACAGAGATTAGATTACAAAATGAGTTATAAAAACGGGGAGAAGTTACAAAAAAAAATGAAACGCGAAACACAGTTCAATTAATTTTTTTAAAAATATTATCATCTGTTTGTGCGCCGATGATAAAAGGGGAGACAGAGTTTAAATTCAATGTTCAGTAGTTTCGTTGTTTGTTTCTTCGGGTATTTTCTGCGTACGTTTTTTTGTGTAGATAAAAGAAATGACAACAGCAGGTTCTGCATAATTTGACGCTGCGTTTCCCGTAAGCATAAAAATTCCTACGCCGATGATTGCGCCGATTCTGAGTGTTACCAGATTTAGTCTGCCAAGCGCAGGTTTTAAACTATGTTTTCCGGTTCTTGCGATTCTGACAAAAGTTTGTTGAGAGATTTTGTTTGGAAAATACAATGTTATTTTTTTTCTAACAGTACATCAAGTCCTGTTTTTGCTTCTTTATTTTTTGGGTCTAATTTCAAAACGATGCGGTAGTGTTTTATTGCTTCTTCTTTCTTGTTCATATTTTGCAACAGTTGAGCAAGGAGCAAATTATTTTGAACGCTAGCCGAATCAAAGGTAATCGCTTTCCGCAACGATACTGCAGCTTGCGTGTACAATCGGTCTCCTTCTTCTTTATTGTCTTTCCAGATTTGTTGTCCAAGAAAGAAGTTGTAGAACCCTTCGAAACCGTACGCTTCGGCTACTTCGGTTTTATATTTTTCAGTTGAATCAGCGATGACCTCCAACATTTTTTTATACACGATGCCTTCTTGTTTATATTCTTCCATCAATGCGTACGTGCGCGCAAGATATAAATGTCCTTTGACGTATTCCGATTTTCGTGTTGTTACTTGTTGAAAAAATGTAACCGCACTCTTGTAATCCTTCAACTGCATTTTACAAATCCCTGCGTTCATATAGGCGCTGATGGCATTCGAGTCATAACTGATGCGTTTATTAAACGTTGCAATTGCGCTGTCGTATCGCTGATTTGTCATATACAGTTCGCCTAAAGTTGTGTACACATCTATGAACGAAGAATCGGGAGATGTTGTTGCAAGATATGTTTCAAACGTAGCAATGGCATCTAAGTGTTTTTGCAATCGAACTTGCGAACGTGCGAGTCGTAAAATTTCATCAGAACTCAGTGTATCGTATTGTTGAATAAACAATAATTCTTTCTCTGCGGAAACGTAATTTCGAGTTTCATAATATCCTTTTGCCAGAATGTGCCGCGCTTCGTAGTTGGAAGAATTTTTTTCGATGATTTGTTCTGCAACCGGAATCGCTTCCTGAATACTTCTTGCACTGATGAGCGAACGCATCAATGAAATTTTGAGGTCCACATCTTCCGGAAGTAACGTCGTTAATCGCTTGAACATACGCGCGGCATTTGTGTGTTGTTTTGCTTTGGAAAAAATTTCCGCTAGTTCTCTGTATGCGTCAATATTCGTTGTATCGCGCGATATGACTTGTTGATACGATGCCGCCGCATTGTTGTAATCGCGTTGTTGGCGATAAAGTTTTCCTAACTGAAAATGAATTGCAACGAGTGTTGAATCAATCGAAATTGCTTTCTTAAATTGTTCGATTGCCGGAATTGATAAATTATTTTTTACGTACGAATTTCCTAATCCGATATACACGCTTGTGCTTTCGGGAGAAATTTCTCTTGCTTTGATATAATAAAAAATTGCAGAATCGGGAGCGTTGAGGTGATAATGCGTAGATGCAAGAAGAAAATTCACTTCAAATTTTTTCCGGTGCTCCTTTTCTTCGTACGCTTCGCGCAGTTTGGAAAGAGCAGTTTCATAATCACCTTTGGAAATTGCCTGCTTGGCATCTGCAACCGGGTCTCTTTCACACAGAACAAGAGTGGATAAACTGAAGATTGAAAGTGCGATAAAAAATATCTTTGAATAAGTCATTGAAGCGGTTTCTTTTGAGTTTGAACAATTCGAATGGGCATACGAGCGGGTACTAATCCGTAATCTCCAACAATTTTTTGCCCTTCTCCTGGATGAGCAGAAAGTAAAAACGTAACGAATCCTGCGCCGACGCCAAAACCGATATTGTGTGTATAAATATAAACTGAATGAACAAACGGGTAATAGTTATTCCAAATATAATATTGATACGGGAAATAAAATTTCTCTGCAATTTTTTTCAGTGAATCCGGAGGCGTTGAATGTTGGATTCGAAGAATTTGAATGTTTGTCGTGTCAACATTTTTCCAACTCACGCTCATAAATCCGATTGCGTCAATATTTTTCCCGACAAAATCAATTACATCGGAAGTTGATTGTGCAAGGATATCCGGTTGTGTAAATTCTTTTCCGTGCAAGAGTTGTTTTGAAAGAATTTGATATAAACCGAAATTCCTATTGAGTAATGCGATGCGAATTTGTTGCAGAGTTGTTGTCGTTGACAAAGTATTCCAATGAGTAATCGTTCCGGAAAAAATGCTGTCGAGTTGCGATTTTCGTAATTGTTCAATCGGATTTTTTTTATTGACGATAAATGCGGTCGCATCATACGCAAAAAGATGTTCTGTTATTTCAAAAGATTTTTTTTTTGCAACGTCTCGTTCCTCTTCATTCAATGAGCGAGCAATGACGATGCAGTTTGTGGAATCGTTGAGTAATTGCGCTATTGCTTCCCGGTCGGAAGTTGGAATATTGGAGATGAACGCTTCGGAATATAAATTGTGAAATTTAGTTACTTCTCCATTTACTAACGGAGCAATTGCATCAGAAGAATAGAACGTTAATGTTCCTTTTGTAGGTGATTCTTTTTGCTCTTGTGTGCATCCGAGAAAAAAGAAAAAAAAACAGAATGGCAGAAACACATCGTATAATTTATTCATTTGCGTTCTGTTTTGATTTCGACCAAAGAGTTACGATGCGGTAAATACCGTATAAGAGCAAAACAATTCCGAACGTGATGCGAAAATGTGTTGGAAGAACTAAGGGAATAAATTCAATCAGAATAGCAATTCCACACAACGAAATAAGAGACGCAGTGCTGTATCCGACGATTTGCAGGAGCAGTGAAAGCGACACATTTTTATTTGAGTTTAAAACGAAAAGGAATGGTTACGTTCACCGCAACGGGACCGTTATTCATCATTGCAGGAGTAAAAACCCATTTCCATGCGGCTTCGACAGCGGCTTCGTTAAAAATTTCAGCGTCGCTTTTTAAAACAGTAACTTTTTTCGGTTTTCCCTCTTTATCAACCCAAACTTTAACCCATACTGTTCCTTCCATTCCTGCTTTCAAAGCAATTTCCGGATACGTTGGCTGTGGTTTATTGACTGGTTCTGGTCCTTTTTCGTATGCAACGAAATCAGCAGGTTCTATATCTTCCTGAATAGTTATTTCTTCCGGTTCTATTTGTAATTGCGAACCGTTTCCATCTCCTTCATTTCCCAGCACAGGGCTTTGTAAAGTGCTTAATTCTGTTTGCGTTGCAATTGTTTGTTCGGGACTTACTTCGGCATCGGGAACTGGCACGGGGATTCCAACGGATGGACGAGCAGCGGGTGCAGAAATAGCAACTTGTGGTGCAGCATCAGCATTTGCGATGGAAGGCGGTGGACCTAAATCGCTGTATTTCATTATGCGTACGGTGTAAATCGGTTCTTCTTCTTCTTGTAAATACAGAACGAAGAAGTACAGTCCAATAAGCGCAAAATGAAGTAAGAGAGAAATTGCTAACGCCCACGAAGCATATTTCCGATATAATTTTTGAAATGCTGCGTGTCCTCGTGGTGCAAAATCTATGGCAAGTGTTTCTGCTGACATATAAATTTCCTTTCAGACTATTATTGTACTTGACTGAGCGCTTTCAAATCTTCTTCGAGTAACGGCGCAATGCTGAAACGGGTAATTTCTGCTACATTGAGTTCATCAATAAGGTCAACCATCATTTTAAATTTTCCTTTTCTATCAACTTTTATGAGCGTGATAAGTTTCGGATTTGCTTTTGACGATTGGCGAAGAAATTTATTGAGTTCATTGAAAACAATTTTTTCAGGAATATCAACACCGAAATTCTTGAATATAGTTCCGTCGTCTTTTACTCGAATTGTCAGTAAATTGCTTTGTGCAACTTCTATTTTTGCTTCTCCTGGAGGAAGATTGATTTCCATCGTTTGAGGTTTCGACATTGTTGTTGTGAGCATAAAAAACGTCAACAACAAAAACGCAACATCCACCATCGGTGTCATATCTAATCGAACACCAAGACGATGTTTCTTTTTATGTTTTTTCTTTTTCTTATCGTGTCCTCGCGGTGAAGGAGTGTCAACTGCTGCCATTATGTTTTACTTTGTTAATTCTTTTCTAAATCAGTTACTAAATTAAAGCGCGTGATATTTGTTTTTTGTAAAATATCCATAACGTCTTGAGTAACACCGTATTCAGCATCTTGGTCTCCTTTAATAATCGTGCGAAGTTTAGGATTGGCAGTTCGTGCTTTTATCAGAAGGTTCGGGAGTTCATCTTTTGTAACTTCAAAACTTGGAGCAAGTGTCGCCATATTTTCCGGGGTGAGATAACGTTTTTTTAATTCATTCGGGAAATTATTCCAACGATTATTTACAAATTCAGAAAAAACTTTTTGTCGTACACGTTGAGCGTCAACACCTAAAAAAATTCTGCTGTCTTTGTCAATGGAAACAGTCATAACATCTATTTCAGGAAGTTTAATGACAGAATGGGACGTTGGAATATCAACTTGAATATCTTCCGGAGGACGAAATTGTGTGGTCAACATAAAAAAAGTTAATAGTAAAAATGCAACATCCACCATTGGAGTCATATCAAGTTTTACGCCAATGCGTGCTTTCTTGATTTTTGGCATACAGTACGGTTAATTAGACGTGGATTTTGAATTTAATGTTTGCGTAACATTGTAACTTGCTTCGTCAAGCATATACGTAAAGTTATCAACTTTATTAACAAAGAAATTGTAAGCAATGATTGCTGCTATGGCACAAATGAGCCCTCCAGCAGTGTTAATCAATGCTTCAGAAATTCCAATGGATAACTGTATTGCATCCGGTGCGCCGGAACGAGCCATTGCAGCGAACGAGCGAATCATTCCGATAGTTGTTCCGAGCAAACCTACCATTGTCGCTATGGAAGCAATCGTAGAAATTGCCAACAAATTTTTTTCCAAGAGCGGCATTTCTAACATCGTGGCTTCTTCAATTGCACGTTGAACTTCTTGCATTTTCTTTTCCGCGTCGTGCTTATCAGAAATTGAAATGAATTGGTAGCGTTCTAAACCTGCACGAATGATGTTTGCCATTACGCCGCGTTGTTTGTTACAGAGTTCGATTGCGGCATCTATATTTCCGTTCGATAATTCTGTTTGGGTTTGCTTTAAGTAATCAACAAGTGAACCTTTTCCTTGTGCCTTCGAAAGCGAAAATAATCTTTCAAAAATATAAGTGATAACCATTATTGTCAATGTCATCAGCATAATAACAAGAAGTCCTCCTTGATAGATATTATGAAGCATTGTTTTTTCTTCAGCCGCTCCCATAATTCCAAAATAGATGTATGAAGAAGCGCCGCAGGATACGACAAGTAAAATTATAATAAACAACGATTGTTTCATCTGAATGATTTCTCCGAAAGATAAGTTACAAAATATTATTAATGTTATGTATAAAAAGAAAAAAATACCGCAAGATTTTAATGCGGTAATTTTTTTCGGCGAAAAAATATGAAATAAAATGAAAACAACAAACAAACGTTTTTGAAAAACTTATACGATAATTTTCTTTCAGAGTTTTTTTTTATCTTTTGCGCACAGTTTTTCAAAAACACTAACAACGAAGCATCATAACAATGCAGATTAAAGAAAAATTTTTTGATGATATTGCCATGATTTCATTGAAAGGAAATCTAATCGGTGGCGAAGAAACGCTCCAACTTCAAGAAAAAATCCGAAGTTTATTAGCCGACGGAATGAAAAAAATAGTAATTGATTTAAAAGGAACCAACTGGATGAACAGTTCCGGACTTGGTGCGCTCATCTCCGCGTACACTTCTTCAACAAATCAAGGAGCGGATTTACGCCTTGCCAATCTTTCTGAAAAAGTGCATAACCTTTTTGTTATCACGAAACTTCTTAAAGTTTTTAAAGTGTTTGAATCAACAGAACGCGCTGTTGCAAGTTTTAAGTAATTGCAGTTTTCTCAACTATTATATATTAAGGATAACTAAAATGCAGAAAAAATTCTGTCTTTCTCTTTTGTTTTTATTCATACTCGTGCATTTTTCATCATTAGCACAAGTCAACGATATTTTGATTGTCAATGACAATGCGAATTCCGCTTCTGCGCAATTAATAAAACGAGCATTGCTCGATTTAGGAATTTCAGTTGACCTTGTTTCGTTTTCATCTCATAATTCAGCAATCTACAACGATTACAAGTTGGTAATTTGGTCTGCAGGAAGTAATGGAGCGGGAACAATTTTCAATGATGGCAATAAACGGAACGCATTGCTTCAACGCGCACTTTCCGAAAAAAAAGTTTGGGTTGAAGGCGGCGAAGTTGGTTCACGATACCAACTTCATCCCGATTCAAATTTCCGAAGAAAAGTTTTACACATCAGAGACGGAGGATGGGTGAATGATGCAACGAACAATCCACTCTTATTCACTATTGCTAATCATCGAATTTACAATACGCCGTACGTTTTAACACAGCCGATAATATTCAAAACTCCTGCTGCTACAACAGATCGAGATTTATTACGACTTATTCCTAACGATGAAGGAAGAAAAAAAGTCGGCGGATTTACTGCAGATACATTGCAGATGGCAATAAACACTTGGTCATCAAGTCCGAATCCGGCGACTTCGCATACGCTTTTTACTTCGTTCAGTTTTAATGCAATTGAAGATTCTCTTATTGCCAAAAATCTTATACAGAACATTGGAATGTTTTTACTTACTTTGGATAATACTCCTCAAGTTCTTTTGATGAATCCGCGTGATGAAGAAATTTGGCAAGCGGGAACTTCGCAAATTATTCGCTGGGCTAAAAACAAAATTACACACGTTAAACTTGAATATAAATTACGCGGAGAAGCAGATTGGACGTTGATTGCAGATTCCGTTCCTGCTTATCAAAAAGACGAAAACGGAAATGTTCGAATCGAATTAGATGAAACAGGAAATTTTTGGGGAAATTATCAATGGACCGTTCCTACAGTTGATACATCCGCTTTTATACGAATTTCCGATGTAGAAAGTCCCGGTTTATATTCACAAAATAGTTTTCCTTTTTATATTACCTTGCAGCCACCACCGAATTGGAATATCCGAAAACCAATTACAACTCCTCAAGGTCGGTTAATGTCAACATATTTTGAACTTCACGATACGGGATTCGTCTATTGTTTTGGTGGAGGAGAGAATGCCGGTTCTAATTTAAATCAACGCTTTACACCTGTTACAGGTACGTGGGAACAGAAAACTCCAATGCCTATCAAAGCATCTTCAGGAGGGGCAGTTACCGTTGATAGTAAAATCTATGTTATAGGCGGATACAACAATGTGAATTTTACTTTAAATAAAGTGCAGATTTACAGACCTTCAACCGATGAATGGACAGAAGGAGCGCCAATGCCTGAACCGGTAAAAGCGGATTTTGGAATTTCCGTTTATAACGATAGTCTCATTTATATTTTTGGCGGCGATACGGGAACGTTTAACGGTTCGAAACCGGTCAACAATGTTCGTATTTATAATCCCGACGAAGATACGTGGACGGATGCAACACCGCTCCCTATTGCGCGAGCAATGTGCGCCGCAGGAATCTATAACAACACCATTCTTGTCGTTGGAAGTTATGACCGAAGTCGTTTTATGACTACGGATACAATTTTTAAAGGAATCATCAATCCTTCCAATCCTTCGGAAATTACATGGACACATTCGTTTTTCCCTGATGGAGCGATTGCGCGACCAAGCGCGGCTTCTACAAAATTAGGAATTATTTTTGTTGGAGGTGATTCAGGATTTAGCAGTAATTATCGCGGCTCTACATTTCTGAGTTTGTTCAACGAAGAAGGCAACGTACGAAAATGGTTTCCGCTTAATTCAATGCCAACTCGAAGAACCAATATGGGAACGTCGCTTGCAACAAACGGTTTCGATTCTGTTTGGGCGATTGGAGGATTTGCCAATGGAGTTCAGTTGAATACGAATGAAGTGTTATACATTCCGGATACGTTGAAAATTAACAGAACGTTGGATTTTACCAATGCAATTCCTGAAGCGTATCATTTGTATCAAAACTATCCGAATCCATTTAACCCGATTACATCCATTCGATTTGAATTACAATCCTCCGGCTCAGTTACTTTAAAAGTATATAATATAATCGGACAAGAAATGATTACTCTTGTGAATAATAATCTTGAACTAGGAGTCTACGAAACAAAATTTGATGCGTCGCAAATTCCTTCAGGAGTATATTTTTATCGTTTAAATGTTGTTGGTAATAACGGAAAAATATATTCCGAAACGAAGAAGATGGTTTTATTGAAGTAGAGTTATTAATGATGAAACGGCTCTATGAAAATTTCATCGAGCCGTTTTTGTTTTTAAATTGACTGAAAGAATTTCTACTTTTACCACGCATTTTTTAAAACCGAAAAATGAACACCACTTTGAAAGTGGTGTCCATTTACTAATATGACCAAAACCGACGTTGCAAATATTCTCGATGAAATCGGAACGCTGTTTGAACTGAAAGGCGAAAATAAATTCAAGTGCATTGCTTTTCATAATGTTGCGCGAACAATTTCCGCTCTCACGTTAGATTTGAACACGCTCGTCTCCGAAGGAAAACTCACCGAAATAAAAGGTGTGGGAAAATCCATCGCGCAAGACATTACCGAACTCGTTACAACGGGAAAATTGAAATTCTACGAAGAGTTGAAAAATTTTTTTCCTCCGGGAATTACCGACTTGCTTCGCATTCAAGGAATGGGACCGAAGAAAGTAAAAATTCTCTGGGAGAAACTTGGCATTGCATCGCTCCAACAACTGAAAGAAGCGTGCGAGCAGCATAAACTTGCAACGCTCGAAGGTTTTGGCGCGAAGACGGAAGAAAATATTTTGAACGGACTTGCAATGCTCGATAAAGTTGCGGACAAACATTTATACAGCGATGCGTTGCAATCTGCTGAACCCGTGTTGGAATTTTTGAAAACTCAAAAAGGTGTTTCGCGCGCAGAAGTTGCCGGAAGTTTGCGGAGGAAAAAAGAAATCATCGGTGATATTGATATTCTCGTGAGCGCAAAAAAATCAAATGTTGAAATAATTATGGAGGCGTTTACCTCGCACGAAAACGTTCAGCAAGTGTTGGGAAAAGGCGAAACGAAATCGAGTGTGTTGTTGAAGAGCAATATCCAATGCGATGTGCGTGTGGTTGACGATTCGGAATTTCCGTTTGCGCTTGCGTATTTTACCGGAAGCAAAGAACACAACGTTGAAATGCGAACACGCGCAAAACAATTCGGTTGGAGTTTGAATGAATACGGTTTTTCAAAATTAGAAAGCGATGAACACCGCGGCAAAGCAAAACAGGTAATCAAATGCAAAAACGAAGAGGATATTTTCAACGCGCTTGAGTTGCAATACATTCCTCCAGAGTTACGCGAGAACAACAATGAAATTGAATTTGCAGTGAAAAATAATATTCCGACATTGCTTGAAGAAAAAGATTTGCGCGGAACGTTTCATTGCCACACGACGTACAGCGACGGAAAAAATTCTCTCGAAGAAATGATTGAAGCCGCTCGCAAACTTGGCTTTGAATATTTCGGAATTGCTGACCATTCCAAAGTTGCCGCGTATGCAAATGGATTAACGCCACAACGTGTAAAACAACAGCACAAACATATTGACGAAGTGCAAAAGAAATTTTCCGAAATAAAAATTTTCAAAGGAACGGAAGTTGATATTTTAAAAGATGGCTCGCTCGATTTCGATGACAAAACGCTTGCAACGTTCGATTACGTTGTCGCGTCGGTACATTCCGTTTTCAAAATGAGTGAAGAAGAAATGACGAAACGCATAGTCAAAGCATTGAAGAACAAATACGTTACGTTTCTCGGACATTCGACGGGACGATTGTTAATGCAGCGCGATGGTTATCCGTTGAACACGAAAGAAGTGATTGACGTTGCGAGCGATTACGGAAAAGGAATTGAAATCAACGCTCATCCCGTGCGCTTGGATTTGGATTGGCGTTGGTGCAGATATGCGAAAGAAAAAGGCGTGAAGATTCCCATCAATCCCGACGCACATTCAACGGAAGAAATTTTGCTTGTGAAATACGGAGTGAACGTTGCGCGCAAAGGTTGGCTCGAAAAGAAAGATGTCGTGAATGCGTGGAATGTGAAAGAAGTAGAAAAATTTTTTTTATCAACTCGGAAGTAATATCTCACGCAAAGACGCAGAGTCGCAAAAGATGTTTTGTGAAAGATTTATGCTTGATGAAAATGTAAAATTAGATTTTTAAGATAAAGTTTTTTAAAGCCGCTAATTTATAAAATTTCTTAGCGTAACTTTGCATTGACCTTTGCGAAACTCTGCGGTTAAATGAAAGTGTTTTTTTACCGCAAAGGAACACAGAGTTAGCGCAGAGTAACGCAAAATAATTTCTTTGCATTTTAGCGTCTTTGCGTGAGAAAAAAAAATAAATAATTTTATGCGACCAAACCTTTTCGGAATTTTACTTGTAACATTCGGATTTCTTTTTCTTCTCGACAATTTGGGAATGATTGAGTTCGGTGATTTTATGCATCGCTTTTGGCCCCTCATTCTCATTCTCATCGGATTGAGTTTGATTTTCCGAAGCCGCAACAAACCGCACGATGTTACGCAGCAAGCGCAACAACCATCGTATCAAAGCGCAACTATTCCACCGCCGCAACCGCAAACGCATCAAACGTATTCGCAACCATCGTATGCAACGTCGAATGTTGATATGCTCAATGTTTCGGAAGTGTTTGGCGAACTGCGGCTCGATATTGTTTCACAAAATTTTCGCGGAGGAAGAGTTTCCAACGTGTTCGGCGAAGTGCGGATTGATTTGACGAAAACAATTCTTGCCGACGGCGATTCCGTTATTGATATATCAGCGGTTTTTGGCGATATCGTATTGTTAGTTCCGCGTGAAATGGCATTTTCAATCCAAGCGAATGTTTCGGTTGGTGATATTCGTGTGTTCGATATGAAACGCGATGGATTATTTTGCAAACTCAATTACAAAACTGCAAACTTAGATTCTTCGCCGAAACGATTGCACATTGTTACGTCGTCAGTGTTTGGTGAATGTAAGGTTTGGTAATTTATTATTCGTTATTAGCGTTTTCTTTTCTCATTTTTCCAAATAACAATTATCAACTAACGAATAACTTTTTGAAAGTTTAGCGTAAATGAAAGACAAATCGAAAATAGTGAGCACAATAATTTCTCGTCTCCAAAAAGAATTTCCCGATGCGAAATGCGCATTGGAACACGAAACGCCGCATCAACTTTTGGTTTCGACAATTCTTTCTGCGCAATGCACCGATGCGCGGGTGAATATGGTAACGCCGTCGTTGTTCGAGAAATACAAAACGGTGAAAGATTTTGCTTCGGCGAATCAAAGCGAATTGGAAAAAGAAATTTACTCAACGGGATTTTACAAGAACAAAGCAAAAGCAATTATCGCGTCTTCAAAAACATTGCTCAAAAAATTTCACGGCAACATTCCGAACACAGTCGAAGAATTGACTTCGCTTCCCGGCGTTGGAAGAAAAACTGCAAACGTCGTGCTGGGAACTGCATTCAATATCGCAACGGGAATAGTTGTTGATACACACGTTTCGCGTTTATCGCAGCGACTTGGTTTTACTAAACAAACCAACGCAGAAAAAATCGAAGAAGATTTAATGAAACTTATTCCGAAGAAACATTGGATTATGTTTTCGCATTGGCTCATTCTCCACGGAAGAAAAACGTGCGATGCAAGAAAACCAAAATGTAATGCTTGCGTGTTGAATGATGTTTGTCCGAGTGTAAATAAATTTTCTTAAAATAGTTAAGGACTCGAGGATTCAAGCGGTCAAGTGAATTTAAATTATATTACTCGAATCCTCGACCACTTGAATCCTTGAACCCGAATCTTAAATCTAAATTCTAAAATCTAAAATGGCAATTGACGTACTCGCAATCGGCGCACATCCCGACGATATTGAATTTTCGTGCTGCGGAACGATTGCAAAATTAGTAAAGCAAAAAAAGAATGTCGGCATTCTCGACTTAACGCAAGGAGAACTCGGAACGCGCGGTAATAAAAACATTCGCAATAGTGAAGCAACAAATGCGGGAAAAATTCTTGGCGTTGCATTTCGGGAAAACTTGAAACTCGCCGACGGAAGTTTCGAAGTGAATCAAAAAAATATTCTGAAAGTAATTTCTGTAATTCGCAAATATCGTCCGAAGATTTTGCTTATTCCTCCGTACCACGAGCGACATCCCGACCACGAACACGCACATCAGTTAGCGAAAGAATCGTGGTTTTATTCCGGCTTAAAAAATATTATCACAAAGGAAAATGGAAAAACTCAAGAACCATTTCGTCCCGATACATATTTTCAATTTATGTTGCGTTACGAATTTCAACCAACATTTATTGTTGATATTTCTGATGTGTATGAAATTCGTGTGAAAGCGATTGAAGCGTTTGAATCACAAGTTCACAGCAAAACGTATAAATCGAACGAACCGCAAACTTTATTAAGCAAGCCAACGTTCAAAGAACTATTGGAAATACGAGCAAAGTTTTATGGAAGTCAAATCGGTGTGAAGTATGGCGAACCATTTTATTATCATCAACCGCTTGGCGTTGATGATTTATTTTCACTGAAACTTTTTGTGGGGTAATGAATGTTCTATTTGCACAAAATAAAATTACAAGTTTAATAACATTCTCAAATATTTATGAATACACTCAAAACAACTTTTTTAATGGCATTACTCACCGTACTTTTCATTCTTGTCGGAAACGCATTGGGAGGACAAGGCGGAATGATGCTCGCATTTATGTTTGCAATCGTAATGAATTTCGGCTCGTACTTTTTCAGCGATAAAATTGTGCTGATGATGTACCGTGCGAAAGAAATTCAACGTGAGGAAAATCCGAAATTATTTTCAATGTTGCAAGAAATGACAATGAAAGCGAATATTCCAATGCCGCGCGTTTACATTATTGATTCCGAACAACCGAACGCATTTGCAACAGGAAGAAATCCGCAACACGCAGCAGTTGCAGTAACAAGAGGAATAATGAACACACTCAGCAACGAAGAATTGAAAGGCGTTCTCGGGCACGAACTTGCGCATATTATTCATCGCGATATTTTAATTGGAACAATTGCTGCAACTGTTGCCGGAGCAATATCAATGCTTGCAAATATGGCGCAATGGGCAATGATTTTTGGCGGGGGTAGACGCGACGATAGAGAAGTAGGAAGTCCAATTGGTTCGATATTGATGTTGATACTTGCACCGATTGCCGCAATGTTAATTCAAATGGCAATTTCGCGTTCGAGAGAATTTCTTGCCGATGAAGGTGGAGCGCAACTTTCCGGAAATCCGTTTTATCTTTCTAATGCATTACGAAAACTCGATGCAAAGTCGCAACTTATTCCGATGAATGCAACACCGTCAACAGCGCATCTGTTCATCGTTTCTCCGCTTTCCGGCGCGCAAAGTTTTATGAAACTGTTTTCCACTCATCCGCCAATGGAAGAGCGTATTGCTCGATTGGAAGCGATGGGAGTTCGTTAAAAATTATTCGTTAATCGTTATCTGAAAATTTATGGCGATGGGAAAAATTTCTATCGCCATTCTTTTATTGTTGCAATGAAAACAACAGTTATTGAAGAATATCATTGGAGAAAAAAAACAGCAGTTCCATCATATTTCATATTCAGTTGTTCAATCGGAATCTCTTTTGCACATCATTCATTTTTAGTAAATTTTGCATCCAAATTTTATGAAAAGAAAATCAAATTATCCTGCACTAGTTCTTCACGGAGGTGCGTGGGATATTCCCGATGATTTAGTAGAAGCGCATTTCGTGGGTATCCGAAAAGCGTTGCACATTGGATGGAAAATTTTAAAGAACGGCGGCTCGTCGGTAGATGCAGTGGAAAAAACGATTACAAATATGGAAGACAATCCGACGTTTGATGCAGGAAAGGGTTCGTTTCTTAATGCGCTCGGTGAAATTGAGCTTGATGCAAGTATAATGAATGGGAAAACGTTTCGCGCTGGTGCTGTTGCCGCGGTAAAAAATATTCGCAATCCAATTTCGCTTGCGCGAATGATTATGGACAAGAGCGAACATATTTTGCTTGTTGGCATTGGTGCAATTCGATTTGCGAAAGAGCACGGCATAACACCGTGCGCAATGGAAGATTTATTAATCGGACGTGAATTGCAACGGTGGTTGGAATTACAAAAAGAGCCGCTTTCTTCGACAAAAGATGTATTTCGTTCACAAAAGAAAAAAAATATTCCATCGGGAACAGTTGGAGTTGTCGCAATGGATTGCAACAGGAATATTTGTGCTGGAACTTCTACGGGCGGCACCCCGAATAAATATCCCGGTCGAGTTGGTGATTCGCCGCTTATTGGTTGCGGAACCTATGCGGATAATGATATTGGTGGAGTTTCGACAACTGGTTGGGGAGAAGCGATGATAAAAGTAGTGATGGCGAAAACGATTATTGATATTATGGAACAAAGTAATGGAAACGGAAATGTTGCCGCAGAAAAAGGAATCGAACTTTTGCAGAAAAAAGCAAGTGGGTACGGAGGAGCAATAACGTTAAATATCTACGGTGAAATTGGGATCGCTTTTAATACGCCGAGAATGGCGCGTGGGTATATTACAGCAGGAATGAAAAAACCAATAATTGAAGTGTAGTTGTGTCTCAACATCTTAAATTTCTTGCAAGACATACCAATGAATTGCTCCATCAGTTATTCTCCAATGCGTTTCCGGCAGACAAAGTCGTTGGAAATTTTTTCCATCAACGAAAGTATCTTGGTTCGCACGACCGTGCTGCAATTTCTGATTGTGTTTATGGAATTATTCGTAATCTCAAGATGTTGGAATCGTTTCTTGCTTCTGTTGTAGAGCGTGAAATTTATACAACACACGAGCAGCGTTTTATCGCATATTATATCCTGTATCAAGCGCTTTTCACTTCAACTTCGCGTGAAAAATTAATAACCGAATTTGCCGATGTATGGAATTCGTTCTCTCCTCAAAAGCCACTCGGAGAATTTCTCGACACGGTCTCTCTCGATTTCTTGAATGAACACAGCGATGTTTCTGTTACGGAAATGCTTGGAATGGAATATTCGTTTCCGCCATGGTTAGTGGAAAAATTTTTTCTGCAATATGGAAACGAACAAATTCGGCAATTGTTATATTCGCTCAATACGCAAGCGCCAATAACCATTCGTATTAATACAATCAAATGCTCTCGCGAAGAGTGTAAACAAAAATTACTGGAGGAAGGAATTCAAACGACGGAAACGAAATATTCTCCGTACGGATTAACGTTCACGAAGCGATTAAATATTTTTGAAATCAGTTTGTTCAAAAAAGGATGGTTTGAAATTCAGGATGAAGGCAGTCAATTGATTAGCGCACTTGTGAACGCTCAACCGCACGAACTGATTATTGACGCTTGCTCCGGAGCAGGTGGAAAATCTCTTGCGATGGTGATGGGGATGAGAAATAATGGAAGAGTTTTAGCAGTAGATATTTCCAAGACTAAAATAGCGCGATTGAAAAAACGCCGACTGCGTGCGGGTGCAACAATACTGAAGTTTAGTACTGTTGAGCAGTTGAAACGAAAACCTCAAATTTCAAGTGCAGATGCAGTGCTGGTTGATGTCCCATGTTCCGGAACAGGAAGAATTCGTCGAGACCCATTTTTGAAAACTCTGTTGAATGAAGAAATGATTCGTACATATTGCGGAGAACAACAAAACCTTCTGAACTTTTATTCTTCGTATGTTAAAAGCGGAGGTCGTTTGATTTATTCAACGTGTTCACTTTTGAAAGAAGAAAATGAAAATATTGTAGAAAATTTTTTACGATTGAATAAGAATTTTCAGAGCGTTTCTGTTTCAACATGGTCAGAAAAATTTTTGAAACCATTAACGGAAGGGAAAAAATATTTCCAGTGTTTACCTCATCTTCACGGTACCGATGGTTTCTTTGGCGCCGTACTGAAGAAAGTTGAAGAATGATCAACGAAAACATTTTCCATAATTAAAGAACTAAAACTAATCTTCTAGTATGAAAAAACTCCATTACATATTTGTCGTCGTCTTTTTTTCGCTAACTATAGTTTCTTGTAGTATTAACGATGCAGAAATGTTTCAACAAGTGCAACAAATGCTTAGCGAAAAAAGATATAATGAAGCGGTGGAGACTCTGAAAGAGATCGTCGATAAAAAACCGAACGGAGAATATGCAGAAAAATCGCAGTATGCGTTGATTTCGTTATATCAAACCGAATTGCAGAATCCCGCGTTAGCAATTCAGGAATCGAGAAAATACATTCAATTATTTCCTGAATCGGGAAAAAATGCGAGTGTGTATTTTATGATAGGATTTATTTTCAACAATGAATTGAAACAAACCGACAGCGCGAGAATTGCGTATGAAGAATTTCTCTTGCGTTTTCCAAATTCTGAAATGGCAAAATCTGCCGAGTTTGAACTGAAAAATCTCGGGAAAGATGTCAACGATATTTTCCGTTCTCAACTCCTTGATACAACAAAAAAAGAACCGTTTGTTGTGCAACAAAAAACGGAACCAACAAAGGAATGACGCAATCCCATTCCGATTATCGGAAATACTTTGACCCGAACGTTCTTTCTAAAATTTCGAATATGGAACTTCGCGCTCGACTTGTTGTTGAAGGATTTATTACTGGACTTCATCATTCACCGTATCACGGATTTAGTGTTGAATTTGCTGAACATCGTCAATATATGCCCGGCGACGAAATCAGAAATATTGATTGGAAAGTATTCGGAAAAACAGATAGGTATTACGTGAAACAATATGAAGAAGAAACGAATTTAAAATCGTATCTGATTGTTGATGCGAGTTCATCGATGGCATTTCGAGGAGATAACAGAATTACGAAACTCGAGTATGTTTCATTTCTAGCGAGCGCACTTGCATATTTAATGGTTCGTCAGCAGGATGCAGTAGGTCTTACGATTTTTGATGAAACTATTCGCACTACATTACCCCCGCATGCAACATCTGTTTTTCTTGTAGAAATATTTAAAGCGCTTTCCCGACTTCAACCGAGTAATAGAACGAACACAGCGAAATCGTTGCATAGCATTGCTGAACAAATAAAACGTCGTGGTCTTGTTATCATCTTTAGCGATTTATTCGATGTATCGAATGACGTTCTTTCCGCGTTAAAACATTTTCGTCACAAAAAAAATGAAGTCATACTTTTCCATATTCTTAATCCGATGGAACGAACATTTTCGTTTGAAAATGATGCACTGTTCAAAGATATGGAAACAAGGGAAGAAATGATTACGCGACCGCATCATATTCGCAAAGCATATCAAGAAGCGTTGAACGATTTTATTGCTTTCTATAGAAAAGAATGTAGGGAAAATATGATTGACTATGTATTGCTCGATACCGCGACACCGTTTGATACTGCACTTCTCGAATATCTTCACAAACGTCAGCGTCTCCTATAATTTTTTTTAAAATACTTTGAGTAAACGTTTAAAAGTTGTCGTAGTTGACCCATTGTGTCAAGGTCCTTATTACGATTACTATTTGTGTTCTGCGCTACAACGTGCAGGAATGGATGTAGAACTATGGACGCGTGAACCGAAATTTTTAAAAGATTATTTTTCGCATACTGCGTTTCGCGTTCGGAAACTAACAAGATTTTCTCGAGCATTATTCGGCGAGTCGTCATTTGGAAAATTCTTCAAATACCTTGAGTTATTGACGATAGATTTTTTTTTCTACTTCATAAAATGTTTGCGGAGCGATGTTGTACATATTCAGTGGTTCTCTCCTCCTCCGATGTTGTATGTAGAGCGATATGTATATTCGCTCTTGAAAAATTTTGACATTCGACTTGTTTTTACGGCTCACAATGTATTTCCTCATTCAACACCGTATCAATTTAAAAAAGAACTGCAAAAGATTTATTCAACGTTTCATACCATAACGGTAATGAATACGTATAGCAAAACGATATTGAGCAACGAATTTTCACTGGCAACGACAAACGTCGAAATCATTCCACACGGTCCAATTTTTCACGACTTTATACGACTTTCTCAAACACAATCAAAGCAGAAACTCAATATTGATGTACGGATGAACGTTATTCTGTTTCAGGGTTTTTTGCGTGCGTACAAAGGAATTGATTTTTTATTGGAAACATTTTCTCGGTTTCTCCAATTGCATCCCAATTCGATACTCGTGCTTGCCGGAATGGGAAAATCGGATTATGTTCTGGATGTGAAAAAATCTATTTCCCGTTTATCTATTCCTGAAACCAATATTCTTGCTCCGTTTCAGTACGTAACTCCGAATCAAATTCCTATATATTACGCCTCTGCAGATGTCGTTGTTTTTCCCTATGAGCATATTTATCAAAGCGGTGCGTTATTTACTGCGATGAGTTTTAAGAAAGCAGTAATTGCGACAGACGTTGGTGGATTTGCTGAACTGATTGAAAATAATATCAATGGGAAATTAATAGAATATGGAAACACGGAACAATTTATTTCTGCATTGCAGGAAATAATTTTTTCAAAAGAAAAAAAAGAAATGTTTGAAAAAAATGCTTTTCATAAAGTAACCAATGAATGTTCGTGGGAAATGATTGCAGAGAAAACAATCAACGTGTATCGTAAACCGTGAGTCGTGAGTCGTGAATCTCCAATTTCTACCCTCAACACTTGAACCTTCAAACATCGAACGCAATGAAACCATTCTCGTCAAAGGTGCGCGTGTTCATAACTTAAAAAACATAGATGTCGCAATTCCGCGCAATCAACTTACAGTAATTACAGGGCTTTCCGGTTCCGGAAAATCATCACTCGCGTTTGATACAATTTATGCAGAAGGACAACGTCGTTATGTCGAAACGCTTTCCGCTTATGCGCGTCAATTTCTCGGAACATTTGAGCGACCTGATGTTGATGATATTCAAGGTTTATCACCATCAATTGCGATTGAGCAAAAAATAGTTAGTCAGAACCCACGTTCAACTGTTGGAACTGTTACTGGGATTTACGATTTTCTTCGTGTGTTGTTTGCTCGCGCAGGGACGCAATTTTGTGTGAACTGCGATAAAGAAGTTTCAAAACAAACGTCCGATGAAATTATTGATAAGTTGATGCAGCACAATGTAGGAACAAAATTGACAATTCTTGCGCCTGTTGTTCGCGGAAGAAAAGGACATTATCGGGAATTGTTTGAAAGTTTGACGAAAAACGGATTTGCACGTATTCGTGTTGACGGCGAAATTCGTGAACTCGAAAAAGTTTTACAAGTTGACCGATACAAAATTCATAACATCGAAGTTGTGATTGATAGAATTGTCATGAAATACGATATTCGTTCTCGTATCGCTGATGCAGTTGAACTTGCATTACGAATCGGCGAAGGGATACTCTTTGCAGAAGTTCACGGCCTCGATATGCTGTTCTCGAAACTGCTTTCGTGTGCAACGTGTGGAAAAAGTTACGAAGAACCTGCCCCGAATACATTTTCGTTTAATTCACCGTACGGCGCATGTGCTTCGTGCGATGGACTTGGGGAGCATAAGGATTTTGATGAACGGTTGATTATTCCAAACGTCAAACGTTCTATCAATGAAGGTGGAATTGCTCCATTCGGAAAGCCGCGCTCAACGTGGATTTTCAGTCAATTAAAAGCGGTGGTTGCCCATTATGGTTTCACTTTCGATACGCCGTTGCATAAAATATTGAGTAAGTGCCGCGAAGTTGTATTCTTCGGCTCAAAAGAGAAGTTTGAAGTTCCGTACGTATTTTCTTCGGGAAGACAAGTAACATACTCACATCGCTTTGATGGAATTTTTACCATTCTCAAACATCAATATTCAAATTCTCCAACTATTCGAATGCGCGAACGTGCTGAAGCGTATATGCAAACAACGATGTGCAGCGAATGTAACGGCGGACGGTTGAAAGGAGAAAGTCTTGCAATAAAACTCGTTGATGTGAAAACTGAACAGCGATATACCATTGACGATGTTGTAAAAATTTCTCTCAGCGATGCAAGAGAATTATTGCGAACGCTTCAACTTTCCAAGCGTAAAAAATTGATTGCAGAATTACTGTTGAAAGAAATCAATGAGCGTTTGGATTTTTTGCTCAATCTTGGTCTCAATTATCTTTCACTCGATAGAACAGCTCGAACACTTTCCGGCGGTGAATCGCAGCGTATTCGTCTTGCAACGCAAATCGGAGCGCAATTGCGTGGAGTGCTCTATGTCCTCGATGAACCGAGTATCGGTTTGCATCAACGCGACAATTTACAATTGATTCAATCGTTGCAATCATTGTGCGAATTAGGTAATACGATCATCGTAGTAGAACACGATAAAGAGATTATGGAACGCGCGGATTACATTATTGATTTAGGCCCCGGCGCGGGCGAACACGGAGGGAAAATTGTTGCACTCGGAAAACCAAATGCGTTACAAGTTGCGAGTTACGAGTTACAAGTTTCAAGTAGAGTGCAGAGAGTAGAAAGCAGAGAAACAACTTACGATGTACGATTTACAGATTTCGATTCTCCATCCATAAACCACAAGCCACAAGCAACAAACCATCACTCTCTAACGTTTGAATATTTAGCAAACTCCCGACTCATTGACGTTCCAAAAGTGCGACGCAAAGGAAACGGAAAATTTTTTTCGTTAAAAGAATGTTCTGGAAACAATTTGAAAAAGATTGATGTAAGATTTCCTTTGGGAACATTTATATGTGTAACAGGAGTCAGCGGTTCCGGAAAATCTACGCTTGTTTCCGAAACGTTGTTCAGAATTTTATCACGCGAGATTTATCAATCGAAAGAAGTTCCGCTTCCGTATAAAAAAGTTTCCGGAATTGATAACATTGATAAAGTAATTGAAATTGACCAATCGCCAATCGGAAGAACGCCGCGCTCCAATCCTGCAACATACACGGGATTGTTCACATTCATTCGCGATTTATTTGCTCAACTTCCCGAATCGAAAATTCGCGGATACAAACCCGGAAGGTTTAGTTTCAACGTGAAAGGTGGACGATGTGAAAACTGTGAAGGAGATGGCATTAAAAAAATTGAAATGAATTTTCTTCCTGATGTATATGTTACCTGTGAAGTCTGCAACGGCAAACGCTACAACAGAGAAACGCTCGAAGTTCTTTACAAAAGTAAATCCATCGCCGAAGTTCTGGAAATGACAGTGGAAGATGCGCTTGCGTTTTTCGATGAACATTTGCCGATGAAACGCAAATTACAAACGCTCGACAATGTTGGACTTGGCTATATTCGTTTGGGACAGCAAGCAACAACACTTTCCGGCGGTGAAGCGCAACGTGTAAAACTTTCTTCCGAACTTTCCAAAATCGGAACGGGAAAAACGTTGTACATTCTCGACGAACCAACAACGGGATTACACTTTGAAGATATTCGCGTTCTGCTTTCCGTTTTGAATAAACTTGTGGATAAAGGAAACACGATTATCGTCATCGAACACAATCTCGATGTCATAAAAACCGCCGATTATATTATTGATTTAGGTCCCGAAGGAGGCAATGGTGGAGGAAGAATTATAGCCAAAGGAACTCCCGAAGAAATTATAACTGTGAAAGAAAGTTATACGGGAAAGTTTTTGAAAGAGGAATTGAACTGATAAACATTCATACATACAGAACAAATTATATTCGTATCGAACCGCGAAATCCTCTCGAAGCATAATACGATTCCGCGCCGTTGTGATATACAAAGACTGTATCGTAGCGACGGTCGCAGAATAGTGCGCCACCGAGTTCTCTGATATTGGCAGGTGTTTTCACCCAACTCGAAGTTTTTGTATCGAACGATCCAAGTGTTTGCAATACGCGGTATTGTACTTCTGTGAAAATTTCAATCCCCATTGCAGCAGCCATATCCGTCACATTATTTTTGGGTTTATGTTCCTTTCTTGATTCCAACGCTTCTCGGTCGTAGCAAAGACTTCTTCGTTCTTTCGGACTTTCCGAAGAACAATCGCACAAAATATACTCATCTGTTTTTTTGTCATAACCAATAACATCGGGTTCGCCGCCGGTTCTTTCCATTTCATTCAGCGACCACAGTTTTTCGGGATTCGCTTCTAATTTTGCTTCAACTTTATTCCATTCAATTCCTTTATGGCGGTTTATATTTTTCTCAAAACGGGATTTCAATGTATTGAGGAGTTCCTCGCATTGTTTTGCAGATAATTGTTTTTTCATTCTAATGGTGTTGTTTCTTATTAACCGATTCTCCTTACTTCCTTAAAATCTTTTCCATTGCTCTTCCTTTTGCAAGTTCATCCACCAGTTTATCCATAGAGCGAATTAGTCGCATCAGTTTGTCTTCGGTTTCTTCCACTCGATAGCCACAAATTACACCTGTTATTTTTGGAACATTGGGATGAATTTGCGGAGCCTGAGCAAAAAATTTTTCCAAATCAGTTTTCTTGTTTATTACCTGTTGCAGCATTTGCTTGTTATATCCCGTAAGCCAGAAGAGAACGTCATCAAACTCTGCTTTTTTGCGTCCTTTTTTCTCCTTAGGAAAATTTTCAATCAGTGGAAAAATGTTTTGCACGTACCAAAAAATCTAAAACCTAAAACCTAAAACCTATTTCAACAATCAGAATTCCAATGAAAGCGAATTACCATCGTACAACAAATCCACTCGATAACGTAATGCCATCTACGTGAATATCTGATATGTATTTTCCAGCAGGAAAATCTGAGGATGGAGAAGTGGAAAACGTATTTATTGCTTCAAATTGTGCATCGCGGAATTTAATTTCGGAACGAACCCCAATCATCTCGGTAAAAAAATATTCTACGCTGTTCGTAACGTGAATTCCGATTCCGATGGAAGATGAACGTACTGACGGAAAGTCGTTGACGCTGAAATTTCTTTTTCCCCAATAAACTCCAACGCCGCCGCCGACATTCCAGAAAAATTTTTCGCTACTGATGGGAATAGAAAAATAACTGCTAAATTCGATTGGAACTATCGTAAATCCGTCGCGAATGGTGTACGAAGATAATGAATATTTTTTTTCAAGAACAAGGTGCTCAATAGTTATTCCGGCAATAAAATTTTTATCGATGAAATTCTTTCGTGCGTCTATTCCAAAACCTACAATGTTTTCAAACGTGCGGAATGTTGCATCATCAAACGGGATTGACGGATAGAACTTTGCCTCGTTTGTATAAGAAGAAAAAGCACAAACAGTAATTGTTTGTGCTTCACTTCGTAAGAAATTCAGTAATGTTGCAGTAAAAAGAACTGCAAGAATTTTTTTCATTGATTAACGGAAAAATGTATCTCTGTTATCAATAATAGTCGCTTCCGTTTTCAGATTTTGAAGCCATTCGTTCATAAATTTGCTACGCTTAGAATCATATAATTGCTTTCGCAGAGTTTCTTTTTCTGCAGCGAACGATGCGGAATCAAACGGAGTTCTGTTGAGAACGTGAATAATAAAAAATCCACGGTTGGGACTTTCAACGATAGAAGAAATATCTCCTTTGTTCATTGGTGAAACTGCTCCGAGAAAATACAAATCGCGCCCGATGCCCGTAACCGAACCGTTGAGTGTGAACGCATTTGCTTTGAGTACATTGAGCGTTGTATCAAACGTTTTCAATTTTCCTAATGAATCTCCTGCTGAAAGTTTTGCGCGAAATTGTTCTACCGTAGGTTTCAATCGTTCCATCTTTTTCGCACGTAATGTTCGCGCTTTTAAACTTGCTTCAATTTCATTGAACGGTTTTGTTCCTTCTTCGCGAATATCTATAACCTTGAAAACACCGTTTCCTTGTTGCGTTGAAATAATATCAGAAATAACTGTAGAATCATTCTCGAATGCGAATCGCACTAATCTCGAATGTTGTCCAATACCGGGAACAAATGTACTTTTCTTATTGAAGGAAGCAGTTTTACGAACTTCTCTGTTCATCATTTTTGCGACGCTGTCAAAACCTATTTCCAAAGCACTTTTGTGAAAGTTTTGCACTTCTTTCTCTACGTCATTTCTGGTTTTTGCGCTCGGTTCAATTTTCATCACGATGTCAGAAATTTTTAATGCTCTGTTATCATTGCCGGTTACTTTGATGATATGCAAACCGAATTGTGTGCGAACAGGACCGACAATTTCATTCCGTTTTGCCTTGAACGCTGCGTCTTCAAATGGTTTTACCATTCTTCCTTTTCCGAACCATCCTAAATCACCGCCGCTACTTGCTGAACCATCAGCTGAATATTGCGAAGCAAGTTTTGCAAAATCTTCACCTTTCTTTGCACGCTGATACACCTCTTGAGCAAGTTTTTTAGTTGCAAGTGAATCTTCACCGAATTTGAGAAGGATATGACTTGCGCGGATAAATTCTGTCGTATCATTTTTTTCTTCTACAATTTTGATAAGATGAAATCCATCGAAATCTTTTATGGGACCAACGACATCGCCAATTGCTGCACTGAAAATTGCATCTTCACGGTCTTTACTAAGTTCACCGTGTTTAAAAAAAACATCGGATACGGGAACGTCAGAATAGTGTTTCTGTAATTCGATAAAATCTTCTCCGTTGTTTGCTTTTCGTTTTATATCTTCAAAATCTCTCAACACTGCATTCGTATCTTCAAGAGTCGGCTCTTCTTTAAAAAGAACATATGCTAACCGACGAGATGGCTCTTGTCGGTATTCATCACTGTGTTCCCGAAAAAACGTTTGAACGTCATCGTCGCTAACTGCAATACTATCTTTTACCAGCACATTTGGGTCAAACAAAATATATTCCGCATCAAGATGAATATTCTGCTCGGAAAATTTTTGAACAACTTCTCCTTCGGAAACAAAAATAGATGACATCAATGCGCTTTGCACTTTTTCCTGCAGCCGCATTTGTCGTAGTGTTTGTTCCACTTGCATTATGATTGTTTTATTTCGAGGGTCTTTTAATGCAGTTTCATATTGGTCACGGTTTAAATTTCCAGTAGAATCAATAAATTGTTGCGTAAGAAATTGCGGAGGATTATTTCCAAATACCCATTCTCTGATTTCGTCGTCATTCACTGAAAGTCCAATACGTTCTGCTTCTTGTTTGAGTAGTTCTTCGTTCACGACGCTATTAAACAATTGCTCGCGTACATTTTCTACTTGGCTTTCATCGAGTTCTTTTCCTTCGTTTTGTTGCTTCTGCTGTTCAATTGCTTGGTTCAGCTTTGCAGCGAATTCTTCATACGAAATCTCCGTATCGTTAATCGTTACTAACGCACTGTACTTTCCGCTTCGACCTTTGCGTCCCGTAATGTCCATTCCCCAATCAAGAACAATATAAATAATAAAAATACCGGCAAAAACGGCAAAAGCGGTAGTCATTCTATCGCGAATTTTTGTCATTAAAGGCATACTTAAAAACTTTCTATTTAAAAAATTGAGGAAAAAAATAGTGAAAAATCAATGATTCGCCAACGAAATGAGAGAGAGTTTTTTTATTCTGCAGAAAGGAATAATTTTTTTAGGGAATGGAAATCGCAAAGCGAAACTACGTTCTTTTTTTCTTGTGGAAAAATGCGTTGTAATGATGGAGGAAGTGAAATTTTTTCCCCGATTGCTTTTTCAACCACTTCTGGAAATTTACCATAATGCGCTGTTGCGGCAACGATAAACTGCTGATTGCTGACTGCTAAATTTTTTGAACGTTTTCTTGCTGCGCAAACTCCAACAGCAGTATGCGGGTCGAGAATATAATTCTTTCGCAGGTACGTTTCTCTGATTTCATTCAGTGTTTCTTCATCGGAAATCGCCATCGCATCAATATCGCTTTTCATTTTCTGAACATCATTTCCGTACAGAAATTGCATACGCGTTACATTGCTTGGATTTCCCACGTCCATTGCGTTGGAATATGTTTGAACAGATGAACGCGGCGAATATATTTCTGTAGAAAAATATTCGGGAACAACATTGTTTGCATTCGTTGCAGCAATACATCGAATTGGTAATCCCATATGTTTTGCATACAATGCTGCAGTCAAATTTCCGAGATTTCCACTTGGAACAACAATATTAATATTCGCGTCAATCTGCGTAGAACGATGTGGCTTCTTGAATTGTGAATAAGCCCAAACAAAATACACAAGTTGCGGAATCAATCTTCCGAGATTAATCGAGTTTGCAGTTGTCATATTTTTTTTCACGACAAGTTCCAAATCTGCTAATGCTTGCTTCACGAGTTTCTGGCAATCATCGAATGTTCCTTCCACTTCGATTGCATGAATGTTTTTGCCGAGCGTTGTGATTTGTTTTTCTTGTAACGGAGAAATTTTGCCCGATGGATATAAAACGTACACAGTAATATTCGGAACGTTGTAAAATCCGTTTGCGACGGCACTTCCCGTATCACCCGACGTTGCAACTATGATAGTGATTTCTTTTTTTTCTTGTTGTAAAAAATACGAAAGCGCTTCTGCCATAAATCGCGCGCCGATATCTTTAAATGCGAGCGTTGGTCCGTGAAATAATTCGAGCAGAAACAAATGTTCTTCTAATTGTACAAGCGGAATTGGAAAATTTAACGCGCGAGAAATAATTCTTTGCAAATCGGTTTTTGGAATTTCATCAATAAATTTTGATATAATTTCAAAACTGATTTCATGCAGAGAAAGATTTTCTAATTGAGAAAGCAAAGCAGGAGAGATGCGAGGTATATTTTCAGGAACAAACAAACCTCCATCGCTTGCAATGCCGGATAATAATGCATCACGAAATGATACCGATGGTGATTGTTTGTTTACACTAAGAAATTTCACTGGATAAAATATTCACGTGAAATAAAACGAGTGGAAAAAAGTGATAGTGGAATGGAGTTTTAGAGAAATGATAAAAAAAACTCTAACACTTCACTACTGTAAAACAGAGGAGATATTTCATTATGAATGTAATGACAATAATACTGTCAAACCTCTCTTGCTCCGCTCATATTTATTTTCGAGATATACGCTTCGGATTTTATTTTTGCAACTTTGGAAAATGTTTTTATCATCTCGTTTGCAATCTTTTTCGCTTTTGCAGGTGAATCTGCAATTGCAAATAATGATGGTCCAGAACCGGAAATCGAACAACCCAACGCTCCGCTTTCTATTGCAGATTGTTTTACTTCGTCAAATGCAGGAATAAGTTTTTTTCGCACCGGTTCAATCAACACATCTTCAACGCATTTGCCGACGAGGTTTGCATTCCCTTCGATTAATCCTGAAATCAATCCGCCGAAATTTCCACATTGAATTACTGCCGCTTTCAAATCTACAATGCGTGATAAAATGTTGCGCGCTTCTTCCGTGCGAATGACGATATGCGGATGAACAACAACCCAATGTAAAATATTTTTTACCGGAATTTGCACTACATCGAGAGGATAATAACTACGAATAAGGCACACTCCGCCAAGTAATGATGGAGCCGCATTATCCGCATGAGGAGCACCGCTCGCCATTCGCTCTCCTTCGACAGCGAAACGCAACAAATCTACTTTCTTCAACGGTTTTTTGAGAAAAGAATTGATAGCCAGAACCGATGCAACACTACTTGATGCGGAACTTCCTAATCCAGAACCAATTGGCATGAGTTTATTCAACATCATTTTAACGCCAAAATCGGGTTTGAATTCGTCCAACATCAATTGCGCTACGTATGCGGCAACATTATCCGATGGATTGATAGGAACATCTTTCACTGAGGTCTTCACCGAAAATGAAAGTGTGCATTCTTTTGTTTTTTCTGCAACGACAATATCGCCGGGTTTATCAATTGCAAGACCAATCGCATCGAATCCTGAACCAAGATTAGAAATTGTAGCGGGAGCAAAAAATTTTACTAAACGTTTGTTCATAGGTGGAACTTTTCTTATTGTTGTTTAAAAACGGTTTTAATAAGAGAATATTCTTTTAATTAACCAAACATTGAAAAAATTGTCACGCTTTCATTAATACGGCAAATAATGCACCAGTTTTAATACATCCGAAAATACTCCCATTGCAGTTACGTCTGCTCCAGCACCAGGTCCCTGAATAACCAGCGGTGTTTTGGAATATCGCTTTGTGGAAAAGGTAATCACATTATCGCTTCCTTTGGTTGATGCAAGCACGTGTTCACGTGGAATGTTTTTCAATATTGCAAACGCTTTATTTCCTTCGACAATTCCGATATAGCGAAGAACACAATTCTTTCGAGTAGCTTTTTCAAATCTCTGTTGAAAATCTCTATCGAATCGGGAAAATTTTTGCAATAATTCATTCGAGAATTTTTCTCTACGCAGTAGAAACGGCACAAGATTTTCGTAACGAACATCGCGAAGTTCCATCGTTTGACCTGTTTGCCGCGCAAGAATGAGAAGTTTTCGTGCAACGTCTTGTCCTGATAAATCATCGCGCGGATCTGGTTCAGTGTAACCGTGTTCAAATGCTGATTGCAACATTTCACTGAACGGAATATTTCCATCGTAATTATTGAATAAATAACTCAACGTTCCCGAAAACATTCCTTCGATTTTCAATACTGTATCACCGCTTGTAATTAAATCGTGCAGTGTGGAAATAATCGGGAGTCCCGCGCCGACATTTGCTTCAAAGAGAAAATATTTTTGTTTTCGCTTCAATAATTCAATGAATGCGGTATATTGTTTCAACGGAAGAACATTTGCTCGTTTGTTCGGCGTTACGATGTGCATATTTGCGTTGACGAAACCAGCGTATTCTTTCACAATATCATCGCTCGCCGTATTATCAACGAGCGCAACATTCACCAATTCAAGCGAAGAAATTTTATGAACTAGCTGTTGAACATTCATAATGTTTGCAGAAGTTTCAAGTTCTTCTTTCCATCGAGAAAGGTTTATTCCTTCACGCTGAAGAATAAATTTCCTGCTATTCGCAATACCAATCACTCGGATATCGTATCCTTCGTTGAATAATGATTGTTGCTGCTGATGTACTTGTTCAAGAAGCGCTTTCCCGATATTCCCAACGCCAAAAACAACGAGAGAAAGCCGTTTTCGTTTTTCAAAAAATGCTTGGTGAATAACGTTCAGCGCGCGTGTTTTATTTTTTTCATCAATCACAAACGAAATATTTCTTTCCGATGCTCCTTGCGCAATGGCAGAAATGTTGATATTATTCATTCCGAGCGATTGAAAAACTTTTCCCGAAACGCCAGGAGTTCCTTTCATTCCTTCACCAACAACTGCAACAATTGTTTGCTGTTGTTTTTCATCAAGCATCGTAAGTTTGTTTTGCAATTCGAGATGAAATTCTGTTCCAATCGCTCTTCGTACTTTCATTGCATCGTTCGTTGCAACTGCAAAACAAATCGTGTGTTCCGACGATGCTTGCGAAATTAAAATCACATTCACGGAATTTGCTGCAAGCGAATGAAATAATCGTTCTGCTGTTCCCGGAACTCCAACCATACTCAATCCGCGCAACGTGAAAAGCGTACAATCATCAACAGACGTAATTCCTTTCGCAACATCATCAAACGGTTTTGATTTTCGCGAAATCATTGTTCCCGGCGCATTTGGATTGAACGTATTTTTGATAACAATCGGAATATTTTTTGCAATCGCAGGAGCGATGGTTGCAGGATGTAATACTTTTGCGCCAAAGTACGAAAGTTCCATTGCTTCTTCGTACGACATTTGCGAAAGAACAAAAGCGGATTGAACAGCGCGCGGGTCAGCAGAAAGAACGCCATCAACATCTGTCCAAATTTCAATCGTATTCGCCTGTAATGCTGCACCGATAATAGCTGCAGTGTAATCGCTCCCGTTTCGTCCGATTGTTGTTGTGCGTCTATCTTCCGTTGACGCAATGAATCCTGTGACAATGGGAATGATTGTTTTCTTGTTTGAAAAAAGTTGAGAAAAATATCGTTTCGTTTTTGTATTCGTTTGCTCGAATAAAATATTTGCGTGTGTGAATTGGTCATCGGTAACAATAATTTCTCGCGCATCAACACAACACGATGCAGTTTTTGTTTTGAGAAATTCTGAAATAATCAATGCAGACAAACGCTCGCCGAAACTTGCTGTCAAATCAAGAGAGCGCCGAGGACAATCGTGCAGTAAATGTATTCCACGTAAAATATCTTTCAAATCTAAGAGCATTTTCTCAATGAGTTTTCGCGCGGAATTCTTTTTCCCGACGAGTGCATCGAACGCATCTAGATGTCGCTTTGAAATTGTGCGAAACAGCGATTGGTATTGTTCATTTCCTTTTTCAGAAAGTGAAGCACATACAAGAAGTTGATTTGTGATTCCCTGAAAAGCAGAAACGACGACAATAACTTTTTCTTTTTTGATTGCAGAAAGAATGATGTTTGCGACTTCTCGGATAACTTTTGGCGATGCAACCGATGAACCGCCGAATTTGAGAACTTTCATAAAATATTCTAATTTTAACTTTTGTAAATATAGTAATTTGTTCGTAGTCAGTAGTCAGAAATCAGTTGTCCGTAGTACGGAAAAGAGAAATTTTTTTTAGGAATTCCATCTTTCCTCTAATAATTTAAAATAGAAAATGTAAAATTGTCTATATTCACCTTAACTTTTAAACTCCAATGGAAACTACACTTCCCAGATTATATTTACTCGATGGAATGGCGATTGCTTATCGTTCGTATTATGCGTTCATTACCAATCCGCTCCGAACATCAAAAGGCGAAAACGTCAGCGCATTGTTTGGTTTTGCAAATACGTTATTCAAAATTTTAGATAGCGACAAACCGGAATATTTCGCCGTCGTGTTCGATACGAAAGAGCCGACGTTTCGTCATAAAATGTATGATGCATACAAAGCGACGCGACAAGAAATTCCAGAAGAACTTATTCCTCAACTCGACCAGTTGCGGGATTTGGTTCGCGCATTCAACATTTCCGTTCTCGAAATGCACGGTTACGAAGCCGATGATATTATGGGAACGCTTGCTCGCAAAGCGGAGAAAGAAAAAATTCTCACGTATCTTGTTACCGGCGATAAAGATTTTATGCAACTAATTTCGCCGTTTATCAAAATGTTGAAGCCGGGAAATGCAAACGCTGAATGGGAAATTATTGATAATGCCCACGTGCTGGAAAAATTCGGCGTACCTCCTTCGCAGGTGATTGATGTGCTTGGTTTGATTGGCGATAAAGTGGACAATGTTCCCGGCATTCCCGGCGTTGGCGAGAAAACTGCGATTCCACTCGTGCAGCAATTCGGCAGTATTGAAAACATTCTTACAAATATTGATAAAATTGAAAAAGCAGCGGTGAAAAAAAAATTTGAAGAACACAAAGCGCTTGCATTGCTTTCCAAAGAACTCGTAACGATTGATATCAATGTTCCTCTTGATGTAGATATTCACGAACTTAAAGCGAAAGAAAGAGATGTTGAACAACTTACAAAGTTGTTCACGCAGTTTGAGTTTAAGAATCTTCTGAAAAAAGTTACGAGTAACGTGTTACGAATTACAAATGAGAAAATAGATAACTCAAAACTTGTAACTCGTAACTCGCAACTTGAAACAGACGAAGATATCTCTTTCGATGTTGCAAAATTTGAAAAGACGACTGATATTACTAATGATGAACATAAGTATCATTTAGTTACGACGGAAAAAGATTTTTTGAAATTGTGTGAGAAACTTTCCAAGGCAAAACAGTTTGTATTCGATATGGAAACAACTTCGGAAAATGCGTTGGATGCGGACGTTGTCGGCGTATCGTTTTGTATGAAAGAGAGGGAAGCGTATTACGTTGCGGTTGAGTTTGTTCCTTCAATTGAGAAAGATGGCGGAGAAGAAATACAAGATTTATTTTCGACCAAGAAGAAAGTAGTTAGTAGTCAGAAGTCAGTAGATTCAAAATCGCCCACTCCACATCTCACATCTCAAATTACTATTGAGTCTGTGAAGAAATATCTCCAACCAGTTTTTGCAAACGAAAAGATTTTGAAGATTGCACAGAATGCAAAGTACGATGCGCATGTGTTGGCGAATTATGGGATTGTAACAAAGGGAGAAATTTTCGATACGATGATTGCGCATTTTGTTTTTCGGAATAACTCGCGGCACGGATTGGATTCGCTTGCGTTGGAATTTCTCAATTACAAAATGATTTCGTTTGATGATTTGCTCGGAACGGGACGAGAGAAAAAAAAGATTTGGGAAATTCCGTTCGAAAACATTTGCGAATACTCGTGTGAAGATGCTGATATGACGATGCGATTGTATAATGTGTTGAAAGAAAAATTGAAGAATGAAAAAACCACTAATTCTGTCATTCCGAGCGAAGCGAGAAATCTCCTTACAGTTTGCAACAATGTTGATTTCCCACTCGTTTTTGTTCTTTCTGAAATGGAACGCGCGGGACAAAAACTCGATACAAAATTTTTGAGTGAGTTATCGAAAGAATTGGAACGCAATCTTAAAAACATCGAGCAAGACATTTACCAATTCGCCGGAGAAACGTTCAACATCAATTCGCCGAAACAATTGCAAGATATTTTATTTGTAAAACTCGGATTGAAATCGTCGCGGAAAACGAAAACAGGATTTTCTACGGCAGAAGATGTGTTGGAAGATTTGCGCAACGAACATCCGCTCATCGAAAAACTTTTGGAACACCGTACAATGTACAAACTCAAGTCCACGTATGTTGATGCGTTGCCAAATCTCATCAATAAAAAAACGGGACGCGTGCACACTTCCTACAATCAAGTTGTTGCCGCGACTGGAAGATTATCGAGCAGCGAACCGAATTTGCAAAACATTCCGATTCGTACAGAAGTCAGTCGTTCGATTCGGAAAGCGTTTATTACGGATGACGGTTGGAGAATTCTTTCCGCAGATTATTCGCAAATCGAACTGCGCATTATGGCGGATATGAGCGGCGATGAGGGATTGCAAACAGCATTTCGGAATGGAGAAGATATTCATAGAGCAACAGCGGAGAAATTATTTGCGAGTTCTTCGATTGATACTCGCGAACAACGACGGCGTGCTAAGGAAGTGAATTTCGGGATTATGTATGGTATGGGACCGTTTGGCTTATCGCAGAGTTTGCAAATCCCACAGAATGAAGCGAAGGAGATTATTACGAAATACTTTGAGCGATTTCCGAAAGTGAAACAGTTCATTGAGGATACGAAAGCATATTGTCGGCGCACGGGTTATGTAGAAACACTGCTCGGTCGGCGACGGTATCTTCCTGATATTAATAGTAAGAATGGAAGTATTCGCTCGAATGCAGAACGACAAGCGATTAACGCGCCGATTCAGGGAACTGCGGCGGATATGATTAAGTTGGCGATGATAAAAATCTATGAGAAAGTTGCGAGTTACGAGTCGCGAGTTACGAGTTATGAATCACGAATTACGAACCACGAGTTACGAATGTTGCTGCAAGTTCACGACGAACTTGTTTTTGAAGTTGCGGAAAGCGTAGAGCATAGAGCAAAGAGTTTAATTTTGGATTGTATGAAAAATGCTTTGCCGCTTTCCGTTCCGGTGGAAGTGGAAATTGGAAGCGGGAAGAATTGGTTTGATGCGCATTGATTTCATTTTACATTTTATATTGAACATTTTAGATTGATTATTTTCAAAATTCAAAAGCAGTCATTCCGAAACCACATTTATGTGGATGAGGAATCTCTTTTGAAGTTGTCGAGGTTGAAAAAAGATTTCACAACTCTTTAAGTATATTTTCGCCCGAAAATTACTCCGCGTTACTCTGCGAAAAACTTTGAGCGACTTTGCGGTTAAACAACATTTGCATTTAACCGCGAAGTAACGCAAAGTCAAACACAAAGTTTCGCAATGACGATAGAGAAAAAAGATTTAATACTCTTGCACTATAAAGCAGAATATGCTTGAGTAATTTATTTTCTCGTTCTAAAAATGAGCATCAATCCGAACAGAATAAGCGCGATTGGCCAATACACTCGCACGTAATTCCACACATCGAAACTGTCAATGTAACCGTATTCTTCGAGGAGAAGCAGTGTTCCGATTCCACTGAGGAAAAATCCAGGAATGAGCGGAACAAATGAACGTGGTTCGGTAAGCGCAACCATCAAAAAAGAAAACCCTAAAATGATGAAGATGATGGGAACAAATGTGTGAAAATGAACTTCAAAAAAATCGAGTGAGCGAAGAAGATTATAGAGTGCGAATAGAAACAGCGTAGTTCCGAAAAAAACTTTGCCGTTTTCATTTTTCTTGAATCCTCTAAGATACATATCACCACTCCAAATTGTTAGAAGTCCCCAAAGAAAGATATCCCAACGTAGTTCGATGATGTGAAATTGTTTAAGCAAAAGAAATGAACCAATGATTATTAGGAGCACTCCAAATACTGAAAACCGAAGACTCATATTTTCCAGTGCAAGTTTTTAATGTATAACGTTCGAGAAATATTTTTGAAATTCATCTACAATTATGTTCTTTTCGTTATCAGCATCACACCCAAAATAATCATTACAACTGCGATTGCGGATACTCCCCAGAAACTCCAGAATGTCCACCACGCAAATTCGAGAAGATTTTTAAAGAGAAATGCGGAGCCAAGAAAAATCATTACTAATCCCATTACCGTTGAACTGTTTGACTGTTGCGGTGGCGTAGGCGCGCTTTCAGAAATGATATGATATGGATTATTCGGAATAATGAACCAAGCAATCACATAAAGTAATATTCCGGAGCCGCCCAGTAGTGTAAGCAGAACCCAAACTAAACGAACGATAGACGGGTCAATGTTCAAATATTCAGCAACACCGCCGCAAACTCCGGCAATCATTTTTTCTTGACGCGAACGAAACAAACGTTTTGTTCCTTGCGTATAATCGTTAGACATATTGTATCTCCAAAAACGTTGTAAAATATATAAGTAATCTTTTAGACTTATGCATAGGAGAAAAAGTTACGAGTGGAACGTAATTTTTATACCGTGTTTAATTCATTCTCGTTACCACAAAATCCACAAAACCGGACAGCGATTGTTTGCTGGGCGAGTTTGGAAATTGCCGTAAAATATCTTTTGCATTTTCAGCATACTCCATTGATTTCCGCGTTGCGTATTCAATGCCGCCGTATTCATTTACAAAATTGGAAACAGTTAACGCGCCAGTTTTATCTGCTCCATTCTTTATGATTTTCAGAATTGTATTTGCTTCCGTTCTCGGCGCTTTTTCAAGTGCGTGAATAAGCGGCAACGTAATTTTCTTGTCTTTCAAATCTGCGCCGCCGGTTGGTTTTCCCGTAATGCTTTTCTTTCCGACAAAATCGAGCAAGTCATCGCGGATTTGAAAAGCAAGTCCGAGATTTTCTCCGAAGTTCCGCATTGCATTTCTGTATTCGCCATTGTTCGAACCAGCCGCAGCACCAATTTCTGTACATGTGGAAATCAAGGACGCAGTTTTATCGGAAATAATTTTGAAATACGTTTTTTCATCCACGCTCAAACTTCTGCTCTTTTCGATTTCTAAAATTTCTCCCTCGCTCATTCGCCGAACAGAATCGCTCATAATTTTTAAGAAGACAAAATCATCGTTGTCGAGCGAAAGCAGTAATCCTTTTGCGAGAAGAAAATCTCCCATCAACACAGCGGCTTTATTTTTCCAAACGAAATTGATGGAAGGAAGTCCGCGACGCGTGTTTGCTTCGTCAATAACATCATCGTGAATCAACGTTGCTGTGTGAAGAATTTCTACTAATGCTGCGCCGCGATATGTTCGTTCGTTCACTCCGCCGCAGAGTTTGCTGCAGAGAAGAACTAAAATCGGTCGCATCTTTTTTCCTTTTTGTTTTAAGATGTAGCGTGTAATAGTATCAACGAGAAATATTTTCGAACGCATTGCATTGCGAAAAACATCTTCAAACGTTTTCAGTTCTTTTTCGATTGGTGTTGCTATTTCTTTGAGATTCATCTTTTCTATTACTATTAACTACGAATGACAAATTACTAATTACCAATGATAGTCATTAGTAATTTGTCATTGGTCATTTGTTGGTGTAATTCAAACGGGTGCTTCTTTCTTCCGATGTACAATCGCCGATATCCAAATACTGATTTCATATAAAATTAACATAGGCGCTGCGAAAACTGCCATCGTTACAACATCTGTTGTCGGTGTGAGTATTGCGGCAAGAATGAGTATTGCAACGATGGAATGTCTGCGGTAGTGGCGCATAAATGCCGGAGTTACAATTCCAAACTTCGAGAGGAAATACGAAATCATTGGCAACTCAAAAATCAAACCGGAAAGCAACACCATTTGAAGGACGAAACCCATATAATCGCCGACAGAAATCAGGTTTTGAATATGGTGCGAACCGAATGTTGCGAAAAATTGCAGCATATACGGAAGCATCAGAAAATAAGAGAACGCAACTCCTCCAAGGAAACAAAACGTTGTGAAAAAAACTACGCCCGTAAAATATTTCCTTTCTTTCGAGTACAACGCCGGAACAATAAACATCCATATTTGAAAAAGCAGCCACGGTGAACTGAGAATGATACTTGATACCAACACCACCATCATATACAACGTTATTTGACCGTACGGAACCGTATTGATTAACTGCAACGGAGGGTTTGTTTTCTGTATAGGACCAAGCACAACGTTATTGACAAGGAATTCTGCATAAAAAGCACACAGAATAACTGCAAGGAGAACGCCCATCAGCGCTTTTACAATACGCCAGCGTAATTCTTCGAGATGGTCGAGGAAGGAAAGTTCTTTGTGTTCGGTTTCTATTTCAGGCATTTGATTAGCCACGAATTTCACGAATTGACACTAATTATATTCGTGATAATTCGTGCAATTAGTGGCAAAAATAATTATTGATACAACGGAAATTGCAAACACAACGCTTTCACTTTTTCTGCAACATCGGCATACACTTTTTTATTTCCGACATTACGCAATACGTCATCAATCAATTCGGCAACGATTTCCATTTCGCTTTCTTTCATCCCCCGCGTTGTAATTGCGGGAGTTCCGATACGAATGCCACTAGTAATCAATGGCGATTCAGTATCAAACGGAACAGCATTTTTATTCACCGTAATTCCGCTTTCGTCCAACGCTTCCTGCGCGGATTTTCCCGTCAGTTTTTTATTGCGCAAATCAATCAGCATCAAATGATTATCTGTGCCGTTGGAAATAATATTGTAACCGAGTGCGAGCATTTTTTTTGCAAGCGCATTTGCATTTGAAATAATTTGCTTCGCGTACGTTTCAAAACCCGGTTGCAAGTTTTCTAAAAATCCAACTGCCTTCGCCGCAATCACGTGCATCAACGGTCCGCCTTGAATTCCCGGAATCACCATCGAATCCAAAAGTTCGCTCATCATTTTTGTTCGTCCGCTTTTTGGCGCAACAAGTCCGAACGGATTTTCAAAATCTTTTCCAAGTAAAATCAAACCTCCGCGTGCCCCTCGCAATGTTTTATGCGTCGTCGAAGTTACAACGTGGCATTGCGGGAGCGGGTCATTCAATAATTTTTTTGCAATCAATCCCGCGGGATGAGCAATATCGGCAAACAAAAACGCGCCGACTTTATCCGCAACAACACGAAACGCTTTGTAATCAATGTTGCGCGAATATGCCGATGCGCCGACGGTAATCATTTTCGGTTTTTCTTTTGTTGCGAGCGCTTCTACTTCATTCATATCAATGAAACCGGTTTCTTTGTTCACGCCATACGCGACAAAGTTGTACAGTTGTCCCGAAAAATTTACCGGCGAGCCGTGTGTTAAATGTCCGCCCTGCGAAAGATTCATTCCCATCACTTTGTCGCCTGGTTTCACGAACGTAAAATACACCGCCATATTTGCTTGTGAACCTGAATGCGGCTGCACGTTTGCATACTCGGCGCCGAAAAGTTTTTTCACACGCTCACGCGCAAGATTTTCCGCAACGTCCACAAACTCGCATCCGCCGTAGTAGCGTTTGCCCGGATACCCTTCGGCGTATTTATTCGTGAGCACGCTTCCCATTGCTTCCATTACTGCTTTGCTGACAAAATTTTCCGAAGCAATGAGTTCGAGTTTTGTGTTTTGCCGCTCGCGTTCATTCTCAAGCGTTTGAAAAATTTCCGAATCAAAATTTTTGATGTTGTGCATAAAATGGTTTGCGATATGAGATTTGGGATTTGAGTTTTGTTCCTCTTCCTCTTTTGGTATCCCGCAATGACGGGATGCTAAAAGAGGGAAGAAGAAATTTGTTATTCGTTAATCGTCATCAGTTGTTTATAATGAATCCGTACGTTGAAAAAATTGGGATAAAAACTACGAATTATTTTTTGCAAAGAAAATGGAGTCCACGTAAAATTTTAAAACACAAAAGCATTTGAAAGTTGCTCAATTTCTTTTGATGACGTGGGCTCCATTTTTAAAAAATTTGTTTTTCTATCGCAAACGATTTATATTTTGTCCGCATTAAAACAACAACGTATGCAACTCTTAAAAAGCCAATACAATATTCTTGCAGAAATTGCTAAAGATTCTTGTGCAATTGTTTTTGGCGCATTGCTCGTAAGCAGTGTTTTTTCACGCGAAACAATTCAGTGGTATTCAGTGCTGATGGGCTTTTGCCTTTACATCGTATTTTTATTTCTCACACTCTTTTTGAAAAGGAAAGGAAACGCAAATGGATAACGTACTCATCATCAGTTCGGGAATTTTACTCATTTTGCTTGCCGTAACGTTTTGGGCGACAATGCAAGACCGCAAACAAAGTAAGCAAGCATAACAACATTAGTAGATAATTTAATTTTACAAGTTTTCAAAAAACTAAAAAACATTTATGAAGTAAAAGATTAGATTTAAAATATAACGCACCGATTGCGTAGTTCTTTTCTGAATAACTGGCAAGTATTTTATGATTATAAGAACAGCAAGATGGTTGCGTCCAGCGATGGACGCGCCTCTTATGTCTTTATAATCAAGTATGCCAGTACTTTCAGAAAAAGACGTTTGATGGAGCGTCCTTTTTACTTTTAAAAATGCTTCTACAATTTCTAACTCAAAAAAATTCTTCAATACGGAAAGTAAAATTTATTATGAAAAAAAATATTATTGTTTTGTGTTTGCTGCTATTTGCTTCACAAGCATTTGGAAAAATCATTGTCTTTGGTGTTGATTTATCAAGTTCATTTCAACCGATGCAAGACCGATATATAGAAAAAATAATGAATGTAATAAGAAGTACAGATGGCAAAGACACTTTCTATATATACAAATTAGATCCAATTCTTTCCCCGGATTACTTATACTCTCTTTTTCCTCCACCTTGTCGGAAAGATACGTGTCCGCCCGATATGACAATAGCTAAATGCTTGCAATTACAATACAAAATTGCGAAAGAATGTGATGAAGAACTTGCTTCTTTTTTAACCACTATTGGTAACGAGAGAGATAGTATAAGAAAAAGTTTAGGGGGTAGAAATGGAAGTGAGATATCTAGAATATTTGAAGGGATAAAAGTTATAGTTGATAGAGTCCCTCTCGCAGATAAGTATTATTTTCTTACAGATGGATTAGAAGTAAATGGATCTTTTAAGGAGGGGGGATTTGATTTTGAACATAGTTGTGAAGGCGGCGAAATAAATCGTTTTTATACATATATGCAAAACAATAAGAACGATTTTATCCCCAAAAACTTAGCGTTGCTAGCGTCAAAATCAATAATAATCTATGGAATTGGTTTACCAATAATAAGCCCAAGTACACTACCCTGTCTAAGAAGTAGTAGTCGACCTCAAATAGAAGCTTCTAAAGTAACAGATCGTATAAAAAAATTATTTGAAGATTACTTTAAGTTGATTAATGTAACAAATTACGAAATAGGGGGACCTTAAGTTAAGTGAGGTTGATTTTTTGTAGTAAATACAAGTTGTTTCAATTTTAAATATATATTTTTTCATAAAAAACAATAATAAGCCATGTTCAAAGTTATTAAACCCGGAAACTATATTTTCACTACAATTTTTATACTTATCATAGCTATTTTCGGCTACCAGAGAGGATTAGGTATGTCACTTGAAGAGAAAGTAGAAGACGGAGTGATCTTTGCTATTATTACAACGGTTGTTTGTCTTGGAATAAGTAAAGTTCACATACACGAATCTCATCGGAACCGTTTTATAAAATATTATCAAAATATAAACGACGAATTGAATATAATTAATGACGAATTAAAGGAAAAGCAGAATATTCAAGATCATAATAACCCCATAGATCCTAAGCTTCAACAAGATATCAATGCTTTAATTTTAAAAAGAGATGGAATAATTAACAAATTAGATATAGATCTAATTATAAACTCATTACCTCCAGATGATGATGATACAAGAAAGCAATTAACTTGGTTGACGATGAAGCAAAATCTTACTGGCGAAGAAAGAACAAAATGGGCAAACAATATCTTAACTGCAACTTTAAAAGATTATAAATTTTGGATCTGGATGGATCGTTTTTGTATAGTTATACTTGTATTTTTGGAGGTTGTACTTTCTGGGGAGGGTGCAGTTAATATTATAAATATATACAATCAGTATAAGATGGTTAACGGTGAGATGAAAGTTATTGGAGAAAATCAATTAATAAAAAATGCAATTTATTCTCTTCCAGGTTTCGTAGCATTCCTTGGAGGGTTATGGGCAAGCCCAATTTTAGAGAAGTTTATCTATGGAGAAAGGGTTGTTTCACCGGGGCTAAAAATAGGCACCGAATATAAAGTTTTTATAACTGCACAAAATGGAAAAGTGGTGAAATCTCCTAATTACACAAATTATGCACAAGGTTCGTTTGTACAACTATTAGCAGATCCATCGCAGGGGTTCCGTTTTGTTAATTGGAGCGGAGACATTCAAAGTGAACAAAACCCGAATGTTATTATGATAGACGGTAATAAAAATATCACTGCTAACTTTGCTGCGCTGGATTAATGAATGCATTTCTTTCCGAAGCCAAGGGTACAATATATATTTGATGAACTATTTCACAAAAAGCCAAGAACTGCTTTTATATGTTTTGCGATAATTATTTCTCTTCCCTTTTTTCTTTTCGGTTTTTTATCGGGAAAATTTATTCATCAAAAAGATTTCGCCATTATTGTAGGCAGTGTTTTGGGTTTGGTAAACGTATTATTTCTTATACTTATCAGTTGGTTCTTGTTAAATATCAAATACATTCTTTATTTTTTCTTCGAATGGCGTAAGATATTAAGCAACGATAAGAAATACACAAATCAAATTGAAGAACTGAATAGTATAAAAAGTAAAATGAAAGATGAACCTGAAGAGCACGTCGGCAAACAAATGATTATTAGTAAAATTGATGATCTCGAGAATCAGAAAAAAGGTAATAGAAGTAAAGTAACCTATGAAGGACTGGTACAATCGATTAACCCAGACGACGAGAATTCCTTCAAAAAGTTAGTGGAGGTTTTTTATTTAGACCCAAAAGGGATGGGAGGGAAAATAGATAGTCTTTTTGATGTTTTAAGAGGTGCAAGAAAGATAAACCGTATAGATTTACTATTGTATATATTTTTATTGTTGTTACTTGTAATTATTGAAATGTTTCCGATAGCGTATTCTTTAGGTATTCCATTGCCTTTTCCCCCCTTAGGTTTTATCGTCTATGCGAGTGTGTTTGTCCTGGCATTTAGTGCTATGTTATTTCCAATCACAAAATGGATTTATTATTATCGTTTTTCGATTGTTGAAGAAGATAATAAGGTTTTCCTTCTTGAAAATAGAGAAAGGTAATGGAAAAAATGCTTGTCAGATTGTTCGCCTCTTTTATTAGTGTATTTCTCTTTTTAACTCCCACAAAATTATTTTCACAAGGACTCACTCGTGATTCAATACTCCATTTTAACTCATCGCCGTATTTTTTAGGAGAGGATTATTCTCGCACACTTGCTACGTCATTAATTTACCTCAATTCAGTTGCCAAGCCGCTTGGCTTCGATTGTATTATTTTACCTACACCGCCAACAAGCGATGATTATTTTTGGGTATTAATACGCTCTCTTGCAATAGGAGTTCAATCAGAAGTTGACACTACACAAGAATTAGTTGACGAACTTAAAAATCGTTGGGACGAAATTCAACCGGTAATAGGAACTGTCGGCAACGATCTTGATTTATTGCTTAAAAAATTACAAAGTGAACGTATGAAAGCAGTAAGAAATCGGGATGGGAAAAAAGCAAAATTCTATTTGGGGTTGTTCAATCGCTTTAAGTCATTAGAGCGTTATGGAAAATTGTTTCACACAATTATTACTTCCGTTAGAAACAATGAAGATTTAATGGAGGCGTTACTTCTTGCTGGGGGTTCACTTCGTATCTATTCCGGTTCACAGGATGCATTGCAGAATTTACTTGACGAAAGCGATGATGAATCTATAAAATCTGCGTTAAGAG
>Ga0194120_10000571_pt1 | contig 69595 bp, 62 predicted proteins | sample TA2MahCa65mmetaG_FD_148642 | JGI IMG/M metagenome (GOLD analysis project Ga0194120, IMG submission 148642) | Freshwater microbial communities from Lake Tanganyika, Tanzania - TA2015019 Mahale Deep Cast 65m | ecosystem: Environmental > Aquatic > Freshwater > Lake | place: Tanzania: Lake...
CGCGCCGCGGCCGGCGGCCACGCCGTTCATCACCACCGCCGCGCCGGTGCGACCGGCGAGGCGCGGCGCGATCAGCCGCGTGTCGAAGCCCTGGCCGAACAGCCCCACGGCGGGCGCGCGCAGCGCCCAGTACTGCGCGAGCGCCTCCACGTACACGTCGGCGTGTAGATCGCGAAGCGCCGGGTCGTCGATCCGATCGAGCCGCGCCACCCCGTGCGCGGAAGCGACCTCGAGAGCGCGCTCCGGCAGCGGGCCGAGCGATAGCCAGACGAGCTCGCGTCCGAGCTCCTGCGCGAGCATGCGGCCGAGTCCGAGCCGCTCCTCCGCGCCGGCCGGAAGGCCGTCGCGTTCCGCGCCCCAGCTGCAGACCACCACGCTCACGAGAGAACGCCGTCCTGGCGCAAGCGCGCGATCAGCCGGTCGGCGAGCTCCGCGGGACTCGCGCCTTCGATGAACTCGCACTTTCCCTGCAGCTCGGGGACGAAGCGACGGATCAAGGTCAGGGCAGGGACCAGGTCCGCTTCCGCGAGGCCGAGCTCCGCGGGCGTGAGCACGCGCGGCTTCACGCGGCGCGCGGCGAGCTTGCGCGCCGCGGTCGGATAGCGCGGAGCGCCGAGCTCGTTCGAGATCGTGACGACGGCGGGGCCGCGGACCTCGACGGTCTGGTCTCCGTCTGGCGTGACTCGCACGATTCGCGCCGTGGGCGGGTCGGAGTCGCGGTCGAGCTCGATCGAGCGCGCGACCGTCACGACCGGCATTCCGAGCGCCTCGCCGATCAGCGCGGGCACGACGCCCTGGTCGTCGTCGGAGGCCTGGCGCCCGCAGAGCACCAGATCCGCGCCGCCGATGCTCCGCACGTACGCGGCCAGGATCCGCGCGATCACGTGGCCGTCCGGGTCGGGCGCGTCGAGGGCGATCTCGGCCACCTCGTCTGCGCCGAGCGCCGAGGCGTGGCGCAGCAGGTTCGAGAGCTCGCGTCCGACCGACACGACGTGGATCGCGGCCGGAGCTCCGGCATCGCGAATCCGCAGCGCGGCCTCGATCGCCTGCTCGTCGTAGCCGTTGATCAGCCGGGGGATCGCCGTCTGCGTGAGCGTGCGGCCGTCGGCGCCGATCGCGAGCCGGCCGGCGAGCGCGTAGCTGTTCACCGCGTCGGGGTCGAGCACCTCCTTCGCGCAGACGACCAGCTTCATGAGAGGAACAGACTCCCCGACTCACACCATACGGCGTCGCCGGGGTAGCCCTCGGGCTTGCGCTCGAGCTCGGCGAGCAGGTACCAGCGCCAGGGGGGATCTCCGTGATCCACGTAATCGCCGGTCAGGGTTCCCGCGAACTCCTCGCGACCGGCGAAGCGGGTTCCCGGCACGCCGCCTCCGCCGTCGCACTCGGCGCGACGCCCGGCCCGGCTCGCGTCGAAGCCCGGCCGCGACGCGTGCCGGCTCGAAGCCGCGGGATCGGGATCGCTCACGCGTCGTCTCCGACGCGTTCCTCGAAGGCCCCGAGCGCCTCTTCCACCATGTCGAAGACGATCTGACGCGCGGGCTTCATGCTCGTGACGAAGCCGACGCCCTGGCCCGCGGCCTCGTACATCAGGTCCTCGCGGCGGTGGTCGTTCGCCGCCTGCGTGTAGCGCGCGCTGAGAAGCATCTGGTACGGCGCCGAGAGCGGGCGCGGCGCGTCCGGCTTTGCCCACTCCTCGGTCCACGGGCACTTCAGCGTTCGCATCGTCATGCCTGAGACGCTTCGCGAGTGGGTGGTGTCCTCGGCGCTGGCGGCGAGCAGCTTCTCCTTGATGATCATGTCCTCGTCGGACTCTCGCGACGCGAGCCAGAGCGTTCCGGTCCAGACTCCCGAAGCGCCCAGACAGAGCGCCGCCGCGAGATGCCGGCCGGTCGTCACGCCGCCGCCCGCGATCACCGGCGTGTTTCCCGCGATCGCGGCGACTTCGGGCACGATCGAGAAGGTTCCGATCGTTCCGGTGTGCCCGGCCGCGTCGTAGCCCTGCGCGATGATCGCGTCGACGCCCGCTTCGATCTCGCGCTCCGCCTGGCGCTTCTTTCCGATCAGGCCGAAGACCTTGATGCCGCGCGCGTGCGCGGCCTCGAGGATGAACGCGGGATTTCCCAGGCCCGACGTGAAGACCGGAACGCGCTCGTCGAGCACGACGTCGAGCTGCGCGCGCGCCATCTGCTGATTGAGTCCGCCCCAGCGGTGCAGCGCCACGGGGCCCTTCGGCTCTGGCACGTCGTGGCGCTTCGCGATTCCCGCGGCGAAATCGCGGTGGCTCGCCGGGATCTTGCTCTCCAGATCTTCGAGCCCGCCCTCGAGCGGCGAGGAGGCCGGCAGCACCAGGTCGATCCCGTACGGCTTGCCGTCGATCCGCTCGCGGATCCAGCGGATGTCGGCCGCGATCTCGTCGGGGGTGTGCATCGCCTCGCCGAGCACCGCGAACGCGCCCGCGTTGATGACCGCGACGGCCACGTCCTTGCAGTGCGTGAACGCGATGATCGGGTACTCGATCCCGAGCATGTCGCAGAGCTTCGTCCGCAACGGGTCTCTGGGCACGGTGGCTCTCCCCGGCGAGTGAGTGGATCGCGCTGGCCTCGCCTCTTGTCCCGCGCGGGCGGCCCATCATAAGATCGCCGCGTCCCCGGTTTCAACGCCCGATCGGCCGAGAAGGAGCGGAATGCCCGAGGGAGCTCTCGCGGGAATCTCGGTCGTGGAGCTGGGCGAGATGGTCTCGGCGCCCTACTGCGCGCGCCTCTTCGCCGACTACGGGGCCGACGTGATCAAGGTGGAGCGGCCTGGAACGGGGGATCGCGCGCGCGCCTGGGGGCCGTTTCCCGGCGACGACCCGCACATCGAGAAGAGCGGGCTGTACCAGTACCTGAACACCGGCAAGCATGGCATCACGCTCGATCCGGCGACGGCGCGCGGCAGGGCGCTCTTCCTCGAGCTGGTGGGCGGCGCGGACGTGCTGATCGAGAACGCGTCGCCGCGATCGCTTCGCGAGCGGGGCATCGACTACGCGTCGCTCGCGGCGGTGAATCCGCGTCTGGTCATGATCTCGATCACCCCGTTCGGGCAGACCGGCCCCTACGCGGACTGGAAAGGCTACGACTTGAATGCCTTTCACCTCTCTGCCGCGGGCAGCCGCTACTGCGGGCGTCCCGATCAGGCGCCGCTCGAGCACGGCACTTTCGCGGCCGACTTCTTCGGCGCGGTCACGGGCGCGGCGTGGGGCCTGGCCGCGTGTCTCGGCCGCGAGCAGGTCGGCGGCGGTCAGCAGGTCGACGTCTCCTGCGCCGAGGCGATCGCGGCGGTCTTCGTCGGCGGCCAGAACATCGGCGGCTACGCGCAGGACGGGAAGTTCGAGCGCCGCACCGGCGTCGGCATGCCGCTCGGCGCTCCGGCCACGATCGTGCCCTGCAAGGACGGACACGTCTGGATGCTCGCGCTCGAGCCGGGCCAGTGGAATGGGCTCGCGCGCGTGATGGGCAACCCGGAGTGGATGGAGCTCGAGATGTTCCAGGACATGTTCGCGCGCGCGCAGAACTCCGACGCGATCTATCCGCTGATCGAGGAGTGGACCATGACCCGCAGCAAGTGGGAGATCATGGAGCGCTGTCAGGAAGCGGGCGTGCCGATCACGGCCGTGTTCGACGTCGCCGAGGCGGCGGGACACCCTCACCTGGCCGCGCGCGGCTACATCGTCGAGGTGCAGCATCCGCTTCTCGGCGCGCTTCCCGTGCTCGGGCCGCCGTTCCGACTCCCCGCGAGCACGGGCCGCACCGGTATGGCGGCGCCGCTTCTCGGTCAGCACAACGCCCGGGTCTTCGGCGAGAGACTCGGGCTCAGTGAGTCGCAGCGCGCCGAGCTCACAGCCAAAGGCGTGATCTAGTGAACGGGCGCGCGCTCCCGCTCGAGGGCATCCGGGTGGCGAATTTCGGCTGGGTCTGGGCGGGTCCGGTCGTCGGCCAGACACTCGCCTTCCTCGGAGCCGAGGTCTACAAGATCGAGTCACGCGCGCGGATCGACATGACCCGGACGCTGCCGCCGTTCGCCGAAGGAGTTCGCGATCCGAGCCGCAGCCTGTCCAATCACGCCTGCTGGGCCGGAAACGGGAGCGTCACGCTGAATCTGAAGAAGCCCGAGGGTGTCCGGCTCGCGCTCGAGCTCGTGGCGAAGTCCGACGCCGTGATCGAGAACTTCGGACCGGGCGTGATGGAGCAGCTGGGGCTCGGCTACGAATCGCTTCGCGCGGTGCGGCCGGACGTGATCCTGTTCTCGATGCCCGCCGCCGGTCTGGACGGGCCGCTGAAGGACATCCGCACCTACGGGCTCAGCCTGACCAGCACCACCGGTCTCGACAGCCTGACCGGGTATCTCGGCGGCCCGCCGGTTCCGGTCGAGAACGCCTTCTCGGACCCCTACAACGGAATCCTCGGCGCGTTCGCGATCCTGGCGGCGCTGCACCACCGGCGCCGCACCGGCGCGGGACAGCACATCGACTACTCGCAGCAGGAGGCGGTCATGCAGATGGTCGGGCCCGCCTTCATGGACTGGACCCTGAACCGGCGCGTGGCCGGCCCGATGGGCAACCGGCACCCGCTCGGCGCGGCGGCACCGCACGGTGTATTCCCGTGCGCGGGGGAGGACCGCTGGATCAGCATCGCCGTGCTGGAGGAGTCGGAGTGGCGCGGCCTGGTCGAGGCGATGGGCGCGCCCGACTGGGCGAGCGCCGCGGGTTTCGCGAGTCACGCCTCCCGGCTCGAGAACCTGGATGCGCTGCACGAGCGGCTCTCCGAGTGGACGCGGCGGCACGACGATCGCGAGCTGGCCGCGCGGCTGCAGCGACACGGCGTCGCGGCCGCGCCGGTGCTGAACGTGGCGGACCTGCTGCGCGACCCGCACTACGTCGCGCGCAAGACCTTCATCGAGGTACGCCACCCGCTCGGCTTTTCCGAGACGATCTACGGCGCGTACGTGAAGAACAGCCGCACGCCGGCCCTGGTCGAGCCGGGTCCCGCGATCGGGCGCGACAACGAGCACGTCTTCCGCGAGCTGCTCGGCCTGTCGGAAGCGCGCTACCGCGAGCTGGTCGGGACGCAGGTGATCTACTGATCAGCGGCCCGTGAACTTCGGCGGGCGCTTCTCGGCGAAGGCGCGCGGCCCCTCGCGCGCGTCCTGCGAGGCGAACACGCGCGCGGCGAGCGCCTTCTCCAGCACGAAGCCCGGCTCCTGTCCGAGCGCGCGCAGCGCGATCTCCTTGGCGGTGCGCACCGCGAGCGGGCCGTTGCGGCAGATCTTCTCGGCGAGCTCGAGCGCCTCGGGCATGACTCGATCCGCGGGAACGACCCGATTCACCAGGCCGATCTCGAGCGCGCGCCGCGCGTCGAGTGACTCGCCGGTGAGCAGGAGCTCCATCGCGACCACCCAGGGAATCTGTCGCGGCAGGCGGATGTGCGAGCCGCCCGCCGGGACCAGCCCCCAGCGCACCTCGGCCAGCCCGAACTTCGCGTGCTCGGCGGCGATGCGCAGGTCGGTGCCCTGCAACATCTCGAGCCCGCCGGCGACGCAGAGCCCGTTCACCGCCGCGATGATCGGCTTGTAGATGTCCGAGAACTGGCGCTTGGTCGGGTCGTCGTAGCCGAGCGAGTCTCCCGAGGTGAGCAGCGGCGCGGCGTCCTTCAGGTCCATGCCGGCGGAAAAGCTCTTCGCACCGGCTCCAGTCAGGATCGCCACCCAGAGCTCGGGGTCGCGATCGAAGATCCGGAACGCCTGGTCGAGGCCGGCGAGCATCTCGCGCGTGTAGGCGTTCATCGCCTCGGGGCGGTTCATGGTGATGATCGCGATCCGGCCGCGCCGCTCGAGCTGGATCGTCTCGGGGAGCTCCGCGTCCACCATGCGTCTCACTTGACTCGCTTGGTCGGCTCGATCTTGGCGAGCTTCGCGAGCGTGAGTCCCAGGATTCCCGCGCGGTCCTCGTCGCTGATCGGCGCGTAGCCCCACTTCTGCTGCAGCTCCTCGGGCATCTGCAGGTTGCGCACCCAGTCGACCACGCGCGTCATGTCGTCGAACGGCAGGTCGAGCCCCATCACGATCCGGCCCGGGCCGGCCCACTGCATCGCCTCGCCGATCATGTGGTAGCCGCGGTACGGCGCGCGCTGGAACCAGCCGATCACGCCCGAGAGGCTGAGGTAGAGATTGCGGTGCTTTCCGGCCAGGCCGATCAGCTCCTCGGAGTGCGGCCAGCCCATGTGGTACGCGATCACCTTGAGATCCGGGAAGTCGAGCAGGACGTCGTCGAGCAGTCCGGGGTGGCTGAAGCGGCTCGGCTGCGGAACCACGTACGACATTCCCGTGTGTACGGTCAGCGCGATGTCGAGTTCGCAGGCCTTCTCGTAGAAGGGCCAGAGGCGCTTGTCGTTGAGCGCCCCCTCGTCCTCGCAGACGTAGACCTTGCAGAGCCGGGCGTTGCGTTCCTTCACCAGGAACTCGAGCTCCCAGATCGCGTGCTCCACGCCGCGCTTCAGGATCGGCCCGACGTTGCACTCCAGATACAGGCGTTCCCGGTAGGGCTCGATCTGCGACAGGATGAAGCCGTTGCTCGACATGGGCATCGCATGCCCGCTGATGTCCATCATCGGCTCGCGCAGCGCGAAGGCCACGTCGACGCGCGCCTCGTCCATGTACTTGACCAGCTCCTCGGCGATCGGCGCGGGCATGTGTCCGCCCCCGGCCAGATCGCGACCCGCCCAGGCGCGCATCACGCCGTCGACGCTCTGCCACCAGCGCGTGAAGTTCGGGTAGTAGCTCATCTCGGCCATCGACTGGGGGTTCATCAGGTGGCACTCGCTGAGTGCGACGAAGGGATCGCTTGCGTTCATCGGGGCTGCTCCTTCATGAGTCTCCAGAGGCGCTCCGGAGTTGCGGGTATCTCGGTCGCGACCACGCCGAGCGGCGAGAGCGCGTCGTTGATCGCGCAAAGCATCGCGGCCGGCGTGGTGTGCATCGCTCCCTCGCCCACGCCCTTCGCGCCGAGCGGCGTGAACGGCGACGGAGTCACGATCGCGGTCTTGCGCGTCTCGGGAACGTCGTGGATCGTGGGGAGCAGGTAGTCCATCAGCGTCGCGGTCAGCGGCTGACCGGACGCGTCGTAGTGGTACTCCTCGAGCAGCGCCGCGCCGATCCCCTGCGCGACGCCGCCTTGGATCATGCCCTCGACGGTCGCCGGGTTGAGACGCGTTCCGCAGTCGTCGGCGATGAAGTAGTCCAGGATCTCGACGCGGCCGGTCTCGCGGTCGATCTCGATCGCCACGACGTGACACGCGTTCGCCGCGGTCAGGTAGCTCTTCGCGCGGCCGAGCTCGTCGGGCTGGGTGCGTCCGGGCGCGGTCCAGACGTAGGTCGCCTCCGGGCTCGGCTCGACGCCGGGCGGCAGAAGATCGCTTCGCGCCAGCATGGTTCCCGCGACCTGCGCGAGCGACAGCATGGCTCCCGGAACGCCGCGGATCGCGAACGCGCCGTCGCGGAGCTCGATCTTTTCGCTCTCGGTCTGCAGCAGGTGCGCGGCGACGAGCGAGAGCTTCCGCGCGAGCTTCTCCGCGGCGCCGAGCACCGCGCCGGCGAGCGCCACGCCGAGCCGGCTGCCGCCCGGACCGAAGTGGGGCGGGGCGGAGAGGGAGTCCTGGGGAACCACCTGCACGTCCGCGAGCTCGACGCCGAAGAAGTCGGCGAGGAGCTGCGTCGCGATGGTGTACTGCCCCTGGCCCTCGTGCGCGAAGCCGACGCGCACGATCACCTTGCCCAAGATGTCGATCGCGACGCTGCAGCCCTCGGGCACGCCCGTGCTCGGCATGCCCAGGATCGAGTAGGCGTTCCAGTCGAAGACGCCGGGCTCGATCGTGCTCACCACGCCGATGCCGAAGAGGCGGCCCTGCGCGCGCGCCGCGCCCTGCCGCGCACGGAGCGCCGCGTAGTCGGAGAGCTCGAGCACGGCGTCCAGAGCCGCCTCGTAGTTCCCGCTGTCGTACTCGTTTCCGCTCGGGATCGTGTACGGGAAGCGATCGGGCGGGATGAAGTTCCGCCGCCGGATCTCCGCTGGATCGAGCGCGAGCTCGCGCGCGGCGACGTCCATCAGCTGCTCGAGCACCAGGTTGTGCGGCGGCGGGCCCATTCCGCGGTAGGGACTTCCCGGAAGCTTGTTCGTGGCGACGATCGTGAGGTCGTACTCCGCGACCGGAATCGCGTAGCAGCCCGTGAAGGAGGCGAGCGGCTTGGCGGCGCTCACCGCGCCGAAGCCCTCCGCGGTCGCGCCGAGGTCGTCCAGGAGCTTCACTCGAAACGCGCCGACCCGGCCGTCGCGATCGAGCGCGAGCGACGCCGTGTAGTGTCGGTCCCAGGACTGGCTCGCGCCGCCGGACATGTACTCGATCCGGTCCTCGATCCACTTCACCGGCCGCCCGCCCGCCTTGCGCGAGAGCAGCGCGGTGATGTCGGTGCCGCGCGATCCGCCCTTGCCGCCGAAGCTTCCGCCGTGCGGCTGGCTGATCAGCCGCACCTTGTGCGACGGGAGCCGCAGCGACGCGGCGCGGCCGAGCGCCATCTGCGACTGCGACTGGAAGCTGCCGTGACAGGTCAAGCTTCCCTCGACCGGATCCCACTGGCTGATCACGCCGAAGGTCTCCATCGGATTGGCGCCCAGGCGGTGCCAGCGGAACGACCGCTCGACCACGCGGTCGGCGCCGCGAAACGCGGCTTCGACGTCGCCCCAGCGGAACCGGCGCTGGAACACGATGTTGTGTCCGTGCTCCTCGAAGAGCGGCGTGCTCTCGGGGCGAGCCGCCCGCCCGGCGTCGACCACGGCGGGAAGCGGCGCATACTCGACGCGGATCCGCTCGAGCGCGTCCTCGGCTAGCGCGCGGCTGGTAGCCGCCACCGCGGCGACCGGCTCGCCCGCGAAGCGAACGCGGTCGGTGGCCAGGCAGTGCGTTCCCCAGCCTGCGGGCACCGTCAGCGCGCGCTCGGTCCAGCGCAGCGCATCCTCGCCGCTCACCACGGCGGCGACTCCGGGAAGCGACAGCGCTTCGCTCGTATCGACGGACAGGACGCGCGCGTGCGCGTGGGGGCTGCGCAGGATCGCGCAGTGCAGCATGCCCGGAAGCGCGAGGTCGTCGATGAAGCGGGTGCTTCCGGTGAGCAGCTTGGGGTCCTCGACGCGATGGACCGATCGACCGACGAAGCGACCCTCCGCCACGGCTCAGCCCCCGTCCGTCTCGCGCAGCTTCTCCGCCGCGCGCCTCACCGAGGCCAGGATCGACTGGTAGCCCGTGCAGCGGCAGATCTGACCGCCGAGCGCGTCCCTGATCTCGTCGTCGCTGGGCTCGCGATTGCGCCGCAGCAGCTCGAGCGTGCTGACCAGGAAGCCGGGCGTGCAGAAGCCGCACTGCAGACCGCGCTCCTCCAGAAAGGCGCGCTGGATCGGATGAAGCTCCCCGTCGACCGCGAGGCCCTCGACGGTCTCCACTCTCGCGCCGCTCGCCTGCACCGCGAGCGTGAGACACGAGCGGGCCGGAGCGCCGTCGAGCAGGATCGTGCAGGCGCCGCAGACTCCGTGCTCGCAGCCGACGTGCGTGCCGGTGAGTCCGAGCTCGTGGCGCAGGAAATCGGCGAGAGAGGTGCGGGCCTCCGCGCGCCCCTCGAGCTCGCATCCGTTCACGGAAAGCCGGATGGTGAATGTCTCAGACACCGGGCGCGCGCCCCCGGGAGCTCGTGGCTCGCGCGGCCGCCTCGGCGAGCGCGCGCTGCACCAGAACGCGCGTGAGATGCGCGCGGTACTCCGAGGAGGCGTGCGCATCCGACTGCGGCGGCCCGAGCTCCGCGGCGACCCGCTCCGCCGCGCGCAGGTGCAGGGATTCGCCCGGCCGCTCGCCTGCGAGCGCGGCTTCAGCCGCCCGCGCTCGCACGGGCCGCGGGCCCACGCCGAAGGGGACCAACCGGGCGTCGCAGTAACGGCCCGTGTCGTCGAGCGAGACGCTCGCCACCACGCCGGCCAGCGCGAAGTCACCGGGCCTGCGGGCGAACTCGAGACACGACCAGCCGCTTCGCGACGGCAGCAGCGGCCAGCGCACCGCGGCCAGAATCTCGCCGGGCTCGAGCGCGGTCGCGAGAAACCCCTGGAAGAAGTCGTCCGCGACGATCGTCCGCGTCGTGCCCGCGCCGCGGACGCGAAGGGTCGCCCCGAGCGCGACCGCGAGCGCGGGGTACTCGGCCGCGGGGTCCGCCTGTACCAGCGATCCGCCGACCGTCCCGCGGCTGCGGATCGGCGCGTGGCCGATCAGACCGGTCGCCGTGTGCAGGAGCGGGTGGCGCTCGCGCACCAGCGGCGAGTGCTCCACGGTCCGCTTGCGGGTCACCGCGCCGATCTCGAGCGCGCCGTCCGACTCCACGACGTAATCGAGCTCGGCGATTCGCGACACGTCGACCAGAACGCTCGGCCGCGCCAGCCGCAAATTCAGCAGCGGCAGCAGGCTCTGCCCGCCCGCGAGGATCATCGCGTCGTCGCCGTGCTCCGCGAGCCGAGCGACCGCCTCTTCGGCGCTCGACGCGGCGACGTAGCGGAACGGGACCGGTTTCATGCGCAGCCTCGTCGAGACAGTGCCGGATGCGATTCTACTCGAAGGTCACCGGCGCGTGAATCGCTTGACGAAATCCCCCGGTTCGCGCTCTTCTCGTGCGGCGTCGCAGCGCGGGAGGCGGGAGGAGCGATGGATCTGCTGCTGATCATCCGTGATGCGCTCGCGAGCTCACTGGCCGGCGCGCTGCTCACCGCGCTGCAGGCGCGCGAGGCGGGACGGACGGTGGCCGTGCTGCTCACGCAGGAAGCGCTCGAGGCCGCGGCGCGGGGCAGCTTCGGCTGGCCCCGCGAGCTCTCGGGGCCGACGATCCGGCTCGGCATCGCGGATCGGGCCGCGGCGCAGGGGCTGCCGCTGCTCGGGCGCGGCGCGGGCCGCCAGCTCGATGCGAAGGGGCTGTTCTCGCGCGCGGAGCGCGCGGGCGTGGAGCTGTACGCGTGCCCGGTGTGGACCACGCTTCTGGGTCTGGAGGAATCGCTCCCGCCGGGGATGCGCAGACTCGACGGCCGCGCTCTCATCGATCTGCTCCGGAACGCGGGGCGGGTGATCGGGTCACTCTAGTCAGCCAATCAGGCGGGAGGTGCACGAAGTGAGTTGGAGTGACTGGACCCGAGTCGAAGGGGACGGGCTCGAGTTCGACGAGATCCGCTACGAGAAACGGGTCCACTCCGAGCTCCGCGGCGGCGTGGCTCGCGTCACGATAGCCAAGCCGGGCAAGTTCAACGTGATGACGCTGCACACCGTCGACGAGATGTTCCGCGCCTTCTACGACGCCAACCACGACGCCTCGATCGGGGCGCTGATCGTCGCGGGCAGCGGCGACCACTTCGGCACCGGGGGCGACGTCGAGTGGGAGCGCTGGGGCCTGCGCGAGGCGTTCTACAACCGCTACCCGCACAACCGCCTGATCCGGCTCTCGCGAAAGCCGGTGATCGCCGCGGTGCAGGGCTATTGCCTCGGTGGTCACAATCACATGGCCTACTGCTGCGATTTCACGATCGCCGCCGACGACGCGATCTTCGGACAGGCCGGACCGCGCGTGTCGAGCCCGGCCGACGGCTTCTTCGTCCCGTATCTGGTGAACGTCGTCGGCGCCAAGCGCGCGCGTGAGATGTGGATGCTCTGCCGCCGCTACACCGCGCACGAGGCGCTGCAGATGGGGCTGGTGAACCGCGTCGTTCCGCGCGCGCGGCTGGACGCCGAGGTCGACGCCTGGTGTGAGGAGCTGCTTCTGGCCAGCCCCGGCTGCCTCGAGGTGCTGAAGGCGGCGTTCGACCAGCAGATGGACGGCTATGCGGAGATGGGTGTGATCTCGAGCCAGCTCTATCCGGATTTCTTCGACCAGCCCGAAGGGAAAGAGGGGGGTGCCGCGTTCTCGCAGCGGCGCACGCCTCGATTCTGGAGCCTGCGCGAGCGCGAGAGCGCGCTTCGCCGCCGGCTGAGCGAGGAGTACGACGAGAACGCGCCCGAGGAGTGAGTGCAGGCTTCGCGCTCATGGCGCAGCCACCCCGGCCGCTCCGTCGCGCACCAGCGAGGCGATCTCGTCGGCCGAATAGCCCAGCTCGCCGAGCAGCTCGCTGGTGTGCTGGCCGTGCACCGGGGGCGCGCGCCGCACCGAGGCCGGCGTTCCGTGCAGGTGCAGCGGCGTGCCGGTGAGCGAGATCGGACCGAGCCGCGCGTGCTCGACGCTCGCGATCATTCCGTTGTGGCGGATCTGCGGATCGCGCACCACGTCGGGCAGCTCGTTCACCGGCGCCGTCAACACGTCACCGGCGACCAGCTTCGCCATGAGCCGCTCGCGGGGCATGGCTGCGCAGCACTCGCGAAGCAGATCGTCGAGCTCGTCCGCGTGCGCGAGCCTGCGCTCGATGGTCCGGAAGCGCGGATCGTCCGCCCAGCCCACGTCGAGCGAGGCGCAGAGCTTGCGGAAGAACTTCTCCGAAGGGCAGGTGATCACGACGCTGCCGCCGTCGCTGCAGGGGTAGATCCCGGAGGGCGCGAAGTACTGGCTGCGGTTTCCGGTTCGCGGCGCGACCTCTCCGGCCACGAGGTAGCCGCCGATCGCGCTCGTCTGCGCGTGGACCAGCGCGTCGAGGAGCGAGAGGTCGATGCGTTGCCCGCGTCCGCTCGAGCTTCGCGCGTGCAGCGCGGCCAGCGCGGAGGTCGAGACCAGGAGCGACGTCATCACGTCGACGAGCGGCACGGTCACGCGCACGGGATCGCCGTCGGGTTCGCCGTTCAGCGCCAGAAGCCCCGCGAACCCCTGCGCGAGGAAGTCGATTCCGGGCCGGCCCGCGTAGGGGCCGTCCGCGCCGAACGCGGTCACCCCGATCCAGATGATGTCGGGCCGGTGGCGGCACACCTGCTCGTAGCCGAGCTCGAGCCGCGAGAGCGCGGGCTCGCGCACGTTGGTGATCAGGATGTCGGTCGTTCCGAGCAGGCGCGCGAAGGCGCTGCGGGCGCTCTCGCGCTGCAGGTCGAGAACGATGCCGCGCTTGTTGCGGTTCAGGCCCAGGAACGCGGTCCGCTCGCCGTCGCGCTCCGGGCCCAGGTGCCGGCTGTCGTCGCCGAAGTGCGACTCGACCTTGATCACGTCCGCGCCGAGGTCGCCGAGCAGGGTGGCGCCGTACGGTCCGGCCAGCATCGTGGCCAGGTCCAGCACGCGAATCCCGTCGAGCGGGCCTTTGGCTACACCGCTCAGGGTATGGCCCCCTTCGCCTTGAACGCCTCGACCTCGTCCCAGTCGTAGCCGAGCGTCTCGGTCAGGATCAGCTCGGTGTCCTGCCCGAGCTCCGGGCCGAGCGTGCGGACCGAGCCCGGGGACTTCGACAGACCGACCGGCAGGCCGCGCACCTGGACCTTCCGCTGCACCTCCTCGCAGAAGGTCTCGACGAAGTAGTCGTTCGCCCAGGCCTGCGGGTCGGTGGCCGCGTCGCGCAGGTTCCCGATCGGGCTCGCGACGATCCCGAGCGGGCGGAAGCGCTCCATCCACTCCGCCGACGTGCGCCGCGAGAGCGACGCGTCGAGTGACTCGACCAGCGCGATCGCGTGCTCGCGGCGGAGCGCCGGGCTCTCGAAGCGCGGGTCGCTGGCGAGCTGCGGATCGTCGAGCGCTTCGCGCACCCGCCGCCAGCTCGTGTCGCCCTCGGGCATGCACAGGAAGATCCAGCCGTCGCGGGTCGGGTAGCGATTCCAGAGCGGGTTGCGGACGTCCTTTCGCGAGACCTGCCGCGAGTGGCGCGGGCTTCGCGTGGCCAGGAACGCCGCAAGGCTCGGTGCGGCGAGGAAGAGCTGCGCGCCGTAGAGCGACGCGTCGATCCGCTGCCCCCGACCGGTGCGCCGGCGGTGCCGCAGCGCGAGCAGGATTCCCAACGCGGCCAGCAGACCGCCGATCGAGTCCCCGGAGCCCATGCCCAGGTAGATCGGCGGCGCGCCGGGCTCGCCGAGCCGGGCCATGAGCCCGGTCAGCGCCTGCACCGTCATGTCGAAGGACGGCTTGTCGATGCCGCCGAACGGGCCGTAGCCGCTGTTCGTCGCGTAGATCAGCCGCGGGTTGATCGAGCGGAGCTTCTCGTACGAGAGCTCCCAGCGCTCGAGATTCTCCGCGCCCAGGTTGGTGAGGAAGACGTCCGACTTCTCGACCAGCCGGTACAGGATCTCGCGCGCCTCGGGCTTCTTCAGATCGAGCGCGAGCCCCTTCTTGTTGCGGTTGATCACCAGGAAGTACTGGTTCCAGTCGCCGACCGGCAGCGCCTTGATGCTGCGCACCCCGCGGCCCTGATCGCCACCCTGCGGGCGCTCGACCTTGATCACCTCGGCGCCGAAGTCGGCGAGGTGCTGCGCGGCGACCGGTCCCTGGAACCAGACCGTGAGGTCGACGACGCGAATCCCGTCCAGCGCTCCAGCCATCGGCTAGCCCAGGATCCCGCGCTCGGCGAGCGCGTGGATACGCTCCTCGGTGTAGCCGAGGCGCTCGCGCAGGATCTGCGCGCCGTGCTGGCCCGCGCACGGCGCGAGGCGCTCGAGGACCGCCGGCGTCTCGCTCATGAAGATCGGAAATCCCAACGTCTGGACCCGGCCGAGGCTCGGATGGTCCAGCGAGAGCACGTAGCGGTTCAGCTCGGCCTGGGCGTCGCCCGCCGGGAACTCGTAGTCCTCGATCACGTCGGCCGAGAGCTGGCGCTCCGCGAAGACGCGCCGCCAGTGTTCGCCGTCGTGGCGCAGGAACGCCTGCTCGAGCCTGTCGATCAGCTCCAGACGGTTCTGCTCGCAGCGCTTCTCGTGGCTGTCGAAGCGCGGGTCCGCCGGATCGATCCCGACCGCCGCGGCCAGCCCCGGCCACCACCGATCGGTGTCGGGCATGGTCAGCGTCAGCCAGCGGCCGTCCCGTGTCGCGTAGAGCATGCCGCTGCCGCTCATCGGGTTGCCCGAGTCGCGCCGCGCCACGGGCTGGAGCAGGCGCTCTCCTCCCATCGCCAGGTACGCCTGCAGGTCGAGCGCCGCGCCGTACATGTTCCCGGCGAAGAGGGAGACGTCCACGAGCTGTCCCTCGCAGCTCCGCTCGCGGTGCTCGAGCGCGGCGAGCACCCCGAAGGCCAGCATCACCGTGGTGTAGATCTGTCCGCTTCCGGTGTAGACCGGCGGCTCTCCGGGCTGCGGCAGGATCGGCATCATGCCGGTGCGCGCGGCCGCGAGCTCGTCGAGCGCGGGCAGCTCCCGGTCGGGCCCGTTCGGGCCGAATCCGCTCGCGCGCAGGTAGATCAGCCCGGGATTCGTCCGCGCCAGGCTGTCGTAGTCCAAACCGGCCGCGTGGGCCTCGTTCGTCGGCCAGTCGCAGACGAGGACGTCGGCGCGGCCGACGAGCTCGCGCAGGATCTCGCCGCCCTCGCGCTGGCCGAGGTCGAGCGCGACGCTGCGCTTGTTGCGGTTGGCGAGCTCCTCGCGGTAGCTCCAGGCGGCGCGCTCCTCGGGATCGGGAGCGGGCGCGAGCGGAGTGCGTCGGGTCTCGACGCGGATCACGTCGGCGCCGAAGTCGCCGAGCATCGCGACGCCGAGCGAGGACCAGAACTCCGTCGCGAGGTCGATCACGACCAGCCCGTCGAGAGCGGAGCTCATCGCTTTTCACCCGCGGACCAGCCGCGCACCACCTCGAGCGTCCGGTCCTGGTTCGCCTTGCGGTCGGGGAGCCTTCGCCCGAGCCAGGTCTCGTAGAACGTGTCCAGGTCGGGCAGGAATTCGAAGTCGGGCGGGCAGCCGCGCGGCACCGCCTCGACCTCGAGCTGCGCGCCGCAGCCGGGGCAGGTGTATTCGCGGATCTGGATCCAGGCCGGGTCCGGCTGCTCGCGGCCGCGGTAGACCTCGCGCAGCTGCTCGCGCGTCTCGCGCACGTGGATCAGCGCCGCGAGCTTCCAGTTCACGCGGTAGTCGCCGAACTCGTGCCCGCAGCGGCACTTCACCACGCGCTCCGCCTGCTTCTGCACGATCGAGAGACAGGGCGTGAGCGGCAGCAGGATCCGCTCGCTCCACGGCACCCGGCTCTGCAGCACCGCGATCCACTTGTCGAAGCGGTCCGGATCCTTCGCCTCGCGCATGATCTCCTGCACGCGCGACCACGGAAGCTTTCCGTCGATCAGTCTCTCGATCTCTTCGCTCTCGTACGACGCCAAGGGGCCTCCGCGCTAGAACTCGAAGTCTTCGGGGAGCTGCCAGAAACCGCGCAGCTCGGCGGCGTAGCCGGGCGATGCCGCGAGCGACGTGCGCCACATCTGCAGCACCGCGGGGTGCATGCCCTCGGAGGCCTGGATCTTGCGGCGCTCCGCGCTCCACCAGTCGCGAAACGGCACGCCGCGGCGCAGCCGCTCGCGGCGGATCTCGTCGCGGCGCGCCGCGGTCGCCTCCAGGTCGACCGTCCACTCGCCGCTCGCGGGATCCTGCGCCGCGATCACGCCGTGGACCTGTCGCGCGACCCACTCGCGCGTCCAGCCCTTCGACAGGTCCGCGCGCACGTGCTCCGGATCGCGCTCGAGCGGATCGCCCTGCGCCTGCGCTCCCGAGATCGGGTGCACGACCACGTCGTACTCGTGCAGCGGCTCCGGGGTGACGAAGGGCGCCACGAGGTCGGGCTCCAGCGTCGTCGCGCGCAGGTGCACGGCGAGATCGGGTGCCTCCGGATCGCCGCGCTCGTGCACCAGCGGCAGGCGCGCGTCGATGCGCTCCTTCAGGTTCGTGCCGCTCGCGTAGCTCGGCCGGTCCGGCGCGGCGGGGTAGGCGCCGAACATCCCGTGGTTCGCGACGATCTTGCTGCGGATTCCCGCGCAGCCGCACTGGTAGCTGATGCCCGGCGTGTTCATGATCATCCAGACCGCCGTGTGGCCGAGCCCGCCGCGGAACTTCCCGTAGCCGCCGGAGTCGGGCTCGACGTTCCGCCCCAGGTAGAGCACCGGCTGATAGGACTCGCCGAACTCGGCGTTTCCGAAGTCCCCGTTCGGCGTGTAGATGCACCAGGCGCTGTTCTCGCCGTCGGCCATGCCGCGGGCGGGCGAGCCGTTGCTCGCCTGATCGAGCGCGAGCGCGGCCGAGAAATTGCCGTACTGGTCGGTGCCGACGAACTCGGCCGTCATGGTCGTGGCGGCGCCGGCGGCGACCTCCTCGACGTAGCCGCGCATGTAGTAGAGCCGCCCGAACGCCTCGTACAGCGAGCTCATCCACATCACCGCGGGCGCCCACGCCACGCCCGACGACGCGAAGTAGTTGGCCGGGAACGGATTCGCCCACGAGCCCTCGGGCGGGGTGTCGAGCGTCCACGCGGCCATCGGCCCGGAGTTGAACATGTCGAAGCCGACCACGTGCGAGTAGCCGTTCAGAAGCGCCGAGACGAGCGCCGTCGGCGTGATGTTCTCGCCGAACGGCACCCAGCCGCTCGCGCCCTGCAGCGACAAGCGCAGCCTCGCTTCCGCGTCGATCTCGAGCTCGAGCGGAAGATTGAACAGACAGTCGACGTCCTGCTCCGGCAGCAGCACGCGCTTGCCCGCCATCGCGAGGTCCTTGAAGTTCGACTTGCGCAGCCGGCCCGGGATCGCCTGTGTCTTCACGCGCATCACCGCGTAGCGGCGGCTGTCCTCGACGTACTCCTGGATCACGTCCCGGAAATAGTCGCGGCCGTACTTCTCGATCACCTCGAGCACGCGCTCGCGGATCGTGATGCAGCCGGCGAGCCGGCCGCGCGCGTCGCCCATCACCCAGTCGGGCGTGCGCACGCGCGAGCGGATGCGCATCTCGTACCAGGGGTAGAAGCGGTCCTTCGCGCCGATCTTCTCCATCGTGACGGGAACGCCGTCGCCGAAGACGCTCGGATTCATGAAGCCGATCGAGCCGGGCACGATGTAGCCCGCGTCGTTGGCGTGGCTCACCGCCGAGGCCCAGGCGACCAGCTCGCCGCGGTGGAAGATCGGGATCGCGGTGTCGAAGTCGACCGGATGGATGCCGCCGTAGTGCGGATCGTTGTTCTCGAACACGTCGCCCGCGGCGATGCCGGGGTCCTCCTCGTAGCCGAGCTCGATCAGCGAGCGCACGAAGAGCGCGAGCAGTCCCGGGTGCGCGGTGATTCCGCGCGAGGTGCAGACGGCCTCGCCGGTGGGCAGGTGCAGCGCCCAGAGCGCGTCGCCGCCCTCGGTCGCGATCGGCGACGACGAGACCTTGCAGCCGACGGTCCAGCCGGTGTTGCAGATGTTCTGCAGGATCTGCCAGATCGCCTCGTAGCTGCCCGGGTTCTCCTGCTTGCGGCGCAGCTCGCGCAGGCCGAACAGGTGCCCGGTCTCCTTCAGCAGCCGGTCGTTCTCGACCAGCCGTCCATGGACCGGTCGCTCGGGATTCGGGACGCTCGCGTTCATCGGCGCGGATCCTTTCGCGACAGCCAATAGATTTCTCGCTCGTCGATCCGCAGGCTCCAGTCGGACGGCACGAACAGGGTGGTGTTAGGCGCCTCGATCACCGCCAGACCGTCGAGCCGGTTGCCGGCGCGCAGCTCGCTCATCTCGTAGATCTCTGCCTGCTGCCAGCGACCCTTCTCGAAGACCTGCCGCGATCCCTTGCTCGCCTGCCGCCGCGGCTCGGCCGCCTCGAGCTCGTGCAGGACGAGCCGCGGCTTCACGGTGTCGACCTGCGCGATCACGCTGACCTCGCTGATCTGGTAGGTGGGCGAGGCGGGCCGGCCCGCGAGCGTGAACATGCGCGCGAAGGTCTCCTCGAAGCGCGAGAGGAGCTTGCGCACGTCCGACGCGTCGGCCAGGCGCGGGACCGGCGACTCGACCTCGACGTCCTCGAGCAGGCCGAAGTAGCGCAGGTAGGCGATCCGCCGCAGCGAGATCTGCTCGCGCCCGAAGCCCTCGGCGAGCAGCTCCTCGAAGAGCTCGGCCGCCAGCGAGTCCCACGCCGCGCCGACCGGCGCCGCCGCGCGCATCAGCGCCGCATCGTCGGCGCCTGGCGGGATCACGCCCGACACACTTCGGTGGCGGCGGTGGGCGTAGTCCATGCACGCGCCTCCCCAGGCCGAGAACGCCCCCGCGTGCGGCACGGTGCAGATCGCCTTCCAGGGCGTGTCCCCCGCGTAGCCGAGCAGATGCAGCGGGCCGCCGCCGCCGTAGCCGAGCAGCGTGTAGTCGCGCACGTCGCGGCCGACCATCAGGCTGCGCACCAGGTGCTCGTGCATGGTCACGTTGATCAGGTGCAGGCACTGCTCGGCGGCGACGTACGGGTCCAGACCGAGCGGCTTTGCCACGTGGCGCTCGAAGCTCTCGAGCGACTTCTTCGGGTACACCTTCACGCGACCGCCGAGGTAGTAGTCCGGATTCAGGATCCCGAGCAGCAGGTTGCAATCGTTCACCGTCGGGATCTCGTTTCCCGTGTCCTGGAAGACCGGCCCCGGCATTCCCCCGGCGCTATCGGGCCCGAGCTTGATCCGGCGCGTCTGTGGATCGAGCCGGATGTACGTTCCGGTGCCCGCGCCGATCGAGCGGATGTCGAGCATCGGCACGTTCACGTACATCTGCTGGAACGGCGGCTGGCGGTCGATCGGCAGCATTCCCGCGCTGATCGCCGCCGCGTCGAAGCTCGTTCCGCCGACGTCGGAGCAGACGACGTCGGAGACGCCGATCGTGTTCGCGAGATAGCTCGCGCCCATCAGGCCGCCGACCGGGCCCGACATGACGGTCTCGAAGAGGCGCGGATAGCGGATGTTCGTGATGCCCCCGTAGGAGAGCACCGTCTTGAGCGAACGGCGGTAGCCGAGCGCCTGGAGCTTTCGCTCGACGCCGAAGAGCTGCTCGCGCGCCGGCGCGGTCGCGTAGGCCTGGATCACGGTGGAGTTGGCGCGCGAGATCTCGCGCGCGGTGGGCGCGACGTCGCTCGAGACGGCCAGCGGAATCTCCCGGCCGCGCTCGCGCATCACGCGGCGCGCGATCTCGGCCGCCCGCTGCTCGTGCGCGGGATTGGTGAAGGAGAACAGGAAGACGATCGCCAGCGACTCGATCCCGAGGTCGAGCAGCTCCGCCACGCCGCGCTCGACCTCGTGCTCGTAGAGCGGGATGACCGGCTTCCCGAACAGGTCGATGCGCTCCGTCACCCCGCGCGTCAGCCGCCGCGGCACCAGCGGCTCGCGGTGCTTGCGGTACTGCATGTGCGTGATCTCGGGCCAGTGGTAGCCGATGAAGCTCTGCGAGCCGCGACCTTGGACGATCAGATCCTCGAAGCCGCGCGTCACGATCAGGCCGGTCTCGAGTCCGGACAGATTGATCAGCGCGTTCAACATCGAGGTGCCGGTGTAGATCGCGGTCTCGACGTCGGCGGCGAAGCCGGCGCCGTCGCGGGCCAGGTCGAGGCCGAGATAGCCCAGCGCCTCGTCGAGCGACTCCATGAAGCCGATGCTCTCGTCGTGCGGGGTCGTCGGGGCCTTGCCGATCACGCAGCGCCCCGTCTCGTCGACGACGATCACGTCGGTCATCGTGCCGCCGGCGTCGCAGGCCACGAGATACCGAGGCATCCGGAACTCCTGTCTCGTTTCGAATTCTACGCTTCGTCGCTTCGCTCAGGCGCCCGTTCTACCCAGCAGCGCTCGGAACAGCGCGGCGATCCGCTGCCATGCCGTGCGAAGCAGCAGCGGCAGGACGCGCAGGGTTTCCTCTCGCGGCGGCGGCGCCGCCGCCTCGAGCTGCGCGCGCACGCGCGCGGCGAACTCCGCGAAGAGCTGCCGCGCCACGCCCTCGATCATTCCGCGGCCGAGCTGCACGATCCGGCCGGAGAGATCGATGCTGGCCTCGGTCTGCACCTCGGTCCCGCCGCCGGGACGCGCGCGCAGCCGGCTCGAGACCGTGCCGAGCGCGGATCCGCCGCCCGGCTCGCGTCCCTCGGCGAGCATCTCGACCTCGCGCGCGCTCTCGTCGACGCGAACCAGCCGCACCTGGCCGCGGTAGCTCGCGGTGATCGCGCCGACGCGGAGCTTCACGCTGCCGCGGAACGTGCGGTCGTCGAGGGCCTCTTCCATCGTGGCCCCCGGCAGACAAGCCGCGACCGAGCGGGGGTCCAGCATGAAGCGCCAGACGTCTTCGAGCGCGGCCGCGACCTCGAACGACTCCGCTAGCGCGATCGCCATCTGCTCGCGCCAATTCCGGACTCGTCGCCGCCGGCCGGATCCCGTACCCTCACGGGGCTAGCTTACTCATGAGTCAGTCGAAGTCAACCAATTCGTGCGCCGCGCTCGAGCGGCGGGCGGAACGGAGCCGCGTTGCCCACCCGTGAGATCTACTGGAACGTCGTCGGCGAGGCGCTGATCTATCCGTTCGCGCTGCTCGCGCTGCTGCTCTTCGCGCGCGGGGTCGCTCGGCGGTACGCGCTGTGGCGGAGCGGCCGGCCGCAGGCCCGCTTCGACCGGCCGCTGCTGCGGCTTCGCGGGCTCCTCGTCGAGGTGTTCGGCGGACGGCGGCAGCTGCGCGATCCGCTCGCGGGCGGCGCGCATCTGCTGATCCTCTACGGATTCTGCGCCGAGCTGATCGCCACATCGCTGATCTCGCTCCAGGACTGGAGCGGGGTGCACTTCCTCGAGGGACGCTTCTATCTGGGCTATTCGCTCTTCGCCGACCTGTTCGGGATCGCGGGACTGATCGGCGTCGGGATGGCGGTCTGGCGGCGCGCGTTCCTGCGCCCCGCGCACCTGCACACGGTCTTCGACGACTGGCTGGCGCTCGCGCTGCTCGGGCTCGTTTTCGCGCAGGGCTTCGCGATCGAAGGCGCGCGGATCGCGGTGACCGAGCTCGAGTCGCAGCCAGGTCTCGCGATCTGGTCGCCCGGCGGCTACGCGGTCGCGCTGCTGCTTCGGCCGCTCTCGGACACCTCGCTCCTGCTCCTGCACCGCGCGCTCTGGTGGGTGCACGCGCTGACCGCGTTCGGCTTCATCGGCTACGTGGCGTACGGAAAGCTCGAGCACATCGCCTACGGCCTCGCGAACGTCTTCACGCGCAATCTGGCTCCCTCGGGAAAGCTCGCGCACTTCGACATCGAGGCCGCGCTCGACGCGGATCCGGAATCCGTCGCCGAGCTCGGCGTCGGGCGCATCGGCGCCTTCACCTGGAAGGATCTGCTCGATCTGGACGCCTGCACGAACTGCGGTCGCTGCGAATCCGTCTGCCCGGCGCACCAGAGCGGCGTGGCGCTGAGCCCCCGCAAGCTGATCCGCGACCTGAAGGACCATCTGAGCCAGCCTGGCACGCGCCCGCTCGTCGGCGACGGCCGCGACGGCGCGCCGCTTCCCGCCGTGCTCGAGGCCGAGGTCTGGGGCTGCCGTACCTGCGGCGCCTGTCAGCAGGAGTGTCCGGTCCTGATCGAGCACGTGCCGAAGCTCGTCGATCTGCGCCGTCACCTGGTCATGACCGAGGCGAGGATGCCGGAGCCGCTGCAGCAGATGCTGCGAAGCGTGGACGAGCGGATGCACCCCTGGGCGGGATCGGGGCGGGATCGCGAGCACTGGTTCGCCGACCTGGATCTGAAGGTCTTCGGCCGTGGCGACACCGCGGAGTACCTGTTCTGGGTCGGCTGCACCGGCGCGATGGTCGACCGCAACGTCGCGGTCACGCGCGCGACGGCGAAGGTGCTCACGGCTGGTGGCGTCGACTTCGCGGTGCTCGGAGCGGAGGAGGCGTGCAGCGGCGACCCCGCACGGCGGACCGGCAGCGAGCTCGGCTTCCAGACCTGCGCCAAGACGAACATCGAGACGTTCGCGCGCTACGGCGTGCGCAAGATCATCACCACCTGCCCGCACTGCTTCAACACGCTGCGCAACGAGTACCCCGATTTCGACGGCCACTACGAGGTGATCCACCACAGCGTGCTGATCGAGCAGCTGATCCGGGATGGACGCCTGCCGCTGCGCCGGGAGCTCGAGTCCGTCACGTACCACGATCCGTGCTACCTCGGCCGACACAACGGCGTGTACGACGCGCCGCGAAACGTCGTGGCGGCGCTCGCGCGGCCGGGCGCGATGCGCGAGCTCGAGCCGGGTGGATCGCGCTCGCGCTGCTGCGGGGCGGGCGGCGGCTACGCCTGGATGGACGACTCGCCGGAGACCCGCATCAACCACACGCGGATCGAAGACGTGCTGGCCAGCGGCGCCACGACTGCCGCGGTCGGCTGCCCGTTCTGCCTGCAGATGTTCGACGACGGCCTGCGCGCTCGCGATCCCGCCGGGGGGATCCGCGCGGCGGACCTGGCCGAGCTCGTGGCCGAGGCGCTCGAGAACTGAGCCTGGACTCGCGCGATCGATCGAGGGCACCATCCCGGCAGGCGCGAAGCGATCGACGTGCGGACTGAGGAGCGGAGCATGGCGGGCCCACTGGACCTGACCGGCCGGGTCGTGATCGTCACCGGCGGGACGCGCGGGATCGGTCGCGGCATCGCCCGGCGTTTTCTCGAAGCGGGTGCCGAGGTCCTGGTCTGCGGCAGAAGCGACGTGGACGAGCTTCCCGCCGCCGGCTCGCGCCGCGCGCACTTCGCCCGCGCGGACGTGCGCGAGGTCGAGCAGATCGAGTCGGTGATCGGCCTGGCGCTGCAGCGCTTCGCGCGGATCGACGTGCTGGTGAACAACGCCGGCGGCTCGCCCCCGGCGGCGGCTGCCACCGCCTCGCCCCGCTTCTCGGAAGCGATCATCCGCCTGAACCTGATCGCGCCGCTCCACTTCGCGCAAGCCGCAAACGCGGTGATGCAGAAGCAGGAGCAGGGCGGCTCGATCATCAACATCGCGAGCGTGAGCGGAGTGCGGCCCTCCCCCGGAACGGCCGCGTACGGCGCGGCCAAGGCGGGCCTGCTGAACCTGACCCGGACGCTCGCGGTGGAATGGGCCCCGAGAGTCCGCGTGAACGCGATCACGGTCGGCATGATCCAGACCGAGCAGGCCGATCTGCACTATGGCGACGCGCGCGGGATCGCCGCGGTCGCCGCCACCGTTCCGCTGGGCCGGCTCGGCCGACCCGAGGATGTCGGCAACGCCTGCCTGTTCCTCGCCTCGAACCTTGCGGGCTACGTCTCCGGCTCGGCGCTCGAGCTGCACGGCGGCGGCGAGCGGCCCGCGTTCCTGGGCGCGTCCAACACCGGGAAGTGACGCGGGATCAAGACTCCGCGGTCGCGCGGAAGATCTCGACGCCGTCGCGAAACGTCGCGACCACCTTCGATTGCGCGAGCTCGCACCGCACCTGCGACCACGGCCGTTCGAGCAGGCAGAGGTCGGCCCGCGCGCCCGGCTCGACCCGGCGCGGTCGCGATCCCGGCGCCGTCGCGGACGAGGTGAACAGGCCGAGCGCCCGCTCCGGCGAGAGCCGCTCGTCGGGTCCGAGCACGGCGCCGAAACGGGTGCGCCGATCGACCGCGGCTTGCATGGCAAGCCACGGATCGGGCTCGCCGAAGGGCGCGTCGGTTCCGGCGCCGAGCGGGACGCCCGCGTCCAGCAGTCCGCGAAGCCGGTACAGCCACGGGCGATCGTCGGGCTCGACGTCGACGCGGTAGGCGTCGCCGCGCTCCCAGACCAGCCCCGGCTGGGTCACGACCGCGACCGGCAGCTCCGCGAGCAGGTGTGCTGCATCGGGCGGGCAGACCGACGCGTGCTCGATCCGGTCGCCCTCGCGCGCGCCCGAAGCTCGGAGCGCGCCCGCCGCGAGCACGAGCTCCGCGAGCGTGACGCAGTGGATCGCGGCCGCTCGCCCGGCCTCGTGCGCGCGCGCGATCCGAGCCGCGAGCTCGTCCATGGCCGGCAGCTCGCGCTCGTCGAGCACGAGCTTCACGGCTCCGCGTTCGACCGAGCCGTGCGCGGGGTCGGGCAGGTCGGGCGTGCCCATCACGACGAGCCGCTGCAGCAGCTCGCCTGCGTCGGACGCCCGCACGAACGCGCGCAGCTCGGCGCCCGAGTTGCCCGCGGTCGCGTCGGTGAGTCCGGTGACTCCGCGCGAGGCGAGTCGCCGGCTCACGTCGGCCAGGCTCGGCCAGCCGCCGTCGCGGAGCCGCTCGCGAAGCCAGCCGTCGAGCCGGAACAGCCGCCCCGTCGCGCGCCCCGACGCGTCGCGTTCGACGCCGGGCGGCCCGAGCTCCAGGTCGAGCCCGAGCCGCTCCACTCCTCGCGAGTTCAGCAGCCAGGCCGAACCCGTGCGGTGTTGGATTCGGATCGGCCGATCCGCGACGAGCGCGTCGAGCCGATCGCGATCGAGATCGCCGGCGACCGACTCGTGGTAGCCGACGCCGCGAATCCAGTCGCCGCCCGACGCCCCACGCAGCGCGAGTGCGAGCTGCTCCGCGCCGCTCACCTGCGGGGGGCCGCAGCGGACCGAGCCCATGGCGGCGGCGAGCGCGGAGAGGTGCAGATGGTGGTCGTGCAGGCCGGGAAGCAGCGCGCCGCCTGCCGCGTCGAGCACGTCCTCGCCGGCGAGCGGCGCGAGATCGCGGCCGATCGCCTCGATGCGGCGATTCGCGAGGCGCACGGCGAGCGGAGCCACGCCCTCGACCTCGGCGCGCGTGATCAGCATCTGGACCGACCGGCGATCGCGCGCGCTCGAGTCATCTCGAGATGATACGCTGCGCGGCATCGGCCCAAGAGTGTGAGGTGAGCGCGCTGATGCCCGTGTTGAAGACAGGAAGCCGGCTGAGAAGCGCCGTGTGCGCGACCGAGGTGATGCTGGTGAAGGCGCCCGCGACCGAGGTCGAGATCTGCTGCGGTGGCGTGCCGATGTTGGACCCGGCAGCGACGAAGCCGTCCGGGCTCGCGATCGCGGCCGACGCGCGAAGCGGCACCGCGCTCGGCAAGCGCTACGTGAGCGCCTCCGGCGATCTCGAGCTGCTCTGCACCAAGCCGGGCGAGGGCTCGCTCTCGGTCGCCGGAGTGCCGCTGGTGCTGAAGGAAGCGAAGGCGTTGCCGTCGTCGGACTAGTCGAATGAATCTGATGATGCTGCTCGAGATGGCGGCCTCCGGATTCGGGGACCGCGAGGCGTTCCGGAACGAGGGCGCGTCGCTCAGCTACGCAGATCTGTTCCGTGCCGCCGGCGCGGCCGCGCGTGAGGTCCGGGGCTCGGGCCGCGAGCGGCTCGCGCTGCTCGACACCAGCAGCCTGGCCTTGCCGGTGGGGCTTTTCGCGAGCGCGTGGGCGGGCGTGCCGTTCGTGCCGCTGAACTATCGGCTCACCGGGAGCGAGTTGTCGCGGCTCCTGGCCGAAGTCGCGCCTTGCCAGCTCGTGACCGATCCGGAGCGCGCGGGCGCGCTATCGAAGCTCGACGGAAGCCGGGTGCTCTCGCGCGACGCGTTCCTCTCCTCGGCTCGCGCCGGCGATCCCGGCGAGAGCGACTGGGAGATGGACCCGGACGCGACGGCGGTGCTGCTCTTCACCAGCGGAACCACCGGCGCGCCGAAGGCGGCGGTGCTGCGCCACAAGCACCTGGTCTCGTACATCCTCGGCTCGGTCGAGTTCGGCTCGGCCGGCGAGGACGACGCCACACTGGTCAGTGTGCCGCCGTACCACGTGGCCGGAATCGCGGCGATGGCGAGCTCCGTCTACGCGGGCCGGCGAATCGTGCAGCTGCCGAGCTTCAGCGCGGAGGCCTGGGTCGCGCTCGCGCGCAAGGAGCGCGTCACGAGCGCCTTCGTCGTCCCGACCATGCTGGTGCGGATCGTCGAAGCGCTGGCTCGCGAGGGGAGTCCGCAGCTTCCCGACCTGCGCGCGATCTCCTACGGCGGTGGTCGGATGCCGCAGGAGGTGATCGCGCGCGCGATGGAGCTGCTGCCCGACTGCGACTTCACCAACGCCTACGGGCTCACCGAGACCAGCTCGACGATCACCGTGCTCGACCCAGAAGACCACCGTGCGGCCGCTTCCAGCGCCGATGCGAAGATCCGCCGCAGGCTGGGCTCGGTCGGGCGCGCGCTTCCCAGCGTCGAGCTGCAGGTCCGTGGCGAGGGCGGAGCTCCCGTCGAGCCGGAGGAGCGCGGGGAGGTCTTCGTGCGCGGCGAGCAGGTCTCGGGCGAATACCTGGGGCACGGCTCGCGGCTCGACGCCGACGGCTGGTTCCCGACTCGCGACGCCGGCTGGCTGGACCGCGACGGCTACCTCTTCGTCGAGGGCCGAATCGACGACGTGATCGTGCGCGGCGGAGAGAACCTCTCGCCCGGCGAGATCGAGGACGTGCTCCGCCAGCACCCCGCGGTCGCCGACTGCGCCGTGGTCGGAATCCCCAGCGAGCAGTGGGGCGAGGCGGTCGCCGCGGCGGTCGTGCTCGCGCCGGGCCAGCGCGCGGAAACGGCGGAGCTCGCGGAGTGGGTTCGATCGCGCCTGCGCTCGTCGCGCACGCCGGAGCAGATCGAGTTCCGCGCGGAGCTTCCCTACACCGAGACGGGAAAGCTGCTGCGGCGCCAGGTCCGCGCGGAGCTCGCGCGTTTCGCGAGAGGAACGCCGTAGCTTCCGCGGACGAGCTCGTGATCCTGCCGCTCGGCGAAGCGCTCGAGCAGCTGGGGTCGCCTGACGCGATGGAGCTCTACTCGCCGCTCTCGGGCGACTCGATCCTGATCGCGGATTTCCACCGATCCTCGGCCGGGCTCGAGCCGGATGCGATCGACGCGGCGTGCGAGGCGCTCGGGAGACTGCCGTGCCCGTCGCTCGCGCTCTCGGGCGCGCGCCCGGATCCCGCGCTCGGACGCCTGCTCTCGCGCTTCGACGTGGTCGTGGCCTCGCGCGAGGAGCTCGAGCCGGTCGCCGCGACCGCGGCACGCGCGCCGCTCGCCGCGCAGGCGCTGGTGCAGCTGCTCCGCCTGGGTGCGCGGCTCGACGTCCACCACGCGCTGATCGCGGAGTCGCTGGTCTACTCGATGCTGCAGAGCGGTCCGGAGTTCGCGCGCTGGCGCGCCGGGCGCGAGGTCCGACCCGCGCCGCAGGACGACGGCGAGCCGGCGGTGCTCGTGCAGCGCGAGGGCGACCGCCTGCGGCTGCAGCTCAACCGGCCCCGGCGCCGAAACGCCTTCTCGGCGGCGATGCGCGACGCGCTGGTCGAGGGGCTGCGGCTCGCCGAGCTCGACCCGTCGATCGCCGAGGTGATCCTCTCCGGTGTCGGGCCGTCGTTCTGCAGCGGCGGCGACCTGGACGAGTTCGGCTCGCGTCCCGACCCGGCCACCGCGCACGCGGTTCGGAGCAGCCGCAGCGCGTCGGCGCTCATCGCCCGCTGCGCGGCGAGGGTTCGCGCCGAGCTGCACGGGGCCTGCGTCGGCGCGGGCATCGAGCTGCCGGCGTTCGCTTCGCGCGTGGTCGCACGCGAGGACGCGTTCTTCCAGCTCCCCGAGCTCTCGCTCGGACTGGTTCCCGGCGCGGGCGGAACGGTCAGCCTGCCGCGTCGCATCGGCCGCGAGCGCACGGCGTGGCTCGCGCTCTCGGGCGCTCGGATCGACGCGCCGACCGCGAGGCGCTGGGGGCTGATCGACGCGATCATTTCCTGACCGCCTTTCCCCGGACCGGCCCGAGCTGCCAGAATCCCGGCCGATGACTCGCCCCACGCACCTCGCGCGGCACCGCCAGGCGGCGGTGGTCGGCATCCACGCGCTGCCGTTCTCGCGCAACATCGGCACGACCGAGCGCCACGGCGGGGCGCTCGCGATCCTGGGCGCGCTCGCGGACGCCGGGCTCAGCGTTCGCGACGTCGACGGGATGTTCCGGTACGTGTGGGAGAGCACGACCGAGATGGAGATGGCGCGGATCCTCGGCGTCCCGAACTTGAAGATGTTCGGCGAGATCGACTACGGCGGGGGCGCGGGCGCGCCCACCGTGGGCCTCGCGGCGCTCGCGATCGAGAGCGGCCTGGCCGACGTCGTGGTGGTCTGGCGCTCGCGAAACCGCAGCTCGGGCGGGCGCCCTTGGGCAAGCCAGCTTCAGGCCACCGGCCAGGACCAGTTCGAGCGCCCGTACGGTCTGGTGCGTCCGGTCGACGGAATGGCGCTCCACGCGCGCTACTGGATCCACAAGTACGGCTGGACGCCCGAGGTGACCGGCCGCGTCGCGGTGACCCAGCGCCAGCACGCGCAGCGCAATCCCGCGGCGATGATGCGCAAGCCGCTCTCGATGGACGACTACCTGGGCTCGCGCATGATCGCGGACCCGCTGCGCCTGTTCGACTGCTGCCTGGAGACCGACGGCGCGATGGCCATGGTGCTCACCAGCGCGGAGCGGGCGCGCGACCTCGACGTGGTTCCGGTCCACGTCACGGGCTTCGCGATGGGATCGGGCCCGCAAATGACCGCCATGACGTTCTACTACGGCGAGGAGCTGGGCCGGACGCCGAATCGCTGGGTCGCCCCCGAGCTCTGGCGCAACACCGGGCTCGCGCCGCGCGACATCGACGTGGTGCAGCTCTACGACGCCTTCACGCCGCAGATCCCGCTGGCCTTCGAGGAGTACGGCTTCTGCGGCGAGGGCGAGGCGCCGGCGTACATGGCCGAGGGCCGCAATCCCCCGTACAACACCAGCGGCGGCGGCCTGTCCGAGGCCTACGTGCACGGCTTCAATCTTCTGGTCGAAGGCGTTCGCCAGGTTCGCGGCAGCTCCACGTCGCAGGTCGAGAACGTGCGTCACTGTCTGGTGACGAGCGGGAACGTGGTCCCGACCGGCGCGATCGTGTTCTCGAAGGAGCCGTGGTGACGCAGGGCGCCGACGACCGCTCCCGCGCGTTTCCGGTCCCGGTGCCCGACGCGGACACGCAGCCGTTCTGGGACGGCTGCCGCGGCGGCGAGCTGCGCATCCAGCGCTGCGCGTCGTGCGGGACGTGGCTCTGGCAGCCGCGGCCGGTCTGCTCGAGCTGCCAGACGCCGGGTCCGGTCTGGACGGCGGTCTCCGGCGACGGCTTCGTCGCGTCCTGGACCGTGATGCGTCCGCCCACGCTGCCGGCCTTCGCGGATCGGGTTCCGTACGTGCTCCTGCTCGTGGAGCTCGACGTCGGCGTGCGGCTGATCGGCTACCTGGTCGACGGCGACGGCCGCTGGCTTCGCAGCGACGGCGCGGCGGAGGGGGTCGAGATCGGCCGGCGGGTCGCGCTGCGCTTCCACGACCAGGCGGGGACGCCGCTCCCCTGCTGGACGCTCGTCTAGACGCGCGTCCAACGCTTCCGATCTGTGGTAGGTTGGCGTCTGACTCGCGAGTGAGGAGACGTCGGGCCTTGGATTTCGACTTCACCGCCGAGCAGAAGGCGTTCGTGGCCGAGGTCGAGCGCTTCCTCGACGAGAACCACGACCCCGAGGTCATGGACCCGAGCCGCGAGAACATGGCGCAGCTCGTCGACACGCCGAAGCGCCGGGCGTTCATGAAGAAGCTCGGGCAGCGCGGCTGGCTGGGCATGACCTGGCCGCGCGAGTACGGCGGGCGCGAGGCCGACGGCATCTTCGAGTTCCTGCTGAACGAGTGCCTGGCCCGGCGCGGCGCGCCGCAGATCGGCAAGGGCGTCGGGATCATCGGCAAGACGCTGATCCGGCACGGCAGCGAGAAGCTGAAGCGCGAGTTCCTGCCGAAGATCCTCGAGAACGACGTCGAGTTCGCGATCGGCTACAGCGAGCCGCAGGCCGGCTCCGACGCCGCGGCGATGCAGCTCCGGGCGGTGCGCGAGGGCGACGGCTGGCGGCTCGACGGCCAGAAGATCTTCACCACCTCGGCGCACTTCGCGCAGTGGTACTGGGTCGGCGCGCGCACGGATCCCGACCGGGCCAAGCACGACGGAATCAGCCTGTTCCTGCTGCCGATGGACGCGAAGGGCCTCACGGTCCACGCGATGCCGACGATCGGCGAGCGCGAGATCACCAACCAGGTCTTCTTCGACTCGGTCTTCGTGCCCGACGACTACCGCGTCGGCGAGCTGAACCGGGGCTTCCAGTACATCTCGGAAGCGCTCGATCTGGAACGGTTCACCATGTTCACGTTCTCGCCGATCCAGGGCCGGGTCGAGCTGCTCTGCGACTACGTCGCGCGCGCGCAGCGCGACGGCCGCCCGCTGCGCGAGGACCCGGTGATCCGCGCGCGGATCGCGCAGCTCCTGACCGAGACCGAGGTGGCGCGCGTGCTGGGCTTCAGCTTCGTCGCGAAGTCGATGAAGGGCGGGGCCGCGCCGACGGTCGAGGCCTCGGAGTACAAGCTCTACGCGACGCAGCTCTCGCAGCGAGTGGCCAACGCGTCGCTCGACATCGGCGGGCCCGCCGCGCAGCTCCGCGTCGGCGAGGCGGACGCGCCGATGAACGGCCGCGCCGACACCAGCTATCGCTGCACGGTGGTCGAGACGATCGGCGGCGGCGCGTCCGAGATCCAGAAGAACATCATCGCGCGGCGCAAGCTCGGGCTGCCGCGCAACTTCTAACGGGCCGTGGCGGCGGTGCCTCTCCTCTCCGGGTACAAGGTGCTGGACTTCTCGAGCGTGGGGCCGGCGTCGCGCTGCTCGCGCATCCTCGCCGACTACGGCGCGGAGGTGATCAAGGTCGCTCCGCCGCCGGCGAAGGCCGCGGCGCAGATCCAGCCGCCGTTCCACAGCTACGGCGCGGGCCGCGGCATGAAGTGGCTGCGCGTGGACCTGAAGCAGCCCGCGGGCCGCGACGCGCTGCTCCGCGTGCTGCGAACCGCGGACGTGCTGATCGAGAGCTTCCGCCCCGGCGTCGCCTCACGGCTGGGTCTGGGCTACGAGGCCCTGCGCGAGCTGAATCCCGGGATCGTCTACTGCTCGACCAGCGGCTACGGCCAGACGGGGCCCTACGCGCAGTGGGCCGGGCACGACCTGAACTATCTGGCGCTCGGCGGGTATCTCGCGTGCTCGGGCCGCCGCGCGGATGGAGCGCCGGCGCTGCCGGGCGCGAGCGTCGCCGACGCGGCCGGCGGTGGGATGCACGCGGCGATCGCGATCCTGGCCGCGCTTCTCGAGCGCGGGCGCTCGTCGCGCGGGGCTCATCTGGACGTCTCGGCCACCGACGGCGTGCTCTCGCTGATGTCGCTCGCCATCGACGGGTACCTGGCGACCGGAGACGAGCCGGGACCGGGATCCGACCTCCTGACCGGGCGCTACGCGTGCTACGACGTGTACCCGGCGCGCGACGGCCGCTTCCTGGCGGTGGCGGCGATCGAGCCTGCGTTCTACGCGAACCTGTGTCGCGCGCTCTCGCTCGAGGCGTGGATTGCGCACCAGCTCGACGACGCCCGACAGGACGAGATCCGCGCCGCGTTCCGCGCGGCCTTCGCGCGCCGCGATCGCGACGAGTGGATCGCGGAGCTCGCGCCGCGCGACACCTGCGTCTCGCCGGTCTACACGGTTTCCGAGCTGGCTCGCGACGCGCACCTCGCCGAGCGCCGCTCCTTCCAATCCGCCGTGCACGCGGAGCGCGGCACGCTTCGCCAGCTCGCGCCGATCCTGGCCGGTGCGAGCCGCGAGCCGTCGGGCCGGCCGCTCGGCGCGGATTCCGGCGGCGAAGCGATCGAGCTTCTGCGCGCCGCGGGCCTGGCCGAGGCGGAGATCGAGCGCCTGCGCCGCGACGGGGTGGTCGCGTGACGCGGCACGACGCGAAGGAATACCGCGATGGCTGAGCTCTCCGAGATCCCCGAACACGTGCGCGCCTGGATCGGCGTGCCGCTCGTCGAGGACGAGGGCGAGTTCGAGATCGAGCGCGGCTACATCGCGACGAGCCTGGCCTCGGTCGAGAACGGCAATCCGCTGTTCTGGGACGACGCGGTGGCGCGCGAGATCAGCGGCGGCCCGATCGCGCCGCCGAGCATGCTCTCGGTCTGGCTGCGCCCGCACCACTGGGCGCCGGGCCGGCGCGAGGAGCGCTTGCCGCTCGAGATGCACTTCCGGCTGAAGCGCGAGCTCGCGCTGCCGGAGGCGATCATCGCCGACAACGAGCTCTCGTTCGGCGAGCCGGTGCGGCCGGGCGATCGACTGCGCAGCCGGCAGACGCTGCGCTCGATCTCGGAGCCGCGGACCAACCGGCTCGGCACCGGCCGCTTCTGGGTGATCGAGGTCGAGTACACCAATCAGCGTGGCGAGTGGGTGGGCACCGAGAGCTACAACTGTTACGGCTACCGGAGGGACGGCGCGTGACCGCGCAGCTCGCGGCCCTGACAGCGGATCGAGTGAAGCCGGGCGACGCGCTCCCGCCGCTCTCCGTCGCCGTGACCGCCACCACCGTCGTGCTCGGGGCGCTGGCCGCGCGCGACTGGCGGCCGATGCACCACGATCGCGACTTCGCCCAGAACCAGGGCGTGCGCGACATCTTCCTGAACACCCCCAACATGGTGGCGTGGTTCGAGCGCTACCTGACCGACTGGACCGGTCCGCTCGGCCGGCTCGGCCGCATGAAGTTCAAGATCAAGAAATCCGTGTGCCCCGGTGACACCATGGTGTTTCAAGGGCGCGTCGACGGCGTCGCGAGCGACGAGACCGGCTGTGTCTGGGCGAGCGTCTCGATCGATCTGACCGTGAAGGGGGACAGCATGATGAGCTGCAGCGCGCGCATCGCTCTGCCCACGGACGCGTCCGACAACCCCTGGCGGCGGCGCGGGCGCGACTGGCGGCCGTAGCAACGCGGCCGGGGCGAAGAGGGAGTGGCGATGGATCTCGACTGGAGCGAAGAGCAGCAGATGCTTCGGGAGATGGTGCGCGGCGTCTGTCGCCACCACTCTCCGATCGCCGTGGTTCGCGCCTTGGAGGACGATCCGATCGGCTACCCGGCGGAGCTCTGGAAGAAGATGGGCGAGCTCGGGCTGATCGGGCTGCAGATCCCCGAATCATTTGGCGGCGGCGGGCAGACGCTGCTCGAGAGCGCGGTCGTCTTCGAGGAGCTCGGCCGCGCGCTCGCGCCCGTGCCGCTGCTCGGCAGCGCCGTGCTCGGCGCGGGCGCGCTGCTGCGCGCGGGCGACGAGGCGCAGAAGCAGAGCCTGCTGCCGGGCCTGGCCTCGGGCGCGAGCATCGTCGCACCCGCATGGCTCGAGCCCGAGCGCGGCTTCGGACCGGACGGCGTGCAGCTCGAGGGGGCGCGCGTGGGCGACGAGTACAGGCTGCGCGGCACCAAGCTGCACGTGCCGTTCGCGCGCGCGGCCACGCAGCTTCTGGTCCTCGCGCGCACGGGCCCGGCGCGAGACGCGATCGACCTCTTCCTGGTCGATCCGTCGCAATCCGGTGTCGGGCTCGCGCAGCAGCACAGCCTGGCCTCGGACACCCAGTACCGCGTCGAGCTCGACGGCGTGCGCGTGCCCGCGTCTTCGCGCGTCGGTGCGCCCGGCTCGGGCTGGGCGACCTGGAATCGAGTCATGCTCGACGCGATCGTGCTGCTCGCCGCGCAGGCGATGGGCGGTGCCGAGCGCGCGCTCGAGATCACCGCCGAGTACGCCAAGGAGCGCAAGCAGTTCGACAAGCCGCTCGGCGCGTTCCAGGCGATCGCGCACTACCTGGCCGACGCCGTGACCCGGATCGACGGTGGCAAGGCTCTGGTGTACGAGGCGGCCTGGGCGATCGCGACCGGACGGCCGAGCGAGCGGCTCGCGCCGATGGCGAAGCTCTTCGCCTGCCAGACCTACCGCGACGTGACCGCGACCATGGTGCAGATCTGGGGCGGCGTCGGATTCATCGCGGAGTACGACATCCAGCTCTACTTCCGCCGCGCGAAGCAGCTGCAGCTCTCGTACTGGGACACGCGCTACCTCGAAGAACTCGTCGCGGCGTCCGCGCTGGACGGGGGACGGTGACGGTCGCGAAGTCGAGCGGCGCCCTGCACGGCAGGCGCGTGCTCGACCTCGCGGACGCGAGCGGGGCGTACTGCGGCAAGCTTCTCGCCGACCTGGGCGCCGACGTGATCAAGGTCGAGCCGCCCGACGGCGATCCCTCGCGGCGGCACCCGCCGTTCCGCGCTCGCGTCGCCCATCCCGACGCGAGCCTGTTCTTCCTGTACATGAACACGAGCAAGCGCGGCGTCGTGCTCGACCTCGCGGAGGCGCGCGATCGCGAGCGCCTGCTCGAGCTCGCGCGCGGCTCGGATCTCCTGATCGAGGCCTTCCCGCCCGGGCAACTCGACGCGCTCGGCCTCGGCTACGCTGCCCTGTGTCGCGCGAATCCGAGGCTCGTGCTCACCTCGATCACGGGCTTCGGCCAGACGGGGCCGCGCCGCGGCTGGAAGTCCTCGGACCTGGTCGCGACCGCGCTCGGCGGCGCGGCCGGCGTGATCGGCGAGGCCGAGGACCCGCCGGTGCGGCTCGCCGGCGAGCAGGCGCACGTGTCGGCGTCGCTGGTCGCCGCGGCGAGCAGCCTGATCGCGCTCCACCAGCGCGACCGGACCGGGCAGGGCCGGCACGTCGACGTCTCGATCCAGGAGGCGGTGCTCTCGCTCAGTCACATCACCGGGGTCGGCAAGTACCTCGACGACGGAATCGTGCCGCGCAGGCGCGGCGCGGGGCTGTTCGCATCGGTCCCGTCCGGCACGTATCGGTGTCGCGACGGGCTCGTCTACCTGATGATCAACCGCCCCGCGCACTGGCAGGCGCTGGCGCGCTGGGTCCACGAGGTGACCGGCAACGAGGAGGTGCTCGCGCCGATCTTCGACGGGCCGTCGTCCAATCGCATCGAGTACCGCGAGCTGCTCGACCTGTTCATCGCCGAGCTGACCGAGCGCTTCACGGTGCAGGAGGTCTACCGCGAGGGTCAGCGCCGCCACATCGCGTTCACTCCGGTGAACGGCGCCGCGGCGCTGATCGAAGACCCGCAGCTCGAAGCGCGCGGATTCTTCGCCGAGCTCGCGCACCCCGTGGCGGGGGCGATGCGCATGCCCGGCGCTCCGTACCGGCTCTCGCGCACGCCCTGGCGGATGACTCGGCCGGCGCCGCGTCCGGGCGAGCACCAGACCGAGATCCTCGGCGGCGAGCCGCCGCTGCGTGCGCGCACGTACGCCGCTGCCGCGGAATCGGGCGCGGAGCTCGAGGGCCTGCGCGTGCTCGAGTTCAGCTCCGCGATGGCCGGGCCGTGGATCGGCCGCTTCATGGCGCACTGCGGGGCCGAGGTGATCCGCGTCGAGTCGCGAAAGCGCCCCGACGTGGTGCGCCTGTACGTTCCGCCGCGCGCGCCCGAGCTCGGCACCCAGCCGCAGCTCTCGCCGTGGTTCACCGACTGGAACGCGGGCAAGCGCTTCGTCGCGCTCGATCTCGCGAATCCGCTCGGCGCAGAGCTGGCCCGACGACTGGCCGCCGCCTGCGGCGTGGTGATCGAGAACCAGCGCGCCGGCGTGATGGAGAAGCTGGGACTCGGCTACCGCGAGCTCGCACGCGCCCGCCCCGACCTGGTCATGCTCTCGAGCTCGGGCTTCGGCGACACCGGCCCGTGTCGCAGCTACGTCACCTGGGGCCCGAACATCGAGGCGCTCTCCGGCCTCGCGGAGCTCTCCGGCTTTGCCGGCCGCTCCTGCACCATGACCCAGTACGCCTACCCCGACGGCCTCTCCGCGCTTCACGGCCTGGTCGCGCTGATGGCCGCGCTCGATCACCGCGCGCGAACGGGCGAGGGCCAGCACATCGACCTGTCTCAGCTCGAGGCGACCGTTGCCTCGATCGGCCACGCGCTGCTCGAGCAGCTCGCCGACGGAGTCACGCCCGCACGGCGCGGCAACCGCTCGACCTGGGCCGCCCCGCACGACTGCTATCCCTGCCGCGGCGAAGACCGGTGGTGCGCGATCGCGGTGACGAGCGACGCGGAGTGGGCCGCGCTCTGCCGCGCGATCGGCCGTCCCGACTGGGCCGCGGATTCGCGCCTGGCGCACGCGGCGGGCCGCCTCGCGCACGCCGACGAGCTCGACGCCGGCATCTCGGCCTGGACCCGCGAGCGCGACGACATTCAAGTGATGGATCTGCTGCAGCGCGCCGGAGTTCCCGCCGGCGCGGTGCAGGACACCCGCGACCAGCACGAGCGCGACCCCCACCTGGCCGCACGCGGATTCTTCGAGGAGCTCGAGCACTACAAGAAGGGAAGGGTGACCGCGACCGGAATCCCGCTCGGCCTGGGCCCGCGAACCCGCCCGCGTCTCCCCGCCGGCGCCGCCCTGGGCCAGGACAACACGTACGTGTTCCGCGAAATCCTCGGCCTGTCGGCCGACGAGTTCCGCGAGCACGTCGAGGCCGGCGCGATCGAGATGTCCGACGCCGAGTGACTCAGGCGCCGAGGAAGTCGGGCCGCTCGCTACGACCAGGTCGCGGTGGTGCCGCCATCGACCACGAGGATGGCGCCGTTGACGTAGCTCGCCTCCTCGGAGGCGAGGAACAGGCAGGCGCTCGCGATCTCGTCCGGCCGCGCGACGCGCCCGAGCGGCGAGACCATGAAGCGCGTGGCGTCGGCGAGGTGCGGGTCGCCGGCCGCGCTCAGTCGGTGGCGGATCATCTTGGTCTCGATGCTGCCCGGCGCGACACAGTTGGTGCGCACGCCCTTGGGACCGTAGGCGACCGCCATCGAGCGGGTCAGGTTCACCATTCCGCCCTTGGCGGCGCTGTAGGCATGGGCGTCGGCCATGCCCATGACGCCGCCGATGCTCGCGACGTTCACGACCGCCCCGCCGCCGGCCGCGAAAATGTGCGGCAGCGCGTGGCGGCACACGTTGTAGACCGAGCTCAGGTTGATGGCGATCACGTCCTGCCAGCTGGCGGGCGGCGTCGACGCGAGGTCGGCCATGGCGCCGGGGTGGGTGAGCTCGTAGTCGTAGCCGACGCCCGCGTTGTTGACGACGATGTCGAGCCCGCCGAGCCGCTCGACGATCGCGGCGACCAGGCGGCCGCAGTCCCCGTCGCTCGAGACGTCCGCCGCGACGGCCAGACCCTCGCCCCCCGCGGCGCGGACGGCCGCGATCGTCTCCTCGACCCGTGCCGCGTTCCTGCCACACGCGGCGACCCGCGCGCCCTCGCGCGCGAACATCTCGACCGCGGCCCGTCCCACTCCACTGCCGCCGCCCGTGACGAGGGCGACTTTTCCTGCAAGGCGTCGCATAGGGCGGCGGAGTATAGAGGAACGCGCCCCCCATCAGCGTCTTCGCGTTCGAGCGCTTCCAGCAGCTGCGACATTCAACCGGAATTCTCGGATCTCGGTCACCGCCGCTCGCGCGTCCGCTCCCGCAGGATGACGAAGGCCATGCCGACCTCGCCGGGGCGCTCGTCGGGGATGCCGATCACGGCGCCTGGCCGACGCCGGGCAGGCCGAGCGGCGCGCTCTCGATCGCGGCGGAGTAGTAGTTGAAGCCGCCGACGATGAACATGTCCTTGATCCGGTCGCTGATGCTCATGTAGCCGCGCCCGTCCATACTGCCGACGTCGCTAGCGTGGAGCCTTGTAGCCGCGCACCACGATCTCGCCGGGGGAGGCGCACGGGACCTTGGTGCCTGAATCCGGGGTGGTTCGACAAGGCGAGGGGCTTCTCTCGCGAGAAGCGGGTCGATTCACGAGGAAGGCAGGGCACGCCACGCTCCGACGAGCTGTGCGGGGGAGTCCGCACGCCTCGTTCCGTTCATCCACCTCAAATCAGGGCAAGATCAACCCGTATTGAGGTAGGTGCAGGATTCAGGTGCTCGAAGGTCTGGTCGGCAATGCGACGGTCGAGAAGGCGCTCCTGTATCTCGATCAGTTCGAGCAGGGATACCCGAGCGAGATCGCGCGCGCGTTCGACCTTCCCGTAGCAATGGTGCAGCGCCAGCTCGATCGGCTCGAGCGCGGCCGGATCGTGGTGAGCCGGTTGCGCGGGCGAACTCGTCTCTTCGAGTGGAATCCAGCATTCCCCTTTCGGGACGAGCTGCGCGCACTCCTACGAAAGGCCCTCCGGGCCCTGCCTGCGAGGGAGCGCAAGCGATTCCTGCCGGAGCGGCGTCGCCCGTGGCCGACGGGGAAGCGGATGTGAGCTCGATCGGCCCGAGGACCTCGACCGAGGACTTAGCAGGGCTGGTCTGCGGGACGCTGGAGAGACACGGTGTCGAGGTTGTGCTCTCGGGCGGGGCCGTCGTCTCGATCTAGTCGGAGAACGCTTACCCGTCGCACGATCTGGACTTCATTCCGGTGGGCCTGTCCGGCAAGGTCGCGGATGCGGTGAAGCTCTTCTGCACGAACTCGGCGTCTCGGCGTCGGGGTTCGCGGCCTGTGTGTACGAGAGAAGGGCCCAGCCTAATCGCCGCGGAGCGCACGCGGCTGATCGAGGCAGGCGCCTGCGGCGCGCCCGCATATCTGCTCGACTCCGAGGTCCTGCAGGGCCGCCAGCACCTGCCGCTGATCGCGCTGCTCCCGCGTCCGCAGATTTCGCGCGTGCGCTCCGAAGGGACTGATGTCGACACACGCGCCCCAGCAAAGCCCGCGCCGGGCCGACGCGCCGGTCGAGGTTCAATCCTCAGCGTGCTCCCCCTGCAACGTCGCAAGGGCGTCGCGCGATTCGAGCAACGCCTTCTGTGCATCGACAATCGCCTTCTCGGCTTCGATCTCGGCCGTCTCCTGACTCGAGTGGTCGATCTTGAGCTGGAACATCTCGGCGGGGACGGAGATCAGCTCCTTCGCGACGCGACCCGGAAACCGCGCCAGCTCAAGGAACTGACTTGGCTGCTCCGACTCGACGAACGTCAGCATGCCCTGGTCGAACTTCATCGATTGTTTGTTCGTCACCAGCCACGGGTCGGGTACCGGCAACAAGTCGATCGGGGCGCCGTTCGGGAGAGCGACGCGGGTCTCGTGAAGGAGTGAGCCGTCCGCTCTGAGGATCGAGAGTCCGTACGGAATCGGGCGGCGGTAGTAGAGACCGTCGGAGCTGTCGATGCGGCACCCCCCCAGCCACCTGACGATGGTTCCTCGCACGCCGCCGAAGCATTTCTGCTGAGGTGGCTCGAGCTCCTTCGAAGGACTAGCCGACAATTTGACATCGAGATCCACGCCCCAGGTGTCGAGCACCTGGTTCAGCGTCGCCAGATCCGAACGCTTGGGATCCGGGTCGAATATGTGCTCCTTGCGAAATGGCACGCAGGCGGGCTTCTTGTCGTCGGGCATTGTCTCCCGCGAGAGCGTCGCCAGGGTCGTTCCCGCCTTCGCAACGAGCGCCGCGGAGCGGACGACCTCCACGACGATGTCGGCGCTACGGTCGGTGAGGACGACGTCCGCACTGCTGAGCAGGCCCGCCGGTGTAGTGGCGATCGTCCACTTGTCGTCGCGTGATGCCGAATGCCCGAGCTGCGCGACGTAGCGAAGGCTTGGGTCTGGCTCAGGCGGGAGGACCGCGAGTGCGATCGCATCCGCGCAGTCAGTGCTCTTGTCCTCGGCCATCTTCTGTTCGAGCTGCTTGATCTCCAGCGCCTTGTTGTCGATCGCGGCCTTCTGGACCGTCAGCGCGGTCGACGCTTCCTCGACGCGGGCGTCGACCGCCTTGACCGCTTCCACGGCCCTCGGCCCAGGCGCGAGCTTGAGCCGCTCGCGCAGCTTCTGCAGATCGACAATAACCTTGTCGACCGTCTCCAAGGCCTTCTCTGCCGCTGTCTTCTCGGCCTTCAGGTTCGCGAGGTACTGCACCCGCTGGGTCTTGTCCGTGCGCGTGACCGTGAGCTTGAGGAGCTGCCGGGGCAGGAAGTAGGAGACTCCCGCTCCCGGTTCACCGGGCGACAGACGCGACTCGAGTGGCGTGGCACAGGACACCAGGCAGAGGCACAACAAGGACTTCGTTAGCTTCTGAGTCATCACTTCTCCTGAGTCGATACGGCGCCGACCTTAGTGCAATCGCCGTACCTTGAGCGGGAGCGGGTTTCACGGACTCCTGAGCTGCTCGGGGCACGAATGCGTCCAATGCGCCGGACGCGAGAATCCGGTCTATTGGACGGACGCGGTCACCGAACGCGCGGCTGAATCGCCGCGGATTCGCCGGAGGCTCGTCTAGACGAGTCCATGACGCCGTAGCCGAGTGTGGTTTCGCCTGCCGCATGGGTCTTCGGCTGACCTGAGTCGCGTGGGCGTCTCGGCTTGATTCACCGTCGCTCGCGCGCCCGCTCCCGCAGCACGAACTTCGTGACCTTGCCGGTGGCGTTCATGGGCAGCGAGTCGACGATCTCGACGTGGCGGGGGACTTTGAAGTTGGCCATCTGCTCGCGACACCAAGCGGTGACGGTGGCGGGGTCGAGGCTGGCGCCGGGGCGGGGGACGAGGAAGGCCATGCCGACCTCGCCCAGGCGCTCGTCGGGGATGCCGATCACGGCGGCCTGGGCGACGCCGGGCAGGCCGAGCAGCGCGTTCTCGATCTCGGCGGGGTAGCAGTTGAAGCCGCCGACGATGAACATGTCCTTGATGCGGTCGGTGATGCGCAGGTAGCCGCGCGCGTCCATCACGCCGACGTCGCCGGTGTGGAGCCAGCCGCCCGCGTCGATCGCGTCGCGCGTGGCGGCGGGGTCGTCCAGGTAGCCGAGCATCACGTTGTAGCCGCGCACCACGATCTCGCCGGGCTGGCCGCGCGGGACTTCCGCGCCGTCCTCGGCGACGCAACGCACTTCGACGTCCGGGATCGCGCGGCCCGACGTCGTGGCGATCGTCTCGGGGTCGTCTTCGGGGCGGCACATGCTGACCACGCCCGTGCTCTCGGTGAGTCCGTAGCCGGTGATCACCGTCTCGAAGCCGAGCTCGCGGCGCATGCGGTGGACGAGCTCGACCGGGATCACGGCGGCGCCGGTCACGGCCAGGCGCAGCGGCGACAGGTCGTAGCGGGACAGGTCGGGCGTGGCGAGGATCGACTGGTACAGGGTGGGCGGACCGGGCAGCACGCTGATCCGCTCGCGGGCGATCCGCTCCAGCACCGCGGGCGGGTCGAAGACGGCGTGCGGGATCACCGTGGCTCCGCGCATGAAGGCGGAGAGCCAGCCGGCCTTGTAGCCGAAGCCGTGGAAGAAGGGATTCACGACCAGATAGCGGTCCGAGTCACGCAGCCCGACGATCTCGCTCCAGGCCGCGAAGCAGCGCAGGTTCTGCGCGTGGGTCGTCATCACGCCCTTCGGCTTTCCGGTGGTGCCGGACGTGAAGAGGATGTCGGAGAGCGCGTCGGGCGGGACCGACTCCGCTCGGTGTCGGGCGTCGATCGCGGCGACGCGGTGGCCGCGCGCGAGGAACTCGGACCAGGCCTCGACGCCCGGCTCGATTGCTGCGCCGTCCGCGCCGCGCAGCACCGCGATCCGCTCGAGCTTCGGCAGGCCCGCGACCGGCCGACCCGCGGCGGCGCCGCCGAGCGCGCGCTGCAGAAGCTCGACGTAGTCGACGCCGAGGAAGCCCCGCACCGTGCAGAGGACGCGCGCGCCGCTCTTCTCGAGCACGTAGCCGGCCTCGAGTCCCTTGAGCCGGGTGTTCAGCGGGACGAGCACGGCCCCCGCGGCCTGCAGGCCCAGCGCCGCCGTGATCCACTCCCAGAGGTTGGGCGCCCAGATCGCGACGCGGTCGCCCGGGCCGATGCCCGCGGCCATGAAGGCGCGCGCGGCGTCTAGCATCGCCTCGGCGAGCGCTGCGTAGCCGAGCGCGACGGGGCCGTCCTCGATCGCGATCTTCCCGCCTCGGCGCGCGCCCGCGTCGAGGAGCAGGCGCGGGATCGTCTCGGCGAGCGGGTCGGTCGGGGTCATCGCGGCCATGATAATAGAGAGGCGATGCAGACGGATCGCGGCGCGAGCTCCCCGGCCTACCCGCGCTACGTGCTCGGCGTGCTCTGGCTGGTCTACGTGGCGAACTTCGTCGACCGGCAGGTGATCGCGATCCTGCTCGAGCCGATCAAGCGCGAGCTCGGCGCCTCCGACACCGCGATGGGCTTCCTGTCCGGGTTCGCGTTCGCGCTCTTCTACACGTTTGCGGGCATCCCCGTGGCGCGCTGGGCCGACCGCAGCTCGCGAACCGCGATCCTCGCCGCGGGCGTGGCGGTCTGGAGCCTGTTCACCGCCGCGTCGGGTCTGGCGCGGAGCTTCGCGGAGCTTGCGTTGGCGCGGGTGGGCGTGGGCATCGGCGAGGCCGCGGGCACGCCGCCCTCGCACTCGCTGATCTCGGCCTACTTCCCGCCGGGCTCGCGCGCGACGGCGCTGTCCATCTACGCCTCGGGCGTGTACGTCGGCTCGATGCTCGCGTATCTCGGCGGGAGCTGGGTGCTCACTCACTTCGACTGGCGCACGGTCTACCTGCTGGTCGGCCTGCCGGGAATCGCGCTCGCTCTCCTGGTGCGCTTCACGGTGCGCGAGCCGCCGCGCGCGGCGCCGAGCGGCGCGGTCACGGGGCAGGGGGCCGCGCCCGGGACGCTCGCGGTGATCCGCGAGCTGCTCTCGCGGCGCTCGTTCGTGTTCATCGTTCTCGCGGGCTCCTGCCAGTCACTCTCGGGCTACGCGACGCTGGCCTGGGGCCCCGCGTTCCTCGGCCGCGTGCACGGGCTCGCGCCGGTCGAGATCGGCGCGTGGCTCGGGCTCGTGATCGGCATCGGCGGGTCGCTCGGCGTGTTCCTCGGCGGGATGCTCGCCGACCGGCTCGGCGCGATCGATCCGCGCTGGGTGCCGCGGCTCTGCGCGCTGCAGTGTCTGTCCTCGTTCCCGTTCCTGCTCGGGTTCCTTCTGCTCGGAACGCCGCGAGCGGCGCTGCTCTGCTTCGCGCCGGCCTACACGCTGGCGGCGATGTACGTCGGCCCGATGCTCGCGATGGTGCAGGGGATCGCGCGGCCCGAGACCCGCGCGACCGCCTCGGCGCTGCACCTCTTCATCCTGAACATGGTGGGGCTGGGCGCGGGGCCGCTGCTGGTCGGGCTCGCCAACGACCGCGTCTTCGCGGCCTTCGGCTCCCACGCGATCCGCTACTCGCTGGTGAGCGCCGGGGTGATCGCGGCGCTCGGGAGCCTCGTCTTCCTGCTCGTGGCGCGCACGCTGCGCGCGGACCTCGCGGATGCGTCGGAGCCCGCGCGGCGCTAGCCGGCTCAGCCGGCGTCGCCCGCGAACGGGCGCAGCGACAGTCGCGCGAGGTTCTTCGCGTTCACGGGCACGTAGTCGCGCGCGGACGGGTCCCTGACGAAGAGCGGATCGCGGATGCGCTGCGGATCGTAGCCGTCGCGCTGCAGCTCGAACTTCTTCAGCTTGAAGGTCGAGGTGATGTCGGCGCTCGACGACAGGCGCACGAAGACCGGCGCGGCGTAGCTCGGCAAACGCTCCTCGGTGTAGGCGTAGAACGCGCGGCCGTCGAAAGCCGCGGGGTCGCGCAGCACCAGCGCCGCCATTCCCGCGCGGCCCTCCGTCCCGGGCACGCGCACGCCGAAAACGTTGGCGATCTCCAGGCCCGGGAACGCGCCCAGCGACTCCGCGACCTCCTGGGTCGAGACGTTCTCGCTCTTCCAGCGGAACGTGTCGCCGATCCGGTCCACGAAGTAGTAGTAGCCGTCCTCGTCGCAGCGCAGCAGGTCGCCGGAGCGGTAGCAGCGGTCGCCCTTGCGCAGCACGTCGACCAGGATCTTCGCATCGGTGGCTTCGCTCGACGTGTAGCCCTCGAAGCGGCCCGCGCCCGAGTCGGGAAGATCCGGAATCACGCCGATGAACTCGCCGATCTCCCCGGGGGCGCATAGCTGGTACAGCCCGTCCGAGCCGCGCGGGTGAACGCCGGTCTCGTCGTCGTAACGGATCAAGCGACCGTTGTGATAGTCGGGGAAGGGGATCCGCCCGCACGAGCCGACTTTGTTGTCGACGTTCAGAAGCGACGTGTTCGCCTCGGTCGAGCTCCAGCCCTCGAGGATCTGCTCGATGCCGAAGCGCTGCTGGAAGGCCGGCCAGATGTCGCGGCCGAGGCCCGCTCCCATCATCACGCGGATCTTGTGCGCGCGGTCGAGCGGGCTCTCGGGCTGGCTCAGCAGGTACCGGCAGATCTCTCCGATGTACTGGAACGCAGTGGTGCCGTAGCGAACGGCGTCGCTCCAGAACTGACTCGCGCTGAATCGGCGCCGCAGCGCGATGGCCCCGCCGTGGTGCAGCGCGCACGACACGACCACCATTCCCGCGGCTCCGTGGAAGAGCGGGAGCACGCAGGCGATCACCTCGTCGCGGCCGTACCCCGCGACGGCCGACATTCCGTCGCCCACGCCCAGAAACCGCATGTGGCTGAGCCGCGCCGCCTTCGGAAGCCCGGTCGTTCCGGAGGTGAAGATGTGGAACAGGTCGTCGCCCGCGACGAGACCCGCGCGCAGGCCCGGATCGGGATTCCGTTCGGACCCTCGCTCCAGCGCGTCCGAGAGACTCCACGCCCCGCGCGGTAGCTCCGCGGGGTGATCCGGGTCCAGATCGACCGCGACCACTCGATCGGCTCCCGAGACTCCCTCGAGCTTGTCGAGACACTCGCTGCCGACGATCAGGTGGCGCGCGCGCGCGGTGTCGAGCACGTGGGCGAGCGCGTCCCCGCGAAGCTGGGTGTTGATCAGCGCGGTCGTCACGCCGAGCTTCGCGAGCCCCGCCCAGGTCGAGATGAACTCCGGGCGGTTCTCCATCAAGAGCGAGACGACGTCCCCGCGGCGAAGGCCCAGCGATAGCGCGGCCGAGGCGACGCGATTCGCGCGCCGGTTCAGCTCGCCGTAGCTCACCCGCCGGTCCTCGAAGAGCACGAAGACCCGATCCGGATCCGCCGCCGCGCGCTCCTCGATCCGGTCCGCGACGGTGAACTTCTGGCTGGGCGTGTAGCGCAGCGTTCCGGCCGAGAGCACCGCGAGACGCTTCTGGGTCACCTCTCGGGGCACGCTCATGACGACTCCTCGGCGTAGTAGCGGCTGATCGTGTCGATCACGCAGCCTGGGCGGCTCCCGCCCTCGATCTCGACGGTGACCCGGATCGTCGCCTGCACGCCCCCCGCGACCGGCTCGGCGCGGAGCAGCTCCGCGCCGCCGCGCACCCGCGAGCCCACCGGAACCGGCGCGGGGAAACGCAGCCGGTCGGCGCCGTAGTTCACGCCCATCGAGGTGCCGCGCACCTCGACGATCTGCGGCAGGAACAGATTGACCAGGGACTGGGTCAGGTAGCCGTGGGCGATGCAGCGGCCGAACGGCCCGCTCGCCGCGCGCTCCGGATCGACGTGGATCCACTGCCGATCCCCGGTCGCCTCCGCGAAGCGGTCGATTCGGTCCTGCTCGATCTGGAGCCAGTCGCTGTAGCCCAGGTGGCGGCCCACCGCGCCGATCAGCTGGTTCGGTGACTCGAAGATGGTCGCCATTCCGAGGCTCTCGGCTCTCACTCGGGCTCGAAGCGGCCGAGCTCCCCGTCGCGCGAGAGCCGTCCCTTGCGCCCGACCTGCTCGCCCGCGACGAAGCGCTCCAGAAGCGCCCGGTCGGCGGGCGTGTTCGCGATGAAGCGCTGGTCCTCGTCGGTCCTCCCGATCACGATCCCGCGCGCCGGCGCGCCCTCGCGGTCGTACACCACCGTGTAGCCCTCGATGCGCCCTGTCCCGCGAGACGCCACGACGACCGGGAGCGGAGCGGGAAGCGGATCTGCGGCGTTCGGGCCCGGGTCCACGCCGTCGCCGGTCGGGCGCTCGGTCGACCAGACACAGCCCGAGTGCTTGGTCAGATACCAGCCGTTGCCCGTGACCAGACCCTTCTCGCCCGGGTGACTGCGCAGCAGATCCGCCATCGCGGCGAGCGAGTGCAGCGTGTAGTTGTTCGCGGGCCCGCCCGCGTAGGGCAGGCCACCGGTCACGGTGAGCGCGCGCGGGTCGCCGTCCGCGACCCCGTACGACTCCGCGGCCGACTGCACCGCGACCGGGAAGCAGCTGTAGAAGTCGATCCGGTCGATGTCGTCGATCGTCACGTTCGCGCTTCCCAGCGTCCGTCGCGCGCACTCGGCCATGGCCGGAGCCCGCGAGAGATCCGGGCGCTCGCTCACGAACCAGGCACGCTCCTTGGTGTAGGCGCCGCCCCACCAGTAGAGCCAGCGGTCCTCGGCGATCCCGAGCTCGCGCGCGGCGCCCGCCGACATCAGCAGGACGCCGGCGGCCTGATCGGTCTCGAGCACGGCGTTCAGGTACTTCGTGTACGGGAACGCGATCATGCGGTTCTCCGCCGTCGGCGTGACGAGCTCGGCGGCGCTGCGGCGCACCGGAAACCAGGCGTAGGGGTTCTTCGCCGCGGTCTCCGTGAACGGGGCGAACAGCCGGCCCAGCCGCTCGCGGTGCTTCTCGAGCGAGAGCCCGAGGCGCGCGCGGAGCGCGTTCTCGAGCACCGGGTAGTTCTGGACCGGCATGTCGAGACCGTGCTGCTGCTCGAGCGGGTTGTTCCCCAGCGACGGCTCGGCGATCACCTCGGCCTGGCCCGATCCGCCGATCTTCCAGTCGAGCTTGACCTGCCGCTGCCGGGCGCGCTTCAGCGTGTGCATGTTGTTGCAGCCGACCGCGAGCGCGATCCGCGACTCGCCGCTCGCGATCCGACGCGCGAGCCGGTTCACCATCGTGAGCGGGGCCTCGCCGCCGAGCCCGGAAGCGAGCTCGCAGCGACTGGTCGCGCCGAGCTGCTCGGCGAGGAACCGGCCGCCGTTCGGCGCCAGCCATCCGGCCACGTCGACCAGCCCCACGCTGTCGATCCCGCGCAACGCCCGGTCACCGGTCCCCGCGTTCTGCGCGGCATCACGCGCCATCTGCAGGAGCATCGCGAGGGGCTCGGGCGCCTCGCGCGGATCCGCGTCCCGAACCACGAGCTGAGCCGTTCCCACCAATACCGGCCGGTTGTCCTCGTTCACCTTCCGCCTCCTCCCGAAGACCTCTCATATACCACGAGCGGGGCCCCTCGCGATCGACGCCGCACGCCGCAGCCGCGATCCGATACCATCTCGGCGACGATGAGCCGCGAGCTTCCCCCTTACCCCCCGGGCCGCAATCTCCTGGCCGGCAAGACCGTGCTGGTCACTGCGGCCGCGGGCGCCGGAATCGGCTTCGCCGCCGCGCGCCGCTGCGCGGAAGAGGGCGCGCGCGTGATGATCAGCGACATCCACGAGCGGCGTCTGCGCGAGGCGGCCGACGAGCTGGAGCGAGAGCTGGGAACGCGGCCGCCCACACGGCTCTGTGACGTCACGCGCGAGCCGGAGGTCCGGGCGCTCGTGGACGCCGCGATCGCCGAGCTGGGCCGGATCGACGTGCTGATCAACAACGCGGGCCTGGGCGGGACGGCGCGGATCGTCGAGATGCGCGACGAGGAGTGGAGCCGCGTGCTCGACGTCACGCTGAACGGAACCTTCCGCATGATGCGCGCGGTGCTCCCGCACATGCTCGAGCGGCGCAGCGGCGCGATCGTGAACAACGCCTCGGTGCTCGGCTGGCGCGCGCAGGCCGGGCAGGCGCACTACGCGGCGGCGAAGGCGGGCGTCATGGCGCTCACGCGTTGCGCCGCGATCGAGGCGGCGGAGGCGGGCGTGCGCGTGAACGCGGTCTCGCCGAGCCTGGCGATGCACCGCTTTCTGTCCAAGACGATGCCCGAGGCCGAGCTCGCGGAGCTGGAGAGTCGAGAAGCCTTCCAGCGCGCGGCCGCGCCCTGGGAGGTGGCGAACGTGATGGTGTTCCTGGCCAGCGACTACGCGTCGTACATGACCGGCGAGGTCGTCGCCGTGAGCTCGCAGCGCGCGTAGCCACGGCACACGCCGGAGTCAGGCTCCGTACACCGGCTCGGGCGCGGCGGCCTTGGCCAGGATCTCCGCGACCGCGGCGCCGATCTCGTCGGGCTCCCAGCGCGAGCCCTTGTCCACGCCCGGGCCGTGTCGCCAGCCGTCGGCGAGAGAGATCTTCCCGCCCTCGACCTCGAAGACGCGTCCGGTGACTGCGTGTGACTCGGCGCTTCCCAGCCAGACCACCAGCGGCGCGACGTTCTCCGGCGCCATCGCGTCGAAGCGGCCCGGCTCGGGCTTGGCCATGGTCTGCGCGAAGACCGCCTCGGTCATGCGCGTGCGCGCGGCCGGCGCGATCGCGTTCGCGGTCACGCCGTAGCGCGCGAGCTCGGCGGCCTGCACCAGGGTGAGCGCGGCGATCCCCGCCTTCGCGGCCGAGTAGGCGCTCTGGCCGACGCTGCCGAGAAGTCCCGCGCCCGAGCTGGTATTGATGATCCGCGCGTCCACGCGCTGGCCCGCCTTGCTCTGCTCGCGCCAGTGGGCCGCCGCGTGGCGCGAGGTGCAGAAGTGACCGCGCAGGTGCACGCGCATGACCGCGTCCCACTCCTCGGGGGAGCCGCTCGCGAACATGCGATCGCGCAGGATGCCGGCGTTGTTGACCACGACGTCGAGCCGGCCCCATTCGCGGAGCGCCTCGCCGACCAGGCGACCCGCGCCGTCCCAGTCCGCGACGTCCTCGGCGTTTGCGATCGCGACTCCGCCGGCGGCGCGGATCGAGGCGAGCACCTCGCCGACGGGACCGTCCGAGCCGCCGCTCCCGTCGAGCTCGGCGCCGACGTCGTTCACGATCACGCGCGCGCCCTGGCGCGCGAACTCGAGCGCGTGGGCGCGGCCGATCCCGCGCCCCGCGCCGGTCACGATCACCACCCGGTCGTCGCAGATCCCCGGCATCTCCGCGCTCCGCCGCCGGCCTAGGACAGCCGCTCGATGATCGTCACGTTCGCCTGGCCGCCGCCCTCGCACATCGTCTGCAGCCCGTAGCGCCCGCCGGTCCGCTCGAGCTCGTGCAGCAGCGTCGTCATCAGCTTTGCGCCGGTCGCGCCGAGCGGGTGGCCCAGCGCGATCGCGCCGCCGTTCACGTTCACGCGCTCGGGGTCGGCGCCGGTCTCTTTCAGCCACGCGAGCACGACCGGCGCGAACGCCTCGTTGATCTCGACCAGGTCGATCTGGTCGAGCTTCATGCCGCTGCGTTCCAGCGCGTGCGCCGTGGCCGGGATCGGCGCCGTGAGCATCCAGATCGGATCCGCGCCGCGCACCGACAGATGGTGGATCCGCGCGCGCGGCGTGAGGCCGTGCTGCTTCACCGCGCGTTCGGACGCGATCAGCAGCGCGCTCGACGCGTCGCAGATCTGGCTCGAGACCGCCGCCGTGAGTCGGCCGCCTGCCTGGAGCGGCGCGAGCGCCGCCATCTTCTCGAGCGAGGTGCCGCGCCGCGGCGTCTCGTCGGTCGTGACGCCTTCCAGCGGCACGATCTCGCGAGCGAAGCGCCCCTCGTCGATCGCGCGGATCGCGCGCTCGTGGCTGCGCAGCGCGAACTCCTCCATCTCGCGCCGCGAGCAGCTCCACTTCTCGGCGATCATCTCGGCCGAGCGGAACTGCGAGACCTCCTGCGTGCCGTAGCGCGAGACCCAGCCCTTCGAGGTGGAGAACGGGTCCTTGAACCCGAGCGGCTCGGCGACGGTCATCGCCGACGAGATCGGGATCAGACTCATGTTCTGCACGCCGCCGGCGATCACGACGTCGCTGGTGCCGCTCATCACGGCCTGCGCGGCGAAGTGGACCGCCTGCTGCGACGATCCGCACTGGCGGTCGACGGTCGTTCCCGGAACCTCGTCGGGAAGTCCGGCCGCGAGCCAGCAGGTGCGCGCGATGTCCCCCGCCTGCGGGCCGATCGTGTCGACGCAGCCGAAGACCACGTCCTCGACGATCGACGGGTCGATTCCGCTTCGCTCGACGATCGCCGCGAGCACGTGCGCGCCGAGGTCCGCGGGGTGCACCCGCGCGAGCCCTCCGCCGCGCCGCCCCGTCGGGCTGCGTAGCGCGTCGATGATGTAGGCCTCCGGCATCTCGGTCCCCTCCGCTTACTTGGTTTCCTGGAACTTCGCTCCGCGCTTCTCGACGAAGGCGTCGCGCGCCTCCTGAGAGTCGGGCGAGGTGTACAGCTCCAGCGTGAAGCCCTGCTCGAAGCGGTAGCTGGTCTTCACGTCGAGCAGCTCGATCCCGTTCATGCACTCCTTCGCGAGGCGGATCGCGCGCGGGCTCTTCGCGGCGATCGACGCCGCGATGGCGCGCGCCCGCGGCAGGAGCTCGTCCCGGTCGACCAGCGCCTCGATCGCGCCCAGACGATACGCCTCGGCGGCGGGGATCGGCTCGCCGGTGAAGAGCATCTTGCGCACCTTCTGGATCGGGAACATCCGCATCAGGTGCGACGCGGCGCCCAGCGCCCCGCGATCGATCTCGGGCAGCCCGAAGCTCGCGTCGTGCGAGGCCACGATGATGTCGCACGAGCCGACCAGGCCGATGCCGCCGCCCAACACGAATCCGTGGCAGGCGGCGATCACCGGGACCGGGCAGTCGTGCACGGCCGCGAACGCGTCGAAGCAGGCGCGGTTCACGCGCGTGATCCGGCTCGAGTCCGCGGCGAGCTCCTTGATGTCGACGCCGGCGCAGAAGCCGCGGCCCTTCGCGCCGAGCACCACCGCGCGCGCCTCGCCGCCGCGTCCCAGCGACGCGAGCGTCTCGGCCAGTTTCGACCAGCCCGCGCTATCCAGTGCGTTCACGGGCGGATGGTCGAGCAGGAGCTCGGCCACGCCGTCTCGGATCTCGAGCGCAAGCGTCATCGCGCAATCCTCATCGTTGGAGTGACTCGAGCGTCTGCTCGGCCTCGCGCATGATGCGCTCGACCAGCTCCGCGCAGCTCGGCCGATCCGAGATCACGCCGGCCACCGTGCCGCTGGGCAGGACGCCCTCGGCCGGCCGCCCCTCGACCATCGCGGCCTGGATCAGGATCGGGGAGTTCGCCGCCATCAGGGTCTCGGCGCGCGAGAGCTTCTCGCTGCGACGCAGCGCGAACGCAGCGCGCAGGAGCTCCGGGATCGATGCGCCGGAGAGCCTGCGGTAGGCGAGAGCGCTGCGCAGCGCGCGCAGCAGCAGCGCCGCGCGGCTGCTCGCTTCGAGCTCGCGAACCAGCTCGTTCACGATCACGCGGTGGCTCATCCCGTCGATTCGCGTGGTCACGATCAGGTCGTCCACGCCCGCCTGGAAGTAGCGCTCGGCGGTGGCCGCGGGAACCGGGCTCTCTCGGGTCAGCAGGAAGCGCGTGCCCATCGCGATCCCGACCGCCCCGAAGGCCAGCGCAGCGACGAGCCCGCGTCCGTCGTGGAAGCCGCCCGCGGCGACGACCGGCCGGTCGACGGCGTCGACGACCTGCGAGACCAGGATCGACGTAGGGACGCTTCCGGTGTGGCCGCCGCCCTCGCCGCCCTGGATCACGATCACGTCGGCGCCGAGCTGGACGGCCTTCTGCGCGTGTCGCACCGCGCCGCAGGTGGGAATGCAGAGGATCCCGGCCTGCTTGAAGCGCTTGATGAAGTCGGGATTCGGCGCGCGGCTGTAGCTCGCCGCGCGAACGCGCTGGCCGATCATCGCGTCGACGATCTGCTCCGCTCCGGGCGCCTCCATCAGCAGGTTCACGCCGAACGGGCGATCGGTGAGCTGCTTCACGCGATCGATCTCCCGGTCCACCTCGTCGGGCCGCAGGTTCGCGGTGGCGAGGAATCCCATCGCGCCCGCGTTCGAGCTCGCGGCCACGAGCTCCGGCGTGGCGATCCAGCCCATCGCGGTCTGCAGGATCGGATGGCGGATCCCCAGGATCGAACACAGCTCGGTATCGAGTGGTGAGGCCATCGCCGGGCTAGCCCCCGAGTTCCTTCTGGCCGGCTCCGAGCGGGTCGAGCCGCGTGCGCAGAATCTCGAGCTCGAGGTCGGTCGGCGATCGCGTCTCGGGCACGTCGCGCGCGATCTCGAGTGCGAAGCCCGTGCTCTCGACGACCTGTGCGACGGAGACGCCCGGGTGGACCGACGCGAGCCGCATGGTCCGGCTCGACGTCGCGAAGTCGAACACGCCCAGATTCGAGACGACGCGGCGAATCTCGTGGAAGCGGCGGGCGCGCTCGCCGAGCCGGGCCGCGCGGTCGTAGCCGACGCCCGAGACCACGTCGACCTTCTCGACGAAGACGCGCGGGCCGTGGTTGGGCACCCAGTAGCTGGTCGGGTGGTTCAGCGTATTCCCCGGCGCGCCACGCATGCCGAGCAGCTGCGCCTTCGGCCGCGCGAACGGGCCGATGCAGGCGATGTTCTGGTTGCCGAAGCGATCGACCTGCGTCGCGCCCATCATGACGTGGCGACGCCCGGCCCAGAGCGTGTCGAAGACGCTGCGATAGGGCAGCCAGCCCTCGACCACCGGCGGCTCGTGCGGCTCGCCGCCAAGCGGCGGAACGCTGGCCAGCAGCATGGCGACTCCGTCGGTGAGCAGCAGGTCCGGCTCGAACGTGAGCCGCGCCAGCCGCGCGCCGATGCTCGGCAACGTCCCGATCGGACTCACGAGTGTCTCGCCATCGCCGCGGAAGGTCTCTGCGATCGCGACGGCGCAGATCTCGGCGCGGGTTGCGCCCGTCATCGCGCGCGCACCGCGCGCTGATAGGCCGCTTCGTCGGGAAGCTCCAGATACGTCTTCTTGAACGTCTCCCACTGGCCGGGATCACGCGCGGTGGCCGCGTACTCGCGCTGGAAGGCCTCGTCGCGCCCGTAGTCGGGCGGACATTCGGTGAAGTGCGCGCCGTTGGGCGCCTCGACCACGCCGTCGATCATCGAGCGGTTGATGCGGAGCGTGTGGAACGTCCCCTCGCGCAGCAGCTCGCCGCTCTCGACGATCCGCTCGCAGCTCATGAAGCGCTCGCGCGCCGCGCCGCAGAACAGGTCGTCGAAGTACAGGTCGGGACCGAGATACTGGCCGTTGCCGCGCGCGTCGGCGCGGTTCATGTGGATCAGCGCCGCATCGAGCTCGATCGCGGGCATGGCCACCAGCTCCTCGCCGTCCGCGTACGGTGACCGCACGAGCGAGAGGTGCGGGTTGATCGTGAGCACGTCCGAGCCGAGACCCGCGCGCGTGGGCAGGAAGGGCAGGCGAAGCGACGCGGCGTACAGGCCCCACTGCAGCATGCCCTCGTCGTACTCGACCGCCTCGATGCGCCCCTCTTCGCGCGCCCGCCGGAAGTGCGGCTCGAGCGGAATGGAGTCCAGCGAGACGAAGCCGTAGACCACGCGCCTCGCCTTTCCGGAGGCGCAGAGCAGCCCGACGTCCGGGCCGCCGTAGGAGACGATCGTCAGGTCGCGCAGCTGCGAGCGCAGGATCGCGCGGACCAGCGACATCGGCTTGCGTCGCGAGCCCCAGCCACCGATGCCGATGGTCATGCCGTCGCGAAGCCGGGCCACGACGTCGGCCTCGCTCATGCGCTTGTCCTGCCTGGCCATCCGGTCTCTCAGTTTTCGGCGAGGGGCGCTCCAGCGCGCGCGGTAGTATAGGCTGCAATGCAATGAAGGTGGAAGGACGTGAGTGAGAATCCCGCGAGAACGGCGTCGCGCCGGTCGGTACACATCGTAGAGACACGCCCGGAGAACGCGAAGCAGCAGTGGCTCGAGCTCTTCGCGGACGATGCGATCGTCGAGGATCCGGTCGGGCGCTCGCCGCTCGACCCGCAGGGAAGCGGGCACCGGGGCAAGCAGGAGATCGGCGCGTTCTGGGACCGCACGATCGCGCCGGTCCGTGTGAAGTTCGAGCTCCGCGACTCGTACGCCTGCGGCGACGAGGTCGCCAACGTCGCGAAGATCAGCACCACGCTCCCCGACGGCTCGCGTTTCCGCACCGAGGGCGTGTTCGTGTACCGCGTGGATGCGGCGGGGAAGATCGTCTCGTTGCGCGCGTTCTGGGAGTTCGATCGCATGCTCGCCAGCGTCGAGAAATCCGGTTGACAGTGCCTGACTCCCGAGTAAGATAGCGGGACATGGCGGCGAGCCAACCCGCGAGCCCCAGGCGGGCGGCCCAGGCGGGCGAGGGAATGCGCGAGCAGATTCTCGCGGCCGCCGAGCAGGAGTTCGCAGCGCGCGGATTCGCGCCCGCACGGCTGGAGGACATCGCCGAGCGGATCGGAATCACGCGCGCCGCGGTGATCTACCACTTCCGCGACAAGCAGACGCTCTACGAGGGCGTGCTGGAGTCGGCCTTCACGCCGCTCCTGCAGCGCATCCGTGAAGCGCTCGAGAGCGACGATTCCCATGCCGCGCGGATCGAGGCGATGGTCGACGCCTGGATCCGCTACGCCGGCGAGCGGCCGACGCTGGCCCGGCTCTTCATGCGCGAGGTGGCCGACTCGGCGGGCGAGCTGCGCCCGGGCGTGCGTCGCCTCGTCGACCCGATGTACGCGATGGTCCTGCAGGGGATCGAGCAGGGCCAGAAGGAGGGCGCCGTGCGCAAGGTGACTCCCGCGCACCTCGTCAGCATCCTGGCCGGCGCGACGGTCTGGTTCGTGACCGGCGACCCGCTCCTGCAGCGGCGAAATCGCGGCAAGCCGCCGAGCGCCGCGCGGCTCGAGGCCTTCCGCGAGGACGTGCTCGGCGTCACGCGCTTCCTGCTGCGCGGAAAGAGGAGCTGAGTCGATGGACGACGCGGCCTGGGACGAGACGGTCGACGTGCTGGTGATCGGCTCCGGGGCCGGCGCGATGACGGCGGCGCTCACCGCCCACGATCACGGCGCGCGGACGCTCCTGATCGAGAAGTCCGACCGGTACGGCGGATCGTCCGCGATGTCGGGTGGGGGCTTCTGGATCCCGAACAACCACCTGATGGGCCCCGCCGGCGTTCCGGACACCCCGGAGGAGGCCTGGACCTACCTTCGCGAGCTGACACGCGGAAGTGTCGGTGACGATCGGATCCGGGCGTACCTCGAGAAGGGCCCGGAGATGGTCCGCTTCCTGTGCGAGCGCACGCGGCTGCGCATGGTGGCGCTGCCCGAGTACGCCGACTACTACCCGCGCGTTCCGGGCAGCAAGCCCGGCGGCCGGTCGATCGAGCCGGCGAGCTGGAACGCCTCGATTCTCGGCGACGAGCTGCTGCGCATGCGCGATCAGAGCCCGCAGATGCTGATCATGAGCCGGATCTTCATGACGATCCCCGAAGCTCGCGCGCTGCTGACGCGATCGCCGGGCTGGATCGCGCTCACCCTGAAGCTCGTGTCGCGCTACGCGCTCGATCTGCCCTGGCGCCTCAAGTCCAGGCGCGACCGGAACCTGGCGATGGGAAACGCCCTGGTCGGGATGCTTCGCGCGTCGCTTCTCGACCGCGAGATCCCGCTCTGGCTCGAAACTCCGGCGCGCGAGCTGCTGCGCGAGGGCGGCCGCGTCGTCGGCGTGCGCGCGGAGCGCGGCGGACGCGCCGTCCGGATCCGGGCGCTGCGCGGCGTCGTGATGGCCGCGGGCGGGTTCGAGGCCGATCCGGCGCTGCGCGAGCAGTATCTGCCCGCGCCGACGAGCGCCGAGTGGTCCTGCGCGAATCCGAACAACACCGGGGACGCGCTGCGGATGGGCGAGGGCATCGGCGCGGCCAAGGATCTGATGGACGAGGCGTGGTGGACGCCGACCACGCTGGTTCCGGGCGAGGCGCGCGCGCGGCTGCTCGTGATCGAGAAGTCGCTGCCCGGAAGCATCCTGGTGAACGGAAGCGGCGAGCGCTTCGTGAACGAGGCCGCGCCCTACACCGACGTCGTGAACGCGATGTACCAGAAGCACGGCGCGAACTCGCCCTGCATCCCAGCGTACCTGATCTTCGACGCGACCTTCCGCAAGAAGTACCCGTGCGGCCCGCTGCTGCCGGGCGCGCAGCAGCCGGACAGGATGCTGCCGAAGCGGCTCACGCAGGGGTACCTGCGCAAGGCCGACACGATCTCGGGACTGGCGACCCAGCTCGGCCTGGACCCGGCGCGACTGGTGGCCACGGTCGAGAAGGTGAACGCCTACGCGCGGACCGGAAAAGATCTGGACTTCCACCGCGGAGAGACGGAGTACGACCGCTACTACGGCGACGCCGAGGTGACACCGAACCCGTGTCTCGCGCCGCTCGAGACACCGCCGTTCTACGCGCTGGTCGCGCATCCCGGCGAGCTCGGCACCAAGGGAGGGCTCTCGACCGACGCGCACGCGCGGGTTCTAGACCGCACCGGCGCGCCGATCGCGGGCCTGTACGCGATCGGGAACTGCTCGGCATCGGTCATGGGCCGCACGTACCCTGGCGCGGGCGCGACGCTGGGCCCGGCCTGCACGTTCGGCTACGTCGCCGCGCTGCACGCGATCGGCGCGACGGACCGCGAATCACGAGGGAAGCCATGACGAAGCGAGATCACGTCCTCTTCGAGCTAGCCGACGGCGTAGGCGTGGTCACGCTGAACCGGCCCGATCGCCTGAACGCGGTCACCTGGGACATGGCCGGAGACGTGGCGCAGCTGTTTCGCGAGATCCGGCAGCGCGACGAGGTCCGCGCTGTGGTGCTCACCGGCGCCGGCCGCGCGTTCTGCTCCGGCGGCGACGCGGAGTTCCTGAGCGGATCGGGCGATCGACCGCTGCCCGGGCTCTCGGACCCGAACCAGCCGATGCCGCGCTACCAGCGCAAGACGCCGGCCGGCACGTTCGCGGACGTGACGAGGATGATCGTCGAAGTGGAGAAGCCCGTGATCGCGGCGATCGCGGGCCCCGCGGTGGGCGCGGGGCTGGCCTACGCGCTGGCCTGCGATCGCCGCTTCGCCGACACGACGGCGCGAACATCGGCGATCTTCGTGCGGCTCGGCTTCAGCCCCGACTGCGGGCTCAGCTACTTCCTGCCGCGGATTGCGGGTGTTTCGAACGCGCTCATGATGGTCGCGACGGGCGACGTCTACGACGCGAAGACATCGCAGTCGATGGGCCTGATCGACGAGCTGGTGCCGGAAGGGCAGGCGCTCCCGGCCGCGATGGAGTACGCGCGCAGGCTCGCGCGTGGCCCGAGCGTCGCGATCGATCTCGCGCGGCGCGTGATCCACAAGTCCCTCACCTCGAGCCTCGAGGAGATGCTCGACTACGAGGCGGTGGTCGCGACGCTCACCGCCGCGACGCGCGACGCGCGAGAGGGAACCTCGTCGTTCGTCGAGAAGCGCAAGCCGGACTTCAAGGGTTACTGATCCAGCTCCTCGAGCTCGCGCATCACCTCGGCGTCGTGCTGCCCCAGGCACGGCGCCGGCCTCCGGTAGCTGGCGGGAGTCTCGGAGAGGCGGATCGCGCAGCCGGGGGCGTAGCGCAGGCCCGTCTCGGGATGCTCGAGCGCGACCCAGAATCCGCGCGAGGCGAGCTGAGGATCCCGCGCGAGATCGCGGGCGTCGGCGAGCGCCGCCGCGGTGACTCCGGCGCTCTGCAGCAGGTTCATGAGCGCGATCGGGTCCGAGCTCCGGGTCCAGGCCGAGATCGCGGCGTCGATCTCGTCGTGGCGGTCGCGTCGCGCCGCCAGTCCGAGCGCCGCCAGCTCCGCGCCAAGCCCGGCGCAGCGGCAGAGCGCGGCCCACTCGGCGTCGCTCTCGACGCTGATCGCGATCCAGCGATCGCGACCCGCGCACGGGTAGCAGCCCTGCGGCGCACGCTGCGGGCTGCGGTTTCCGGCGCGGGCGGGGCTGGCGCCGCGGAGCTGCGCCTCCAGAAGCAGATCGCTCGTGAAGTAGAGGCTCGCCTCGAGCATCGACACGTCGACGTGTCGCCCGGGCCGATCCGGCCGCGCGTCGCGTTCGTGGAGCGCGACCAGCGCTCCGGCGACGGCGACCAGCCCCGACACGGGATCCGGCCAGGCGACACCGGAGCGGATCGGGCCGGAATCGGCATGACCCATCGAGAGCGAGAATCCGCTGCCCGCCTCGATGGTCGGCCCGAACGCCTTGCGGCTGCTGTGCGGTCCGGTGCTTCCGTACCCGGAGATCGAGACGTGCACGATCGCGGGGTCGATCTGGCGCAGCCGCTCGAAGCCCAGCCCCAGGCCGGCCATCACCCCCGGGGCGAAGTTCTCGATCACGACGTCGGCGTGTCTCACGAGCCGCTCGAAGACGCGCTTCGCCTCGGCGCGTCTCAGGTCCAGAGTGACTCCGCGCCGGTTGCGCGCCAGCTCGTTGAATCCACCGTTGCGATTCCACGGCCGCTCGCCCGGCTCGTCGTCGGGATACAGGTGCGTGAGCCGAGCGAGCTCTGGAGCGAGCGCACCGACCCCGCGGGCGTGCGGCGCCTCGACCAGGATCACGTCCGCGCCGAGATCGCCGAGCAGGCGCGAAGCGAAGGGCCCGGCCCAGACTCGCGACAGGTCCAGCACGCGCAGTCCGGCGAGCGGACCCGCGCTCGACACGCACGCGGGCGGCGCGGCTGCGGGCTCTGGCACGGACGGTCCCGCGCTCTCGCGCTCGCCGAGCGGGAAGGGGCTCCGTGGCCGGCGAAGCGCTCGGGCGCTGCCGTCCTCGCGCCAGAAGCCGCGCGCGCGGAGCTGGGGGTCGCCCAGCAGCGCGAGCAGCGGGGGCACGGGACCGCACGCGCCGCCGGCCGACTGGACGATGCTCGCGATCTCCTCCGCGGCTCGCGCTGCGAGCCACGGCGCGATCGCGGCGTCGAACGCAGCCTTGTTCCGCGCGATCGAGAGGTCATCGGCGAAGCGCGGGTCGAGCACGAGCTCCGGCATTCCCGCGGCGGCGAGGAACGCGTCGCGCATCGGCTGCGAGGGCAGCGCGAGCTGCACGAAACCGTCCCGGCACGGGTAGATCCCGACCGGGTGGGGCAAGCCCGGCTGCCGGTTCCCCTCGCGCTCGAGCACGTGCCGCCCGTGCGACCACATCGCGTGGGTGTGCTGGTGCATTCCGACCAGGCCCTCGAAGTGACTCACCTCGACGATCTGGCCGCGCCCGGTGCGCTCGCGGACGCGAAGAGCCGCCAGCGCGCCGATGAACGCTTGTGCGCCGGCCTGGTGCTGAGAAATCCGACCGGGCCGGGCCAACGGCTCGCGCCCGCGCTCGCCGGCGAGCCACGTGTGGCCGCTGATTGCGTCGTCGGTGAACTCGTTGGAGAGGAAGCGCGCGTAGGGGCCGCTCGAGCCGAACGGCGAGATGCGCACGCGAATCAGCGCCGGAAGCTCGATCGTATCCGAGAGCGGCGACAGCGGCCCGGGCGCTTCGCTCTCGATCACGACGTCGCAGCGCCCGAGCGCTCGCTCGAACGCCGCGCGCTCGCAGCGCCTGCCCGGCCGCTCGAGACGGGTCGCGTCCGCTCCGCAGTCGGAGAAGAGCCGGGCCGCGAAGGCGCCGGCCGGCGAGCCCGCGATCTCGAGGATCCGCAGCGCTTCGAAGGGCTTCACGGCTGCGAGCTTTGCCGGTCCCGGGCCTCCGCGCAAAGGCGGAGCCGATTCGCGCGCGTCTGCGGTAGGCTGGTGCACACGGAGGGCGCGGCCATGGGCGACGCGGACGGGTCGGAGCAGCGGATCGTCGACGGCCGCGCCTGGAGCGATTTCTGCGACGCGCTGAAGTCCGCCGGCGCGGTCGTGCTCGACGACGCCGCGCCCGCGGACCCGCTCACCCGCGCCGAGGGTTTCCGCTATCTGACCCGGCTCACGCGCGCCGCGTTCGAGACACTCGTCGAGGCCTCCGATCCGCAGGCGCCGGAGCTGCGCCGGACCGCGCACGAGACGATCAAGATGGGCCTCGACAATCCGGACAACATCTACCAGAGCGCGCCGATCCACGGCAGCTGCCGCTATCGCATCACCGGCGTTCGCGGCACCGTGCACTACTTGGGCTTCGGCACGCAGAAGGGCGGCTACGGCTCGACCGGCTCGCTGCAGACCACCGGCTACCTCGAGGGCCGGGATCTCGAGCTCCGCGGCGACGGAAGCTTCGAGATCGCCGTGAGCGCGGAGCCCCAGCCCGGGAACTGGCTGCGCATGGAGCCGGAGAGCCGGATGCTGATCGTCCGCCAGACCCGGCTCGACCACGCGCGCGAGGTCCCCGCGCAGATCCGGATCGAGCGCGTCGACGGGCCGCACCGGCCGCGCCGGTTCAGCCCCGCGCAGCTCGAGCGCTCGCTCGCAGGCGCCGCGGCGTTCGTGCACGGCTGCGCGAGGCTTTTCGCGGGCTGGGCGGGCGATTTCCAGAAGCACGCGAACCGCCTGCCGCGCTTCGACCCCGAGAAGGCGCTTCGCGCCGGTGGGGATCCGAACATCGCCTACTTCCACAGCTACTGGAAGCTCGCGCCGGACGAGGCGCTCGTGATCGAGGCGACCCCGCCGAAGTGCGACTACTGGAACTTCCAGCTCGCCAATCACTGGCTCGAGTCACTCGACTACCGCTACGACCGAATCCACCTGAACCCGTTCACGGCGAAGCTGCGCGCGGACGGCTCCGTGCGGGTGGTGGTCGCGCACTCGGATCCGGGCGTCGAGAACTGGCTCGACACCTGCGGACACGCGCAGGGGACGATGTGCTGGCGCTGGGTCGGCGCTGCTGAATTCCCGGAGCCGCAGACGCGGTTGGTCCGGCGGGCCGAGCTGCGCGGTGAGTGAATTCGCGCTCACCGAGGAGGCGGTGCTCGACGCCGCGCGCGCCGCCACCGGGCTCTCGGACTTCGGCGATCCGTCCTTCCGCCCCGGACTGCGCATTCTGCTCGAGACCTACGATCGCGGCGCGGGGCTCGACGAGCTGGGCCGGAAGCTCGCCTTCCGCCGCGTGGTGCAGCTGCTCGGCACGCGGCTCCGCGTCGAGCAGGCTTTGCGGACCTCGCCCCAGATCCGCGAGCAGAAGATCCGCCGGCCGCTGTACCTGACCGGGCTGCCGCGCACCGGCACCTCTGCGCTCTTCAATCTTCTCGGCTGCGATCCGAACGCCCGCCCGCTTCTGCTCTGGGAGGGATTCTTTCCCGATCCGCTTCCCGGTCACCCGCCCGGCGCTCCCGATCCGCGCTACCTGGCGGTGAAGGGCGCCTACGAGCGCATGCGCGAGCGCGACGGCGGCTTCGCGAAGATCCACTTCGCCAGCGCCGACACTCCGGAGGAGTGCGTGCTCCTGCTCGCGCACGCGTTCTGCGACGTGCAGATGGGGATCGAGGTGCTGGTCGAGCCGTACGCCTCGTGGTTCAGGCAGCAGGATCTGCGCCCGGCCTACCGCTACTACCTGGATCTGCTGCGCATGCTGCAGCTGCAGCGCCCCGGAGCGCGCTGGCTGCTCAAATCGCCCGCGCATCTCTGGGCGATCGACGTGCTGCTCGAGCAGATCCCGGACGCGTGCATCGTCTTCACGCACCGCGACCCGCGCGAGTGCGTGGCGTCGTACTGCAGCATGCTCGAGTCGCTGCTCGAGTCGCGGCACTTCGCGCCTCTCTCCGATCTGGGGCCGCGCGTGCTCGAGTACCTCGAAGCGAGCCAGGCGCGGGCGCTCGCGCAGCGAGCTCGCGCCCCGTCGGAGCACTTCTTCGACGTGGCCTACGGAGACTTCGTCGCCGATCCGCTCCGGACCGCGCGGCAGATCCACGCGCACTTCGGCCTCGACTTCTCCGCCGGGGTCGAACGCGCAATGCGCGAGCACGTCGCGGCCCATCCGCAGGGAGAGCACGGCGCGCACGAGTACGAGCTCGCGCGCTTCGGGCTCGAGGAAGCAGACGTGTTGGACCGGCTCGGCACGGACTGACGGAGGAGACGATGTTGCGAGGCGAGAAGATCCTGGTGGCCGGTCCGACGGGTCAGGTCGGCGGGCCGCTCGCAGTCGCGCTCGCGCGCGAGAACGAGGTCTGGGGCGTCGCGCGCTTCGGCGACGCGCGCGCCCGCTCGCGGCTCGAGGCGGCCGGGGTGCGCTGCGTGGCAGCGGATCTCGCCAGCGGCGATCTCGCGAAGCTGCCGGACGACTTCAGCTACGCGCTCAACTTCTCGGTCGCGAAGACCCACGACTGGGACCGCGACCTCGCGGCGAACGCGGAAGGCACCGGGTTCCTCATGCACCACTGCCGGAGCGCGCGCGCGTTCCTGCACTGCTCGTCGACGGCGGTCTACGCGCCGAACGGCCACGAGCGCTTGCGCGAGACCTCGCCGCTCGGCGACAACCACGCGGCGTTCGGCTTCCTGCCGACCTACAGCATCTGCAAGATCGCGGCGGAAGGAGTCGCCCGCTTCTCCGCGCGGCAGCTCGGGCTGCCGACGCTGATCGCGCGCCTGAACGTGCCCTACGGCGATGCGGGCGGCTGGCCGGCAGTCCACCTGGAGCTGATGCGCGCGGGAAAGCCGATCGCCGTGCACGAGAACGCCCCGAGCCTGTTCAATCCGATCCACGAGGACGACCTGCTCGCCAGCCTGCCGCGACTGCTCGCGGTCGCGTCGGTGCCTGCGACGATCGTGAACTGGGGCGGCAGCGAGGCCGTGAGCATCGAGGACTGGTGTGCGTGGCTGGGAGAGCTGACCGGGCTCGAGCCCGTCTTTGCCCCGACGCGCCGGACGATCGAGAGCACCTGCATCGACACCACGCGAATGCACGAGCTGATCGGGCCGACGCAGGTGCCCTGGCGCGACGGCTTCCGGCGCATGGTCGCCGCCCGTCGCCCGGAGCTGCTGCGCGCGACCGTGGTAGGCTGATCGAGAAGGAGGCCGCACGATGGCATTCGAGAACAAGGAGTTCGAGCTGCGCGGGATCAACCACCTGGCGCTGGTCTGCAAGGACATGGCGCGGACGGTCGACTTCTACACCAACGTGCTCGGCATCCCGCTGATCAAGACGCTCGATCTGCCGGGCGGAATGGGCCAGCACTTCTTCTTCGACATCGGAAACGGGAACCTGCTCGCGTTCTTCTGGTTCCCGGACTCCCCGCCCGCGGCGCCGGGCATCGCCGCGCCGGGCGACCGGGGACTGGTGACCGCGCACGGCTCGATGAACCACGTCGCGTTCGACGTGGCGCCCGAGAAGATCGAGGAGTACCGCGCGAAGCTCGTCGCCAAGGGGATCGCGGTCACCGAGCTCGTCGATCACGACGAGTCCGAGACTCAGGTCGCCAAGAAGATGCACCCGGGCGTGTGGATCCGCTCGATCTACTTCAAGGACCCGGACGGCATCCTGCTCGAGTTCGCCTCGCTCACGCGCAGCATCGGCCCCGGCGAGGTGAAGCACCCCGGCGCCACGCCGAAGAACCGCGAGCGCTACCTGGCGCAGCGCGAAGCCGCGCCCAAGCGCTGACCGAAGCCAGCCTCGTGGCGTTCGGGCGCAGCAGGTACTCCGAGAAGCAGAAGGCGGAGTTCAGGGCCCGGTTCATCCGGAAGCAGCGCTACCAGGTGGCCTGCCTGGTGCCGCTGGCCGGCGCGGTGGCGCTGGTGATCATGGGCTCGCCGTTCGTCCCCGACATCGGTGTGAACGCCGTGATCACGATCGCGCTCGGCGCGGTCGTGCTGGTCCTGTCAGGCGTGGGCTGCTCCTGGCTGGTCTGGCGCTGCCCGGCGTGCGGCCGGTACCTGGGACGGAGCCTCTCGCCGAAGCAGTGCCCGCACTGCGGAGTACCGCTCGCCGCGCGCTAGCCGCCGGCCGGAAGTGCGGATTGTCATAGTTGTGTCGAGAAGCCGCGCCCCCGCTTGAACGGGCGCCCCCGACGCAACAACCTGAGTCGCGCCTACCCCCGAAAACAAAGTGCGACCATGCTGAATTCGCTGCTTACGCGGTACGACCGAGCGCCGGACGAGCGCGTGAACTGGGTGCGCAGCACCCCGTTCATCCTGGTGCACCTGCTCCCGCTCGCCGCCATCTGGACCGGCGTCACGAGCTTCGACGTTGCGCTCTGCGGCGTGCTCTTCGCGCTGAAGATGTTCTTCGTCACCGCGGGCTACCACCGCTACTTCTCGCACCGCGCCTTCAAGACCAGCCGTGCGATGCAATTCCTGCTCGCCTTCGGCGGAGGCATCGCGGCGCAGAAGGGCGCGCTCTGGTGGGCGGCCCATCACCGGCACCACCATCGCTTCTCGGATCAGCCCGAGGACATCCACTCGCCCATGAAGGGCTTCTGGTGGAGCCACATCGGCTGGATCACCTGCGACCGCTACAACGACACGGAGTACGGCGCGATCCGCGACTTCGCGCGCTACCCCGAGCTGCGCTTCCTGGACACGTATCACTACGTTCCGCCGATCGTGCTCGGCGCGATCTGCTTTGCGCTGGGTGGCTGGAGCGCGCTCTGGATCGGCTTCTTCGGCTCGACCGTGCTGACCTACCACTCGACGTTCCTGATCAACTCCGTGACGCACATGTTCGGGCGCCGTCGCTACGCGCTCACCGACACGAGCCGCAACTCGCTGATCATGGCCCTGCTCACCTTCGGCGAGGGGTGGCACAACAACCACCACCACTACCAGGGCTCCGCGAACATGGGCTTCTACTGGTGGGAGATCGACATCTCCTACTACGTGTTGAAGGCCTTGAGCTACGTCGGACTGGTCTGGGATCTGCGCCTGCCGCCGGCCTCGGCCCTGGAGGAGAACCGCGTCGCGGACGGCCATCCCGACCTCGCGATGGCTGCCCTCCAGGACTGAGGCTCGGGCTCTCGCTCAGCGGTAGATGAACTCCTTGCCGTCGAGGTCGATGGCGGGGATCGCGACCTTCTCCGTCCAGTAGTCCTGCGTGTGCTGCCACTCGGGCTTGTCGCCGCGCCGCGGCAGCAGGTGCATGGCGCGCATCAGGTAGCCGGGATTGAAGTTGTTCGGGTCGATCCAGCCGGAGATCGGCATGTCCTTGTCCTCGGGCCGGAGCGTGACCTCGACCTGCTTCTTGCCCTTCTTTTCCAGGTGGCTCAGCAGCCGGCAGACGAAGTCGGAGAGCAGGTCCACGCGGAGCGTCCAGCTGGCGCGGAAGTAGCCGAAGATCCAGAGCAGGTTCGGCATCCCGGTGAACATCATCCCGCGGTAGGTCACCGAGTCGTGCAGGTCGATCGGCTTGCCGTCGACGCTGAACGCGATGTCGCCCAGCACGCAGATGTTGAAGCCGGTGGCCGCGATGATGATGTCGGCCTGGATCTCCTTGCCCGACTGCGTCAGCACGCCCTTCTCGGTGAAGCGGTCGACCTCGTCGGTGATCACCGAGGCCTTGCCGGCCAGGATGCCCTTGAACAGGTCGCCGTCGGGCACGAACGCCAGGCGCTGCTGCCAGGGCCGGTACTTCGGCGTGAAGTTGGCCTTGACCTCCTCCTCGGGCAGGTACGCGCGCACGCCGGCGAGCAGCTGCTCCGTCGCCAGGTCGGGGAAGTCGATGCAGAGCTTCGTCATCACCTGCTGGTCGTGCAGGATCTTCCGGCGCACGATCTCGTGGATCCAGCTCTCGTCGATGTCGAGCTCGCGCAGCATGTCGGCGACCTCGTTCTTGTTGGGCGCCGGGTAGAAGTAGGTCGGAGAGCGCTGCAGCACCATCGTGTGCTCCGTGTCGGCCGCGATCGCGGGCACCACCGTGGCCGTGGTCGCCCCGGACCCGATCACCAGCACCTTCTTGTTCCGGTAGTCCACATCCTTCCGCCAGTTCTGGGCGTGGATCAGCGTGCCCTTGTAGAGCTCCATGTCCTTCCACTCCGGCGTGTAGCCCTTGTCGTGGTGGTAGTAGCCCTGGCACATCCAGAGGAAGTTCGTGGTGAAGCGCAGCTGCTCTCCGGTGTCGAGGCGCGTGGCGTCGACGGTCCAGAGCTTGTCCTGGCTCGACCACTTCGCCGTCGTGATCTTGTGCCGGTAGCGGATGTGCTTGGCGAGGTCGTTCTCGTCGATCACCTCGCCCATGTACTTCAGGATCTCGTCGGCCGTCGCCACCGGAGCGGTCGTCCAGGGCTTGAAGCGATAGCCGAAGGTGTACAGGTCGCTGTCCGAGCGGATGCCCGGGTAGGTGTGCGTGAGCCAGGTGCCGCCGTAGCTCTCGAGCGAGTCGAGCACGACGAAGCTCTTGCCGGGGCACTGCTGCTGCAGGTGGTAGGCGCCGCCGACGCCGGAGATGCCTGCGCCGACGATGAGCACGTCGAAGTGCTCCGCGCGCTGGCCCGCCGCTGCCGATCCACTGACCGTCGCCATTCCTGGTACCCTCCTGCGTTGGTTTGAATTGTATTCGAACTATGCCACGGCTCGCCTGCGTTTTTCCACTCAAGGTCGCGATCGGGAGGGAACACCATGAGGTTCGGCGTCTTCTACGAGCTGCAGCTGCCCAAGCCCTGGGCACCGGATTCCGAGCACAAGCTGATCCAGGAGGCCATCGCGCAGGTCCAGCTCGCCGACCGGATCGGCATCGACTACGCCTGGGCGGTCGAGCACCACTTCCTGGACGAGTACTCCCACTGCTCCGCGTCCGAGGTCTTCCTGACGGCGCTGGCCGCGAAGACCGAGCGGATCCGGATCGGCTTCGGAATCCGGCAGGTGATCCCGAACTACAACCACCCGTCGCGAACCGCTGAAGCGGTGGCCATGCTCGACCTGGTCTCGAACGGCCGCGTCGAGTTCGGAATCGGCGAGGGCGCCACGCGCCTCGAGCTGCACGGCTACGGCATCGACGCCAAGCGCAAGCAGGCGATCTCGTTCGAGGCGGCCGAGCAGATCGCCAACATGATGGTGATGGAGCCGTACCCCGGATATCAGGGCGAGGGATTCTCGATGCCCTGCCGGAACGTCCTGCCCAAGCCGCTGCAGAAGCCGCACCCGCCGATGTGGCTGGCCTGCACGAACCGCAAGACGATCGAGATCGCGGCTCGAAACGGACTGGGGGCGCTCGCGTTCACGTTCCTCGACCCGGCCGAGGCCCGCACCTGGGCGGACCTCTACTACTCGATCATCAAGAGCGAGCAGTGCGTACCGCTGGGCCACAGCGTGAACGCGAACATCGCGATGGTCGCCGGGTTCTCGCTGCACCACGACGCGGCCGAAGCGCACCGGCGCGGCATGGACGGCTTCGCGTTCTTCCGGTACGCGATCAACGCGCTGGTCGCGAACGACGCCGTGCCGGGCCGCAGCCGCCTCTGGGAGGAGTACCAGGAGCTCAAGGGCCGCGAGCTGCCGACCATCGGCGCGCCCGGGATCGGCACGCCCGCCGACTACCGCGAGCTGGTGAAGGGGTTCGGCGACGTGGGCGTCGACCAGATCATCTTCCTGCAGCAGGGCGGGAAGAACCGCCACGATCACATCTGCGAGAGCCTCGATCTGTTCGGCCGCGAGGTGCTGCCGCACTTCGTCGAGGGCCGCGAGGAGCGCGAGGCGCGAAAGGCGCGCGAGCTCGCGCCGCACATCGAGAAGGCGCTGGCGCGAAAGCGCCGGATGCCCGCGCTCTCCGACGCCGAGATCCCGGTGGTCAAGGCCTCGCGCGAGCGCGAGGCGTTCTACTACAAAGAATGAGCGTGATCGCCGCGCGCCTGCTCTGCTAGCTCTCGCCTCACCAGCTTGCCGCTCGCGTTTCGCGGCAGCTCGCGCACGAAGCGCCAGCTGCGCGGCAGCTTGTAGCTCGCGAGGCGCGCGCGCGCGAACGACTCGAGGTCCGCCGCGCCCGCGACCGCGCCGGGCGCGAGCACGACCCAGGCGGCGACGCGCTGGCCGTAGTCGGGATCGGGCAGGCCCGCGACCGCGACCTCGATCACGTCCGGGTGCTCGGCGAGCGCGGCCTCGACCTCCGCCGGGTGCACGTTCTCTCCTCCCGTGACCAGCATGTCGTCCGCGCGACCCACCACCGCGAGACCTCCGAGGGAATCGCGAACGCCGAGGTCGCCGGTGTGGAGCCAGCCGTCGGCCAGCGCTCGCGCGCTCGCTTCGGGATTGCGCCAGTAGCCGGGAGTGACGGTCGCGCCGCGCACGAGGATCTCGCCGGGGGTGCCGTCGGGAAGCTCGGCGCCGAGCTCGTCGCAGATGCGAACCTCGACGCCGAAGAGCGGCCGCAATCCGCCCCCATCGCTGCGCAACGGCGCTCCGGGCGGAAGCGTCGCGACCTGCGAGGCGGCCTCCGAGAGGCCGTAGGTCGGCAGCACCGGCCAGCCGGTCTTCGCCGCACGCTCGAGCAGCGGGGCGGGCGCGGCCGCGCCGCCGAGCAGGATCGCGCGAAGCGACGCGGGCGGCGCAGCCTCGCCGCGCACGTCGAGAACGCGCGCGAGCATGGTCGGCACGAAGGAGACGAGCGAGATCGCGTCCGAATCGAGCGCGCGCGAGACCTCGAGCGGGTCGAAGCGCTCGTGCAGCACCACCGCGCTTCCTGCGAGCGTGCTGCGCACGAGGATCGCGAGCCCGCCGACGTGGAAGAGCGGCAGCGTCGCCAGCCAGCGGTCCGCCGGAAGCGCACCCAGGTGCAGGATCGAGCCGATCGCGCTCGCGAGCAGATTTCCGAAGCTGAGCACGACGCCCTTCGCATCGCCGCTGGTGCCGGAGGTGAAGATCAGGGCCGCGGGATGCGCCGGATCCAGATCCGCGGGAGGCGCAGCCGCGGAGCCCTGCGCGAGCTCGGACGAGCTCACCGCGCGCAAGCTCGCAGAGAGCGCGGTGACCGCGTGCGCGGCCGCGGCGACGGTCGGTTCGTCGGCGTGCACGAGCAGGTGCGCGCCGGCATGGTCGAGCTGGCGCGCGTGCTCGGCCGGGGTGAGACGCGCGTTCAGCGGCACCAGCACGACGCGCGCGCGAGCCGCCGCGTGCAGCCACTCGACGAAGGCCGGGTCGTTGCCGAAG
>Ga0194120_10000572_pt1 | contig 69554 bp, 65 predicted proteins | sample TA2MahCa65mmetaG_FD_148642 | JGI IMG/M metagenome (GOLD analysis project Ga0194120, IMG submission 148642) | Freshwater microbial communities from Lake Tanganyika, Tanzania - TA2015019 Mahale Deep Cast 65m | ecosystem: Environmental > Aquatic > Freshwater > Lake | place: Tanzania: Lake...
CGCGGACTCCTGCCCTTCGGCGTCGGCCCGTACCCGGGCGACTCGGCGGTCGACCCCGAGGCCGCGCGGGTCGCCTACGCGGAAGCCGAGCGTTCGCGGTGGATTCTCTCGCTCGTCGTGTTTGGTTCGGTATTCGCGTTCCTGCTCGCCATCCTTCCCCGCAGCCTTCGGCGCACCCTTTCCGAACCCGAGCCGATGGACGCGGCGGGCTCGCCGGAACTGGCTGAGCTGTACGCCGCGCAGCGCCGCAAGCGAGTGCTCGGCCTTTTCTGGGGCTCGGGTGTCGTGCTGCCTCTCTGCATCGGTTCGGTCAGCGTCCTTCAGGCTTGGTTCCCGCAGAACGGGAGCGCATGGGGACTCATCGGCGGCATCGGCGGATCGATCCTCGGCATCTGCGGCGCCATCTTCGGGACCTGGATGATGGTTGAGCGAGCGAAGATCGCGGAAGTCCGGGCACGGCTCGATGCCTCGGGTGCATCGGCTGCGGGGTAAGCCGGCCGGGGAGTGGCGTTTCGCCGCCGTTCGGATCAGGGCCGTCGTTTCCAATTGGGCACTCTCCACAAACGCGAGAGCGCGGAACGCCCGCCACGACGCCCCGCGCGGGCCGATTCGGCCACGCCGCCAGTCAACGAGAAGGCCCGCCTCGACTTCGAGGCGGGCCTTGAACTCCCCCAGCTGGACTCGAACCAGCAACCTGGCGGTTAACAGCCGCCCGCTCTACCGATTGAGCTATAGGGGAATGGGGTGGGAAGAATCTCGCCAAGCACGGGGCCGCCGGTGGAGGAATTGGTGGCGGTGTCGGGCATCTTCGACCGCGGCCAACTCGTCATCGAGCCGTGGCTTGACGATCCGATGCCGGACGATGACTGCGGGCTCGTATTGCAAGTTCAGACTGCGATCGAGCAAGCTGAAGCAGCAATGACACACGCGATTTGAAGATTTCAAATTTGAAGATTTGAAAGTCGCCGTGGATGTCGCATGGAATCGTCGCGCGATATGAACACCGTCGGGGGCACGGGAACGGGCGGAAACTGCTCCGCCGCGAGTGCGAAGGTTGCCAATGCGCCACATTGTCGCCAGGTGTGTGAAGTTCGGCACCGCGTTGGTACATTCAATGGACGGAATCACCGCTTACATTGGACTTGTCGGGCGCGCGCCCGCGACGCTCGAAAAGCGAATTCCTATCAATCCAGTCCCCCCCCATCGGCTGATCAGGCTGGCGTGTTCAGGTTCGTGGCCGAGTCCGCGGCGACGGGCACCATCAGCGTCGCGCGCTCCGGAATCGCCTGGGCAAGTCGAAAGTCCCCGCGCGCGAGGCAGTCAGAGAGCACCGGCAACGCCGCGGCACGGTAGACGCCAGCGCACGGATGGGGCCGATCGGTCGCGGCCAACACCGCTAGGCAATCAGGTTTCTGCTGAGCGGCGTGCAGCAAGCTCCATCCGTCGCTCGCCGCGAAGCTGGGCATGTCGCCTGCCAAGACGAAGACCGGCCCGCCCCAATGCTGGAGCGCCGACACGATTCCGCCCATCGGTCCAATGCCCGCGTGCTGGTCCGCGATGATGCCGTCGGCGAGCGGAAGAATGTTCGGGTCGCACTCGCCGACCAGTTTGACGCGCGGGCCAAAAATTGAACGCAACACCTCGATCGGGCGCTGCACGAGAACACATCCCGGTTCTCCCCACGGTTCACGGAGCTTGTCGCGCCCGAAGCGCCGACTCTTTCCTCCGACGAGCACAATCGGCTGGACGCTGTCGACGAACTCGGGTGAGACGAAGGCGTGCTCACCGCACATGACGAATGACCTTGCCGGTCACGGCGGCGGCGGCCGGGCGGCCATCGTCCTGCACTTCGCCACGCAGCGTCTCGACAGCGTGCGGCAGAATGTCCAGCAGGGCTTCGAGATTTTCGCTGGAGCCGCGCACCGAGCCCGGAAGCGTGAGGATGAGCGTGCGCCCAATGGTGCCCGCCACGCCGCGAGAGAGGAACGCGCGCGGGGTCTTGGTCATGCAACGCAATCGGGCAAGTTCCATCAGGCCGCTGTGCTCGCGCTCGAAGACGCGCTTGGCCGCTTCGGGCGTCACATCGCGCGGGGCCAGGCCCGTGCCGCCGGTACTCAGCACAAGGTCGATTCCGGCTTCGGCGCGGCTCCACTCGACAAAGCACGCGGCGAGAGCATCGACCTCGTCGGGAAGGCAGCGCGTCGCGACGATCTCCGCGTTCAGCCGCGACCGCAGCAGCTCGCAGAGGCCGGGCCCAGAAGTGTCCACCGCTTCGCCGCGCGAGCAGCGGTCACTGACAGTGAGCACGGCGGCCCGAATGGGGTTCGCATCGCCGCTCATGGGCGGACTCCCGGCGGCGTCGGCGCGCTGGTGTAGGACCCGCTGCGCCCACCATGCTTTTCCAACACGCGCACGCCCTCGATCATGAGCCCCTTGTCAATGGCCTTGCCCATATCGATGACCGTCAAGCACGCGATGCTCACGGCAGTCAGGGCCTCCATCTCGACGCCCGTGCGCGATTGCGTTCGGACCGTCGCGGTCACGCGCACGCGCCCCTCTTCTAGGATCGCCTGCACATCCACCGCATCGAGCGGCAGTGTGTGGCAGAGCGGGATGAGTTCGTCGGTGCGCTTGGCGGCGAGAATCCCGGCCAGGCGTGCGACCTCAAGCACCGAACCCTTCTTGACCGTGTTCTCTCGGATGGCCCGCGCGAGCTCCGTCGAGATGCGAACGAATCCCTCGGCGGTCGCGGATCGCGCGGTGATTGGCTTGTCGCCCACATCCACCATCCGCGCGGTGCCATCGGTCGCAACATGGGAGAGCGGGACAGCCGCGGGTGATCCAGGGTGATTCGTCATCGATCAATCCTAGCTCTGCGTGGGAGCCGCGGCGCGAGTGAGGGACTGTGGTCACAGGCACGACGCATCGGTTCCCGCTACATCGGCCACGGATAGAAGGGTACGAGCGCGGGCATATCCCGCCCGGACATGGCGCAGTGCGCGGCATTCGTCGGAGGCAACTCGATGAACCCATCGCTGCGCCCGCCGGCGATGATGTCTCCCGAGCCGCTTCCGTCAACCAGTTCGACCATGCCCGTCCCCCCCACCGCGCTGATCCGCACCAGCCGATGCCACCACAGATCGAGCGATTTGCCGTCGGGATTGGCAAGCGTCACGAGCCGCGGCACGCACACGACCTGCGCTTGATCCGCGCAAGCACCCGCGAGCGACGCAAGGACCGGGAGCACGATCCGCGTGCACGTCACCATCGCCGAGATCGGGTTGCCGGGCAGGCCAAAGACGGGCACTCGCGCATCGACCGTCGCACCGCATGCGCGACGCACCACCGCGCCGAGCATGGGCTTTCCCGGTCGCTGCGGCAAGCCGTGGAAGACGATCTCTGCCCCGCTTGCGTCTGCCCCGCTCGCGCTTGCCCCGCCCGCAATCGCACCGCAGCGTTCCACCGCCGCGCGCACCGGATCACGGTGCCCCATCGAGACGCCGCCCGTGAGCACCACGGCATCGGTGTGTCCGATGACGGCGTTGAGGAGCTCGTCGAGCTCACCTTCCTCATCGCCCGCATGCATGACCGTGCCGTCGGCGCGTGTCACCACCTCAATCCACGCGTGCGACTCCAGCACCGCGCGAATGGCTGCAGCGTTGCTGTTGCGGATCTGGAATGGGCTGGGCGTCGCCTGCGGGGACACGAGTTCATCGCCCGTGGTGATGACCGCCACGCGCACGCGCGGATGCACGCGCGGCCGCACGCAACCAACCGCCGCGAGCGTGCCGAGCGCAGCCGCGGTGAGCACGGTCCCCGCCGACAACACTGTTTCGCCCGCGCGGGCGTTCTCGCCGCGACGCCGGATGTTGTCGCCAACGCGCACTCCGCGTCGCGTGGCCGCGCTCGGCGTGAGCGAGATCGAGGTGATGCACTCGCGGTCTGTTGCCATCCCGGCGCCGTGTTCCACGACATCCTCGCGCCGCAGCACCGCGTCCGCGCCCGAGGGGATCGCCGCCCCGGTCACGATGCGGATGGCCCGCGCTTGCACGCCGGCAGTGGCAACGCTCATGCCTGCACGATGCAACTCGCCTGACAGCACCGGCGGCGCGTTCCCGATGCGGGACTCTCCAACGACCGCGAGCGTGATGCTTGCGCCCGCTTCCGCGCTGCGCCATGTTGCGTCCACATGCTCTGCACACACGGCGTAGCCGTCCATCGCCGAGTAATCGAAGGCCGGGCTATCGCGATCAGCTCGGACATCTTCGGCCAGCACACGCCCGCGTGCGGCGTCGATCGCGACGACTTCGGATGGACGGCCCGCGCCACCATGCATCACGCGCGAGATCATTCCCGCCACCGCAGCGGTTGGTGAGTCGAAGGCGTAGTCCTGACCTCGAAAGCTCATGCACGAATCTCCGGCGAATGCAGCCGTCACACCATACACTTCGGTCGTGCAGGTTGAGGTGCTCATTTTCGGCGCGGCGTCCTTCGGGGCCAAGAGCGACCGAGTGCATGTCAAGGTGAGCGACACGCCGACGGTCCGCGAAGTTCTGGCCGCCATGCACGCGCAGCACCCGGCGCTGAAGTTTGCCCTGCCGCCCCCAGAGACGGGTCGTCTCGCCGTGAATCACGCCTTCGCAAGGGGCGACAACGCAATCCGACAGGGCGATGAAGTCGCGCTCGTCACGCTCGTCGTGGGCGGCTGATGGTCCTTGCGCTCATCATTGACGGCCCGCTCACACCCGAGCTCGAGGCCCGCACCCTGCTCGGCCACGCGGATCAACTGCGCTCGCTCTCGGGTGACGGCACGATCGGGGCAACGCTGCGCTTTGAGGGAATCGTCCGCCGCGCGGAGCGTGACCCCGAGGCGGCGGATGCGGAGCGTGACTTGCTCGCGCTGGACTACCAGACCTATGACCCGATGGCCCAGCGCGAACTCGAAGCGTTGGCCGCGAGCGTGGCAGCGCGGCATGGGCTGAAGTCCATCGTCGCGCTACACAGCCGAGGACGCGTGCGCGTGGGCGAGGTCTCGTTCGTGCTCCAGGTCGCAGCGCCGCACCGCGCCGAGAGCCTCGCCGCAGTCGCCGACTTCATCGATCGGCTGAAGCAGGATGTCCCGATCTGGAAGTGGTCGGTGTGGGCGGTGTAAGGAGCTTGCGCCCTTCGCATCGAATCCGCCACTCCAGCGTGATCAACCCAGCACCAGTTTCGCGCCCGCAATCAAGAGCACCGCGGCGAGCGTGATGTTCAGCGCGCGCGGCGTGGCCCGACGGCTGCCCAGGGTCGCGCCGATCAGTCCGCCCAGCGCGGCGCACGCGGCCAGTGGCCACAGGTTCGCCGGCGGCGACCAGCCGCTCTGAACCAGACCCGCGACGCCCGCCGCGGAATTGACGAGGATGAACAGCGACGCCGTCGCCGCCGTGCGCTTGGTGTCAGCCCAGCCCAGGAGCAGCAGCACGGGGCTCAGAAAGATGCCGCCGCCCGTACCCGTGAGGCCAGCGACCAGTCCCAGGACGCCGCCCACGGCGAGCATGAGTGGCAGTTGTGGCGAGCGCATCTCGCGCGTCGCATCGGAAGGCCGCCACGCCAGAGACACCATCCGTGCTGCTGTGAGCACGAGCACGATGCCGATCGCGACCTTGAGCGCGTCAGCGGGTAGTTGAATCATGCCTCCGAAGAACGCGGCCGGAATCGACGCGGCGGCGAAGGGCCAGAAGAGCGGCCAACGAAAGTGCCCCGCGCGGGCGAACTGCACGAACGCGATGGCGGCGACCAACACATTGATCGCGAGCGCTGTGGGGCGCATGACCACGGCCTCGACGCTCATCAACGCCATGACCGCGAGATAGCCCGATGCGCCCGCGTGTCCGACGGCGCCGTAGAGCGCACCGACGATCAAGAACAGGACGCCGAGGATGGGGAGCGCGTCGTCGCGCATGGTGAACGACTAGCCGCCGATCGCCGACATTGGGCGCTCGGGCTGGCGGAACTGGGGCGACGCGATGCCGTGGCCGGGCTGCTTGGTCCATGTCGCGTCGATCAGGAAGTCGCCGATGTGCTCGTCGGTGGTTGCGGAGCGCAGCAGCGAGCGCAGATCCCACTCAGTCGTGCTGAAGAGGCACGGACGAATCTTGCCGTCGGCGGTGAGGCGGAGGCGGCTGCACGCGCCGCAGAAGGGACTGCTGATGGGGGCGATGAAGCCAACGCGACCGGGGCGACCATCAGCGAAGGCGAACGAGCGGGCGGTGCTCGAGGGATCGTCGTCGTGGCACGCGACGAGCGGGAAGCGTTCCTCGATCACGGCCCGCGTCTCTGCGGCGCTCACCCATTTGGAAGCGTCCCAGGCGTGACCGGAGTCGAGCGGCATGTACTCAATGAAGCGCATGTCGATCGCATACCGTCGGGCCAGTTCCGCGAGGTCCGCCGCTTCGTCATCGTTGAAGCCGCGGATGAGCACGGCGTTGAGCTTGAGCGGCGTCAGCCCCTCGGCGATCACGGCCTCGACACCCGCAAGGACATCGGCGGGCGAAGAGGTCGAGCGCGTGAGCCGGGCGAAAAGGTCCGCCCGCAGCGAGTCGATGCTGATCGTGACGCGGTCCAGCCCCGCCGCCTTCCACGCACGCAACGCGTCGCGAGTCAGGAGCGAGGCATTCGTGATCATGGCGATCTCGATGTTCGTCGCGGCGCGGATGCCGGCGATGATCGCGGTGAGGTCCGGATGCAGCGTTGGCTCGCCGCCCGTGAGGCGGATCTTGTGAACCCCCAACGACTCGGCGATGCGAGCGACGCGGATGATCTCGCCGGTGGTGAGCAGCGACTCGCGTGGGGCGAAGCGCACTTCGGGTTCCATGCAGTAGGTGCAGCGGAAGTTGCAACGGTCGGTGATGCTGATCCGCAGGTCGCGGATGGCGCGGCCGTGCGAATCGAGCATGCGGCGAACGGCGCGGATGTGCTCAGGTGCGCGCGGAGGTTGTACAGGGCGTGAGGGCGCCGTGGCGCGCGGGAACTGGGCAAGCGCAAAGCGACCATCCCGCGCGGCCAGAGCCGCCGCATGGTGCTTCGGGATGGCGGACTCGATCATCGACACTGCGACATCTCCACGCACGCGCGTGCTCTGCACCACCATCAATCACCGCGAGCGAACTGCTCGTGCGCCCAGCTCCACGCCGCGACCGTGCGAGGAAAGCCGACGGTGTTCATCGCGAGAAGGACCGCCTGCTCGACCTCTGCGTGCGTTGCTCCGTGCTGCATCGCTCGGCGAACATGGCTGCGGAGCGCGGACTCGAGCCCAGCCCCGACGCAGATTCCGATCTTGATGAGGGACAGCGTCTTGGCGTCGAGCGGGCCGGCCGCCACGACGGCTGAGGCGATGTGCTCATGCGCGCGGCCGAGGTCCGGGTACTTCTTCACGAAGGCCTTGTATGTCGCGGGGACCTTGCTGCTCTTCTTCGCGGGTGACTTTTTTTGACGTGGTGCGCTCATGGGTGTTTGCTCCCGCAGGCCAGCGTGGCTGAAGATCTGTTGGACGGATCGTTCACTGTGTCCGCGACCGAACAAAGAATCGCGTAGTACTCCTCGACATCGATGCCGAGCAGCGTGGCTCCGAAGAGTTCGGCCTCGACATGAGACGCGACCTCGCCGTAGTTCACAGAGGGAATGTAGTACGCGATCAACAACGGGATCAGATCGTCGACGTTTTCGAACATCGGGTGAATGAACAGGCAGAAGCCGTCCGACGGGTGCTCGCCCAGGCTCTCCACACACGCGAATTCGCCGGGCTGGAGCGGCTCGGCATCGAATCGGACGCCGAGCGGGTAGCGCACCACGGAACGATCCTCGAGCAGCCGCATCATCCCGCCACGATCCATGGGACCACCGCGGCGCAGACGCGCGTCCATCGCCTTCGCGACGATGTGGTCACGAAGGGACTGCTGTGCCTCTTCGGCGGTGGGGCGTTGATTCATGGATGAACTTCCGCGTGCTCCGCGGCTGCGGAGCTGGCCGTGGTCGCGGCCTCAAAGTCCTGGTCCTCGGTCAGTCGCCCGGTGAGCACGGGCACGGTCACTCGCACGAGGATCGTGTAGATGAGGATGCCGCCCGCCCAGATGCCCAGTGTGACCAGCGTCTCGTTCATCGTCGGCAGGTACTCGACGATCTCGCCCAGCGGTGTGGGGATGAAGGCCGGGACGATCATGCCCATGCCCTTCTCGATCCAGATGCCCACGATGAGCATCACGCTTGCGGTCTGCAGCACGGGCAACTTGCGGCTGAGGGGCATGAAGAGCAGGACCATCGCGACCAGGTTCAGTGCGATCGCGGTCCAGATCCACGGCACGAGCGCCGTCCGGCCATGCAGTCCAAGGAACAGGTACTTGGCCGAGGCCCCGTGCGCCGAGTCGGTATAGAACTCCGTAAACGCCTCTGAACCGAGCAGGAACATGTTGATCGCGAGCGCGATGGTCACGATGTTCCTCAGCGTCAAGAAGGCCTTCTCAGGAACCCGATAGGTCGTGAACTTGGCGAGCACCGAGAGCGACAGAATGAGGAACGCCGGCCCTGCCGCGAACGCCGAGGCCAGGAACCTAGGCGCGACGACGGCCGAGTTCCAGAAGGGTCGTCCGCCAAGCCCGCTGTACAGGAACGCGGTCACCGTGTGGATGCTGATGGCCCAGACAATGGCCACGAAGACGAATGGGATGTAGAAGATCTTGCTGGGCTGACGCCGGCGGTAGGCGCAGTACACGAGATAGCCGCAGATGTGCAGGTTGAGCAGCAGGTAGCCGTTCAGCACCAGCACATCCCAGGTGAGCATCGAGACCGGGAAGTTGAAACGCATCATCAAGTGCTGAAAGCGATCAGGCCGCCCCAGATCGACCGTGACGAAGAGCATCGCCATGATGATCGCCGCCACTGCGAAGAGCTCGCCGAAGATGACCAGGTCATGGAGTTCGCGGTTCTTGTAGATGTAGACGGGGATGACGAGCATCACCGCCGCGGCCGCCATCCCGACCAAGAAGGTGAAGTTTGCGATGTAGAAGCCCCACGAGACCTGATCGGTCATGCCCGTGGTCGCTAAGCCGTAGACGAGTTGCTTGCAATACGCGTTGATGCCCAGCAGAACGAACACGGTCAGCAGAAACATCCACGCGTAGTAGCGGGCGTCGCCGACGAAGCTCAGGCGAAAACAACGGAACAGAAACGTCAGATAGGTTCTCATGTCCGGGCTCCGTTCCACCACTCGGGCGTGCTCGACGCCACGAAGTCCTTCCGAGGCCCGGCCGCGCCAGGCAGGCAACCATACGCGTCACCCTCTTCGGCCTTGAGCCGCTCGGCGATCGCCACGGCCTCAGGATCAAGCGTGTTCGGGTACCGCTCGTCGAAGTAGTAGAAGAACCGAGGGAGCGTTCCCACATCCTCCTTGAGCACGAAGACGCGCTTGGTCTTCAGGATCTCCGAGACCTCGGACTTCGGATCAAGCACATTCCCGAACTTGCGGGATCCGGTCGGGCAGATCTCCACGCACGCGGGCATCCGCCCCTCGCGTGTGCGGTGCAAGCAGAAATGGCACTTCTCCATCACGCCCCTTTCGCGTGGGCGATTGGAGAGGTAACTCATGTTGGGGTTGAGTTGTTCCCTCGGCAGGCTGGGCTTGGCGAAGTTGAATCGTCGTGCCCAGTACGGGCACGCCGCTTCGCAGTACCTGCACCCAATGCACCAGTCATAGTCGATCACGGTGATGCCATCGGGTTCCTGCCATGTTGCTTCGACTGGGCACACCTTGACGCAGGGCGGGTTCGCGCACTGGTGGCACTGCACCGGCATGTAGAAGTGGCTGGGATCGGGCACGGTCGGATGGTCGTAGTGGTGGTTTCCCTTCTCGACATCGAGCGATCCTCTGGGCATCTCGATCACCCGGATGTACTGGATCTCCGGGCTGCGCGACTGGTTGTTCTCGGCCACGCACGCGTGCACGCACTTGCGGCACCCGATGCAGCGCGAGAGATTGAGCGCATAGACGAACTCGACGCCCTCCATCGGCTTCACATCTCGAAGGTGCGGGCGCACCGCGTATCGATCCTCCACCTTCTTGCGGATGCGTTCGAGCGCCGCCTCCATCTCCTCGGGCGTCATGGCCTTGTAGTGCTTCTGCAGGAACTCATCGAAGTTCGGGACATCATCCGACGACAGCTCGCGCAACGGGCTCAACGCAGCCGCCAGCGCCGCCATGCCACCCACGGCCGCCGCCCCGGTGCGAAGGAAACTTCGCCGCGTCTGCTCCGATTCAGAACCGGAATGATTTTTGGAAGGTCCCTCCCAGATCCGAATGTCGGTCATTGGTGGCCTCCCTTGCTGGTCGAGTTCATCGTTTTCGCCGCGTCGAGTTCACGGAGCCACCGCTGCAGCGGGCTGTGCATCTGGCCGTGATCGTGCGAAGGACTGGCGGGTTGTGCTCCCATGCGGAGCGTGTTGGGACCAGGGAGTGGTCTGGTGGGCTCGAACTTGGGTGAATGCGGGTTGTGGCACTCGTTGCAGTTGAGGCGACGCTGGGCATCCGAGTGGGTCATCCACGATCCGAGTGTCTTCCCGTGCGTTCCGCGCTCCCAATCGCGGAAGACCGTTCCGTGACACTGCGCGCACAACTGCGGGGTCTGCGCAAACGGCACGCTGGCTCCGTCCCGCAGCGTCAGTCGCTCACGATTCTCCGGATCATGGCAGTTGGTGCAGCGGTTGTTCAGCCCGTGCAGCAATCGAATGTCGCCGTGGAAGTTCAGGTTGGCGCCGGCCGCAGAGTTGGACTGAAAGATCTGGTGGCATCCGTTGCAGTTCTGCGGACTGCCGTCGACGAGGATGTGTGCGGGGTCCGACATCGCCGCCCGCCGGGGTTTGACGACGAGGTCCCCCCGATCGACCATCGCGGCGGGCGCATAGGTCATTTCACCGTCGCGCGAAAGTGCGAACAGCACCATCGCCAGCGCCACGAATCCCATCGGAAGCGACCATCCCAGCCACGCCGCATCGACTCGGGATCCAGGAACGGCGCCAGCCACGATCGGGGGAACAGGTTCAGGTCTCGGCTGCACAGATTGGCCTCCAAATTGGCGAAGTCTACACACTAACGAATTTCGGATATGTTTGTCTACGATATAACAGGCACGGCAAGCTCGGCGTGTGGCGCGAGGCCAAGGTGTCGGATGACGACGGAGACCGGACATGGCGATCAGTGGACTCGTGGTGACGCTCGCAGACGACCCCCTGGGCGAGACGGCACTGGCGGCCCTGACCGCTGACTCGCGGCTGACGGTCGGCGAACGATTCGGTCAGCGCCTTGCGCTGGTCGCTGAAACCCCCTGCGCGCGCGACGACCACGACCTCTTCGACGAACTCCGTCAGTTGCCCGGCGTCACCCATGTTGACGTGGCCTATGTCCGACTCGACACAGATCCCGACCACTGCGATCACGCTCCCCAAGGCACATCTGCGAAGGAAACCCATGCTCACCATTGATCGTCGCACATTCGTCAAAGCATCCGCCATGGCCGCCGCCACCGCCGCGGCATCCGGCTCCGCTCATGCCGTCTCACTCCATGTGCTGAACAATCAGCCCGAGGGTTCTTCGCTCACCTGGCAGAAAGCGCCCTGCCGATTCTGCGGCACCGGCTGCCATGTCATGGTCGGCACCGAGAACGGTCGCGTCGTCGCCATCCAGGGCGACCAGAAGGCCGAGGTCAACAAGGGCTTGCTGTGCGTGAAGGGTTACCACGTGGGCCTGGCGCTCTATGGCAAAGATCGACTCACCACCCCGATGTTGCGCAAGGACGGGAAACTCGTCCCGATCTCGTGGGACGAGGCCATCGACATCATCGCCAAGCGCATCGCCGACAACCCCAAGGCGTTCGCGATGTACGGCTCAGGGCAATGGACCGTCGGAGAAGGCTATGCCGGCAACAAGTTCATGAAGGCCGGACTCGGGAGCAACAACATCGACGGCAATCCGCGTCTGTGCATGTCCTCCGCAGTCACCGGGTTCCTCTCGACGTTCGGCGTCGATGAGCCGCCGGGGGCCTACGACGACCTCGACAAGTGCGATGTCGCCATCATGTGGGGCAACAACATGGCCGAGATGCACCCGGTGCTCTTCTCGCGCCTGGTGGATCGTCGCACGCGCGGCGAGAAGATCACGATCATCGACTTCACCACGCGCCGGACCCGCACGAGCGAACAGTCCGACCAGGTCCTGTACTTCAAGCCCAATGGCGACCTTGCCATTGCCAACGGGATCGCCCACCAGCTCATCAAGAACAACTCGTTCGACAAGGATTTCGTCGAGAAACACTGCAATTTCCGCCAACTCGGCGCGAAGCCCGATGACAAGACCCCGCCCGACATGCTGGGCGTGCCCATGACCTTTGATGAGTTCGCCAAGGCCGTCGAGCCCTACACCCCGGAAAAGGTGGAGGAACTCTCGGGCGTCCCGGCCGACAAGATCCGCATGCTCGGCGAGATGTTTGGCCGACGCGACCTCAAGATCAACAGCCTCTGGTGCATGGGCATGAACCAGCACACAAGGGGGACCGCGATCAACTGTCTGGTGCACGGCATCCACCTGCTCAGCGGACACTTCGGCAAGCCGGGCGACGCCGCAACGAGTCTGACCGGTCAGCCGTCCGCCTGCGGCACGGTGCGCGAAGTTGGCACACTCTGCCACCTTCTCCCCGGCGGAAGACTGGTCGCCAACGCCGAGCACCGCAAGGAAGCGGAAGCGCTCTGGAATGTGCCCGAGGGACGCATCGGCGACAAGCCTGGGTACCACACCATCGAGTTGTTCAAACGCTTCAACACGCCCACTGACCAGGGCGGTGACATCACCACCGTCTGGGTCCAGGTCACCAACCCGGGCCAGACCCTCCCGAACCTTCAGCGGAACTTCCGCGAAAAGAAGAACCTCCCGGACAAGTTCCTCATCGTCTCCGATGTCTATCCGACGGCCACGACCGAACTCGCCGACCTCATCCTTCCCAGCGCGATGTGGGTCGAGAAGAACGGGATGTACGGCAACAGCGAACGGCGGACGCAGCAGTGGTTCAAGATGGTCCAGCCGCCCGGCGAAGCCCGCGACGACTGCTGGCAGCTCATCGCCGTCTCGAGAAAGCTCATGGACATGGGCGTCGAAGGCATGAAGGACAAGGACGGCAAGTGGATCTTCCACACCGCCGACAAGGCCGGAGTCGAAGTGCCGATCTGGGAATGGCCGCACTACTACGACACCAACGTCGACGAGCGACTGTTCGAGGAGTACCGCCCCTTCACCACCAAGAAGCACAAGCATCTGGCGCCGTATTCGGAGTATGTCGAGCACCGCGGCATGCGCTGGCCTGTCGTCCAACAACCCGACGGTTCATGGCGTGAAACCCGTTGGCGTTTCAGCGAGTTCGACGATCCGTTCGTGGCCAAGGGGAAGGGATTCCAGTTCTACCACTCCGTCAGCAAGGATGACAAGGCACTCATCTGGTTCCGCGCGCACGAGCTCCCGCCCGAGGTGCCAGACCTGGACTACCCCTTCTGGCTCTGCACCGGCCGAGTGCTTGAGCATTGGCACTCCGGCACGATGACCCGCCGCATTCCGCAACTCCACCGCGCCATGCCCAGGGCGTATGTCGAGATGCACAAGGATGACGCGAGCCGCTTGGGAATCCAAAACTCCGAAGTCGTCACGGTCAAGAGCCGACGCGGCGAGATCGATCTTCCCGTGTGGATCGGCGGACGAGGCAACCCTCAACCCGGCGAGGTGTTTGTCCCCTTCTTCGACGAAGGCAAACTCATCAATCTGGTCACGCTCGACGCGTACGACCCGTACTCAAAGCAACCCGACTACAAAAAGTGTGCCGTGACCATCGTCCGCAAGCCCTAGGAGATTCCATGTTCAACGCGAACTCATCCTCGCGGTGCTCACCCAAACTGCTCTGGAGCAGCGTCCTGCTGGTGGCCGGCGCGGCCGTCGCCACGCTTGGGGTCGCGGCGGCGAGTCAGTCCGTGTCAGTCGCTGGGCAGCCCGTGCCCCCAGCCCGTCTGGACACGCAGATCCCACGCGGCAATTCCCGTCAAGAAACGATCACATGGCGACTGAACAGTCCTTCGCCCAGGGTCGTTCCCGAGTCACGAGCGAATCCGGCGGCGGTGCCGGACAAGCTCGCAGCGAGGGTTCGATCGATGGAGCAGCGCGCGTCGCTGCGGGCGTTTGATGGGGCGCCCCCGGTCGTCCCGCACTCCGTCGCCGACCTGAACATCCAATCCTGCCTCGCGTGCCATGCCGATGGGCTCAAGGCTGGCGACAAGGTCGCCAAGATGATCTCGCACACCACGCTCACCAACTGCACGCAGTGCCATGTCGAATCGCAGCCCAACGGTGACCATCCCAACGATCTGTCGCTGGGGAATCTGTTCGTCGGGCTTCGTCCAAGCGGCTATGGCGGCACGCGAGCGTGGGCAGGAGCACCACCGGTCATGCCGCACACCATGTTCATGCGGACCAACTGCATCAGTTGCCACGGCGAGCACGGATATGACGGGTGGCGCCCGGACCATCTGTCCCGAAGCAACTGCGCTCAGTGCCATGTCCCCGCAGCGCAGTTCGAGCAACTCTCCCCAACCTTCGGCATTCCCGACATCGCCGACGGGCAGACCACTGCCGATCGGCAATAAGATGAGGCACCATGCACGAGGACCCGGGTCTCTCTCGGCGTGACCTCCTGCGCGGTCGGCTCTTGGGTCAGTTCCTCGGTCGGCTCGCGCAAGCTGCAACGAACAAGGTTCAGGCGGTGCAGGAAGCTGTCGCCAGCTCCGCCGCGTCGCAAGCGAAACCCGCTGACCCAGACCCGACCGCCTCGGGCGCGATGGGCCGTCGATTGGCTCTCCCGATCCACCGCCCGCCCGGCGCGATCGATGAAGTCTCGTTCCTCGCTGGCTGCACGCGATGCAATGAGTGCGTCACAGCTTGCCCCGTTGGTGCGATCGTTCACGCACCGGCCAAGTTCCGCGCCGCGGCGGGAACGCCCATGATCGACCCCCACACGGCGGCGTGCATCATGTGCACGGACACTCCCTGCATCACCGCGTGCAAGCCCGGAGTACTCAGGGCCGACCAGCCGCGGGCCATGGGTGTGGCATGGATTCAGACGATGGCCTGTCTCGCGCACACTGGCTCGTTCTGCACCGTCTGCTCCGAGCAATGCCCGGTGCCTGGCGCGATCGAAGTTCACGCCTGCAAGCCCACGATCCGACCCGACGCGTGTACCGGGTGTGGCGTATGCGCCAATGTCTGTCCGGCACCAACGAACGCAATCGTCGTCATGCCGCTGGCCGATCGACGGACCAGATCGTCCTCATCGGGCCACCACTGATGAGCGTTGGCCCGTTGGCCCGCTCAACGAGGCAAGGCATCCCGCAATCTCGCCAGCCACGACGCCCCACGCGGGCCGATTCGGCCACGCCGCCAGTCAACGAGAAGGCCCGCCTCGACTTCGAGGCGGGCCTTGAACTCCCCCAGCTGGACTCGAACCAGCAACCTGGCGGTTAACAGCCGCCCGCTCTACCATTGAGCTATAGGGGAATGGAACGAAAATAGTAACGGGGTAGCCCTCATCGTCAAGCGAAGAGGGTTTCTGCAAAGTTCTCAGACCGAATTCGCGATAACCACTTACCTGCCCCGCTTGCATTGTCGGGCCATTGGCATAGACTCAACGACCCGACTTGGAGACAACAGCATGAAGCAAGACATCCATCCCAAGTATTACCCAGAGTGCAAGGTGAACTACCGCGGCGAAGTCGTGATGACAGTCGGCGCGACCGTTCCAGAACTCAATGTCGAAGTGTGGTCTGGGTCGCACCCCTACTACACGGGTCAGAAGACCTTCATCGACACGGCGGGTCGCGTCGAGCGGTTCCAGCGCAAGTTCGCCGGCGACTACTTCGGCAAGGACAAGTCCAAGTCGAAGGGCGCAGCGAAGCCTGACGCGAAGAAGTAGATTCGCCATTCTCGAAACACCGTTCACCGTGCTCTCCCAAGGAGCACGGTGTTTTGTTTCCCCCGCGCATGAACGAACCTGCTGCCAACCTCATCCGAAGGCTCGAGGAAATCGAGAGCGAACATGGTCGCATCGAGAGCCAGTTGAACGATCCCGCGGTGCTCGTACAGCACACGCAGGTTCGTGCGCTCATGATTCGCCGCACAACGATCGGCGCGACAGTCGATGCGTGGAAACGCTGGAAATGGCGCCGACACGAGATGGAGTCCGCAGCGACACTGGCAGGTGATGCCGATGCAGCAATCGCGGCGCTTGCCCGCGAGGAGATGCGCCGCGCCGAACAGGAGTGCGATGCCCTGCTCGCACAACTCGTGCATGAACTGGTGACCGCCGATGACCGAGCCGTCACGCGACTCATCCTGGAAGTTCGCGCTGGCGTCGGTGGCGATGAGGCAAGCCTGTGGGCGGGCGATCTCATCAACATGTACGGCCGCTACTGCAAGGCCCGCGGTTGGCAGGTGGAGGAGATGGAGTCGAAGGCGGGTGATGTTGGCGGAGTCACGCATGCTGTCCTTGGGATCACGGGCGATGGAGCCTGGAGCGCACTTGGCTACGAGGGCGGCACACACCAAGTAAAGCGCGTTCCCGCCACGGAGGCGCAGGGGCGCATTCACACGTCGACCGCCACCGTCGCCGTGCTGCCCGAACCCGAGTCGATCGATGAGAGCATCGATCCATCGGAGGTCCGCGAGACCGTCACCACTGCACAGGGTCCGGGCGGGCAGAATGTGAACAAGGTCTCGACGGCCGTTCATCTGGTGCACACGCCGACGGGGATCGAGGTGCGCATGCAGGAAACGCGCAGTCAGTTGCAGAACCGCGACAAGGCGTGGCGATTGCTGCGCGCGCGCGTCTTGGAGCGACGAAGCGCCGAAGCGCACGCGCGCCGCGCCACCGAGCGAAGTGCGATGATCGGTTCGGGCGACCGAGCGGAAAAGATTCGCACCTACCGCGCGAAGGAGAACATCGCGGTCGATCACCGCATCGAGCAGTCATTCGCGCTCGATGCGCTGCTCGCAGGGGACATGCAGCCGCTGGTGGACGCACTCGCGATCAAAGACATCGCAGACCGTGTTCAGCAGCTCTGACGAGCGAAGCACACATCACGCACCGCACGCGATCAGCGCACGGAAAGCACCGCTTCGACATCCGCGGCGCGCGGACCCGCGCGCACGGCGATCGGCACCGTGATGATGCCGCTGATCCCCGCACGCGGCGTGATGCGGACCGACACTGCGGTTCCATCTTCCGCGCCCGGCGCGGTTGCTGCCAGCTCGACGGTCGCATCGGGCGATGTGGTCGTCACCGAATCCACCTTCATGTCCTTGAGCTTGAAGACGAAGGTCGCAGTTCCACTTGTCCCTGCCGCAACACGACCCAAGTTCAGTCGCTGCTCGATGACCGGGATCTTGGGCTTCTGCGGCGCACGTGTGCTGCGGACGCGCACATCCACGACCCCCGCGCCTGCCGCATCGGTCTCGAACAGCAGATACGGGGGAAGGGCTGCGCCCTCCGCGGTGCCGGTGACGTCGTACGTCACAACCCACGACGCGCGCGGCGCGTCCTCGGAACCATCGCCGTACTGAATCACCATCTGCGCCCCCGACATCGAAAGAATCTTGAACGGCTTGCCATCGATCGACTCAAGCACCAACCGACCGATGAGGTTCTTGCCTTCCACGGCGTTCACGTAGGGAGGAACGCATCGCACCGGCAGCGTCACTTCCGCTCGCACGGGAATGTCGAGCGCGCGAGTGAACCCATTGACCATGATCTTGACGCTTGAGTTTCGCGGACCGACTGCCGGCGCGCCATCGAGTTTCAACTTCATCTCGATCGACTTGCCTGGCTCGATGACCTTGCCCACGAGATCGTTTGGTGTCGTGCACTTGCACGAGGGCTGCACCCCTGTGATGGTGAGCGGCGTGCTGCCCGTGTTGAGGATTTGCACCGTTCCCTCCCCCGCCGTGTTGGGGGCAAGAAAGCCCAGGTCGGCGATCGGCGGCTCGGCTGCGAGTGGGGGCGCGGGCGCACCGGTGCGCGGCTGCGCTGGCGTTGCACCTTCGCGCCCGCGGGCAGGCTGCTTCGGTGCATCCGCTGGCGGCGGTGCTGCCTGCCCTTCCACAGGAGGCGCAGCCGCGAGCGGCATCACCATGCAACACACTGCAGCGGCGAAAGATCGAATGTGCCAGCGGGTTCCAATTGTCATGAGGAAACTGCCCAAGGGGGCCCTTTGCTCGGTCGGTTGTAGCCGACCGAGGGACATTTCGTACGCCATTGGTCCCCTTGGAACACAAGTGGCGGATTCTTGTGCAAAGGCATCATTTTTGGGGGGATTGGCAAAATCTTTCCACTGCAATTTTACAACCTCCAGATTGGGGTTATGTTGGGATTGCAGATGAGAATCTGCATCAGTCAGCCGAATCGGTTGGCTGATTAACCAAGCCCTTTTCCCTCCCTCCGCCTCCGAGCCTTGTGCTCGGGGGTTTTTTTTGGCGAACGCTTGGCTTGGCTATCCTCCCCCGCTTCGCGAACCTCACTTCGCGAATCTGCTTCCAGCATTTGGAGGCGCCCTCCGTTCCCTTTCATCCTCGCATTCTGACAACGCAACCATGAACTCCACCGACCTTCGTCCCGGCATGGCCATCAAACTGGATGGTCGCATGTATGTGATCACGCAGTACACCCATGTCACGCCAGGCAACCTACGGGCGTTCGTGCAGATCAAGATCAAGGACATCGAGAAGGGAACGCTGCTCGAGAAGCGGCTGCGTTCGGGCGAAGCTGTGGAGCAGGTGGAACTTGATCGCCGCCCGATGCAGTACTTGTATGCGCAAGGCAAGCAGCACGTGTTCATGGACAATCAGAACTACGAGCAGTTCGAACTCGACCCGGATGTGGTCGGCGAAATGCCGCTGTATGTACTGCCCGACAAGGAAGTGGTTGTGCTGTGGTGCGATGGGAAGCCCGTGAGCATCGAGATGCCCAACGTCGTCGAACTTCTCGTGACGGACACGCCCCCCGGCATCAAGGGCGCGACGGCGACCAACCAACTGAAGGAAGCGACGCTCGAGACAGGTCTGAAGACGCGCGTGCCGCCCTTCATCACCACTGGCGAGCGCGTGCGCATCAATACGACCGACGGCTCCTACGCAAGCCGCGCCTGAACGCGCGCAGCGTTGGCGCGCCGCTCAGTGCGGCAGCGGGAATCGACCGCAGAAACTTCGGATTTCCTGCCGAACGCTCTCGCAGACCGTGGCGTCGCCCTTCGATCCCATCACGCGGTCGAGCCACTCCGCAACGAGCGCCATCTCCTTCTCGCCGAGTCCGCGCGTGGTGAGCGCTGGTGTCCCAAGCCGCAGCCCGCTCGTCACCATCGGTGGACGCGGATCGTTCGGGATGCCGTTCTTGTTGCAGATGATGCCCGCGCGTTCGAGCCACTTCTCCGCATCGGCGCCGGTCAGATCCGCGCTGCGCGCGCGCAGATCCACGAGCATCAGATGGTTGTCCGTCCCACCCGTGCAGAGGCGGTAGCCGCGCTGCATCAATCCGGCGGCAAGCGCCTGCGCGTTCCGAACCACCTGCGCGCAGTACTCGGCGAACTCCGGGCGCAGCGCCTCGCCAAATGCGAGTGCCTTCGCGGCGATGATGTGCATCAGCGGCCCGCCCTGCGAACCTGGGAAGACCTTGCGGTCGATCTTCGTGGCGAGTTCCTCGTCGTTGGTGAGCACGAGTCCACCGCGCGGACCGCGAAGCGTCTTGTGGGTGGTCGTGGTCACGACATGCGCATGCGGGAATGGCGATGGGTGAACGCCCGTCGCACAGAGCCCGGCGATGTGCGCGATGTCCGCCATCAGGAAGGCGCCCACCTCATCCGCGATCGCGCGGAATCGCGCGAAGTCGATCGTGCGCGGGTACGCGGAGAATCCGCAGATGATGAGCTTCGGCTTGTGCGTTCTCGCGAGCGCGGCAATCTCGTCGTAGTCGAGGCGCTCGGTCTCCGGATGCAATCCGTAGTCCACGATCTTGTAGAAGGTTCCACTGAAGTTTGGCTTCAGTCCATGGCTGAGATGACCGCCCGCCTTGATCGGCAGGCTGAGCACGGTGTCGCCTGGATTCATCAGCGCCATGAACGCGGCGATGTTCGCGTTCGCGCCGCAGTGCGGCTGGACGTTCGCAAAGTGGCAGCCAAACAGTTGCTTGGCGCGTGTGCGGGCGAGATCTTCGACCTGATCATGGAACTCGCAGCCGCCGTAGTAGCGCTTGCCTGGGTAGCCCTCCGCGTACTTGTTCGTCATCCAACTGCCCGCCGCGTGCATCACCGCCGCACTGACGTGATTTTCACTCGCGATGAGTTCGAGCGTGTGCTCTTGGCGATCGCGTTCACCCGCGAGCATGCGGGCAAGATCAGGATCACTTGAACGCACCAGGTCAAGCAGCCGCCCGCCCGCGTCGGATTGGTCTGTCGCGGCGTGTGAATGCGTGCGCGCTGGTGCAGTCGTCATGCGAGCATCGTAGCCCGTTCGACCGCGATATCGTGCCGCGTCCGATGGAATCCCTGTGCGTGCCGATGTGCGGTGCCGTGCTTCAACTGGAGGCGCATGGTGGTGCGCTTCGCACCCATTGGCGCGCGACCGCAGGGCGACGCTTCCTTCGACCGCGCCGCGGCGATGATGCGCGGCTGCTTCGCGCTGGAGCGGCTCTGGTCAGGCGCTGGCAAGGGGGTGGGCCTGTCGACGCGCGCGCGCTTGCATCGCTGCTGCCTGCAGCGGGCGCGTTCACAACCGCGTGCTGGCTGGCCGCAGCGCGAATCCCACGCGGCTCGACCTGCACCTACACGCAGTTGGCTGAACGCGCGGGTCGCCCCGGTGCAGCGCGCGCAGCCGCTTCAGCGATGGCGCGCAATCCGCTGCCTCCTTTGGTCCCCTGCCACCGCGTTGTTGCGTGCGGCGGCATCGGCGGTTTCTGCGGTATCGCACCGCAGCGGCAGGGGCACTGGGCGATCCGGCTGAAGTGCGCGCTGCTGGAGCACGAGCAAGCGGATGCCTCATACACTTCCCCCCCCGCACCACGGGCAACAGGTCGAGCGCAACAACGAAGGAGTCACGCATGAAGGTCACGATGGTTGGAACGGGTTACGTTGGCTTGGTCACGGGCGCGTGCTTCGCCGACATGGGCAACACGGTCACATGTCTCGATGTGGATGCGTCCAAGATCGAAACGCTCAAGCGCGGCGAGAGTCCGATCTACGAACCTGGACTCGCTGAGATGATCCAGCGGAACGCCCACGCGCATCGCCTCCACTTCACGACGGACAAGTGGGAGGCGTACCGAGATGCGCGCATCATCTTCATCTGCGTTGGAACGCCAAGCAGCGATGATGGAAGCGCCGATCTGAAGTATGTGCTTCGAGTGGCAGAGGACATTGCTGATGCGATCGAGCGCGTCGGTTCGGGCGGCGAACCAAAGACGGTCGTTGTGAAGAGCACCGTGCCCGTTGGAACGAGCCACAAGGTGCGCGACGCGATCCGTGCGAAGACGAAGGTGCCCTTCCATATCGCGGACAACCCCGAGTTTCTGAAGGAAGGCGATGCCATCCATGACTTCATGAAGCCCGACCGCGTGGTGTGCGGTGTCGACGATTCCAAAACGGGTGAACTGATGCGCACGCTGTACGACCCGTTTGTGCGCCAAGGCAATCCGATCTTCGTGATGGATGTTCGCAGCGCAGAGATGGTGAAGTACGCAAGCAATGCGATGCTCGCCTGCAAGATCTCGTTCATCAATGAGATCGCAAACTTGTGTGAGCGAACAGGTGCGGACATCAACTCTGTCCGTGAGGGCATGTGCTCAGACAAGCGCATCGGCAACCAGTTCCTCTACCCCGGTCTCGGCTATGGCGGCAGTTGCCTTCGTGGATCGCATCTTGTGCGTATCCGAGATGATCATGGCGAGAGCACGCTCCGACTTGACGAACTCTTTACCGGCGCGGGCGATGGCGTTCATCCGCTGCCTGGCATCGAGGTGCTCTCGTGGTCACCAACTGACCGACCCGCTGCGTTCCGCCCTGCCGAAGGAATCAGTCGGCGCGAGTACCGAGGGCGCGGCGTGGAGATAACGACTTCATGCGGCACCACGATCGTGATGACTGCGGACCACCCCGTTGTCGTGCTGCGCCGCGGCGCCGAACCACTGGTGTTCCCGGCAAGCGCCGTGTGTGTGGGCGATCAGTTGCCTCATGTGGCTGGAGCCACTGCAGGCATCTGGACTCGGGAAAGTGCTGATTCGGATGCCATTTCGGATGGCGGTTCAGGCATCCGCCGCTCTGGTGGTGCTGCCCTGTTGCTCCCCAGCACGGCCGCCCCCGCCCCCCACGGAGGCAGCATTTCGGCTGTTTCTGGAGGAATTGGCTCGGTAACCGTGGTTTCGGTCCACCAGGTCGATCTCGCAGAACCAGTCTTTTCCGTCGAAGTTCCGGGCGCGCATACCTTCGTGACCTGTGGCGGGGTGGTCGTTCACAACTGCTTCCCAAAGGACACCCAGGCGGTTGTATCGATGGGGCGCGAACTGGGATTCCCATGCAAACTGAATGCCGCGGTTCATGAAGTGAACCAAGATCAGCGCCAGCACTTCTGGTCCAAAGTGGAACAGGAGATTGGGTCGGATCTTCGCGGTAAGTCATTGGCATTCTGGGGGGTTGCGTTCAAGCCAAAGACCGATGACATACGCGAAGCACCGAGCCTGACCCTGATGCAGCGGGCGATCAAGGCGGGTGCAAAGGTGCGGGCGTATGACCCTGTGGCCCTCGAGCATCTTTCCCATGAGATGCCCGCCGTCAGCCGCGCGGAGGACATGTACAGCGCCCTCGATGGGGCGGAGGCGCTCATCATTTGTACCGAGTGGGCTGAGTTCCGCGCACCCGACTTCGCGGAGATCCGAAAGCGGCTTGCGCGCCCGATGATTTTTGATGGGCGAAACCTCTTCCGACGGTCGCAAATGCAGGAGGCGGGGTTTATCTACGCCTCCGTTGGACGCGCCACCGTGCGCCCAAAGTGATCCCCAAACGCTCACCGACCGATCTGAAACATCGGAAAATCATGCACTTTTTGGTCTGCGCGCCTTGCGGCGAGGTGGCCAAATGGTCTACATTCCCCCCCGTCGCACGCTGTGCGGCTGGGAGCGAGACCAGTTTCTCGGCAACGATTGTCTTAGAAAGGACAGTGCAAAGATGGCAACAATGACCAAGAAGTCGCCCAAGAAGTGGGCGTCAAAGACCACGAAGACCACGAAGAAGACCTTCAAGCCCACGACCACGACCAAGCAGCGTTCGCGCAGCCAGGTCATCGGTGAACTCGCCGCAGCGAGCGAACTGAAGCGTGGCACCGTGAAGGAGATCTTCGAAAACCTCACGACGATCATCGGCACCGATCTCGGCAGCCGTGGTCCTGGCGTGTTCTCCTTCTTCGGTCTTGCGAAGTTCAAGACCGTGAAGAAGCCCGCCACCAAGGAGCGAACCGGCGTGAACCCATTCACGGGTGAGACGCAGGTGTTCAAGGCGAAGCCAGCGAGCAAGAAGGTCCGCATCCGCTCGACCAAGACGCTCAACGCCCTCGTCAGCTGATTTTTAGAAGATCCCTTCGAAGACATCTCCGCGACGCGCTGCGTGCAGCGACGAAGCGGCTGTTTGAGAATGCGACAATCGCGCGCCCCTGCAGTGTTTGCAGGGGCGCGCTTCTTTTTGCGCCCGACATCGTGCCGACAGCGAATCGCGCAGGCGAAGTGTGCGTTGTTCCTAGGCGCTTGCGCCGAGCGCCGTGCGCAGCACACCATCCACCTTCGCAAGCCGCGCGACCGCTTCGTCGCGGGAAAGCCCGCGAACATGCATGAGTATCGCGACTTTCAACCGCCCCCCCGCCGCACCAAGCAGCGCTGATGCGTCTTCCCGCGCGAGCCCAGAATCGATCATGCGCAGCGTGCGGATGGCACGGTCGACAAGCTTGTCGTTGGTCGCAGCAACATCCACCATCAGGTTGCCATGCACTTTCCCAAGGCGCGTGAACACCACCGTACTGATGCAGTTCAGCGCGAGTTTCGTGGCGGAACCGGCCTTCAGCCGCGTGGAGCCTGTCAGCACCTCGGGTCCCGTGGCAAGCATGATGAGGTGATCACACGCGACGGTTCGTGCAAGCGGCGAACACACGATGAACGCGGTCAGGCCACCGCGTGAACGCGCCTGTTCGATCGCCCCGATGGCGTAAGGCGTCGTCCCACCCGCAGCGATTGCCACGAGCGCATCTCCCTTGCCGAAGGCGTGCGCATCGAGTTCAGATTGAATCCCCTCCGGATCGTCTTCGCGCCGCTCGCTGCTGCGCCGAAGCGCCGCATCACCACCTGCGATGATGCCGATCACCTGCGATGGATCGCTGCAGAATGTCGGCGGACACTCGGCAGCATCGAGCACGCCCAGTCGCCCCGACGTGCCCGCGCCGCAGTAGAAGAGCCGACCGCCAGCGCGCATGCGCGGGACGAGTGCGTCGATGAATGCCGCGATCGCTGGCGAGGCATCATGCACGCTTCGGTGAACCGCTGCGTGATCATCCGCCATGAGTTGCACTTGTTCCAGCGTCGTTCGGAGATCGAAGTCCTCACTGCGGCTGTTGCGCTGCTCCGTCGCAACATGACCGCGGTCAGGCGGGAGTTCGGGGGTCATGGCGCGCCGCCTCCATCGTCATCGTCGGCTGTGCCACTTCCATCGCTTCCGTCCTTCGTGCCACCGCGCTCACCGCCCGCGGCGCTCGGCAGCGGCAGCGGCACAGCGTTCAACTCGCGAACGAAGAATGACCAAGTCGCCGAACGCTCGGCGCCGCCGAAACCGCCGTGACCAGCGCGCGGAAACAGCAGCATGTCAAAGGGGAAATCGCGGTCCAACAACTTCTGCGACAGTGCCCACGCATTCGAAGGGTGGACATTGTCATCCTGCATGCCGTGAATCAGCAGCAGCCGACCGCGCAGTTTGTCCGCATGCACGACCGCGCTGCCCGCGTCGTACCCCTCGCGGTTTTCCGCGGGTGTCCGCATGAAGCGCTCGGTGTAGATCGAGTCGTACTGCCGCCAGTCCACAGGCGCAGCGCGCGCGACGGACACGCTGAACACTTCAGGATGGCGCACCAGCGCGAGCGCAGCCATGTAGCCGCCGTACGACATGCCAGTGATGCCGATGCGCTTGGGGTCGATCCCAGGTCGCTGCGCCACCTGCCGCGCGGCGGCAGCCTGATCGTCGAGATCGGGACCGCCGAGCTTCAGATAGGTCGCGTCCTCAAACGCCTTGCCGCGCCCAGGTGTGCCTCGGTTGTCCACCTGCAGCACTGCGAAGCCGAGTTCGCACTCCTCGCGCGGTTCGCCGAAACGGTTGAACACCGTCGCGAAGTAGGGACCGCCATAGACATCGACCACGAGCGGGATGGGGCGTTCCGGTGAGAAACCGCTCGGCAGGTGGAGGATGCCGTAGAGATCCGTCACGCCATCGGCAGCCTTCAGGGTCAGCAGTTCAGGTGGACGAACGCCCGACTTCGCCCATGGATCATCCGCCTCATCTTGGAGTGCGATTGTGCGGCTGCCATCCATCGCATGCAGCCTCGCCAGCGGCGGACGCACGAGCGTCTCTTCGGTTGCCACGAACCACGCGCCATCTGGTGAGACGTCAAATCGTGAGTAGTGGAGATCACTCGGTGTCAGGCGCCGCTGCCCAGTGCCGTCGAGTCCGACACGCATCAGTTGGGGGTTGATCCGCGTCTCGCTCGCAAGCGCGGTGTACAGCAGAACGCCCGTCTTCTCATCGACCTGCACGATGCGCCCCGCGGGGAATGTCCCGCTTGTCAGTGGCACCACTCGTCCATCATCGAGTGAACGCAACTCGTACTGCTTGAAGCCCGAAGCTTCGGAGGCCCAGATGAAACGCCTGCCGTCGGCGAGGAATCGCAGTTCGGGATCGTGATGATTCCAACGCGGCTGCATCTCGCGCACCACCGTTCGCACCTGCAGCGACTTCGCATCGGCTGCGCACCATTCGAGCACATCGTGCCTCCGGTTGAGGCGATGAAAGAGCAGTTCGCGCCCCGATGGCGACCACTCGATTCCGTAGATGTACTGATCCGCACTCCCGACATCGATCGTGCGTATGTGCGCCGCAGGATCGCCCTTCGGATCGGCGCAGAAAGCGGCCACATCGAGAACTTGCAGACCCGCGATTGGATTGGGATCACCTGGTTTCGGATAGCGCTCCGTTTCCACCTTCGGGCGCAGCCCCGTGAGCCCTGACAACAGCGTGTAGTCAGGGACTTTGCTGTCATCGAAGCGGTAGAACGCGAGCTGCGAACCGTCAGGGCTCCACCACATGCCCGTCGTCTGATCGAGTTCCTCGCCGTACACCCAGCTCGCCGTGCCGTAGCGGAGACCGCCGCCACCATCCGTCGTGACCGCGCGTGAATCCGCGTCCACGCAGGACACGGAGACATTGCCCCGCTTTGACTCGGCGCGCATCGAACCATCCGCCGAAGTGGACACGGGCTGCTGCCGCCCGCGCGCCGGTGGCATCGCACGCCGCGGCGCACGATCGCTGCGCGGCACACGGTCCGGCGGCTGCGCATCCTCTGCGGCGTCGGTGACGGTTCCTGCCCCAAGATCCACGATGCGCCACTTTCCTCCGCTCAGCACCCACGCCTTGCCTTGCGCCACATCCCACCGCACCTCGCGGAACCCTTGCCGACGTTCCTTCGAGAATGCGGCGGATTGCCGAACGCCCTGCGCCGCGCCCGGGAGTTCATCAAACGGAACCCAATCCGCATGCGCGCTGTGCGCGGCGGCGAGCACCGTCCACAGCAGAACCGCACGCAGGCTGGGAGCGCGAGTCGCCATCAGCCGATCCGCACACTCCGTTGGAACTCCTCAAACCGCTTCTGCACTTCAGCCGGCTGAAGCGAACGCATCCGATCGAGACCGAAGGACTCGAGCGCGAAGCTGGCGACGACCGTTCCATATCCCATGGCGGACTGCAGCGTGGCGAAGTCGGTTGACCCCTTGCGCGCGATATGCGCCATGAAGCCGCCGGCAAAACTGTCGCCCGCACCCGTGGGATCAACCACATGCGCCTCATCCACAGGGAACGCCGGCACGAGTGCCAGACCTTGCGGGTGAAAGAGAATCGCGCCGTGCTCGCCCTTCTTCACAACGGCGAACTTCGGCCCCATCTCGAGGATGCGGCGCCCAGCGCTGACGGCGTTCCGGAAACCCGTCAGTTCCGCCGCCTCGCTGTCGTTCACAATGACGCCGTCCACGCGCCGCAGCAACTGCTCGAGATCGCCGCGCGCGGATCGAATCCACAAGTCCATCGTGTCGGCGACCACCAACTTCTTCTTCGGGAACTGATCGAGGAAGCCGAGTTGCACACCGGGGTGCGTGTTGCCAAGAAACACGAAGGTGCTGTCGCGAAACGCCTCCGGCACTCGCGGCGGCGCTTCCTGCAGCACGCCAACTTCGGTGAAGAGCGTTTCGCGGCGATTGACATCGTTGAAGTAGCGACCGCCCCAGGCAAAGGTGCGCGAGCCGGGGCGCGTCTCGAGCCCGTCGAGACAGATGCCACCCAACTCGCTCATGATGCGGCGGTGTTCTTCCGGCCAATCGCCTCCCACCACGGCAACAACGCGCACGGGCGTCAGACGGCTTGCGGCCGCGGCGAAGTATGCAGCGCTCCCGCCCGAGACGCCCTCTCGGCGTTCTCGCGGCGTGTGCACAGTGTCAATCCCGATTGTGCCAGTGACGACAAGACTCACGAGGTCATCGTATCGCTGCGCTTGAAGCTGCGTGCCCAACCGATGCCGATGGCGACACCGATCAGCGCGCCCGCCGTGACATCGAGCGGCATCATGCGTGCAAGCGGCGACAGCGATCCCACGGCGAACTGCGCATCGATCTGCGCGCGAACTTCGCTCGCTGTGATGATCTGCGCCGCACCCGTCAGCAGGATCGGTGCGATGAACGCGAACACAGGCTGCGCGGCACCCGCCACGAGTCGGAAGACGAGGCCGACCGCGATGCCTCCAAGAAACGCGCCACCGATCGCCTGACCTTTCATCATGGTGCGCACCACAAACCACGCAACCAGCGGCAGCAGCACTCCTGCGACACCACCTCGGAGCGCTTCCACATCGAAGTGTTCGCGCCAGAACGGAGCGCTTGGATCGCGGGGAGGGATATCGAGCAGCGGTCCGGACCAGCGGAACACCGTCACTGCGGCAATCGCTGTGACGACCCCCCACAGCAGCGTTTCCACTCCGAGGACTCGCAGCGATGCGCCCGTGAAAACCGCATCCGATGCGCTGCCGCCTGCCATGCTGAACACCATCAAGCCCCAGCCAAGCACGAAGAGTCCGACAACGGCATTGACGGAACGCCCCACCGCTGCGGCAAGCACGGTCAGTGCGGCGTACGTGCCGAGCATCACCGCTGCCGTCGCCACAGGCGACTGCGAGAGCACCACGGTCGTTGCAGGAATGCCCAGTCCATCACGTGTCAGCGACGGTGCGACGCACCCCACGACGGTCGCGGCGAGCAGACCGCCCGCGAGAAGAGCCCCACGCGCGACGACGCGTTCGCTCCCCGCGCGCGGATCGGCTTTCGGCAGGGAGGCGTTCATGTGCGTGCTCACGCTGCAGGTGTATCGCATCCCGCGGCAGTGCGCAACGCACCCGCGCTGCGCTTCTGCGCGCCGCCCCCCTCGCAGGGGTATTCTCGGCGCGTGCCCAGTGCGCTCATGAGCGTGAATGTCGATGGTCGACCGCTGACGCTCCTTGAGGTGCGCGCGGTGGCGGATGGCAGTCCTGTGCAACTCTCGCCCGCGGCGAAGGAGCGGATGCAGGCGTCGCGTCGTGCGATGCTCGCGCAAGTCGCCACGGGTGGCGCGTTCTATGGCATCAATACGGGGTTTGGCAGCTTTGCGCAGGTGCGGCTCAGTGCCGAGCAACTCCGCCAGGTCCAAACCAATCTGATCCGATCGCATGCGAGCGGTGTGGGCGAGCTGCTGCCGACGGAGTGCGTTCGCGCCACGATGCTCGTGCTCGCCGCGAGCCTCGCGCGCGGACATTCGGGCGTTCGCGCGGAGGTGGTCGAGCGCATCGTTGCGCTGCTCAACGCGGGCATCACCCCTTGCATCCCTTCGCGCGGATCGGTTGGCGCATCAGGCGATCTCGCGCCGCTCGCGCATTTGGCGCTCGCGCTGCTCGGCGAAGGGCATGTGTCCGTGCGTGGTGGCGCATTGGATGCGAAGAGCGCGCTGCGCGCAGCGGGCATCGAGCCGCTCGAACTCGATGCCAAGGAAGGGCTCGCGCTCATCAACGGAACGCACATGATGGCCGGGATCGGTGCACTCGCTGCACATGGTGCCCTGCACTTGATGCATGCCGCAGTCTGTGCGAACGCGATGGCGATCGATGCCTGTCGCGCCTCCGCGGCACCGCTCGATCAGCGCATCCATGCAGCGCGGAACCAACATGGGCAGTCGCGCATCGCCGCGGCGCTCTCATCGCTGCTCGATGGATCCACGATCGGTCCCTCGCATGCGAACAGCGATCCGCGCGTGCAGGATCCCTACTCGCTTCGCGCATCACCCCAGGTACTCGGCGCCGTCCTCGATGCCGTGCTCCACGCCACGGGCGTGATCGAGGCGGAACTCGGTGCGGTCACGGACAACCCGCTCGTGTTCACCGATGGCGGCGAGTGTGCGATCCTGTCCGGCGCGAACTTCCACGGCATGCCGCTGGCCATCTCGCTCGACGTCCTGCGCATCGCGCTCTGTCATTTGGCCGGCATCGCCGAGCGCCGCATCTACTGGGCGTTGTCGGGGCATGACCGCGAGAGCCACCTGCCCCCGCACCTCGCGGCGGACGGTGGGTTGCAGAGCGGCTTCATGGTGGTGCAGTATGCGGCCGCCGCATGCTGCAACGAACTGCGCACGCTTGCCTATCCATCGAGTGTTGGAAACATCTCCACCTGCGCGGGAATCGAGGATTACAACAGCATGGGAGCCACAAGCGCGCTTCACGCCGCCGATGCGCTTCGGCTTGCGCGCGACGTGATCGCGTGCGAACTGCTGGTGATGGGTCAGTCGCTCGAACACCAGCGTCCGCTCACCAGCGGTCGCGGTGTCGAGCGCGCACATGCGATCGTCCGCGAGTGCGCCGCGCCGCTCACCGTGGACCGTCCGCCGGCACCCGATATCGCCGCGATTTCAGCGCGCATCGCAGCGGGCGCCTTCCGCGTGCCCGCGCTCGACTTGCCTGGGGTATGAGTTCGGCGAGCGGATCGACCTACACTCATCGGCATGAGCACCGTCCAAGAGCGTGTCATTCGGGCGCCGCGGGGAACCGCGATGACCTGCAAAACCTGGGCCGCCGAGGCTGCGCTTCGGATGCTCATGAACAACCTCGATCCCGAAGTCGCGGAACGCCCCGACGATCTGATCGTGTACGGCGGTCGAGGGCAGGCGGCGCGCTCGTGGCCCGCGTTTGATGCGATCTGTGCCAGCCTGCGCTCGCTCGCTCCCGACGAGACGCTCCTCGTGCAGAGCGGCAAGCCCGTGGGCATCGTCCGCACACATGCCGATGCCCCGCGCGTGCTGATCGCCAACTCCAATCTCGTCCCGCACTGGGCGACCCAGCAGCACTTCGATGACCTGTGCGCGCGAGGGCTGATGATGTTCGGTCAGATGACCGCCGGCAGCTGGATCTACATCGGCACGCAGGGCATCTTGCAAGGGACCTTCGAGACATTCGCCGAGTGTGCACGGCAGCACTTCGGTGGCACGCTGAAGGGCACACTGAATGTCACCGCAGGCTGCGGCGGCATGGGCGGCGCACAACCGCTCGCCATCACCATGAATGAGGGCACCTGCCTCATCGCCGACATCTGCCGCGAGCGCTTGGAGAAGCGCGTCCACGATCGGTACCTCGACGAGTGGCATACGGATCTCGACACGGCCATCGACCGTGCTTTGGAACTCAAGCGCCGCAGCGAAGGAATCTCCGTCGGCGTTCTCGCGAACGCAGTCGATCTGCTGCAGCGGCTCTCCGACCGTGCGGTCGTTCCCGACACACTGACCGACCAGACCAGCGCGCACGATCCGCTCGAGGGCTATTACCCGCAGGGACTCACGCGCGAAGCGGCGGATGCGCTGCGCACGCAGGATCCCATTCGCTATCAGGAGCTGAGTACCGCGAGCATGGAGCGGCATGTGCGGCTGATGGTCGACTTTCTGCGCGCAGGCAGCAAGGTGTTCGACTACGGGAACAACATCCGTCAGCGCGCGCTCGACCATGGATTTGCGGACGCGTTCGCCTTTCCTGGGTTTGTGCCCGCCTACATCCGCCCGCAGTTCTGCAAGGGGCGCGGGCCCTTCCGCTGGGCGGCGCTGTCAGGTGAACCCGAGGACATTCGTGTCACTGATGAGGCGGTCCTGGAACTGTTCCCCAAGGATGAGAGCCTGCGGCGCTGGATCCGCATGGCGCAGAAGCGCGTCGCGTTCCAAGGACTTCCCGCGCGCATCTGCTGGCTTGGTCTTGGCGAACGCCACCGCGCAGGGCTTCGCTTCAACGAACTGGTTGCACAAGGGAAGGTCAAGGCGCCGATCGTGATCGGGCGTGATCATCTCGACTGCGGCAGCGTGGCGAGCCCCAACCGCGAGACCGAGGCGATGAAGGACGGCACGGATGCGGTGAGCGATTGGGCGCTGCTGAACTTTGCGGTGAATATCGCGAGCGGTGCATCGTGGGCGAGCTTCCATCACGGCGGTGGCGTCGGCATCGGTTTCAGCCAACACGCCGGACAGGTGATCGTGGCCGACGGAACGCCCGAAGCGGCGCGGCGTTTGGAGCGCGTGCTCACGAATGATCCGATGACGGGCATCTTCCGCCACGCGGACTCGGGCGAAGAGATCGCACAGCGATGCGCAGACACGCTGGGGGTGAAGATTCCGATGCGTGATTGGTGAACGCCACTCGGCCTAGGCCGAGGTCGCCCGCGTCAGACGATCCTGCACGGCAGACCACACACCGCCCTTCCCTTCGGGGCGTTCCACCACGATCCGCTCGCAGCCGCAGGTATCGGCGCGCCGAAGCATTCCGTAGAGCGCCGCGGCATACTGATCCCCCATCGCCGGCATCTCCAGCCGAACATGACCCGCAGGCACTTCCGTCCCAGGCAGACAGATCACTGCGGCGGGTCCGCCGCGACTCAACTCATCCGCGAGCCCCTCGCGCGGGACGATCACCGCGGGCAGCGTTGGCGCGTAGTGGCGGATCGATGTGCCGGGGCTGTTGCTCTGCTCGATGGCCACATCCACCTCGATCGGTCCGAGCAGTTCCGTCATGCGTTCAATCGTGATCGATCCGAGACGGCGCACGACAGGCTTGGATTCGGTGAGATCGACAACAGTCGACTCGATGCCGACATTGCACGGACCGCCATCAAGCACGATGAGCCCTGTCTGCTCGTGGTAGTCGTCGGCCACATGCTGTGCGGTGGTCGGCGAAACGCCGCCGCTGCGGTTCGCACTCGGAGCGCTGATCGGCGTACCGAGCGCATACAGCAGACTGCGTGCGAGCGGATGCCGAGGACTGCGAATCGCGATCGTGTCATGTCCACCAGTGGCCGATGCGGGCACCTCTGGTCGGCGCGGCAGGATGATCGTGAGCGGTCCTGGCCAGCATGCACCGATGAGACGCAGCGAGCGGCGCGTCCAACCTGTCGACACCAGCTTCGCCGCGGCGAGGTCGACGACATGCGCGATGAGTGGATTGCCGACAGGGCGCCGCTTCAGTTCGTAGACGCGCGCGATCGCGTGTTCGTTGAATGTGTCGGCGCCAAGTCCATACACCGTTTCCGTGGCGAACGCGACGGCCGATCCGCCGCGCAGCTCGCTTGCGGCGAGCGCGATGCTTGCATCGGTGTAGGGCAGGATCGCTGCCATACGTTCAGGGCGCTCCCTCGATGACGGCGAGGTCGATTCGGTTCATGGTGAGTCCGGTGCCCATGGCGTTGTAGAGGCGTGCGAGTGCGCTGTTGTATCCGACTTTGGCGTCGATCTCGGCAAGCCACGCCGACGCGAGACGATCCTGAGCAACGAACTTGGTCTGCAGGAACTCAGGCGTCAGCAAGGCAAGCGTCTCCTCGAACGCAGCAAGGGAACGCACACTTTCGGCTGCGGCGATGCGGCTCGCGCGCGTCTGCTCGATCAACTCAAAGCTTGCCACCACGGATCGGAGCGATGTCTTGACCGTAAACACCGCATTCTCGATGGCGGACTGGTACGCGATCACCGCGCCCGACCGCGCGAGCCGCGCACGGCGGTACTCCGCTTCCGCCGCACGGTTTCCGATCGGTTGGCTGAACGCCAACTGCCCGAGATACGACACGAAGTTCGCATCGGCGATCTCATTCATCGCTCCACCGAATGACCCAGATCCTGGATTGGTGTCTTGCCCCGTCAGCGTGACGCCCGCCTGCAACCCGAGCTGCGGAAGCCGCCCGTTGTCGGCAACCACCATCCCAATCGACGCATCATCGATCCGCAGCAGCGCCGTGGCGATCGACGGGTTCTGCTCCATCGTCGACACAAGCGCCTCCCGCAGGTTGTATCGGATCGCCTCCTGACACATCGTGTCCACGGGCACCAGCACGGTCTCCGATCCCACGGATGCTGCGGGGTCGTTCATCAGCAACTTCAGGCGGTCGCTTTCATCTCGCGCGCGCAGGCAGGCACGGATGAGCGCTGACTTTCGCTGCTCGACGATCGCGACCGCCAGCGCGTAGTCGGCGACCGTCGCATCGAAGTTCATGCGGCGTTCCAGCACGCTGCGCACATCGTCGCCAACCTTCACCAGCCACGCGGATGCCACGACCTGCTGCCGCGCGGACACCAGCGTCCAGTACTGCGTCTCGACCTGTGCGACAAGATCGAGCAGCGTCTTGCGCAGCGACACCACTGCCGCACGGTCACGGTTTTGCGCGAGCCGTATCTGTGCTTCGTTCACATCACTGCCAAACCCCTGCAGCAACGGCTGATTGATGTTGAAGTTGACCGAGTTGGTCCAGTAGTTCGCGGGGTTGTAGATGCTCTGGATGGACTGCTGGGTGTAGTTCGAATTGAAAGACGCATTGATCGTTCCACCAGACACCAGACGCTTCTGAATCCCAGTGGACGCAGTCGTCTGCGAGTTCTCCTGAGCAAATGCATTGTTCAGCCCACCCGGAATGTTGATTGGCGGCGGCGGAAGTTTGCTGAGCTGATACCCGGTGCCCGCGAGCAGCACCGCATCGAAGGCGGCTTCCGCCTTGACGACATCCGCCTCGGCGACCGCCTGCTCGATCCGAGCCCCCTGCAGCGAGAGGTTGTTTCGGACCGCGGCCAGCATCGCCGACCGCAGACTGACCTGCACGACGGGATCCGCACCGTCCGAGACATCCACTCCAAGCGGGAGGCCCGCTCCGCCATCGCGCGCCTGAGGACCAAGTGCATCGAGTTCCGCGAGCCGCGGCGCCAGTTTTTCAACGATCTTGCTCGTGTCCTGCGTGACGGGGCGCAGCGGAGTGGCTTCCCCGGGTGCCGGGGGGTCCGCGCCTTGCCTCGCAATCGCCGCCTCGATGGCACCACGCAACTGGTCGTCGCCGCGGTCTGTCCCGATCGGCGCCTCGCAGCCGCCGAGCAGCAGCAGCGCGGCCGTACCCCTCCAAGCCAGTGCCCCCATGCGCACGCGCGACACTTGAAAAATTCCTTCAGGCACTCAGGGATGGTATCCGATAAAAACGGAATGGAGAGAGCATCACTCACGACCGTCCTGTTCACGCACGCACTCATCGCTTCATCGCTGCTGCTTCCATGCGCAGTGTTGTCTGCAGCACCGCTGCAGGACGCCGCAGCAGCGTCCGCGAGCAAATCGACGCCGCACTTTGCCACGGTGACTGCCGACAACGTGTATGTCCGCAGTGGTCCGAGTGTGCAGAGCTCGTATCCCTTCGGCAAGATGAACCGCGGCGATGTGGTTCGCGTCATGGAAGAGAACTTCGGCTGGGCGCGCGTGCAGACAGGTGGTCGCGCGTTCTCTGATTCGGTCGGTTACGTGACCGTGGATGATCGTGTGCAGATGTCCACCGACGGTTCGACCATCACCGCGAGCGCGGTCACTGAGGTGCGTGCCCCAAACATCAGCACCGACTCGACCCCCGAGAGTTCGTGGAAGCAGATCGCGCGGGTTGAGGCGGGGGCAACGCTGCCTGTCGTGCAGCGGATCGACACCGAACGCGGATCGGTCTGGTCCGTTCGTCTCCCCGACAGCGGCGAGGGCTGGATCAACTCGAACTTCCTGCGCCGTGCGACGGCGGATGAGGCGCGCGGCTACGACCAGGAAATCGCGGCGACCGCATCCCATGGCACTGTTCAGCCCGCAGCTGCGCAGAGCGGCGGCGAAGGTGCCGCGGAGTCCGTCACCCAAGAGACGCTGACGATCGACGGATCGCGCGAGATCGAGAGCAAGACGGTCGAGACCGTTGAGGCGGTCGAAGTGGTTGTACCCGTCAAGACGGCCGAGCAGATTGCCGCGGAACGGCGACGCGCATTGTTCGCGGAACTCGAAGGAAAGTGGCTGGTGATGAAAGGCCAGCCGATCGAGTCAGCGGAACTGACCGCGCTGTACGCGGGCTACATGACCCTTGCGGCGGAGCCTGACCTCGAGCGAACCATCAAGGCGACCGCTGCAACGCGCCTCGAACAGATCGACGTGCAAGAGGATGTGCAGGAGCGCATCGCACAACTGAAGGAGACCAAAGCACGCCTCAACCAAGAGTGCGAGCAGATCAACGGCGTGGCATCTGCGATCGAAGCACGCAGCGAGTACACGGCCGTGGGTGTGCTCAACGCATCGATCGTGTACGACGGCAAAACGCTGCCACTGCTGTTCCGCCTGCAGGATCCCGCGAGCGGTCAGACCGTCGCCTATGTGACGCCTGGCGACGGGTTCCAACTGTCGACCATGGTGGGAACGCTCATCGGCGTCAAGGGTGACACGGCCTACGACGACGCGCTGAAACTCGACACCATCACGCCGCGCACGATCGACTTCCTCAGCGCGAAGCAGGGCAACTGAACAGCCGCGCGCTTCGCGCACCGATTCACTGATCTCGCTAGCATCTCCCGCTCGACTGCAGACAGGGGCGTTAGCTCAATTGGGAGAGCGCCGCCTTTGCAAGGCGGAGGTTATCGGTTCGACCCCGATACGCTCCATTCCCCTCGCTGCACCGCTGCCCGCGCAGGTCACTTCGGCTCTTGTCTGAGCCGCAAAATCGCAGCGGCGCAACTGGCAGCCAGTTCAATCCGAAGGATCGACTCGCCGAGCGACATTTGGCGCGCGCCGCGCGAGTGTGCATCGGCGATCTCCTCGGCGCTGAAACCGCCCTCTGGCCCGATCAACACAAGCACGCCGGCGGCGCCGTCCGCCATCGAGGCCGAACCCGTTGCCGCACATGAGGCGGGCGTCGCTTCGTCCGCGTGCTTGGGCGGGTGCGCAAGCAGCACACGCAGCGAACGCGCGCGTGCATCGTCGCAGCACTCCGCCACACTCCGCGCGGGAGCGATCTGCGGCACGAAGGGTTGCTTGGACTGCTTGCACGCCGCGACCAGCACTCGCTGCGCCCTCTGCGCCAGTGCCGCGGAGAAATGCACAACCGAGTGACGGCACTCCAGCGGGATCCATGCGGCCACCGAAAGCGGCGCAATCGCTTCCAGCAGCGTCGCCAACCGATCCCCCTTGGGAACGGCACTGGCAATCTCGATGCGGGGTGCGCATGGCGTGCGGCGTTCCACCGTCGTGAACTGCGCGTGAACGGCATCGCCCGAGCCCACGAGCAAGTGCGCGGCAGCCACAGCCCCCCGCCCATCAAAGAGCGTCACAGCATCGCCATCACGCAAGCGCCTGCTGCCCGCCGCATGGCGTGCTTCGTCCGCACTGATCGCGACACGTCCACCGCCCGGGGAAGCAAACGCAGGGACATGGATCCACGGCCCACTCATGCCGAGCGCTCCCGCAGCGCGCGCAGGCCGCGCCCTGCGCCCGCATAGATGTCGTAGCGCACCAGCTTGCTCTCGATTTGCGCGTCCGGTGGACAGAGCAGGCTCGGCGCGCCATGCGGCCGCTTGACCACGATGCGCCGCGTTCCCGTCGCCGCAGCGGCAAGCAGCAGTGCATCGGCGTCCCCATCGTCACCAACCGCAGCTCGCACCAGGCGAATCGACTTCTGCGCGAGCGCACTGCCTTGCTTGGGCGGATACATCGGATCGAGATAGATGGCGGACCATTCGCCGCGAAGCGTCGGCAGCAGTTCGGTTGCGTTGCCGCCTTGCAACTCGACTCGCGCAGCCACGAGAGACAACTTCGCATCGCTCTGGGCGCGCTGCAGCCCGTCCGCGAGAACACGCAGCACGATCGGCGAGCGCTCGATCGCGAGAACATCGCTCCCCGCAGCCGCGAGCAGCCAGGCATCACCGCCAAGTCCTGCCGTCGCATCCACGATCTTGCCGCGTCCGCCGCACGCGCGCACGAGCGCCAACTTCGCCACACCGCGCAGCGACACACGACGGAAGTCGACACAGACCCCGCGACCACTTGGGTCGTCGGACCATGCCATTTCCATCCGTCCATCCGGATCGATGCGTGACACGACGGTGGCGTCGGCTTCAACCATGCCCGCAGTATTACACTCGCGGCATGCCGACTGCCACGACCGCACCCGTTTACAGCAGCATTCTCGACACCATCGGCAATACGCCCCTGCTGAAGATCCAGCGGCTCGATACGGGGCCCTGCGAGCTGTTCGCGAAGCTCGAGAACCTCAATCCAGGGCAGTCGATCAAGGATCGCATCGCGCTCACCATGATCGCGGCGGCGGAGCGGGAGGGGCGACTGCGCCCGGGCGGTCGCATCATCGAAGCCACCGCAGGAAACACGGGCATCGCGCTGGCGCTCATCGCCGCCGTGAAGGGGTACCGACTGACCGTCGTGATGCCCGACAAGATGAGCGAAGAGAAGATGGCGCACCTGCGCGCGATGGGCGCGGAGGTCGTGCTGACCCGTTCCGATGTGGAGAAGGGTCACCCCGAGTACTACCAAGACATGGCGGAGCGCATGGCAGCAAAGGATGCAAACTCCTTCTATGTCAATCAGTTCGGCAACTCGAACAATGTGAAGGCGCACTTCGAGGGAACGGGACCGGAGATCTGGGAGCAGATGGGCGGACGCATCGATGCCTTTGTGGCGGGCGTCGGGTCGGGTGGCACCATCGCCGGTGTCGGCGCGTTCCTGAAGGCGCACAACCCGTCCTGCGAGATCGTGCTTGCGGATCCTGTCGGGTCGATTCTGGCGCCGCTCGTGAACGAAGGAAAGACCGTGAAGCCAGGCTCCTGGCTGGTGGAGGGAATCGGCGAGGACTTCGTCCCGCCGATTCTTGACCTCAAGGTTGTGGACAGCGCGATCGCGGTGTCCGACGCGGAAGCGTTCGCTTCCGTGCGCGAACTGCTGCGCGCAGAGGGCATTCTTGCGGGATCGAGCGTTGGCGTGCTCATGCATGCGGCGCTGACCTACTGTCGTCGGCAGCGCGAACCCAAGCGCGTGGTCACACTGATCTGCGACAGCGGCGCGAAGTACCTGTCGAAGATGTACAACGACTTCTGGATGCGGGATCAGGGATTCCTCGGGCGAACACCCACGGGCGACCTGCGCGATCTCATCGCGCGGCGCCACGACCTGTGCGAGGACTTTGTGCTGCAGCCGACCGTTCCGCTTGCGATTGCCATTCGCCGCATGCGGCTCTTTGGTGTCAGCCAGCTCGCAGTGCTGGATGCCAACGACACCCTGGTGGGCATCATGGACGAGAGCGATGTGCTGCTCGCGCTCGCGCAGCGACCGAATGCCGCGGACGCGACCGTGGCCGAGCACATGGTGACCCGCGTCGAGACGATCGCGCCCTCGAAGCCGATCGGCGACCTCTTCCCGATCTTCCGCGCGGATCGCGTGGCGGTCGTCCATGACGGCAGCCGCTTCTACGGATTGATCACCAAGATCGACCTTATCAACCACTTGCGCAAGCAGGGTTGAACGCTGGGCTTGGCAGTCGCCCTCGTGGCTTGCGCTGCCGAGTGATTTGTGCGACAATTCGCGGCTCCCCTGAACTGGGGACACATCTTCTGCCCGCCTTGCCTCCGCGCGCGCGGCGGCACAACTCGCTGGGGTCACAGGCGGCACCCCTAACTCTCCACTGAAAGGACAGCGACTCATGCCACGCAACTACGAACTCCTCCTGCTCGAGTCGATCGAGAACCTTGGTCTCGTTGGCGATGTGGTCAAGGTGCGACCTGGATTTGCACGCAACTACCTCCTGCCCAACGGGATGGCGGAGACACCGACCGCAGAGAAGATCGAGGCGCTGAAGGAAGCGCGAGCGATCGCCGAGGCACAGGTCGCCAAGCAGCGTGCCGACCGCGAGGCGCTGATCGCCCGCATGTCGGGCGTCTCGATCACGCTCGTGCGTGCCTGCAACGATCAGGGCATTCTCTATGGTGCTGTCACGCAGCGTGATATCAGCGATCAACTCATCAGCGAGGGCTACGGCGTCGACATGCGCGCCGTTCGTCTGAACAATCCGATCCGCCGCGTCAGCACGGAAAGCGTCACCATTCAGTTTGGACGCGATCTGATCGCGGAGATCACGGTGATCGTGAAGCCAGACCGCATCATCGAACTTGAAACTCCTGCAAACGCCCCGAGCGGCGACGAGCCTCCGGCGGATGCAGAGCCAAGCGATGCCGCGGACGCGGCAACGAGCGATGCTGGCAAGCCCGACGGCAAGTCGGGCGGCAAGCCCGAAGGCAAGTCGGGCAGCAAGCCCGAAGGCAAGTCGGGCGGCAAGTCCGAAGGCAAGTCGGGCGGCAAGCGCCGCGACAAGACTGCCGCAGCGGAGTGACGGCGCCGACGGAGCGCGAGCCACACGAATCTCCCGACAGGAAATCCGCAGATCGGCCGCTCGGATGGTCGATGACCTCCAACGCCGCTCGGCATGCACGGCGCCGCGGTAACCGATGCGTCGGTGTCGAAGCCGCTGCAGAGCGCACGACAGGGAGATTTGCACCATGGACCTGAGCAGCGCCGGATCGCGACGTGAAGTGCTTCCAGAAACACGCCAGTCCACGACACACAAGTTCTCGATCCAAAACTATGAGGGCTACCTCACGATCGGACTCTTCCCCGATGGTCGTCCGGGCGAGATCTTCATCAAGATGAGCAAGGAAGGGTCCACACTCTCGGGACTCATCCAGGGATTCTGCCGCGCGTTCAGTTTGTCCCTGCAGCATGGCCTGCCGCTGCGAGACGCCTGCGAGCGCTTCCGCGGCATGCGCTTTGAGCCGCATGGCAGCACCAGCAATCCAGAGATTCCCGACTGTTCGAGCATCCTCGACTATGTGGCTCGCTATCTCGAGCTGCACTATGTCGAGCGCCGCCGCGCGGCCTGATCCGTTTCGGTCGGTCCACGAAGGCGCTTCAGCAGATCGCGCAGCAGTGCGCGCGGCTGCGGCATCTCGTCGGGACGCCAATACACATCCGTGAGCCCCGCCTCATCCGCACCACCCACGACACGCACCGAGCCGCGTGCGCGCCACAGCAGCCGTTGAACGCCCGCAGGATCCTGTGCACGGAAGATCAGATCGCCTTCACGGCGGAGCAGCGCACGCACGCCGAGCATCGTCAGCCGGAGCCGCACCTCCGAGAGCAGGAAGAGATCGAGGACCTCGTCCGGCGGATCGCCGTAGGCGCTGCGAAGATCGGCGATGGACTTCTCCAGTTCCTCGGGGCTCGCGGCATCGGTCAGGCGTCGGTGCCCCTCGAGTCGGCGGCGATCGCTTGGGATGTACGCGCGCGGCAGTGATCCGCGCAATCCCACATCCACCATCGTGTCGATCGAAATCACAGTCGGCTCCGCGCGAAGAGTGCGCACCTCGTGATCCAGAAGCCTGCAGTACATCTCGTACCCGACCGATGTGATGTGCCCGCTCTGCTCACGCCCGAGCAAGTTGCCTGCACCGCGCAACTCCAGATCGCGCACGGCGATCTTGAATCCCGCACCGAGCATCGAACAGTCCTCGAGCGCGTTCAGACGCTTCATCGCTTCGGGCGTGGCGGTGCGACCCTGAGGCAGCAGCAAATAGCAGTAGGCACGGTGGCTTGATCGTCCGACACGCCCGCGCAACTGGTGCAGTTCCGAGAGGCCAAAGCGGTGCGCGTCATCGATGATCATCGTGTTCGCAGTCGGGATGTCGATGCCGCTTTCGATGATGGTGGTCGAGACGAGGATGTCCGCTTCGTGCCGCATGAAGCGGCGCATCACATCCTCGAGTTCCCCGTCGCTCATCTGACCATGCCCAACCACGATGCGCGCTTCCGGTGCAAGTCGCCGAACCTCGTCCGCAGCAGAGAGGATGTCATGCACGCGGTTGTGCACCCAGAACACCTGCCCATCACGCGCCAACTCCCGCGCGATGGCGGATGCGAGGCGTTCACGCTGGTAGGGCATCACCTCCGTCACGATGGCGCGTCGATCGGGAGGCGGAGTCGTCAGACTCGAAATGTCGCGCAGCCCAAGCATCGCCATGTGCAGCGTGCGCGGAATCGGCGTGGCAGTCAGCGTCAGCACATCCGCCGTCAAGCGGAACTCAAAGAGCCGCTGCTTGTGCTCGACACCGAATCGCTGCTCCTCGTCGATGATGACGAGTCCCAGTTCGCGGAAGCGCACATCCGCAGACAGCAGTCGATGCGTGCCGATCACGATGTCCACCTGCCCCGCTGCGAGGCGATCGAGAATCTCACGAACCTCCGCATCGGTTCGGAAGCGGCTGACCGATTCGATGACGAATGGAAACGCACCCATGCGGCTTCGGAAGGTGCGTTCGTGCTGTTCCGCAAGCACGGTGGTCGGCACGAGCAGTGCCACCTGCCGCCCCGCCTGTGCGCACTTGAACGCCGCACGCACCGCCACCTCCGTCTTGCCGAATCCGACATCGCCGCACACAAGACGATCCATCGGGCGTGTGGCTTCCATGTCACGCTTCACCGCGGCGATCGCCGTCACCTGATCCTCCGTTTCCGTGAAGGGGAACGCACCCTCGAACTCCACTTGCCACTGTGAGTCCGCCGGACACGAGATGCCCACCGTCGAGTTGCGCACCGCCTGCACGCGAAGGAGCTCACCAGCCAAGTCACGGACCGCTTCGGCGACCTCCTCCTTCTGCCGCTTCCAACGCTTGCTGCCGAGTCCGCTGAGTTTTGGACGCACGACACCCGCACCCACATACCGCTGCACAAGCGCGACCTTGCTCGTTGGCACGTGAAGGATCGTGTTGCCCTCGAACTCCAGTTTCAGATGCTCCTCGTCCGCCGCATCCCCCGAAGCGGATGGCATCTGGACGAGTCCGTGATAGAGCGCGATGCCGTGATCGCGGTGCACGACCGCATCGCCCGGATCGAAACTGAGGAACGCCTCGCGCGATCTCCCACCGAGCGCAGCCGAGGGCGGCTTTCGGCTGCGCGTTCCAAAGCGGTGGAGCACTTCATGCCACGGCAGCACGGCAATTCCTCGCGGTCCATCCTGCCAGACGAACCCGCGGTGCAGATGCTGCTGTTCGAGTCGCAGGGCATCGCCGCGCTCGGGGAGAAGTTCGCGTGCCCGCTGCAAGTCGCCCGATGTCTCGCAAAGCAGCGCAACATCCGCGCGTTCCGCGAGTGCCTGCACCTGCGCGGTCGCTTCGGGCAGCGCCTCGGCGAACACGGGCAGCGGCGCGGCGGGAACATCGATCCCTGCCGCGTCATCCACCGACTGCACGAGCACCCCCGCTTCGATCGTGGCGTGGCAGTGCTGCACGAGTGCACGCAGCGAATCAGCCCACGGGAACACGCCTGCGCCATCCGTGATGCGATCGAGATACGCGCGCGACTGTTCGGCGATCTCTGCCGTCTCCGCGAGCATCAGCACGCTGCCCTGCGGCATTCGTGGCGCGACTGCCTCAAGCTTCTTCGGATCGAACAGCGTATGAACGCCAAGCAAATCCACTGCGTCGAGTTTGCGGTCCGTGGCTTGTGTGGCCAGATCGACCTCAAACAGCCCTTCGAGTTCATCGCCGAAGAAGTCCAGCCGCACGGGTGCGAGGGCACCGGCAGGAAACACATCGATCACGCCCCCGCGCACCGCGAACGAGGCTGGCTGCTCGGCGCTCGGCAGACGGTCATACCCAGCGCGCGTCAGCCACTCGATCAGCGCCCCGCGCGGCTGTGGACTTCCCATGCGAACAGTCCGCATCATTGCGTCCATGGATGACTCTGCCGGCACTCCCTGCATCAATGCGGGAACGGGCGCAACAATCACGCATGGCATCGGCGCACCGCGAGACTCGCGTGAATCATCCGCCGCGTCAGCGGCGTCGACCGCGCACAGCACACGCATTCGCTGCGCTTGAAGTTCGGCGGCTTCCTGCCCATCGGGCGCACCCTCAAGCGCAGGAAAGAGCAGCACAGGAACGCTCAGCGACTCAAGTTCCGCGGCTGCCTCATCCGCTTCATCGCGGTGCGCCGTCACGAGCAGCAGCGGTCGGTTCGCCGCCAGACTGACGGCGCCTGCGAGCACCGCCGAACTCGAACCGGCAGCGCCTCGGAGCGCAATCGGACTGTTCCCACGCGGCAGGGCGATGCGCTGCGCAATCTGCGCAACGGTCTTCGACGACGCGATGCGCCTGAACCACGAAGGACGGGGTGAGTTCACGGTGCTGACACGCTGCACACGGCGTGCGGCTCGACGGCAGCGAGCGTGGCTGGACCGATTCCCTTCACACGCCGCAAGTCTGCGACCCGCGCGAACGGTCCTTGCGCCTCGCGCGAATCGATGATGCGCTGAGCGACAGCAGGACCGACTTCTGGCAGCAGGCAAAGTTGCGCCGCATCGGCCGCGTTGATGTCGATGCGCGCTTCATGCACCGCAACATCGGTGCGCGGGCGCGTCCACATCACGTCCACCGCGAGTGCCACGACCACGACGGCGACGAACACGCCGATGGCATGACGCGCTCGCACGCTCGATCGGACACGGCTGCGTCCACCCGCACCGCGCGCGGCTGCGTTCACTCGTCGCCCCCCCCACTCGCGGCCGTCTGTGACCTTGCCTGCTGCGCGGGCGCTGCGACCCACGGTCCAAGCGGCTTCGTGAGACGGCGCCTCGCCTTCACGAGCGCTTCCAACGCAGGCTTTGGCATGCCATCACACGTTGTCAAGCCGCACGCGACGCCGCGCGGCGCATCATCGGCGAGGGTGTTCCAAAGGACCGTCGCGACATGCCCCTTGCTGAGCGCCACCTGGAACATCTGCCTCGCCCAGATCGACTGGGAGTTTGCGGACCACGGCTCGCGCCAATACCCGGCATTCGGTTCGGCCGAACCGCTCGGCACATCGATCGACACAAAGAGCGTCTTGCGAAGCGCACGAAGCGCATCGAGCGCAGCGCTCACCTCCAGCAGATCGCGCGTGAGATGGTCGGCGCCCGCCTGACCCATGCAGAACTTCACGAGAACACAGTCGATGCCAACACCCTCGGTGCCGAGCGTGTCGACCAGCATGGACGGTGTGACCGCGCGCGACAGCGATCCAACGCCCTCGGCAAAGGGTCGCGGAACTTCGATCATGATCGGCACTTCGCGGCGCGTCTTGCGAAGACCGACCGCGATGCGACGGGTGATCTCGACCATCTGCTCCAACTTCAGCGGCCACCAGGCGCTGTCGTTGATGCCTGACGCAACGTTCCACATGCCAGTCCGCGGACCGACCAACTCGCCCACCGCCTCCGCGTAGCGCCACACCGCGCTCCGAAGCGCATCGAAATCGCCGCAGTGCTGCCGCAACCATTCGGGCAGCGCGTGCTCGCGCAGATCGAGCAGCGGACCGACCACGACGACCTTGCCTTGGGATGCCGTCCAGTCGAGCCACGGCTCCAACGATGAAAAGTCGAATCGCCCCTCCTGCCGCTCGATCACGCTCCAGTCGAGCGGGATCTGCAGAAGGTCAAACCCACCCGCTGCCGAGGCGATCGCCCGCTCGCCCGCTCGACCAGTCACGCGAACACCCAGCGTGACCCGCCCTGCGGGACGCGTTTCGTAACGACGGTGCAGTGCAATTCGCGCATGCGCCACCGCGAGGCGTTCACCCGCTTCCAGCCCCTTCACCAGCGCCTGAGCCGCCTTCCGATCAGCCTCCACGGCATCGGCAGTCGTCATCGACGCCGTGAAGTCGCTGCGCGCATCGTTCCACTGCGCGATGGAAGCCGCACACCCAGGGTGATCCCAGACCTGCCACTCCTCACACTTGGCGATAAACAGCTTGATGCGATGGCGCGCCAACTCCTGCAACAGCGAGTAGCGCTCCCGCCGCTGCTGCAGCAGGCAGGTCGACAGAGCCAGCCTGCCCATGGACCTCATCTCGCACTCGACATTCACGGCGAGCGCACTGTCGAGTTCGCTCTCGCAGTCGAGTTTTCCTGGACGAAGCGAAAGCGCACCGGCAACGGAAAGATCGTTCGCCCCAAGCACATAGCCGTGGCTCGCATCGACCCGCACAGGCGGCTCGTCCATCTTCTCGAACGCAAAGCGAAGCATCGGCACTGGCGAGTGTAGCGGTCTGCACGAGTCTCCCCCTCGGATAGCGCTTCTGCACGCGTGCGTTCGAGCCCCGTTCCTACACTGCCACCTCCTATGCAGACACGCGCTTGCGACTCGCTCTTCCAGACGCAACTTGCACTGCCGGGGCGCCGCGCGGGCAAGGTGCGCGATCTCTATTCGCTGCCCGCCGAACAGGGCGCGCCACGGATGCTGCTGGTGGCGACCGATCGCATCTCGGCATTCGATGTGGTGATGCCGACGCCGATCCCAGGAAAGGGCAGATTGCTGACCACGATTTCGGCAGGTTGGTTCGGGCTCATTCGGCGCGCGAATCTCGTCGGAGATCATGTGCTCAGTCTCGATGTGCCCGTGTGCGGCGGCATCGATCCTGCTCAGCGCGATGCGCTCGAGGGACGCACCATGGTCTGCCGCGCCGCGCAGGTCGTTCCCATTGAGTGCGTCGCGCGCGGCTACCTCGCCGGCAGCGGATGGAGCGAGTACTGCGCCGCGCAGCAGGTGTGCGGCGTGCCGCTTCCGCGCGGACTGCGGCAGTGCGAGCGGCTGCCGGAGCCGATCTTCACGCCGGCGACCAAGGCAGCGGAGGGGCACGATGAGAACATTTCCTTTGCACGCGCCGCCGCGGTCGTCGGGTCATCCCTGATGGAACGCCTGCGCGATCTGACGCTGCGCATCTACTCACTCGCCGCCGAACATGCGCTCGCGTGCGGGCTGATCTTGGCGGATACCAAGTTCGAGTTCGGCTTCGAACTCGCCCCCGATGGGCGTCCGACCGACCGCCTGCTGCTCGTGGATGAAGTCCTGACGCCTGACTCGAGCCGCTACTGGCCGCTCGACGGATACGAAGCTGGGCATGATCAACAGAGTTTCGACAAGCAGTTCCTCCGCAACTGGCTGTTGGAACTTGTCGCATCCGGTCGCTGGGACAAGACGCCACCAGGACCAGAGATTCCTGCAGAGGTCGTTGATGGAACGGCTGCGCGCTACCGTGAAGCGCTCACGCGGCTCTTCGGCTCGCGTTCACCAGCGGATCTGCTGCGCCGTTGACGGCGGCGCGCTCAGCGAAGAGCAGCCTCTGCCACGTTCCGCAGCAGCATCGCGACCGTCATTGGGCCAACGCCACCTGGTACGGGGCTCATCCAGCCCGCCACCGCAGCCACATCGGGGTGGACATCGCCGACGGTCACTTGCTTTCCGTCCTTCCCAGCAACGCGGTTGATGCCGACATCCACCACGACAGCACCAGGCTTGATCCACTCAGGCGTGACCAGCGCAGGAACGCCAGCTGCCGCCACCACGATGTCCGCTTCACGCGCGATCTTCGGCAGCTCGGTGGTGAAGCGATTCGCACTGATGACCGTGGCTTCGGCGCGCATCAGCAGGGCTGCGATGGGCTTGCCCACGATGTTGCTTGCACCGACGATCACACATCGCGCACCGCGAAGCGTGGTGCCCGTGTGCTCGATCATCTCGAGCACTGCGAGCGCCGTGCACGGCACGAGACTGCGCCGTCCGTAGACGACATTGCCGATGTTGGCTGGGTTTACCCCTTCCACATCCTTCTCTGGCGCAATCAGCGACTGCACGCGTTCGGTGTCGACACCCTTCGGCAGCGGCAGGTGCAGCATCATCGCCGTCACCGTCTCATCGGTGTTCATTAGCAGGACCCGACCCGCGATCTCCTCGTATCCGCTGCTTGCGGGGAGTTGATGCAGTTGGTACTGAATGCCAGCTTCCTCGCAGGTGCGCGCCTGGTTCTGCGCGTAGATCGAAGCCGCACTATCGTCACCCACAAGAACCGCATCGAGCCGGACGGAACGGCCGCTGCGAGCGATGCGTTCCCGCAGGGATGCACGCACGGCGGCGCCAAGTTGCTTGCCATCGATGATGCGCGCTCCCATGCGAGCAGCGTAGCGATTGCCCGTATGCTGTTGACCCGGTCAACCACGTTCGGCACACTCCCCGTCTCGGGAACAACCATGATCACATCCATCCTCGCTCTCCCTCTTGCTGCCCTGCTGCTCACTCAAACCGTTCCTGCCACCCCCATCACGCCGCCGAAGGATGCCGGGAAGGATGCGAAAGCGGGAAAGGCTCCAGAGCCAACCGAGCCGACACTCCTGCCAGGTTCGCCCGCTCCGTTCCCGCAGATCGAAAAGTTCGTCAAGGGAGAAGAGATCTCATCGTTCAGCCCTGGCAACACCTATGTGATCGAGTTCTGGGCAACTTGGTGCGGTCCATGCAAGTCGAGCATGCCGCACCTCAGCGAGGTGCAGGAGAAGTATGCGGACAAGGGAGTTCGCATCATCAGCATCAGCGACGAAAAGATCGACACTGTCACGAAGTTCCTCGACGATCCGAAGTGGGCAGCCAAGACGCGGTACACGCTCTGCGCGGATCCCGACCGATCGGCGTACGACCAGTACATGAAGCCTGCGTTGCAGTCGGGCATCCCGTGCGCGTTCATCGTGAAGGATGGAACGGTGCAGTGGATTGGACATCCGATGCAGATGGACGAGCCGCTTGAGAGCGTGGTCGCCGGCTCCTGGAATGTCAGTGATGCAAAGACATCATTCCTCGGTGCCGCGCAGGCAAAGAAGGCGCAGCGGCGGCTCTCCGCTGCGCTTCGCGACGCCAACAAGAGCGGCGACTTCACGGAGTTCATGACGATGCTCGACGACGCGATCGCAAAGGCGGACGCGGAACCGGCACTCGGCTTGCGCATGCAGAAGTTCCAGCTCCTGCTCGGACCCGTGAACCAGCCCGAGAAGGGCTACGAGCTAGGGCGTGCGCTTGCTGCGGACTTCACGCAGCGCAAGGAGGCCATGGGGCTCAACCAACTTGCTTGGTACGTCCTCGATGCACCGAAGATCAAGCAGCGAGATCTCCCGTTCGCGCTCTCGACGGCGGAGGCGGCCGTGACCGCCAGCGGAGGCAAGGACGGTGCGATCCTCGACACGCTCGCCCGCGCACAGTTCGAGTCAGGCAAGGTGTCGGAAGCGGTCGCGACGCAGAAACTCGCCATCGAGAACACGCCGCCGGGCGACATGCTCGACGAGATGAAGGACACGCTCAAGAAGTACGAGAGCGGCGGAAGTCCGAAGTGATCGGGGCGGCAGCGGACTTCACCGCACGTCTGTCTCGCGCCCGAGCGCAGCACTCTCGTAGAACGCCGCGATGATCCGCTGCAGTTCGCGGCCGTCGTTCGCTGTTGCGGCGGGCTCACTGTGTCCGCGGACCAAGTCACCGAAGCGGCGGTACTGCGCGTCCCACGCCGCATCCCACCCACACGGAGGTTGCACCGCAGCGATCTCATCCCGCAGCTCGCCATCATGCTCCACCACGCTGCGCACTTCGGAACCGAAGATCTCGAAGTGAACGCCCGCCTTCGCCCCGCGCAGCAGCAGACCATCGCGCGCGACACCCTCAGGGATGTTCGCTGCCCACGCCACATCAATCTCGATCGACAGTCCACCCTCACAGCGCAGCAGCGCAATCGCGGCGTCTTCCACATCAAAGGTCCCGTCACTCTTGGGCGGGCCGCCCCACATCTCGGGCGATCGGTACGCGGCGATCGGCGATCCAAACCGTGACGCGGTCGATGCGCTCACGCGCAGCACACGCGGCCAACCCGCAAGATGCAACGCCAAGTCCATCAGATGAACCCCCACATCGATCATGCATCCGCCGCCCGACCGACTGCGCGTCGTGAACCAGCCGCCGAGCCCTGGAATGCCGCGCCGCCGCACGCCCCGCGCCTGAATGAAGTCGATCGGTCCGACTGCTCCTGAACGCACCATGCGCATCACATGCTGCGAAGCGGGAGATGAACGGCACACAAGCCCCATCTGCAGTCGCCCCTTCGATCTGTCCGCGGCAGCGCAGATCGAATCGCATTCCGCGACCGTGAGCGCCATCGGCTTCTCGAGCAGCAAGTGCTTGTTCGCCGCCAGCACCGCCTCAGCGCAGCGCGCATGCGCATCCGTCGGTACGGCGACCGCGACAGCGGTCACCCCCGAGTGCGCCACCAGCGAGTCGAGACTCGTCGCAGCCGTCGCACCGAACTTGGAAGCAAGCCCACGCGCGCGGTCGGGCTGTGAATCCCAACAGGCCACCACGCGGAAGCCACTTCGCCGCGCCGCGTCCGCATGGACACTGGCAATCCCTCCGCAGCCAACGATCCCAAGCCCGATCTCGGTCATTCCCTAGCATAGAGTGGCGATGAGCAGCACCAGGACCGTGATCATTGGTGCGGGGATCGTGGGTCTCTGTACTGCGTACGAACTCCTGCAGCGTGGGCACGATGTCATCGTGCTGGACCGCGACTCCACGCTGGACGGCGCATCGGCTGGCAACGCAGGGCTCTTCTCGATCGGGCACGCGCCACTCACCAAGCCGGGCGCGTCGTGGCGCGGTCTGCGGTGGATGCTCGACAGCCGCTCACCGCTCTGGATTCGCCCGAGCCTCTCCCCCGCGCTCCTGCGTTGGTTGTGGACGTTCCACCGCCACTGCACACCAGGGCATCTTGAGCGCGCCACACGCACACTCTGCGCACTTGGTTGGAGAACTGTGCAAGCGCTTGAAAACGTCCTCGACCGCGAGGGCATCGACTGCCTCTACAGGCGATGCGGCTGGATGGATCTCATCCTCGATGAACGCAACCTCGATGCAGCACACCGGGAGGGTCGATCACTCGCGCCCTACGGGTACCGCACGGACCGCATCAGCGGTGCGGAACTGCGGCGGCGTGATCCGGCGTACCGCGACGAGGTTGCGGGTGCGATCCACTACCTCGACAGCGCGATCTTGCATCCAGGTCTGCTGCTGCGCGGGCTGGTGAACTCGGTCCGTGCGCATGGCGGCGCGGTGCGGCTCGGCTGCGAAGTGGCCGGGTTCGCGCGCGCGAGCGATGGTCGCTGCATCGGCGCGCGCCTCGAAAGCGGCGAGGTCATTGAAGGCGGGAGCGTGGTGCTCGCCGCGGGCATCTGGTCCGATCCATTGGCCGCGCAACTTGGCATTGCAGTCCCCATGCAGGCCGCGCGCGGCTATCACGTGCAGTTGGAGGGGACTGGCGTGTTGCCGCGGCACGGAGGCGTCATGCACGAGACATTCGTGGCGTACAACCCGATGGGGTCACAACTTCGACTTGCGGGAACGCTCGAGATCGGACCGACTGGACGCCCGTGGATGCGCAAGCGGCTTCAGTCGCTGACCGCAGCCGCGCGGCGATATCTGCACGGTGTCGACCGCGCGCATGTCGCCGCCGAGTGGGCGGGCTACCGACCGTGCACTGCCGACGGCATGCCAGTCATCGGACCCGTGCCGACAATCCCAGGACTTTTCATCGGAACGGGACACGCGATGATGGGACTGATGCTCGGTCCCGTGACAGGCCGAATCCTTGCCGCGGATATCTGTGGCGCACAGCAGGAGATCGATCCCGAGCTGCTTGAGTGCATGCGTCCACAGCGGCTCCGCCCCTCGCGCGCTGCCTAGGACAGCGCAAGCCGCGCTGCACCGCGCACGCCACTTGCGTCGCCATGCACTGCGCTGCGCAGCGGCGTCGTGAAAGCATCGGAGAAGAGTCGCTCGCCAAGAAGCGCAGGTACTCGCTCATAGATCTCGCGAATGTTGCTGAGACCACCGCCGAGCACAATGACATCCGGGTCGATCAGATGCACGACACCAACGAGCGCATCAGCGAGCCGTGTGCACAGCAGTTCGATCACCCGCTTCGCACGCTCCTCCCCTGCCGCGGCGCGCTCTGCGATCACGGACATCGCCGCCGCCTCTCCACCAAGCGCCGCGTACTCGTGCTCGAGTGCCGGTCCCGCGAGGAACTGTTCGGTACAGCCGAACAAGCCGCAGTAGCACGGGCGCGAGCGGCGCTCTGCAGCATCGGTTCCCGGCATCTGCGTGTGCCCCCACTCCCCGGCGACCGCGTTTCGCCCAACCACGATGCGACCATCGACCACCACGCCTCCACCGATACCCGTCCCGAGGATCGCAGCGAAAACAACATGCGCGCCAGCGGCTGCACCATCATGCGCCTCACTGAGGGCGAGGCAGTTGGCGTCGTTTGCTCCGCGCACATTTCGGCGAAGCAGTTTGGACAGATCCCCGATGAGATCCCGACCATTGAGGCACGTGGAGTTTGCGTTGCGGTGCAGACCCGTTCGTGGCGACACGCTGCCCGGGTAGCCAATGCCGAGAGGACACTCGCACTTCGCCACCGCATCGAGGCGGCGCACCAACTGCGCGATGACAGCGAGTGTCCCCGCGTAATCGCCTTGCGGCGTCGAGACGCGTGGGCGTTCCACTTCCGTTCCGGAGGCATCCATCAGGCACGCTGCGACCTTCGTGCCGCCGAGGTCGATGCCAATGCGCATCATGACGGAACAGGGAGCGCACGGATCACGCAATCGAGCAGCGCGGCGCCAAGACGCGCAGTGCGCCCACCGATATCGAGCGGCGGTGAACACTCCGCAAGTTCGATGCCCGCCACCTTCCCGCTGCCTGCGATCCGCCGCAGCACACTGCGCAGCGCCGCATCGGGCAGAATGCCCATCGGCGATGGCGCGCTGACGCCAGGCGCACTCGACGCGAGGAACGCATCGAGATCAATGCTGAGGCAGATGAGATCGACCGATCCGATGAAGCGGTCGACGATGGCTGCCAGAGCGGACTCCTGCGATGCCGCAAACGCATCCGCATCCACGATCTGTGCGCCATGCGCGGCGGCGGACTGCAGCAGCGCGGGTGTGTTGTGCGCGGGCTGCATCCCAAGCAGCAGGTAGCGAAAGGGCGCACCGATCAGCGCGCTATGCCCATGCACTTGCAGGAACGGCGATCCCGAGTGGGGATGCCCGCGCGAGAGTGGGCGCATATCGACATGTGCATCGATGTTGATGCATCCCACCACCGAACCCCTTGAAGCCGCCTGCACAACGCCAAGCCAGTGTCCAAACGCCTGATCGTGACCGCCGCCGAACACGAGCGGGATTCCACCACCGACCCGCACTGCTGCGACGGCCGCTGCGAGCGCGCGCTGCCATGCGAGGACATCACTCTTGGGACCTGAGATGTCCCCTGCATCGAACAGCGCGAATCCAGCCGGGGCGGGCAAGTTCGCGCACGCGGTCCGAAGCGAGCTTGGCCCCTCCGCGGCGCCTGGTCTCCCGTGATTTGCCCGCACACCCGCGTCCGAGGGATACCCGATGACCACGAGTGGTCGGCGATGATGCCGCTGCGCAGGTTCCGCATCCCACGGCTGCATCGCCTGATGCCAGCGCTGCGCCTCGGGCTGCGGTCCATCGTCTCGGCCTCGCCACTGCCACGCCATAACCGCGATCCTACGGTTCCCACATGAACGCTGCGCAGTCGCTCCGCGTCGCTACTTGTCGCTGCCGCCAAAGAGTGACTTGAACGCATCCCCGACTTGTTGCAGTCCTTCACCAATCGTGGAACCGCTCTGCTGGAGAACATTGCCCAGCTGCGATGTGGCAGACTGCAGACCATTTGAGATCGAAGTGGGCAACCCCTCGATCTGTGCCTTGGCGATCGCCACGATCAGCTGATCCATGAGTTGCGCCGAGATTTTCGCCGTGACCTGGTCCACTGTGGTCTTGGTGCCGATGTCCTTGACCACGATGTCAGGAATGGTCGCCTCGAGCACCTTGCCGGAGGCGAGTGCGTTCTCGAGCCGTGCCTTGACTCGAATGTCCGTGATGCGGAGTTCACGCACAGTCACCACGGACTTCGAGGGCGTGGCAGGCGCACCAGTGGTCGGCGCACCTGCCCCAGCGGAAGAAATGTTGTCGACCACCACCTGCAGATTGATGCGACCATTGACTTCCGACAGATCGACTGTCACACCAGTGATCGCCACCTCCTCGATCACGATGTCATCGCTCAGCAGTTCACCCAAGCCAGCCCGCACTTCAACGCGGTCCACCGAGAGCATCGGATCCCCTGCGAATCCCTCGGGTTGTGCCACGACAAGCCCGTTTACGTTGGATGAACCAGAGAGCAACCCCAGATGCACTGATCGAACCGAGGTGGTGACGCCGAGCACTCGCGTCCCAGCCGTCGAGACGATGCGCGCCGCAACAGCATCCAGAAAGAGCAGTGCCATGACCACGACGGCCATCACAAGCACCGCGCCCCCAAGAACGACCTTCTTCACCATCGATGAATTGGAGGCAGTTGAAGCGCTGGGCGCATGAGCCGCGGATCTTGAGTCGCTCATGGGGTTGCAGCCTATCATTCACTCCCCCATGGAGCGTGATGCACCACTCGACGCAGAGGCGACCGCCGCACTCGACCACGTCCGCGCACTTCTGAAGTACATCGGAGAGGACCCGACGCGCGAGGGGCTCTTGGACACGCCGCGCCGTGTGGCGCTCGCGCTGCGCGAGCACTTCGTCGGCTACACGATGGATCCCGCGAAGGAACTGTCGCGCACTTTCTCGGAGATCGAGGGCTACGACCAGATGGTGCTGCTCACCGGAATCGATGTGCACAGCCACTGCGAACATCACATGGTTCCGTTTGTCGGCAAGGCGCATGTGGCGTACATCCCAAGTGGACGCGTGGTGGGGCTTTCCAAGTTGGCGAAGGTCGTGGAGATTTACGCCAAGCGACTTCAGGTGCAGGAAAAGTTGACCGCGCAGATCGCCAACAGCATTCAAGAGCACCTGCAGCCACTCGGCGTCGCGGTCGTCGTCCAGGCGCGGCACTTCTGCATGTGCTACCGCGGCGTGCGCCAGCCACATGCGTGGACGACCACCAGCAAGTTGACGGGCGTGTTCTTGGAGGACCCAGCCACGCGCAGCGAGTTCTTGCGCCTCATCTCCATCGGGCAAGAACCCGCAACAGGCTTCTGAAACGGACCGCGGATCAGCCCGCGCGCCCGACCGCATCGATCGCGATGCACTCGAACGCCACGTGCGCAGCAAGCAGCGCGGTGATCCCGGCGACATCGCGCGCGGGACAGACCTCAACCACATCCGCACCAACCAGCTGCGCGCCTGCGAACGCGCGCACCTGAGCAAGCAGCGCACCCGACGACAGTCCGCCACACACGGGAGTTCCCGTGCCAGGCGCAAAGGCGGGATCCGCACAGTCCATATCGCACGAGAGATAGAGCGGCGCATCACCGATGCGGCGCCGAAACGACTGCACATGCGCTGCGGCATCCGCCGCATTCGCATGGAACGCAGCCGCAGGAATCGTTGTCATCCCCTTGTCGCGCGCAAAGGCGAGATCATCGAGCGTGTTCAGTCCGCCGCGCTGCCCAATCAGCAGCGTGCGCGTGGGATCGATGCATCCATCCTCGACTGCCCGCCGCAGAAAGGACGCGTGGCTGAACGGCTCGTTCCACACGCGGTCCACCGTGTCGACATGCGCGTCAAGGACGACCAATGCCAGTCCGCTTCCAGGCCGACCGCAGCGTTCCCATGCGGCGCGAATGTTGGCGAGCGACACCGAGTGATCGCCACCAAGCGCCAACAGGTGCGCGCCGGCACCGCCGAGCGTCTTCGCGAAGTCCGTGACCAGATCGAGATTGTCCGCACAGGAGAAGGGCGCCACGGGCGCATCACCCGCATCTGCCAAGGAGAACACCTTCGCAATGTCCACCTGCAACTCAATGCTCGCGGGCTTCACATACTGGCTCGCTTCACGCACCGCACGCGGACCGAAGCGCGCTCCGGGGTGGAAGGTCGTGCCACCATCGAATGGGATGCCGTACACGACCCAGTCGTGCGTTCCCGCCGCATCTTCCAATCGAGGAAAGCGCATGAATGTGGCGAGCCCAGCGAACCGCGGCTGAACCCTTCCGCTCGGCAGTTCTGTCGGCATGTGCGCAGGATAATCGGGCGCGGATCAGAAGGGATCCATGCCTGGCGGCAGTGGCGCAGCGTCGGTTCGCTCCTCCAGGTGGGCAACGGGGAACGCACAGGAGTCCACGCCAAACGCCGCTGCAGGCCGATGATTCCCCGACAATCCAAGCCCGCCGAACGGCAAGCGACTGCTCGCGCCCGCAGTGCCGACATTCCAGTTCACGCAGCCAGCGCGAAGCCGCGGCGAGATCGCTTGCCAGCGCGCAGCGTCCGCCGTGAAGACAGCCGCGGCAAGACCGAAGCGTGTGGCATTCGCCTGCTCCACCGCCTCGTCATCGCTGTCCACCACCGCCACCTGCAGCAGTGGACCGAAGACCTCCTCATCCGCCTCGGCACTGAAACGGTCGACACGAAGCACGCCTGGCGTCAGGAACCAGCCTTCGCGTGCGGGCGCGCGTGCCGCGAGCAGCGACACGCACCCTTCGCGCACGCGCCGCGACTGGAACGCGACCACCGCCTCACGCGCGGCTTCACGGATGAGTGGCCCCATGAACACACCCGCCTCGTCGCCACCACCCACACGAAGCCGTGAAGCGACTTCCACCAACAAATGCATGAACGCATCCGCGACGCCGCGCTGCACGATCACGCGGCGCGTGCACGTGCAGCGTTGCCCTGCCGTCGCGAACGCGGACCGCACGCACTCCACCACCGCTTGCTTGAGATGGCAATCATCGAGCACGATGGCGGGATTGCTGCCGCCCATCTCAAGCGCCACGATGCGCCCCGGTCGATCGAGATTCGCCTGCAGGATCCGCCGACCCACGGGCCACGATCCCGTGAACAAGATGCCATCGATGTGCTCGTGCGCGGCAAGCGCCGCAGCGCCCCCAGCGCACGCTTGCACCACGTTGAAGACACCCGGCGGAAATCCTGCCGCGTCCGCGAGCTCGGCGAGCAGCTGCCCGACCGCTGGCGTGCGTTCACTCGGCTTGAGCACCACCGTGTTGCCAAGCAGCAGCGCGGGCACGAAGTGACCGTTGGGCAGGTGGGCAGGAAAGTTGAACGGCCCAAAGACCGCCATCACGCCGTGCGGACGAAACGCACAGACACCGCGCCGCGTCGGCGACAGATCGACGCCAAACCCCCGCACGCGATCGAGTGTGCGTTCCTCCACCGTGATCGTCACCTTCTCCGCGAGCGCCTTCGCTTCCAGGAGCGCCTCCCCGCGCGTCTTGCCCACCTCGAGCACCAGCAGATCCGCGATGCGCGACTCGTTCGCCACCACGACATCACGCCAGCGCAGCAGCGCCGCGTGCCTTTCTTGTGCAGCCGTACACGCCCACGCTCGCCCCGCCGAACGCGCAGCGGCGACCGCACGGTCAATGTGCGCACGCACGGGGGCGGCGTTCCACACGATGGTGGTCGGCTGCGAAGGATCGGCGCTGCAGATCATCTCCTCCCCCGCCGCGGGAAGCGTGTGCCAAGAACCGCCGATGAAGTCCGCGGGAGCTTGGCGCAGGAACCCGCGCCGGACCGCCTCGCTCATGCGCGGCTCCGACGGCGCGGCGCTGCACCGCTGCGGCGGCGTGCGCCCGTCAGCGGCACTGCACGCCCCTGCGCATCGAACGCCGTGACGGCGATCTTCGTTCCCTTCGATGCTCCGAGCGTTTCAATGACGCGCTCGGGCAGCAGCAGTGTTCCTGCGCGAAGCGAGAATCCGCTGCGCACAGCACGGAATCCTCGCGCACCCGCGCAGGAGACGATCCCGCGGTGGGAACCGCGCGCGCCCGCGCCACCAAGCGGCAGCACCGCCGATGCGTTCACGATCGGAATGTTCGCCGTCACTGCTTCGAGATAGGGACCGCCATCGAACGGATCGACATGCTCCTGCGGCTGGAATCCGAGCTTCGTCAGCATGTGCAGCGCAGGCAGCGTTTCATCGCCGACCTTGCCCACCAACTGGCGCGCCTCGGGTGGCAGCAGCGACGTGTAGATCTCGACGGACGGGAAGAGCTTGAGGATGAACTCCTTGCTGCGCTGATTGAACGTGTCCGCTTCGGTGTACGAAAGATTGATGAAGCGGCGTCCGAGATAATCCCACAGCGTCGATCGACTGTCGGTCGTGAGCGCACCCATCATCTCCGCGATGATGCGCTTCTGAAACTGCTGCGGGCGAGCGGCGATGAACTGGAAACGCGTATGGGAGAGGAACGCGCCAAGCTTCTGCGGATGACCGCGGTATCCGGGCGCGAGAATCAGTCCGCCAATCTCGCTTGGTCCACTCTCATCCTTGTCCAGTTGGATCGTCACATGCACCTGGCCCGTTCCGAGATCCTTGCTGTAGTGCTCGCGGCGTCGCACGCGAAAGAACAGGTGCGGGTGACCTGGCCATGAAATCCGCGAATACACCGTGCTTGTGCCGACCACCGACCCCGAGTCCGCGTCCTCCAGGACGAACACGAACTCGCGTCCGCGGGCGTCACGCACCGAGCCCGCGAACGCGCGGTGGCTCCGATCAAGTTTCGCGGCGAGCGCATCACGATCCTGCGGCAGATTGAAGGAGTGCACGAGCCGCGCAAGCTTCAGCAGCTGCGGCATGTCCTCGACGGTCGCTTCACGGATGACGAACATGTCACGCCACCTTGCCGAGCGCGCGCTCGATGATCTCGAAGACGGGAGTGAACTGCGCGGGCTCCATCACGCCAATGGGCGGCAGCAGACGCAGGTGATAGGGATCGTGACCACAGGTGAGCGCAATGACACCCTCGTCGAACATCGCTTTGAGCAGCACATTCAAGCGCTCCTTGCTGCCGCCGAGCGGTGAGAGACGCATCATGCCGCCCGTGCCACCGACATGCGAAAGCTGCGGTCGCCCGAAGCTGTCGAGGACAGGCGGGAAGAACTCGGGGCGGCGCCGCACAAGATCCTCGGCTCGTTCGCGGAACGCGCGGTGCAGCGCAGCGATGCGCCCACTCGGTCCGTAGTAGCCGCCGTCGCGCAGCGTTTCGAGCGCACGCCGACCGACATGGAATGCGCTCGCACTCGCGCTGAAGGTGCCCGCAAGCAGCCCAGGCTGCGGGTTGAACTCCTCGCGGAACAGACACGCACACACTTGACTCAGTTTTCCAACGGTGGCGACATCGATGTACTCACCGAGCCCGAGCGTCTCAAACGCAAACATGCACTCGGTGCGACCGAACGATTGCACTTCATCCGCCCACACCGGGATGCCGCTCTCGCGGCAGATGCGCATGAGTGCTTCAAAGTACGAGCGCGGCGCAACGCGGAAGCCGCCCTCACCCTGCACCAACTCCATCACGAAGCACGCGTGCTGCTTCGGATAGCGCGCGACAAGTTGCTTCAGATGCCAGACAGCGATTTCGGTCGAACGAGCGCCGAGCGTCTCGTCGTAGAACGGCATGTAGTCGACGAGGATGTTCTGCACCAGACCCTGCCGATAGCCGGCCGTGTCGCCGATCTGACTCATGGTGGTCGAGCGCCCCATGAAGCAGTCGGCGAAGGCGATGATGCGCGGTGCGCTGCCCGTCTTCTGCTGGCACACCTTGAGTGCGTTCTCATTCGCCATGCAACCGGAGTTGGTGATGAAGCAGTGGCGCAGCGCGCTCGTGCGCGCCGCCTCCTTCTGGAGGATCTCAGCGACCGCGAGCACATCGGCATTGGGCTGCAAGTGGCCGCCCATGCAGATATCCGAGAGCGCGCCGATCACGGCGGCCTCCACCATGCGGGGATCCGAGTGTCCAAACATGTGAACGCCGATGCCGCTGATCATGTCCCACTTGACGCTGCCATCGGCGAGCTGCACCAGCGCGCCATTGCCGATGCCCGCACCGATGTAGGGGTACATCGTGGGCCGCCCGCGGAGCGTGTTGTGCTGCTGCAGCCACGCCGCAGCGGCGGCCGCGCGCGCAGGATCCGCTGGCCGAACGCCGGTGATTCCCGCCTGGAAACGCCGCAGTTCCGACAGAATCGCATCGACCGCGGCGCGAACGGCGGGCACCTGCATCAGCGGCGGCGTTCCATCGAGCGCACTGACACTCGCAGCAGTCGCAGCGGGTTGGGTGGGCGCCGAGGTCATGTTCGGCATGGTACGGGCGGGCGTTCCATGATCCGCTGCATCAGCAGCGCAAGAATCGCGGCGCGCTCACACAAGCTGTTCACCACCACAAACTCATCCGTGCGGTGCAAGTTGCCGCCGCGGACACCCAGTCCATCCAAGCATGGCAGACCCGCATGCTGCAGCACATTCGCATCGCTTACGCCACCCGTGGCAACCGCAGTGCACACGCATCCCACCTTCGCCGCGCACTCGACTGCGCACGCCGCGAGCGCTTGCACCGCTTCGGTCGCCGGCTTCGAAGGGCGGTTGTGCAGCACTTGAACCGTCACGCGCGGCAGCGCGGACTCGCCCGTCGCAATCGCACGCAGTACGCGTTCCACTTGCGCGCGCGCCGCTGTGCTGAAGTACCGCGCATTGCCCCACGCTGCCGCATCGGCAGGCACGACATTGGTCGCACCACCGCCTTCGAGCGGACCGATGTTCAGAATGCAGCCGTTCGCGGGATCGTTCGCCGCAAGCACGGTGCAGATGGACTGCGCAAGCGCATGCACCGCCGACACCCCGCGCGCCGCGTCACGCCCCGCATGCGCCGCGCGCCCCTTTGCATCGATGCGAAACTGCGCAGAACCGGGGCGTTCCATCACGAAGTCGCTGCCCACGGCGGGCTCAAGCACGAGTCCGACATCACACTCCTGCGCCACGCGCTCCAGGATCGCCGTGCTTCGGAAACTTCCCGTCTCCTCGTCGGCGTTCAGCAGGAATGTCCAGTGTGGGTGCACGCCGACTTCCGCAAGCGACTCGAGCGCCGCGAGTGCCACGATCAGACCACCTTTCATGTCCGCTGCGCCAGGGCCCTCGCGCATGCCCCCCTGCTCCGCGCCCAGTGATCGGAACGCTCCGAAGGGATCGTGCACCGTGTCAAGATGACCGCTGAGCAGCAGTTTCGGTCCGCCCGAGCTGCCGCCGCTCCGCGCGATGAGCACATCGCCTTCATCGTCGCCCGACGCTCCTTCGCGCAGCCACTGCGGACGGTCGCCACCCTTCACGCGTTCCACACGCGCACCGAGCGCCTCGAGCCGCGTACGCATCCACACGCGCGCCGCATCAAGCCCCGGCCGATGACCGCAACCTGTCGGAACTGCGACAAGCGCCGCAAGATCCGCCTCCATCGATCCACGCCTTCGATGCGCCGCATCGATCACGCGCTGCTCGGCGGCGGTGACCCGCGCATCACCGCCCACGACACACCTCCAGCGCACCACCCCAGACGCCATCGAACACATGCGTGGCTGGTCCCCGCATACGAACGGAACCACCCTGCGCATCCCACTCAATCCGCAGCCGTCCCCCCGGCAAGTCGATGTCTGCCGTGTGCGCGCAACGTTCTTCCAGAGCGCCCGCCACCAGCACGGCACTCGCACCCGTCCCGCACGCGAGCGTGATGCCCGAGCCGCGTTCCCATGTCCGCATGCGAAGATGATCGCGCGCGCAGACCGCCGCGAAGTGCACATTGATGCGCTGCGGGAAGAACGCGTGATGCTCGATCGCTGCGCCCACACGCTCAAGCGGAACGCGATCGGGATCACCGCACCAGAACACGATGTGCGGATTGCCCATCGACACAAGCGTCGCGGTCGGCTCGGTACGCGAAGCGTTCCACCACCCAAGGTCGGCATCCGCATGACTGCCGACGCGAGCAGCATGCGCTGCGATCGCCTCGCGCCACATCGCCTGATCGAAGCGAACACCCACAAGCCGATCGTCGTTCGATGCGCCACCCCAACGCACGCCCATCCGCGCGGCGGACAAGATCGGCGCACCCATGTCGACTTCCGCCTCGGACACGAGCCCATCGGCTCCGCGCCACCACCGGACCGCGAGCACGCCGCGCCCCGTTTCCACGCGCAGCGGATTCGCGGCAGAAATCCCGCGGTCCACCACGAACTTCGCCACACAGCGCAGTCCGTTGCCGCACATCTGCGCCTCGCTGCCGTCGGCGTTGAAGATGCGCATGCGCGCATCGGCTGCGCAGCCCACGCTCGGGCGAGCCACCAGAATCACCCCATCACCGCCGATGGCGGTGTGCCGATCGCTCACCGCGCGAGCGAGCGCCGCGGGATCCTGCACATGCTCCGCGTCGGCATCGACATACACATAGTCGTTGCCGATGCCGTGCATCTTGCTGAAGCGGATGGCGTTCATGCGTCTGGTCGCCGTACTTCGCCAAGGTCGATGACCACCTTGCCGCGGCGATAGAAGTCCGCGTTGATGCGGTCGCGGTCGATGAAGGTGAACACCAGTCCATTCACGCCCGTCGCGTCCGCGTAGGCGAAGTCGCCCCAGTGCGGTCCTGCGTAGCGGCGGTTGTCATAGGACTGCGCGTGGTTGTGAAAGTGGAAGAGCGCGTCGTAGCCCGCCTCGAACATGTTGTTGGATGCCTCGAAGCGCACATCACTGCCCACCTGCACGGGCGTGAACTCCACCAGTTCATAGCGCCCCTGCGCATCGAGCCGCAGCAAACCGCCATACTCGGTGCGGCGATCCGCCTGATCACGGTCCGCGATCTCGAACAGATGCCCCTTCAGCGGCGGTTGACGAAGCGCGTCCCGGGCCACCAGCACCGCAGCGCAGTCGCCCCAGTCGAGGTTCGACGCATGCGCGCGCGGCGTCTCCGCCAGTTCCGTGCCATACCCCTCGAAGGACGCGCTGTAACGCCGCTCATTCTGTGCGGCCAGCGCCAGGGAAATGTCCTCAAAGAGCTCGTCGCGTGAACGCGTCAGGAGCGTCGGCTGCGTTCGCGCGACTGCAACGATCACGGCAATGTCCCGCGGCTCAAGCGAAGCGCGGACATCGGGCGGCAGCTTTGCCGCAGCAGCGCGAGCCTCTTCCCAGAACGCTCGTTTCTCGGGCCTCAGCAGCGCACGCATCCAGAGAATCTCCTCACGGTTCGACGGGATCACGCCGAGATCGTTGGCGCAGCGGCGCATGTCAAGCACAAACGAGTCGGTCGTTGCAAGCGACTGGTCCGCGAGCAAGTCAAGAATGCGTTGGCGTTCACCCGTGGCGAGCAGCAGCTCCCAGCAGCGGGCGCGAAGGTTCGCCTCCTTGATCGGATCGCTGCGCAGCAGCAGATCGAGCAGCACCTGCGGCACGCGCTCCTTCCCCCAGAGTTTGCACAGCGCGTGATACTCAGGGCGATCGAAGAGTTTGACCGCGAGGATCGGCAGCGGAACCGCCCACGCGCGCACGAGCGTCTGCGTCATGTCCTTCCAGCCAAGCAGTGCGATGCGGCGACACACCTCGGTGCGCCACTCGTACTGCAGCATGCGCGGCAGGTTGATCTCAAGGACGGACTTCAGCCCCTCTGGGTCGTAGCGAATCAGCCGCTCCCAAGCCTCGTCGCGCAGTTCGCGCACATAGTCAGACTGCACCACGATGCGCCGCAGCGCCTTCAGGTAGGCGGGATTGGTGGGATCCGCGTCCAGCAGTTGCATCGCAGCGAGTTGCCGTGCGGGCACGAGGTCGGTGCGCCCGAGCGACTCAAGCGGATCGCCTGCCGGCGTTGCTGCGCAGGACGCCATCCATACGCACGAGAATGTCAGCAGCCCTCGCCAACAGCGGCGCAGCAGCCGCGGGCGCGTGCCTTCCGTGGCGTTCATGGCTGCAGTGTAAGGAGTTCGATCTACACTTCGCTTCGCCATATGCCATCATCACGAACCAACCGAAGTGAAGCGCGCAGTGACAGTGGCGGCAGCGATGCACTGTTGCCGCGGGTTCGCGCCGTCGTGGACTTGATGCGCCCTGACATTCAGGCGGACGGCGGCGATGTCGAAGTGGTGGCCGTCGCGGCGGGCATTGTGCAGGTTCGGCTGCATGGAGCGTGTGTGGGCTGCCCCTCCAGCCGCATGACGTTGCAAGACGGACTGGCGCAGTTGCTACGCGAGCGAATCCCCGAGGTTTCGGGGGTCGAAGCGATCAAGTAGGAACGGCTGCCCGCAGGAGGAGACACAGACTTGGGCAGGGTGGCACCGGAGGGAGCGCCCAGGTGCGAACGAGATCACGTGCGCTCAGGCGCCGCCTTCAGCGGGCCGAATCTGACCAATGACGTTCTTGGTGGGGTCGACTGCTCCAGCGAGAATCTGCTCCGCCACTTCCTTGCGGTGGACGGCGACCTCACGAGGAAACTCAAAGGCAATGCGCACACGGTCACCCTTGATGGAGGCAATGCGAACGATGCCGATCGGTGACGCGGGGTTCCCGATGACGACCTCTTCGCCTTCTCGTCGAGTGATGACCAGCATGCCGTCGGACCTCCTGCCCTGATGCAGCGGGACTTCGCCCGCTGACTTGGTCGGTTCGCCTCCGGCGCACCGTGCGCCTTCCCTGCGAACAGCTTGGACGACTGTCATCGACCAAGCATCCAACCCACTTGAAGGGTAACCAAGATGGACCTCACGGCGATAAAAATGCGGCAAATCAAGCCAAAATTGACCGTTATCGGAGCATAAAAAAGCCCCCGCGTCGGGCCAGTGACGCGGGGGGCGCAATAACAGCGGCTCCACGCCGACTGTCCGTGCCCTATCGCCGTCCTGGCTGCGGCACGCCCGAGGGCCATCCGTGGCCCGATGTTCGTGCTCAGGCTGCGCGTCCCTGCAGCGCCCAAGCGTTGTCGATCCGCGCCCGCATCCTTGCCGGCGCGCGAGGGCTAGTGAGCGTGGCGGTCCTTCACCGCGCTCCCCCCTGTCGTGCATTCATCAACTGATTGGCCTGCTGCCACAGCGATGCCGTGGTCGCAGTCCTGTCCTTCGCCCCGGCCTTCCATGCCGCGGATGCGATGAGTTCGAGATGATCGCGCACGCCGAGAATCACGATGGATCCTGCCAAGCCAAAGCGCGTCAAAAGCCGATCTGGAATTCGCACGCGGCCAGCCGTGTCGAGCGGGCAGCGCGCGGCCTGGCTGTAGAACGATCGCTCGAAGCGGCGCAGCACATCGTCGCCGATCAACGATCCCTCTTGACTCATTGCCAGACGCTCGAATGTCTTGCTCGGCCACAGCGTCAGCACATCGTCCGCTCCAGGCACCGCCACAAAATGGTCGCCATTCACCGTTGGATTGAGCACTTCGCGCAGCTCCCTCGGAATGGCCAGACGCTGCTTGGCATCGAGACTGTGTTCGTATTCGCCGAGGAAGAGCATCGTTGCGGTCCATGGGTGACTGCGCTCACTATACCCACTACGCCCCACTTTGCAACACTTCTCAACAAAAATTGAAGTTTACGCCACACATTGAAGTGCCTGCACAAGGTCCGAGAAGAAAAAAGGAGTGCACTCTTGAACCATAAGTCATTGAAAAACGCATAGTTGTGGACAAGTTTTCTTATCGCCCTACACTCGCAGTGGCCGTAAGGACAACTGGAGACGCACCTCGCATGCAGACTGACAGGCCAGCAGCCATTCGTTCGAGCGTTGCACATGTGCTTGACCTTGTGCCTGCTTCCAGATTTCTGCTGACAGCAGCATTCGGTGAACTGCGAAGCGCGGTCATGGTGCGCTTTGTGCAGCAGGTCGCAACACAGCCGCCGATGCTGCTCATCGCGATGGAAAAGGGACACACCACTTCCCCGATCATCCGCGACGCTCGGAACTTCGCGCTGTGCGTTCTTGATCGGCAGGAACGCGTTCTCCCTCGGATGTTTGCCCAGTCGCCTGATCAAGGTGTCGATGCATTCCTCACGGTGCCGCACCTCACGGTGCCCGGCGGCGCGCCCGTACCCACGCGGGCGCTCGGGTACATCGCGTGCGAAGTGGTGCGCCATCTCGATATTGAGGCGGATCACGAGGTCTACATCGGCATGGTCCATCACGCAGCGCTGCTCGATTCGAGCCGCAGCAAGGGACCGCGCCCAGGCGGATCAGGCGCGCATCGTTCCGCTGCGAAGCGTTCGAAGCGAAAGGCGCGTGTGACACGCGTAGCATCCCGTCGCCGCGGCGGATGAACGCGCGCGGCAGATCTGCCGCTCCCGAATCCTCTCACGCCGCGCACCACACTGCTTCGATGATTGCGAACGACTCCAACCTGTTCGCGTGGAATTACCGCGCGCGCGCCGCGGAACTCGGCGCACCGATCGTGCCGATCATCGATGCGCATGCGCATGTGGCCGGACTTGACGCGGCGCCGATCCTGAAGGAGGCAATGGACCTCTACGGCATCGAGCAGATCTGGAGCATGACATCGAACATCGATGATGTCGAGGGACTCCGCCGCATCCTCGGCGAACGCATCGCGTTCATTGCGATCCCCAATTGGCGTGCGCCCAATCTGCGCGAGAGCCACGGTCACGGCTACGCGCAGCAGATCCGCAAGTACCACGCGCTCGGTGCGCGCGTCGCCAAGTTCTGGGCAGCTCCGCGCGGCATCGACATGGGAACGCAAGCGGGCGATCCTGCCCTCATGCGCCTCGACAATCCCGTGCGCGTCGCGGCGATCGAGACAGCCGTTGAACTTCGCATGACGCTCATGGTGCACGTCGCGGACCCAGACACATGGTTTGCCACCAAGTACGCCGACGCGGCGAAGTACGGCAGCAAGCGCCAACAGTACGAACCGTTCGAGTCGCTGATGGATCGCTTTCCTGTGCAGTGGATCGCGGCCCACATGGGAGGTTGGCCCGAGGACTTGGACTTCCTGGATGGACTGCTCGAGCGGCATCGAAATCTCGTACTCGACGCGAGTGCGACAAAGTGGATGGTGCGGGAAATCTCACGCCATCCACGCGAACGCGTCCTGCAGTTCTTCACGCGCTGGCGCGACAGACTGCTCTTCGGTTCGGACATCGTCACGAGCAACGCACATCTCACCGAAACGCCCGGTGGCACCGAAATGGATTCCAAGGCGCAGAGCCGCGAGAGCGCGTTTGACCTCTATGCGAGCCGCTACTGGGCACTGCGAACGCTCTGGGAAACGGATTGGATTGGAAGCAGCCCCATCGCCGATGGCGATCTCGCGCTCGTCGATCCGAGCCGCTCGCCGAAGGATTCGCCGACACTGCGCGGCATGAAGTTGCCGCGTGAACTGCTGCTGCCATTCCTGCGGGAGAACGCGCAGCGAATCCTGCGCGAGGCGGTGCAGCGCAGCGCAAATCAACCCACCGCGCAGCGCGAGTCACTCCACGCGACCAGCCAGCGCACCAGCGCCAATCGATCATCCGGCGCGTAACAGCCCGCAGCGCCTGCCCCCCGAAAGCACGAGGCGTGCACAAGGTCCGCGCCCGCCGCGAGCGCCCACCAACCGCAGTATCCCCACCACGTCAGCGGCACGCCTGCAACCGGTCGCTGCAGCAGCGCGATGTCGGCCGCGCGCCAGATCGCGCTCGGCGTTCCACAGGTCTCCGACACGATCAACCGATCCTCCATGCGCAAGCGACGTGCATGCCGCTGCGTCTCGGTCACCCAACGCGCCGATGCCGGCACCATCAGCACCAGATCGGCACCCGCAAGCACGGCGCGTCCGACCGCTGCGAACGCTTCAGCAGCATCGATCGCACTCGGGCGATCCCCGATGGCGATGATCACTCCCGTCGACTCGGCAAGTCCGAGATCTTCGCGAACAGACGCACGAACATCCGTACCGTCCGCACGCGCCTGGTCGGTACAGCGAGCGAACAGCGATGCCGCCGACTCACTGCACCGAAGCGCGAAACCAACGGCGGGCTGTGCAGACACGGCACATGCAACCTCGCCAAGCGCACGGCGCACCAGTGGAGCCACCGCGGGTCCGTGGCAGTGCACTTCACGCGGCAGCACACCACGCGAGCGCACCCAGTCGCGCAAGCGACGCGCAGCAAGCGATGCAATCCCCAGCGGAGGAACGATCACGCGCGGCACACATCCACGCACAAGTGACGCGACGGGGGCTCGACCCTCGGCACCGATCAGCACGCATGGCTCCGCATCGGCAGGCAGCGCAGCCGCTGCACTCCAGCCCACGGGCGCCGTCGTCTGCACCACATGCAGCACGCCGCTGCGCGGCAAGTGCGCCAGCGACCCCGCACCCATCACTTCTTCACGCCCAGCCGTCCACCGAGTTCGCGGCGCGGATGCTCGTAAAACAGCTTGGCCACATCCTCACCAATCTGTGCGGCGAGTTTGTCCTCGACCTCGCGTCGACCCGCGCTCGTTTCGAGCAGTGATGGATTGATGTCGAGCAGATCGCTCTGCACCGCTTGAGTGCCCACCGTTGGCCAGAGGCGCTTTCCATTCGCCGCATCAACCACCTTCACCAACACAACCGCCTCGGGGCCACCTTCCTTGCGACCGCCGGCGAGCACGAACTCGTCGATCTCCACATAGATGACCTGCTCCGCGCCAAGCGACTCGCCAATGCGCTGAATGGACACGGGCTTCGATGCGGTATCGAGCCTGCGAGCAAGCGCCACCGAATCGCGCGTCGAGATCACTTCAGGCACCACATCGTTCTCAAGGAGTTCCGTGCCCGCCGCATCGCCGATCTCCACACGCAGCGCGACACGGGACATGCGGTTCTGCTTGTCATCCACGATCACGATCGTCTTGCGCGGCTGCAGTGCGTACGCCGCGGGCTCCTTCGGCGGACCCTGCAGGATGTAGTTGGCTGGGATGATGTAGTTGCAGCCCGCCACGACAGTCGCCGCACACAGCAGCGCGCACGCACAGCGAATGGAAGCGGAGGTGGTGTTCATTTGCGTTTGATCCCTCGGTCGGGGTACTTGTCCTCGATATGGTCGTAGAACAGGTACGCCACCATATCGACGAATGTCTTCTGCAGACCGATCTCGATCTCGCGTGCGCCCGCTTGCGCCTTGCCGATGCCTTCCATGTCGGGGAACTTCGCGATCACCTGAAACTCCTCCGCATAGGAATCGGGGTCGATGCCATCGCGCTCGACGATGCCGATGTTCGCGCCAGCCACACCATCCCACAGGAAGCTGTTGCCGAGCGGGTTGAGTCGGTACTCGTAGATGTCGATGACCACCACACGGTCAACGTCCAACTCGTTCGCGAGATCCGCGAGCGGCGCAGTCGGCCAACCTGGCGTCTGATGCATCCACGTGATCGAATACCTCGGATCCATCACGCGAACCCCCGCGACATTCTGCGTCAGTTCACTCGCAACATTGCCGACCACATTGGGGATCGCCGTCGGATACTCGTAGGCACTGCGCTGATCCGTGTGCGCAAGCACTGCAACCGACTTGTTCTCCAGCCCGCGGTACTTCGCGAGCACCTCGATCTGCTTGTTCTTTTCGATGTTCGCGCCAACGGCACTCGCAATGCCCGCAGCGATGCAGCCATCGCCTGCCGCGATCAGCGAACCGGCGAGCAGCATGGCGACGAGGCCACGCACGCAACGAAGTGTGCCGCGGCGTTCCATCAGAGCATCCCCCGCATGACGAGAATCTTGTAGCCCCACGCGCCGACGGCGAACGCACCGAGCGCCCACCAACCCTTCGCACCGATCATGCCCCAGAGAGTGCTGACCGTGCGGGCGCCCGTGACGGCCGAGTGCGCACTTGCGATGGCGAGTGCAGCGGCACCGATGGCAAGCAGCAGTCCAAGCGGCTGCGCGTGAAAGGCATCAAGCAGTCGACCATCGGCAGCCAACGCGAACGCCGTCGTCATCCCGCAACTTGGGCAGGGAATACCCATCGTTGCCGGCCAAGAGCACGACGGCAATCCAAGCTGCCGGTGCGTTCCAAATCCTGCCGCCG
>Ga0194120_10000574_pt1 | contig 69472 bp, 50 predicted proteins | sample TA2MahCa65mmetaG_FD_148642 | JGI IMG/M metagenome (GOLD analysis project Ga0194120, IMG submission 148642) | Freshwater microbial communities from Lake Tanganyika, Tanzania - TA2015019 Mahale Deep Cast 65m | ecosystem: Environmental > Aquatic > Freshwater > Lake | place: Tanzania: Lake...
TCTCCGTTCCCGCCAGCGGCGGCGCGTCCGCGGCGCGCTCGCGCGGCGCACTCGGCGCCGCGCAGGCGGCGAGCATCGACAATCCGGCGCAGAGAAGGCCGCGCACGGCTACCGATACACCACGCGGCGGATCACGCCGGTGTGCTTGCACGTGTTGCACGGCACGAGCCGGCTGCCCGAATTGACCGCGGTCTGGCCGCTGCGCGCGCCGCCGCCCGAGTTGCCGGGCGTGCTCGGCACGATGCCGCCGGAAGCCACCTCGGTCGCGCCCTTGCCCGCGCACTCGGGGCAGTTCTCGCCCTGTACGGTGATGACCTGCATCGTTCCGCCGTACTCGGCGTGGTATGCGAGCATCCATTGCACCTTGGTGGCGACCAATTGCTCGCGCCAGTAGCCCTCCGCATCCTCGGAGTCCTGCGCGCCGCCGCCGGCGGCCTTGCGCGCGACCTCCTGGTTCTTCAGGTAGCGCGCGAGCGCCTCCTCGATCTTCTGCTGCTCGCTCGTGACGGCCTTGGGAAGCTCGGGCTTGGCGGGATCCTTCTTCTTGTCGAGGTCCTTGCGCGCGCGTTCCTCGCCGAGCAGCCAGGTGCCGAGACCGTAGGAGGAACGGCGCTGGCCGCGCTTCTCACGCGCGTCCCACAACGCCTTGACCTTGGCCGGCTCCAGCCCCTTGGCGGACTTCTGCAGGCTCGCCGTGACCGCATCCAACGTCTCCTGCGCGAGCGCACCGCCGGCGTACTCGACGCATTGCGCGAACGAGTACTTCTGCGCCGCGGCGCGGCACAGCCGCTCCGCCTCGCGGAACCAGAGCGACGCGATCTGCTGCTTCAAGTACGCCTCGCGCGCCTTCTCCAGGCGGTCCAGCGACTTCTTCCATTCGGGCAGCAGCGGGCTCTGCGGCCAGCGGTCGCGGAACGCCTGCGACAGCGCGAGCGCCTTGTCGAAATTCTCGCGCTTGCGCTCGAGGTCGATCGTCGCGATCGCATCGACCTGCTCCTGCAGCGCGGCGCGCGCCGTCGTGCGCGCGCGGGCGGCGGCGACATCGGCCGGCTTGAAGGCCGGGTCCTTCGCGGCGGCCTCGCCGTAGTGCTTTGCCGCGCCGGCGTAGTCGAGGATCTTCTCGCAGAAGCGCGCCAGTTCGAAATCGGACTCCCCCGCCGGCAGGCCGCTCGCGGCGAGTTCGAGCTGCTTCTGCTGGTACAGCTCTTCCTTCGTGTAGATGTCCAGCGCCGGCACCTGCACCTGCGTCGCGGGACCGGCGATGCGCGAGAGCGGCACCTGCAGCAGGCTCTGCGCGGTCTTGATGTGCAAGGCGTCCGGCGCGTGATTGACGATCTTGCCGACGACGTTGCGGCCGTCGGTCAGCGGCACCTGATCGGCGCTCACCAGCACCTCGCCCCCGTTGGGATCGAGGTAGCCGAAGTCGATCTGCAGCTCGCGCGCCTGGGAGGGATCGAGGCGGCTCCAGTCGAGCGCCACACGGCCGCCGGTGTCGATGCGCACCAATTCCAGTCGTTCACTGGTGTGAGAGCGGATCGACGCCCACAGGATCGAACCGTCGCGCAGCTTGATCATGCGCGCGGCGGCTGCGCCTGCGGCCGGGCCCGGGCCGGCATCCTGTGCAACGGGCGCGAGCGCGAGGAGGAACGAGATCGCCAGCACGGCGATCAGGGACGGGAGACGCATATTGTGGATCATAGGCTTCAGCGCTCGGAATTCGTGCGGGCGCGCTGGCGTTCGCCGAAAGGCACCTGGCGCGGGAAGACGGTCTCGAAGCGCGCGCTCTTGCGGACCCCCGAGGCGAGCCAGCCGAGCTCGACCCGCACGTGGTATTCCTCGACGACCGCGTCGGGCTGCAGCGGCAGCAGCGTCGGCGTGGCCGAGTACACGATCTGGGCATCGCCCGGCAGGGCGCGATCGACGATCGCGACCGGAGCGGCGGCCTCGCCGCTCTTGTCGAGTTCGAACAGCGTTTCCTCGAGGTCGGCCAGCACCGCTTCCACCGCCTGGGCGGAGGTCGTGCGCATCGCCGAAGTCCGCGCCAGGGCGGCGCCGAAGGACAGCAGGCCGAGCACGACCGACAGGCCCAGCAAGAGGATGCCCATCGCCAGCACGACTTCGAGCAGCGTGAAACCGCGGCGCGTGGCGCGGCGACGCCGGCTCGTCGAGATACGGCACGGCACGCTCATGGTCTCCAGTCCTCGCGCTGCGCCGGCACGACCACCTCGCGCAGGCTGCGTTCGCCGTACCTCAGCCAGGTGCCGGCCTTGTGCTCTGCCGCGCGGGTGCCACGCTGCGCGCGGCGCACGCGCGCCTCGTTCGCACTCGTGCCGACCAACTCGAGCCACTCCTCGTCCAGCAACAGGAAAGTCCCCGGTGGAGGCAGTTTCGTCGCGTCGTCGACGATCACGCTGCCTTCCTTGAGCCCCAAGTCGGCGCGCGTCGACACGCGGCGCTGGCGCGCGCGCGGCGTCTCGACCTCCAGTGTCAGTCGCATGCGGCGCGGCAGCTGCGGACGGCGCACGCCGAGCGGCGAGGCAAGCGGTTGCATCGCGGCGCCATCCTCGTTGCTCGCGCTGCGCTCGGCGTCCGGGCGGCCGTCGCCGCGCGCATCCCAGCTCGTGCAAGCCTGTTCGCGCGCCGCGCCGATCTCCCAGCCGCGCGACAGGTCCGTCCCCACGCCCGCGCACAGCGCCTCGAACCAGAGCACGCCGCCGGTCACGTCCTCGAGCACGCCGGCCGGCGGGCGGCCGCCGCTGCCGAAGAAGCGCGGGTCGAGCAGCGAAGTGCCCGCTCCCGGTCCGTACAGCCGCACGCCGCGCGCGAGCAGACCCTCCCACTCGCGGTTCGCGGCCGTGGTCGAGGAGGGCAGCAGCGCCCAGCAGACCTCGACCAGCCCCTGACCGTGCGCCTTCTCGGCCGCATCGACCTGCAGCCGCTCGATCTCGCCCGCCGATGCCGCGCGCACCATCCGCAGGCGCAGGCAAGGCAGGCGCGGCAGCCCATCCCCGTCGACGTCGAACAGCGCCCATTCGACCAGCAGGTCGCCGCGCGGCCCGCTCTCGACGGCCGCGAGATCGGAGGCGAGCAACTCGGTCACCGCGCTCGACAGCTCGTTCTTCGAGCGGCGCTCCTCGGTCTTGCGCCACAAGGACAGCGACGTGTCGAGCAGCGTGACCAGCGCGAGCACGAGCAACGACGCCAACCCGAGCGCGAGCACGAGCTCGATCAGCGTGAGACCTCTGCGGCGTCCGCTCATTCGTCCAGCCTCCGCAGCGTGCGACCCGGGGCGTACGAGCGCAGGCCGAAGAGCTTCAAGCGTGGCGCGCACTTCCAACCGTGCGCGGTGCCGTTGGCGTAGTCGAAGGAAGTCGGCTCGTGCTTGACGAACGCGCGCAGCTCGACGCGGTCGGCGAGCGCTTCGAACGGATGCGGTTTGCCCTCGGGCAGACCTTCCCACTGCAGGCGCAGCGGACCGCCCTCGCTCGGATCGGCGTCCCACGGCACCGCGCGGTCGAAGCGCACGAGCATGCCGACATGGGGACCGGGAGCCTGCCCGGGCTCGGCCTGCCAGAAGCCCTCTTTCCACCACGCGCCGGGCTGGTCGATGCAGGCGCCGTAGTACGCGAGCTCGGGCGCGTCGGCGCGCTCGGCCCAGCGATCCCAGTAACGGAACGGGAACTGCACGACGGCGCTGCCGGCCAGATGCGCGTCCGCCGTCGTGCCGTAGCGGCCGCGGAAGAGCGGGCCGCCGCGCTGGTCATCGGCGCCGGGCGTGCTCGAGGCGAGCGGCATCTCGAGCCCGCCGCCGCGCTGGCGCGTCCAGTGGAACAGCTCGCCGCCGACGAGCGCGGTGCCGGCCTGCGGGAACTCGTCCAGCGAGGCCAGTGGCAGCAGCGCCTCGCTGCCTTTCACATCCAGAGCCAGCCGCGAGACGGTGCGGTGCGACAGGAAGGTCACGCACTCGCCGACCTCATGCGTCTCCTCATCGCTGCCGAGCAGGCCGCGGCCACCCGGCGCGATCACGATCTGGCCCGACTGCGGATCGCGGTCCATGTACGCGACGATCTCGCTGCCGATGCGCAGCAGACCGGCGTCCTCCGGCAGCGCGCCGAGTACACCGAGCTGGGTCATCGATCCGTTCGGCAGTCGAACCGCATTGGCGGCGACTTGGAATCCGTTCGATCCGGCGACCAGCGGGGTCGCGACGATCAGTTGCGCGCCCAGGCCGGGATCACCCAGGTTGCCCGTGGGGAATGCGGTCGAGCCGAACACGACCTCGTCGATGACGCAGGAAGGGATCGCGCCGGCCGAGACGGGCGCGCCGATGCCGGCGTTGGACGCGGCGACCGCACCACCGAGCTTGACCGTCGGCGCGACGCGCGGGCGCTCACCGCTGGGGAACAGCGCGAGGCGCGACTGCAGCCGCCGGTCGACCATGACGGACGAGCCGGCCGCCGAGCCGAAGGCACCGGACGGGATCAGCATCGGGGAGCCGTCGTCGAGCGCGACCCAGTAGCCCTCGTGCTCGAGGCCGGTGTCCTCCTCGTTCTGATAGCTCTGCAACGAGTAGCTGCCGCTCCTGTAGCTCCAGATCTCGATATTGCCCGGTTGCGCGAGCGCACCGGTCGGATCCTGTTGCCATGCGTACACCGGATACTCGTACGGCGCTTGCGCGTGCTGCACGGTGACCGGCCAGGCCGGCGCGTTCGGATCGCCGTCGTGCAAAAAGGCCTGGTCGAGACCGCCCGGCCAGCCGGTGTTCGGGCCACCCTCGACCGTGCGGAATGCCGGCACGATCCGCGTGCCCGCCTCGTGCGGGTGCGGGTACGTGCCGAGCACGCCGCGGAACTGCAGCGCGCTCCAGACGGCCTTCGTCAGCGCGTAGTCGTCGTAATTCGGCTCCATCGCGCCGATGGTCGGGCTCCACACCGAGGTCGAAGGGGCCCCCGTGCTCTGCACGGTGCTCGGCGGTTGTGGCTGTGGAGCAGGATCGGGCTCCGGCTCGGGCAACGGCGGGGTGCCGCCCGGTCCTCCCGGTCCGCCCGGTCCGCCGGGCCCGGTGCCGCCGCCCCCGCCGCCGACCGGCCCGGGCTTGCCGTCGATCTGGGCAGGGATCGGGAGCACGGCCGAGACGTACGCGCGCTGCAGGTAGATCGGATCGGCGCGCACGAGCTGGTTGTTCGCGATCGAGTCGTAGCGCAGCCACTCGGTGCGCACTCGATCGGCACCGGTGTGCACGAATTGCGCGATCTGCGACTTGAAGTTGATCGGCACCGGGAAGTTCGCGGCGGGAGACGCGGGCACCGAGATCGGGAACACGAAGAGCTGGTAACGCAGCGTTGCATTGACCTTGGCGGGGTCCTGCACATTGCCGCCCCATTCGGTCACGAACGCGCGGCGACCGCCGTAGGTCGGCACACTCTGCCCCGGCTGCGACTGCAGTGCGTTGTAGCCCAGTTCGCCGGGAGAGAGTCCGCGCTGCGCGATGAAGAGCCGATTGTTCGACCAGCCCGAGTAGCGGATCACCTCCATCCCGAAGATCGGCGTGCCCTTCGTCGTCACCGTCGGAGTGATGACCAGACCGGAGGTTTGATTGCGGATCGACAGCGCGATCTGGCACATCACCGCGTAGCCGCCCTGCTGCGAGAACGCGCTCATCACCGCGCCCTGCGGCATGGCTGCATCGGCCGGACCGAGTTCGAGCGCGGTCACGTTGCTCGCATTGCCTTCGATGCCGTTCCCCAGCGCCAGCGTCGCGATGCCGCCGGTCGGATTGGTCGGATCGTTGATGACGATCTCGTCGCCCTTGGTCGCGCTGCCGCCGACCACGGCGTTGACCTGCGCAACCGCGAACGGACCGATCGCGCCCGGCAGCGCTCCCTCGCCGGTCAGCACATCGGATGCGAGCGCGAGCGAGTAGCCGTACAACATCACCGGCGTGCCCGCTGCGTGGTTCAGGTTCTTCGAAAGGCCGACCAGCGGGACCGAGGTCACCCCCGTGCCCGTCACCGTCAGGTTCATTTCCTCGCGCGCCATGCGGCCGCCGCGTCCGGCGAAGGGACCTGAACTCTCGTGCAGGCAGGTGAAGCGCGTCGCGCTGCTGACACGGGCCTCGATCAGCTCCTCGCCGATTCGCAGCACGCAGGGATCGGGGAAGCCCTCGGTCGTCTCCACGTCGATCTGCGAGGAACCGTCCAGCAGCGGCGCCGTCAAACGCGTCAGCCCGCGCGTTTCCGGTCGCGCCATGCCGTCGGCGAACAGCGCGATCTGGTCCGCACGTGTTCCGCGCACGTCGAATGCGACGTGCGACCAGATCTCGTCGGGCAGGTTCGACAACGGCCAGCGCGCCTCGCCCTGCTCGACGAACTGCGGCGTGGCGGGGTGGTCGCCGAACGCATCGAGCACGCGCAGCACGAGGTCGGTTCCCTGCACGAGCAACGACACGCGGTCGGTCTGACCTTGCGCGCCGCCGAGGTCGAAGAGCAGGTCGCCTTCCTGCAGGCCGCGCGGCTTGTACCAGGCCTCGAATCCGATCGGACGCAGCAAGCCGTTGCCGTCGGTCCAGCCGACCAGCGCGTCGTTCGCCGGCCGCACCACCGTCTCGTCGGGCAGGTAGCGGCCCTCGGGATCGCGCGTCTCCCAATCGAAGTGAATCACGCGGCCCTGGCGCTGCCCGCTCTCGTCGGCACGCGCGGCCCACGGCTGCACCCAGGCCGTCTCGCCGCGCGACGGGAAGGACGGCGTCACGTTCGGCACCGTGCCGGCCTGGAGGTTCGTGAGGTCACCCGCCCAGCCGCCGACGTGCGCGGACGTGTACGGCGGCGGCACCGCGCCGTACTGCGCGTCCCAGCGCAGCGTCGGCCGCGGCCCGCTGGTCCACCAAGGAGCGTCGGCCGACAGGCGCGCCGCTTCGTCGAAGTCCTCCTGCCGCGCGAGCACGGTCAAGAGCTCGCGCTGCGGGACGACGAGCTCGACCTGGTCGCGCCGGCGCGAGGAGCCCTCGACGCCGGCCGCTTCGCCGGGACGCGCGCGGTTCACCGAAGAGCGCACGTCCAAGCCGAAGACCTCGCGCGACGTGAAGCAGAACGGCAGCGTCGCCCAGCCGAGCTCGGCATCGTTCGCGTTGATGCCGTTGCGATACAGCGCCATCGCGCTGTCCTGGTCGAGGATCGGCGGCGGAGCCGACGCGCCATCGGGCGACGCGAAGTCTTCGGGCACGATCGGCGCGTCGGCCGGCAAGGCCTGCAGTCCGGCCGACGGCAGGATCACGCGATTCAGGAAGTCCTCGAAACCGGTGAACGGGCGCGAAACGACGACCACCTGCGCCAGGCGCCGCGCCTGCTCGGGGCCGACGCGCGAGCGCGAACGCGCCAGGCCGACGTGCAGGAACAGGGCTTCGAGCACTTCGACCGGCGCACTGTTCAGGTTCACCGCGCGTCGCGCCAGCGGCTGGATCTGCGCTTCCTGGGCCGAGTACGAATTCACCACGGGGCGCGCGAGCCGCAGCGAGCCGCCGCGACCGAGCTCGAGCACCAGCGCGAGTTCGCTGGTGCGCCCGTCGAAGATCCGCACGGTCGTGCCCGCTCCGAACCAGCGGCTGTTGGCGACGTTGACGCTGCAATCCTTGCCGCCGACGAGATCGTTCGTCACGCGCGTCGGCGCCTGCCACTCCTGACCGGCGCGCACGCCGCCGTGAACGGTGGTGAAGCGCGCGAGCTGCTGCCAGACCTGCGGCGGCAGGCCGCCCGACAGCATCAGCGACTCCGCGTCGCGCGCCTGCTCGGGACCGTCGAAGGCGCGCAGTTCGCCCGCTCCCTGCAAGCGCCACAGCGGGATCGCGAGCATGGCCTGATCGATCGCCACCGCGACGCGCGGGATGTTCTGCGCGGGCCGGGGCAGGCAGGGATCGGCCTTGCCCTCGCTGTCGACGGCCGAGCCGAGGCCGCGCTGCAACTGGCGGAACACCGATCCGTCGCGTTGCTGGTAGCGCAGGATCTCGCCGCGAATCCACAGGAAGCCCTGCGCGTCGAAGCCGCTCGCATCGAGCACGGGGAGTTCCACCGCGTCGGCGGCGACCTGATCGGCGAGCTGCGACGCGCGCCCCAGCAGGTTCGCGAACAATTGCGGCGGCGCACTGTTGAGATCGATCAGCCCGGCCTCGTCGCGCACGTCGAGATCCCACATCGTGCCGCGCGGGTCGGATGGATCGTAGGTTGAGCCGGCGAAGCGGTTGTCGACCGACAATTCCCGGGCGTCGTCCCAGTACGGCGTCTTGTCGAGCGCGGGGTGCGTGCCCTGCAGCCGTGCCTGCGCATGGCGCACGGCGGTGTCGAGCGCGACGCGCGATCCGGCCTGATCGACCAGCTGCTGACTGGCCGAGTCGGCGTTGCGCACCGTCAGCAGGAATGGCGCGAGCAGCACGAGCAGCGCCAGCAGCACGAGCAGCACGGTCAGCATCGCGAAGCCGCGCCGGCTGGAGCCTGCGGCCGTGATCGGGTGTGCGCTCATTCGACGGTCCCGTACAAGCCGACCGTGATCCACTCGCGCGCGCCGTCCTCGAAGTCCAGCGCGATGCGCACCGGCTTCTCGTGCGCGCGGCGGTCGAGGCCGCCGCCGGCCTGGAAACGCAGCACGAGCTCGCTCTCGGGCGGGAAGGACACGCCCTTGGGCAGCTCGACGTCGGCGGTCGCGGCAACCGCGGTGAGCACGAGCGCATCGAGCTGTCCGCGGAACGGGCTGCGCGCGCTGCCGATCACGAGCGGGCCCTCGAGCGCCCACACGGGCGCCTGCTCCTCGACGCGCGCGACGGCCACGCCGTCGATCGAGAGCACGAGCTCCTGCTGCGCGTACTCGAAGCGCACGCGTTTCCACACGCCCAGCGGCAGCGCTCCGGGCTCGCTCTGCGCGATCACGTGGCCGCCGCGCGCGACGCCGCCGTCCTGCGCATTCGCCTCCGGCGCGAACCAGCCGCGCAGCGCGCCGTCGCGCAGCACCTGCAGCCCGAAGCACCCGCCCGCGTTCGCGATCTCGCCGGCATCCGCGCTGCCGCGGCGCAGCGCGCACTCGAGCGCGAAGCCGTAGCGGAAGTCGGAAGCCGAGTCGCGTTGGATCGGCAGCTCGACGCGCGCGCCCTCGGCCTCGACGTCGAGCTCGAGCGCGCGTCCGATGTAGCCGTCCTCGGTCAGCTCGGCGTCGATCGCACGGCCGCTGATCCCGAACGCGCCCGCCAGCTCGGGCGACTCGAAGTGCCAGGTGCCGATGATCTGTTGGAAACGCGGCGCCAGCGCGCGGCGCTTGGGCTCGATGCGCACGGCCGCCTCGGCGCGCCGGCTGATGGCCGAATTCTGCGCCGAACGCAGCGTGTTGCGCACGAGCCCGACGGCCTGGCGCTTCGAAACGTCCAGGGCCGCGAACATGCCCAGGCCCAGCCCCATCACCGCGCTCAGGATTCCGAGCACGAGCAACAGCTCGAGCAGGGTCAGGCCCTGGCGGGCCTGGCCGGTGTGCTGGCGTGTGCTAGGCGTCGGCATGAGTCCGACCTGTGAGGATCCTAGGGGGTGTTGCCCCAGAGGGTCACGTCGTCCGCTGTCCCAAAACGGCCGTCGGCGCCGGCCGAGACGAGCTGATACTTGTCGGGCCGCACGAACAGGCCCGTCTGCTGGTTCGTGCGCGCGCGGAACGTGCTCTCGATCTCCTCGCCCGTGTCCGGGTTGATCGTCAGGTACGTTTGCGGGTTGCCGTAGTCGGCGCGGTGCTGGTAGGCGACCGGGTTGTCCCACTGGTCCTTGAGCTCGAACAGCTCGGTCGTGTTGAACTCCGTCAACCGGCTCTTCGAGTTGTCGCCGTCGCTGTTGACGAGCAGGTCCTCGAAGGCGCCGCCGCCGGCCTTGGTGCCCTTGGAGTGCAACGCGACGACCAGGCACTCGATGCCGAGATTGAGCGTGTTCGGCAACGCCCCCCAGGCCTGCGGCGGCGTCGACGGCGGGTAGTCTCCGTGCTCGGCCTCGTACTCGTCGATCGCCAGCGCGAGATTCGACAACGACGCGCTGGTCAGCCGCTCCTTGGACGAGCCGAGCACGCCGTCGAACTGCGTGATCAGCACGGCCATCAGGATGGCCAGGATCACGAGCACGGCGAGCAGCTCGATCAGCGTGAAGCCGGCGCGTCTCACTGCGCGACTCCGCGGTAGACGATGTCGCAGTCGTCGATGCGCACCAGCGTGGCCCGTCCGACCTCGCCCTCGACGAACACGCCGGCGCGCAGCTCGGTGGACGCGCGGCCCAGACCGGGCATCGCGACGCCCTCGCGCACGGGCACGCCGTCGACGAGCACGTTGACCAGCGGCTGCGTCGAGTCGCCGCCGATCTCGATGCGCAGTCGCACCCATTTGCCGGCCGGGAAGGGCGTGCCGACGATGTCGTTCTCGGGCACGTCGCTCTCGCCGGACTTGACGAAGCGCGCCTGCAGCTGCCCCTCGGAGTGACGCGACACGCGCGCCTCCGAGAGCACGTCCAGGCGGCCGCGCCCTTCCTTCTCGCGCGCGACGAACAGGCCGACGCGCGCCTGCGATCCTGGTGCGACGAACAGGCTCGCCTCGATCGACACGAATTGGCTGGCCGACTTGAAGGTCTGGAACACGCGCACCTTCCCGGGCTCCTTGAACTGGCCTTCGATCTTCACGTTGCCCTCGAGCATCGAGACGATCGGGCCGGCGCCTTCGTCGGCGGTCCACCCGTTCTTGAGCGTGTTGCGATCGAAACGATCGGTCCACAGCGTCTTGTCGAGGTGGTCGGCGATGCGCAGGACCTGCGCGTTCGCCCAGGCGCGCCACGGATCGCTGTCGGGCTGCGAGCGGCGGCGGTCGTCGAGCGCGCGGAGCTGGATCAGCGCTTCCTTCGGATTGCCCGAGCGGTACACGCACCAGGCCGCGCCAGCGGCCGCCGTCGGCTCGTTGGGATCGAGCGCGAGCGCTGCCGCGAAAGCGCCGCGCGCGGCGCCCAGATCCCCCGATTCGAGCGCGTTGGCGCCGCGCAGCACGTGCGTCGACGCGCGCTGCGGCGCCAGCCGCAGCGCCTGATCGTAGTAGCGCTCCGCGTCGGCGTGTCGGCCGCGCGATTGCGTCAGGCGGCCCAGCTCGACCAGCACGGCCTCGCAGTCGATCTCGCGCGCCAAGGCCTGCTGGAACATCGCCTCGGCCGTCTCCTCATCGTCGCGCGCGCGCGCCAGCCGCCCGCGCTGGTAGAGCACCCAGGCATCGGTCGGATCGGCCGCGTGGGCGCGCTCGATGCTCGCCCAGGCCTCCTCCGAGGCTCCGCACAGTTCCGCGAGCCAGCTCTGCGCGCGCAGCGCGCCGACCTCGCGCAGCGGATCCGCCTCGCGCGCGCGCAGCAACAGGTCGCGCGCATTCGCGAAGGCCCCCGCGCGCAGCTGCAGCAGACCTCCGAGCAGCAGGAGCTCCGGCTCGGCGTTCGGCAACGCGGCGTTCGCCCCGACTGGATCGGCCAGCCAACTCGCCGCGGCGGAGCCGAGCGCGCCCGCATCGGCCAGGGCCTTGGCGACGTCGCCGCCCTCGAGCATCACGGCGCTGATCCAACCGACCAGCGCGCGCTGATCGGAGCTCTCTGCGCTGAGTGCGGCGCGGAACACGTCGCGCGCGGCGGCGAGTTCGCCGTTGGCGATCAACGCGCGACCGTGATCGTTGCGGATCTCGACACGCTCGCTCTTGCGATTCGGATCGTCGGGCGCGAAGCGCGAGGCGAGCTCGAGCGCAGCCAGCGCCTCGCGCTCGCGCCAGCGCGCGAGCAGGAAGCGCCCGCGCGCCCACTGCACCTCGTACGAACCGCGCTCGCGCTGCAGCGCCAGGTCGAGCTCGGCCTCGGCCCGGTCGAACAGCAGGAAGCGCTCGTAGAGGCCCGCCAGTCGCACGTGCGGCAGCGCGCGGTGATCGAACTGGCGCACCAGCTCCTCGTAGGTCGCGAGCGCGCGCTCGAAATCGAAGCCCGCCTCGTAGCAGCGGCCCAGCCCCAGGCGCGGCAGCGGATCCTCCGGATCGAGCTCGGCCAGTGCCTGGTACAGCTCTTCGGCGATCGCGAGCGCGCGCGGCGCCTCCAGCCGGGCCTTGACGCAATCGTCGGCCAGCTCGAGCGCCTGCAGGTACAGCGAGCGCGACAGCTTGGGCCCCAGCGCGTGCCGGCGCAGGTCCAGTCGGTTGGCCACCGTCTCGGCGAACCCGAATGCACGCACGCGCTCGCGCTCGAAACGGATCGGCCCCTGGCCGGGGAAGCGCGGCCGACCGCTGCCCGGATCGACCTCCTCGAACTGGATCGCTTCGCGGACTCGATCGGGGTGCTGCAGCGCGAGCCGCTGCGGATTGCGGATCGTGCCGAACAACGGATCGAACTCGTTGATCTGGATCCAGTCGTACAACGCGCGGTAGCTCTCCATGCGCGCGGCGCGTTCCTCGGGCGTCTCGGCGGGCTTCGACTCGCTGCCGCTGGAACGCACGACGCCGCGCAGATCCGCCGCCGGGTCGTTGCCGCCGGCCTGCAGCGCGCCGAACTGCACGATCAGATCGGCGGCCTCGGCCTGCTCGGGCGCGTCGTCGTCGAGCGCCGGCGCGACGAAGAGCTCGGGCACTTCACGCGGCTCGGGCACGACCGCCAACAGCCGCGACCAAAGCCGCGGTGCCGGCGCGAACTCGCCGGGCGGGAAGAGCGCCCAGGAGCGCGGCAACGGCAGTCCCTCGAGCTCCAGCGCGGGCAATGGCCGCGTGTTGGACGGCGGCACGAACGGATCGCGCGTGATCAGGCGCTCGTCCGACCGCGGCAGGAAGCGTTCCACGTCGGGAGCCGCGTGACGCACGAGCTCGGGTGTCTCGGGGCTCCCTGAGCCGCCGCGCAGCGGAGGCCGCGACAGCGATCGGAACGCGACCAGGCCGACCAGCCCGGCGGCCACGAGGAAAACGATCGGCTCCTTGCGCATGCGTGGGCTTGCTCAGTCGGGTGTGGGCGGGTCCTGGCGCAGGCGCGCGACCACGAAAGTCGCGGTCAGCCGCGCTTCCAGCGCGCTGCCGCGCACCTGCAGCACTTCGGCCTCGTCGATCAGCAACGCCTGCGTGGTGCCCGCGACCGCGCCGGGATCCTGCGTGCGGCGCAGGAAACGCGCGATCGCCTGGCCGGTGCCGGTGGCGTTCACGCGCACCTGCGTGCGCTCGATGGGATTGGTGCCGGCGCGCGTGTACAGCGCGGGGTCGAGCTTGATCTCGAGCAGGTCGATGCGCGCGAGTTCGCAGGCCACCGCCGCGCGCACGATCCGATCGACGGCGTCCAGGCCCTGCAAGTAGCGCTCGATCTCGTCCTCGCGCGTCGGCGACAGCGCCGGCAGCCCGAGCGCGCGATCGAGCGTGAGGTTGGCGCGGCTGGCCAGCGGCATCAGCTCGGCCTGCGTGGCCGCGACGATGGCGTGGTACTGATTGGCGACCGAGCCGGCCGCCGGATCGACGCGATAGGCCGGGCGCGTCTGGAAGTGCACGGCCTCGGCGAGCTTGCTCACCGCGCTTTCCAAGGCCGCCTTGTCGGCCTGCGCCTGGTCCTGATCCGCGCGCGTGTACAGCGCCGCGCGCGACATCTGAGATTGCAGCTGGATCTGCTGACCGCGCAGGCGCGCGAGGTCCTGCCCCCAGGCCGCATCGATCGCGATCCAGCCGCCGGCCGCGCAGGCGATGCCGATCGCGAGCCCGAGCAGGAAGCGGCGGTTCTCCTGCCAGAACGCGTTGACGTCCATTGCGCTAGCTCCCCACCTTGGGCGCGCCGCCCGCAGCCGCTTGCGCGGACTCCGACTCTTGCGGAGCCAACTCGGTCAGATCCAGCGCGAAGCTCTGCCCGGTCGGCGCGAGCATCGGCTTGAGGCGCGCGGCCGGCAGCGCCTGCTGCAAGCGCGCCACGAAGTCCTGGAACAGCACGTTGGCCGCGTCGGTGCCCTCGCGCGCCTCGCCCTCGGCGCGCACGATCGGCCGCGGATCGCCCTTGGGCACGCCGAGCTGCGGATCGAAGCGCCGCGAAATCGACAGGCGCCTCAGCCAGAAGTCGGCCGGCATCTGCGAACCGACGCCGTCGAGCACGCGCGCGAACTGCGAACCGGCGCCGGCCAGCGTGCCGAGCTCGTCGACGCTCGCGGCGAGCTGCTCCGATTCGGTGAGCAGCGCGCGCGTGCGCGCATCGGCGGCGCGGGCGCTCTTGAACTTCGAGTCGAGCCGCGCGACTTCGCCGCGCACGCGCTTCAGCTCGGCATGCGTGCGCCACGCGTGCGCGCCGAGCGCCAGCGCGCACAACACGCCCGCCGCGATCAACCAGGCCGTGCCCTGGCGGAACTCGCGCCGGCGCGCGACGCGCTCCGGCAGGATCTCGATCTTGTAGCTGTTCGGATCGGAAGCCGCCGTGGCCAGACCGAGCGCCACCACGGATTCCAGCGCGTGCTCCTCCAGCTCCGCCAGCTCGTCCGCGGCGAGCGCGCTGGTATCGACGACCTTGAAGGGATCGAAGCGCTCGACCTTCACCGCCAGCGCGCCGGTCAGGTACTTGTCCAGGCCCTGCAGCCGCGCGCCCGAGCCGGAGATCATCACGCGATCGAGCTTGAGCGTGCTGATCTTGATCTGGCTCTTGCAGAACAGCACGGCCGACTGCAGCAGCGACGAGAGCTGGCCCGCCGCGCCCAGGCAGGCGCGCGTGGCCTTCTCGCCATCGCTGCTGCGCGGCCGCACGCCGGGTTCGAAATCGGCATCTTTCTCGAGCAGCGCCGCCGCGCGGCGCGCATCGACGCCCAGCCGCTCCTGCACGGCCTGCTCGAAGGAGCGCGTGCCGCCTGCGAGGTTGCGCGCGAACAGGAGGTCCGCGCCGCGCACGAGCACGACATCGATCGACTCGCGCTCGATGTTCGCCAGCAGCACCGTATCGTCCTGCACGACGCCGAAGCGCAGCCAGGAGTTGTACAGCGCGATCGAAGCGGGCGTGAACGCATCGAGCACGCCGCCCTTGGACTCCAGGCCCTCGAGGTGCTCGGCCAGCAACGACTCGCGCGCCATCGCCAGCAGCACGACGTCTTCGTCCTCGAGCTCGGGCAGTTCGGGCAGCGCGTTGTAGTCGCTGGCGACCTCGGCGCCCGACTGCCCGCCGACCTCCTCGACCTCGAAGCGCATCAACTTCGCCAGCTGCCAGTCGGGTACGCGCGGCACGCGCGTGTAGCGCACGTTCACGTCGCGGCCGGTGATGCCGACGCGCGCATCAGCGAGCTTGAAGCCGGGCTCCAGGCTCTTCCATGCGGCGAGCCAGCTGCCAGCACCCGGATGGGATGCGTAGGCGTAGTTGCTGGCCACGAAGGTGTTCCCCTTCCACTGGCCGCGCAGCGCGCGCGACGCGTCGGTCGCGATGTCGATGCCGGTGCGAATGCGAGCCATGCGTGCTACGAGCCCCCTTCCGGCGGCGCTTGTCGGAGCGCCTCGTCGAGCAAGGCCGCCAGCCGCCCCTGCGCCGGGAGCGCAATGCGAATCGCGCGCAGGCGCTCGATGTCCGTGCCGCGCATCCCGCGCCCGGCCGTGCGCGCGGAGTTCGCCGCGCGCTCCGCCGCGGCCTGCGCGAGCAGTCCGAGCTCGCTGCCCGCGTAGGCATCGACGAGCGCGCGCGCCTTCTGTTCGCACTGCAGGTAGAGCTCTTCGAGCGCGAAGAAGTCGGCGCGTTCGAGGTCCGCCTCGATCGCCCCGACCGCCTCCTGTCCGCGCTGCGCGAGCCGCGCGCGCGACGCCTCGGCTTCCTTGACCAGCGCCTCCTCGAACGGCCACTTCGACAAGAGCTCGCCCCAGCCGCGCATGCACTCGCCCAGGCGCCCGGCCTTCTCGGCCTCGCGCGCGGCGTCGGCGGCGCGCGTCGCGAGCACGCGATCGTCCTTGAACGAGAGCTGCAACGACAGCTCGAACGGAGCCGGGGTCGCGACGGTGAAGCGGTAGCCGCCCTCGACCGGCGAGCCGCGCAACGGCAGCGGCTCGGACCAGGACAGGCGCACCATCTGGTAGCCGCTGCCGACGAGCACGCTGGTGGTCGGCGTGGCCTCGAACTCGCGCTGGCGCGCGCGGTAGCCGCCCGGGCCGATCGTGGCGAGCCCTTGTTTGGCGCTGTTCGGATTGACCAGCCACGCGAGCTCGCGCTCGCCGTCGAGCGCGCCGAACGAGAGCGCCATGCCGTCGCCGCCGCGCGCGGTCGCGTTCGCCGTGCGCGGTGGATACCCGGCGGGCACATCCTGCGCCGCCGCGAGCGCGAAGCCCGCCGCGATCCACTGCTCGACGCGCATCAGCACCGCTCCCGCGCGCGCGTCGCCGAGCCAATACAACTTGTAGTCGCCGCTCTCGGCGGCCGGCGGGACCTGCTCTTCCACCTGCAGCAGCGCGACGTCGTCGAAGGCGGCGCGGCCGCCGCTCTCCGCTCCGCGCGCCGCCAATTGCACCGCCGCGCGATCCCAGCCGGGCAGCACCGGCAGGCTCAGCTCGACCGGCGTCCAATCCTCGCCGACGACGATCGGCACGCTCCAGGCCTGCAGCGGCGGATGCTGGTCATCCGCGCCGATCAAACGCACGCCGACGCGCGCCTCGACGCCGCCGCTGCGGCGCACCGCCGCGCGCAGCACGAGAGCGCGGCGCGGCATGACCGCGACCGGCGTCGCGGACGACAGCGCCCACTCGTTCGCTCCGAGGCTCGCCACCAGCGCGCTGCGGCCGCTCCGCGCGGCGGTCAGTTCGGGAAACAGCGTCTGGCTCGCGCCATCGGCGCCGCTCCATCCCGCGGCCGCCGCATCGCCCTCGAACGAGTACGAACCGCCGAGCAGATTGCCCGCCGGAGCGACCGGTGCGTTGTTCGCGCTCGAGGCGGAGCCCGTGAGTCTGGAGCGATACCACAGCGCCGCACCCCCCGCGGCGAGGAGCAACAGCGCGGAGACCGCGATGGTCGCGAGCGGACGCTTCTCGCGATCCGCGCGCGACAAGCGCTCGTCACTGAGTTCACCCAGGCCTTCGCCGGCCTGGCTCGCGTCCGCGCGCGGCGCGGCCGACTCCTGCGGCTGGCGAGCCGCCGGACGCAACTCCGGGCCATCCCCCATCTGCACGTACGACGTACGCGCGAGTCCGGGAGCAGGAGCAGCGGGCGCGCGCACGGGTGCACTCGACGCCGCCGGCGGATCGTGCTCCTCCAGCGTGATCTCGCCCGCGAGCTCGTCCTCCAACGTCCCGGCCGTCTGCGCTCCCGCCAGCGGCTCGCGCGCGTCCTGGAAGACCGCCTGCACGGAACCGAAGCGGATCTTCTCGCCGGGCTTCAGCGTGTGCTCGACGATGCGCGCGGCGCCGACGAAGGTCCCGTTGGTACTGCCCAGGTCGCGCAGCACGACGCCATCGGCGCCGACGCGGAGCTCGGCGTGCTTGCCCGACACGGATGTATCGGCGAGCACGAGCTTGTTCTCGGGACGGCGACCGACCGTGATCCCCTCGATTGGAATCTGGATCGCGCGCCCGGCGTCCGGCCCCGACTCCAGGCGCAGCGAAAAACGGGCTTCCATGCGGGGAGACGGGGGCGGCGGGTCCGGTCGGGAGAGGCGGGAGACGGCCGGGATAGCGGGGGGGCAGGGGGCGGCGTCGAAGGACGCCCGGCTGCACTGCCACTATCGCGGGAGGAAGATAGGGTTACGGCCGGCTGGGCATGGTAGCGGAAGGTTGGCTCGACCTCGACCCTGGCTTGATTCACCGGACCTTGGATTGGTTGACTGCGCGCCGGCTCGAAAGGCCCCACCGCTGGGGGTCGCCGCGGTCGATCGCCCCCTGTCGGTCGCGGACGCGCAGTCAACTCGACCAAGGTCCGCTTGGAGCCCCCGGGTGGGCCTGCCAAACTCCCCACGCCATGGCCGCCGCGCCACCCCGGATCTTCATCCAGCCCAGTCCGGGTGCCGCCCCTCTCCCCTTCCCCGGGGAGGCCGAGCACCTGGTCCGGGTGCTGCGCGCCCGCGTCGGCGACCTCGTCATCGGCCTCGACGGCGCAGGCGGCGAGCACCCGCTCCGGATCCGCGCGTGCGACAAGCGCAACTTCGAGCTCGAGCCCTGCGGCGATCCCATTCACGAGCCCGCGCCCGGCCGGGCCGGGGCGCCGTTGCCCTGGATCGAGGTCGCGGTCGCCTGGCCGCGGCCCAACCGCGCCGACGACATGCTCGACCGTCTGACCCAGCTCGGCGTCGCGGCGATTCGACCGCTCGATTGCGCGCACGCGGGTCCGCAGGGCCTGCCCGACGACGAGCACAAGCGCGAGCGCTGCCTGCGCGTGCTGCGCGAGGCCTGCAAACAGGCGCGGCGGCATTGGCTGCCCCAATTGCATGCGCCGTGCACGGTCGAGGCACTGCTCGCCGGGCCTCCACGCGCAGGGCTGGCCTGCATGGATCCGCGTGCGGCCGTCGGGCTGCCCGAGTGGATCGCGCGGCAGCCGCAGCTCGCCTCCGCGACCGGCGAACGCCCGCTCGTGCTGTGCATCGGCCCGGAGGGCGGGTTCGACGAGCGCGAGCGCGCGGCCTTCGCAACCCACGAGCCCTCCGCGCCGGTCGTGCTCGCGCCGCATGTGCTGCGCATCGAAACAGCGGCGGAGGCCGCCGCCGCGGTCGCCGTCGCGCTACTGTGCCGGAGCCGCTGAGCCGAGCTCGAGGCCGGGGTCGGCGCGATCGCAGGCCAGCGGTGAGGCGCTCGGCGGCCCCAGCGGCAACTGCAGCCGCTCGCGCAGGCTCTCGTAGCGCTCGCCGCCGATGATCACGTGGTCGAGCAGCGGTACGCCGAGCAGGCGTCCGGCATCGCGCAGCCGCCGCGTGATCTCCAGGTCCTCGCTGCTGGCGGCGGGATCGCCGCTGGGGTGGTTGTGCACGGCGATCACGGCGGCGGCCGCTTCGCGCACCGCGGCGCGGAAGAACTCGCGCGGGTGCACGAGGCTGGAGCTCAGCGTGCCTTCGCTGACGCGCTCGATCCGGCGCAGCCGGTGACGGCTGTCGAGCAGCAGCACGAGGAAGACCTCGCGCTCGAGCCCGCTGAGCTCGGCGCAAACGTGCGCGTGCACGCGCGCGGGCGAGCGCAGCACCGGGCGTTCCGGTCGCGCGGCGCGCGCGGCCCGCCGCGCGAGCTCGAAGCCCGCGACGATGCGCGCTGCCTGCAGGCGGCGCATGCCGTCCACGACCAGCAGCTCGGGCGCGCGAGCGCGCGCGAGTGCGCCGAGATCGAAGCGCGCCAGCAACTCGGCTGAGCCCTGCACGCCGCGCGAACCGGATTCATTGCCCAGCAAGCGCAGCAACTCGGTCAGGTCGAGTGCTTCGGCGCCTTCGCGAAACACACGCTGCGCGAGGTCGGCCAGCGTCGCGCGCGGCTCGACAGGTGAAGCTCGCTGCGCGATCACCGCCCGCGCATCGGCGGAAGCTCCATGCACGGAACCGCCGGAGGCCTCGAGTAAAGGAACCGTATGCACATCATCCATCCACCTTCCAGTGATCGCAGCGGGGATTCGGTTGCACCCTTTCCGCGAATTGGGACGCGCACGAGATCCGGAAGGACTTTTTTGTGGGCTTTGGAATCGATTCGGCAGGGAAGTGGCAAGCGCGCGCCGCGCCTGCCGATGTCCTTCGATGGATGGATGTAGACTCCCGCGTTCCGGTGCAAGGCTGATGGAGCGACTCCTGCTCCTGGCCTGCTGGGTCCTCGGGGGTGTCTGGGTGGCAGAAACTGTTTTGTTCCTTCTTGGGTACAGGTCGAGCATTCGGGCCGAAGACGCTCGAGCGGCGCGACCTCCTGTCGAGCCCCTGTAGCCCCCTCGACCGGCTTCACTGGCCGGTCGCATAGACGAGCGGCCGCGTTCGGTGTCGAACGCGGCCGCTTCCTTTTTGCGGGTTGATGGTGCACGCCCCGGGGCTCGCGATGGCCAGGGCCGGGCGCCGGCCAGGCTTCGACCGACCACGTTCCGACCGCGGCGCTAGAACTCGAACTCGTCGAGGCGGCGGCCGGTCATGCGCTCGACGACCAGCTCGGCGTCCTCGCCGCGCCCGCAGGCACTGACGAGCTCGAACACGAAGCGTTCGCCGAATTCGCGTTGCAGCGCCAGCACGAGCGCGAGGCTCTGCACGTACGCGTGCGACAGCGTCGCCTTGTCCTCCCAGGCCGAGAGCGTGCCGCGCAGCTTCTCGACCGCGATGCGCGGTTGTCCGCGCGCGCTGCGCTGCGCCCACTCGAGCTCACCCGCGCTGCGATCCTCGACCCACTGCGCGACCCCTTCGTTCAGCCAGCCCGGCACCTTCGCGCCTCCGACGGCCTTGGCGAACGCGTGCGCCAGCTCGTGGCGCATCACGCCGCGCAGTCGCGGCAGGTCGGTCCGCAGGTCCTCGACCGGCAGGCGCACGACGCCGTCGAAGGCGCCGGCCGACCAGTCGCCGAGGCCCGTGCGAGCGCGATACTCGTCGCGGTTGTACAGCACGACCTGCACGAGCGGCTTGCCGCGGCCGGCGAAGTCGGCGCCGAAACGCTCGCGGAACTCGTCGTAGGCGAGCTCGAGCGCGTCGATCAGCAGCGGCCCTACCTCGAGCAGATCGGTGCGATCCCCCGCGTAGGACAGATCGAAATGCGCCGATTCGTCGTGCCAGAACGAGAGCTGGTCCGCGCGTTCCTTGTGCCAGCGCGCGAGCAGTTCCGCGAGCTCCTTGCGCTCCGGAGCGAGCTCGACCGCGCGTTCGAGCTTGTGAATCGCCGGCACGAGCAGCAGCCGCTCGTCGTGCAGCACGCGCGCCAGGCGCGCCAGTGCCTCGGCCAGATTGGCGCGGAACACGTCGCGCTTCGGATCGCCTTCGACGCAGCGCTCGAGCTTCTCGACCGCCGGCTCGAGTTCGCCCGCCTCCAGGTGCCGCACCGCCTCGTTGTTCAGCCGCGCCAACTCGTCGGCCGAGCCCGGAGCGCCGCTCGATTGGCCCGGCGCTTGGCCCAATGACGGGCCCAACGACGGGTCCAGGCTGGCGACGGGCATTCCAAGCGGATCCTCGGAGGCTTTGGCTGCGCGCGGCTGATCGGGCAGCGCCGGGCGCCGGGCGCCGGATTCGCGCTCGGCCCGCGCCGCGTCGCCCGCCCCATCACCGGCCGCCGGCGCGGCGCGTTGGCGCGCGTAACTCCACGCTCCGTACCCTCCCAACGCGAGCGCCCCGACTGCGCACAAGAGCACGGCGACGGACGGACGGGACGACATCGGAGGGGCGCCCTTGGGACGTGGATCTTAGCTCGGTATTCCCCTCTGCCTACCGATTGCGGGTGCGCGACGCGCCCGGCTTCTCGAAATCCAGCGCGGCACGGCCCTCGAGCTGGTTGCGCACGTCCTCGATCAGCTCGTTCCAGCTCTGGTAGCGGTGCTCGGCTTCCTTGGACATCATCTTCTCGATGAAGTAGTGCAGGTGCGGCGAGAGCTTGCGCGTCTTGAGCTCCGGGCTCGCCAGCGACTCCATGATCTGCATGCGCAGCACCTCGCGGTCGTCGCTGGACTCGAACGGCAGACGCCCGACCACCAGGTGGAACAGCGTGACGCCGAGCGAGTAGATGTCCGAGCGCGCATCGGCCACCGCGCCGCCCTGCGCCTGCTCGGGAGACAGGTACGCGACCGTGCCGACCGCCGAGTCCGCGTTGCCTGACTGGCCCGCACCGGCCGCGAAGCCCAGATCGATCAGCCGCACGCGGCCGTCCTGCGCGAGCATGATGTTGCCCGGCTTGAGATCGCGGTGCACGATGCCCTGCGACTGCAGGTACTGCATCGTCTCGGCCGCCGTCTGCACGATGCGCAGCGCGTCCTCCTCGGGGAACGCGTGACCCTGGTCGAGCAGTTCGAGCAGCGTCCAACCCTCGATGCACTCGAGCTTCTCGAAGTACAGGTCGTTGAAGCGCGCGACGCCATGACCCTCGACCAGGCCCGGGTGGCGCAGCCGCTCGAGCAGCTTGGCTTCGCCGATGAACGAGTTCAGCATCGGCTTGGAGCGCGCTGCCTCGGTCTTCAGCACTTTCAGCGCGAGCAGCCGGCCGGTCTTCTTCTCGAGCGCGCGCCAGACGTCGGCCGTGCCGCCGCTGCCGAGGCGGCCGCGCAGTTCGTAGCCGGGGATCTCCGGGATCTCCCCCGCATTCGTCCGTCGCAACCAGGCAACGCGCTCGGGGGAGAGACCGCACTCGGTCTGCAGCAGCGAGTCGAGCGGCTGTCCTTGCTTGAGGAACGGAAAGAGGTGCTGCGCCTGATCGCGCACGAGATGGCCGCGGTGCACCAACAGGGCCAGGAACTCGAGGTCGGTCTGCGGGCTCATCGTGCAGGAGTCTAGCCACGGCCCCACCCCAAGCCACGCGTGACGCACGCCGCGAGTCAAGTCCGGGCCACGCCGATCCGAAAGGGGCCAGCACCGCGCTGCACCGCGAGCGCACTCGGCCCCCGTGAACCCCGACAAATCCCGCGCCCTCTACAAGTACTTCGATCTCGCGGATCGCTTCGTGCGCGTCCGCGTGCTCGATGCGGCGGCAACGGGCCTGCGGATGCATCCGGGGATGAACCGCAAGGCCTATCGCCGTTCGGTGATCCAGGCCTGCGTCAGCGAGCTCGCCGAGGACCTCGACGGGCGGCTCAAGGAGCTGTGCCCCGAGGACCCGGCGGTGGCCGAGGATCTGCTTTACCAGCTCGTCGTGCAGGTCAATCCCGGCCTCGACATCCACTCGGTCAGCCTGCGCGTCGAAGAGGCGCCCGCGCCCGAGCCGGGCCCCGAGAAGGAGGGTTGCGACGAGGCCTACCTGCGCGCGCTGCGCCGTGCGTCGGACGGGCTCGAGCAGCGGCTGCTCGAGCGCATCGTCGGTCAGCCCGAGGCCGTCTCGACCGTCGTGCGCGCCGTGCGCCGCGCGGCGGCGGGTCTCTCGCCCGAAGGCCGACCCTTGGCGAGCTTCCTGTTCGTCGGACGCACGGGCACCGGCAAGACCGAGCTCGCGCGCGCGCTGGCTCGCGAGCTGTACGGCGCGCCGGCCGCCGGCACGCGGCGCCTGGTGCGCGTCGACTGCAGCGAGTACGCGCTCGCTCACGAATACAGCAAGTTGATCGGCGCGCCGCCGGGCTACGTCGGTCACGAGGACGGCGGACTGCTCACCGACGCCGTGCGCAAGAACCCCGACTGCGTCGTGCTGTTCGACGAGGTCGAGAAGGCGCACCCGCGGCTGCACAACCTGCTGTTGCAGGTGCTGGAGGACGGTCAATTGACCGACAGCAAGGGCCGCGTCGCGCGCTTCGACCGTGCCTTCGTGATCCTGACCTCGAACGCCGGCGCGCAGGAGACGCTGGATGCCGCCAGCGGCATCGGCTTCCGCCGCGAGCGCACGCTCGGCGACGCGACGCTCTCCGAGATCACGCAGCGGGCGCTGCAGAAGCAGTTCGCGCCCGAGTTCCTCGGCCGCATCGACGAGCAGATCGTGTTCGGCGAGCTGTCGCCCGCGCACGCGAACGAGATCGCGCGCCGCCAGCTGGCCGAGCTCGCGCAGCGGCTGCGCCGGCGCGGCCACCGCGTCGCCTTCGCCAAGAGCCTGGCCGAGTGGATCGGCGAGAAGGGCTACGCGCCCGAGAGCGGCGCGCGCGAGATCCGGCGCGTGATCCAGCGCGAGATCGTCACGCCGCTGGCCGAGGACCTGAGCGACGGCGGCCGCCGCTCGCGCGTGCTGGTCGGACTGCGCGGCGGCAAGCTCGCACTGCGCGCGGCCTAGCCCCCCCCGCGCCCGGGCCGGCTCGGCTCAAGCGCACCCCTGAAATGGCCGAAACGGATTGCGGCGCTCCGCGCCCACCCGCATGAGCTCACCCCCCAACGCGGCGCCCGCCGCCCACGGCTGGTCGACGTACCTCGTGATCGGCATCACGATGGCCGCGCTGGGCGCGATGGCGGTGCCCCAGCCTGATCCGCCCGCCGCCGTGCAGCAGCTCTCGCCCGAGCGCATCGAGCTCGAACAGGCGCTCGCGCGTGGTCTGGAAACCTGGCGCACCGCGCTGCAGCAGTACCGCGAGCGCCATGCGACCTTCCCCGGATTCCAACCCGGCCGCGAGGGCGCGCGCCTGCACGGCCCGCTCGACGCCTCGCGCATCCTGCCGCAGTTGCTGATGGCGACCGACGTCTGGGGCAACAGCGGGCCGCTCGGCCATCCGGGCTTCCCGCACCGGCCCTGCCTCAGCGGAGGCGCGCCGCTCAATCCGGTCAACGGCCTAGCGACGCTGCACGTGCTCGGACCCGACGAGGCCTTCGCGCCCGAGGCGGATGGCTCGACCGGCTGGGTCTACAAGCCCTCCAGCGGAGAGATCCGCGTCAACGCCCCGGGCGCGGTCGCCGTCACCGGTCAGCCGTACTGGGAGCTGTGAGCGGCTTGCGCGCGCGCACCGGATTCACGCTGCTCGAGCTGTTGATCGCGCTGCTCGTGCTGGCGGGCGTGGCGGCGCTGGCGATCCCGGCGTGGTTCGATCGGCACGAGGTCACGCTCGAGAAGGCCACGCAGCTGCTCGCGCGCGACCTGCGCGGGTCGCAGAACCAGGCGGCGTGGCTCGACTGCCCGCTCGCGGTCGTCTTCGACGACGACGGCGGCGGTTGGCGGGTGCACAAGTTCGATCCGCTGGTGCCCGCCCCGCTCGACCAGGGCGAACAGGTGCGCCGGCGGCGGCTGATCGACGACGCGGTGTTCGAAGGCGTTCGGATCGACTCCGTGGAGACCACGCCGGAGAGGGCGCTGCGCTACGATCGCTTCGGACAGGCGCTCGACCGCGGCCGGATCACGCTGAGCTTCGACGGCGATCGGCGCACGCTGCGCGTCGAGCAGGGCTCGGGCCGCCTGAGCATCCTCGACTCGACGTCGCAGTGGTCCGATCCCGGGCTCTGAGCTCGGCGCTCGAGGAAAAAAAAGGAGCCGCTTCCCGAAGGAAGCGACTCCGCGCGGTTCCCAACGCGAGCCGTGAGGCTCAGCGCGGGTCGAGAGAGATGGCAGGTCCTCTCCCGAACGCCTCGATGCCTTGGCAGGGGGGGCCACCGAGGCGCCCTCGGCGCGTTGCCGAGGAAGGAGCGGGTTGCGCTCCATCCGCTGCAGGTGGCAGGACCCGCACCGGACGAAGTCCAAGACTAGCGCGGCCCCCCGCGGCTGCAAGGGGCGCCGGACGCAAAGCCCGGTCCCCCATCGTTGGGGCTCAAACCGATCGCCGCACGCGCCGGACGCGCGCTAACAGGCCGGAATCCGGGGATCGACCTGCTGGCGCCACCCGTCGATGCCGCCACGCATGGAAAAGACGTTCTTGAAACCGTGGCCGATGAAATACGACGCGACGTCCATCGAGCGCATGCCGCTCTTGCACGAGAACACGATCTTCGTGTCCTTCGGCAACTGCATGTACTTCTCGGGCGCGTGGTAGTCGAGCGCCTCGGCCTGCGGGATCTTGGCGGCCGCGATCTCCTCGGGCGTGCGCACGTCGATGAAGCGGAAGCTCTCGCCGGCGTCGAGCCAGGCCTTCACCTGCTGCGGATCGACCTGCATCTTCTGGTCGACCTCGTGCGCGGCGAGGATGGTCTGCACGACCGAGGTCGTGTCGAGCAGGTTGTGGTCCTTGCAGACCTGGGCCAGCGTGTCGGTGGGCTCGAAGCCGCAGGAGGAGCAGCCGCCGACGTGGTAGCGCTGGAACAGCGCGCGCTGCGCGGAGGGGTAGCGCGCGAGGATCTGCTCCATCGTCTGGTTGAGGTCGATCGGGGAGGTCTTGGTCGTGGTCATGGTGCGGTGGAGGTGCCGACGGCGCGGGGCTATGGGCCCACAATTCTAGCGCGGGCTATCGATTGGCGCCCCGTCCGGCGCAGACTACGCTCTTCGCCCCGAAGCCCGCCGAGCTCAAGCCATGCCCGCCCAGACGAACATCACCCCCCGCTCGAAGGACTACGCGCAGTGGTATCAGGACGTCATCGCCTGCGCCGAGCTCGCAGAGCCCGCCAACGTCGTGAAGGGCTGCATGGTGATCCGCCCGCACGGCTACGCGATCTGGGAGAAGATCGAGGACGACCTCGACCGCCGCTTCAAGGCGACCGGTCACAAGAACGCGTACTTCCCGCTGTTGATCCCGCTCTCCTTCCTCGCCAAGGAAGCGCAGCACGTGCAGGGCTTCGCGATGGAATGCGCGGTCGTGACCCACAGCGGCCTGCGCGCCGTCGACGGCAAGCTCGAGGTCCGCAACCAGCTCGAGGAGCCGTACGTCGTGCGCCCGACGTCCGAGACGATCATCGGTCACTTCTTCTCGAAGTGGATCGACTCCTACCGCGACCTGCCGCTCCTGATCAACCAGTGGGCGAACATCATGCGCTGGGAGATGCGCACGCGACTGTTCCTGCGCACGACCGAGTTCCTGTGGCAGGAGGGGCACACCGCGCACGCAACGCACGAGGACTCGCAGGCCGAGGTGCTGCGCATGCTCGACGTGTACCGCGACTTCGCGCACGAGGTGATGGCGGTGCCCGTGATCCGAGGCGTGAAGACCGCCAACGAGCGCTTCGCCGGAGCGATCGAAACGCGCTGCATCGAGGCGTACATGCAGGATGGCAAGGCGCTGCAGGCCGGCACGAGCCATGATCTCGGCCAGAACTTCGGCAAGGCCTTCGACATCACGTTCCAGAACAAGACCGGCCAGCGCGAGCACGTCTGGCAGACCTCGTGGGGCGTCTCGACGCGCCTGGTCGGCGCGCTGATCATGGCGCACAGCGACGACGAGGGCCTGGTGCTGCCGCCGAAGCTCGCGCCGATCCACGTCGCGCTGGTGCCGATCTGGCGCAAGCCGGAGGAGCAGGCGCGCGTGCTCGAGGTCGCCGAGCGCGTCGCCAAGGAGCTGCGCGAGGACGGCCTCGAGGTCGTGCTCGACGATCGCGACGACGTGCGCCCGGGCGAGAAGTACTACCACTGGGAGCGGCGCGGCGTGCCGATCCGCATCGAGCTCGGGCCGCGCGACATCGACGCGGGCGTGGCGATGATCAAACTGCGCGTGGTGCCCGAGGGAACCGATCCGAAGGCCGCGAAGAAGACGATCCCGCTCGCCGACATCGGGGTCTCGATCGGCAAGGAGCTCGACGCGTTCCAGGCCTTCCTGTTCGAGCGCGCGAAGAAGCGGATGCACGACTCGATCGTGAAGGTCGATTCGTGGAGCGAGTTCGAAAAGGTCTTCGCGGATCAAGGCTCGCGCTTCGTGCTCGCGCACTGGGACGGCACGACCGAGACCGAGCTCGCGATCAAGGAGGCGACCAAGGCGACGGTGCGCTGCCTGCCGTATCCGGAGGACGTGCCGGGCTTCGATCCGCGGGAAACGGGCCGCTGCGTGAAGACCGGCAAGCCGAGCGCGCAGCGCGTGCTGTTCGCGAAGAACTACTGAGCCGCCGACTCCGAACCATGCTGCCCTCCGAACGCCAAGGCTGGATCGAGCGCTACGCCCGCGGCCCCGCGCTGATCGACGCGGCGCTCGCACCTGTGCCGAAGGAGGCGCTGCAGTGGCGTCCGGCTCCGGACAAGTGGAGCGTCCACGAGGTCGTCGTGCACTGCGGCGACGCAGAGGTCAACTCGCACATGCGGATCCGCTACGTCGTGTGCGAGCGCGAGCCGCTGGTGGTAGGCTACGACGAGAATCGCTGGGTGCGCGAGCTGGATTACCACGCGCACTCGCTCGAGCTCGCGCTCGCCGCGATGCGCGCAGCACGCGCCAACACCATCCCGCTGTTGCGGCGCCTGACCGACGTGCAGTGGAAGCGCTTCGGCCGCCACACCGAACACGCGGGGCCGTACAGCGCCGAGCGCTGGCTGGAGCTGTACGCCGAGCACTTGGAGATCCACGCGCGGCAGATCGAGCGCACGTTCGCGGCCTGGCGGGCCGGACGCGCCTAGCCGAGTCACGCGCGGAGCGAGAACGTGAGGGTCAGCTCGTTCGCGAGCGCTTCGCCAGCTCGCGCAGCCGCGCCAGCACCGCACTCGCCTCGCCCGAATCGAGCGCGTTCGTTGCGCGGTCGACGCCGTCGGAGACGGTCAGGCTCAGTCCCGCGGCCTTCAGCGCCAGCGCCGCGCCGAGCAGCGCTGCATTGCGCGCCGGCCCGCTCTCGCCCGCGAGCACCCCGAGCACCTGCGCGCCGCTGGCCTTGACCAGCCCCGGATTGTCGGCCGCCCCCTGCCCGTCCTCGGCCGGCATGTACAACGGCAGCTCGGCGTCGGCCTCCGCGCACAAGCCCCAGTCCCCCGGCTCGATCGACAACGGCACCTGGCGCCCGTCGATGAGCTCGATGCCGCGCGTGCGCTTGTGGACGCTGGGGATCACGCTGCCCTCGAGCCCCTGCACGACCATGCCGCGCTTGTGGCCGAGCCCCTGGATCGTCTCGACGGCGGTGCCGAGCACCGGTCCGCTCCAGGCTCCGGCAACTATCGCGGCCGAGGAGGGCGCGATCAGCTTCTCGACCGTCGACAGCGCGGTGCGCACGCCCAAGTCGCCGCGCACGCGCCGCAGCCCGAGCCAGGCCGGCAGCATGCCCGTCGCGCTGATCGCCGCGAAGCGCGCTTGGGCAACCCACTTCTCGGCCTCGCCAGGGTCCCAGGTCATCGGCGCGTCGAGCAGTTCGAGCACGCTGGCCGGCGTCAGGCCGCGCTTGGGCGGCACGCAGCGATCGCTGATCACGAGCACGCGTGCGCCCGCGGCCGCGGCGATCAGGCCGGAGGCGACCTCGAGCGGCGCATGTCGCTCGTAGCCGTCGTGCGGCGGGCAGATGCAGACCAGGTCGGTCATGCCCTGGCACGGGATGACGGCCTTGTCGCGCGCGGCGCGCGCGAAGCCGACGAATTCCTCGACGGTCACGCCCTTCCAACGCAGCGCGATCAAGAAGGCCCCGATGCGCACCTCGCTCTCGTCGCCGGCGAGGATCGTTTGGAACGCCGAGTAGGCCTCGTCGCACTTCAAATTGCGACCATCGCGGCGGTTGGAGCCGAGCACGCGCAGAAGGTCGCGCAGGATCACGCCTCGAGCCTCCGCCGAGCGGATTCGCCCGGACGCCGTGGCCGCACTCGGACTGTCGGTCCCGACTGAAAAATGGAGGCGCCGATGGGGCCAGAATAGCCGCGTCCGCCCGAACGCGGAAGGAGCGGCACGCGAACGGCCGCGGAACCGCCGGGCTAGCGCTGCGGCGGCTGGGATTCAGCCGATGCCGGAGCCGAATCGCCGGAGGAGTTGGAGGTCTTCCCGTCGCCGGGAGTGCGCGGGCGGATGTGCGCGAACAAGAGTTCTTTCTGCTTGTCGTAGGCGATCTTGCCCGCGACGACCGTGTACTGCACCAGCGTCTCGTAGTGCAGCACGTCGCCGTCGGTGACGATCACATCGCAGTCCTTGCCCTTCTCCAGCGTGCCGACGCGGTGGTCGATGCCCAGGATGCGCGCGGGCACGGTGGTGATGCCGGCCAGCGCGGCCGCATCGGTCATCCCGCCGCGCACCGCGAAGTCCGCGTCGACGGTCAGGTGCAGGAGGTCGCGGCCGGTGATGCCGCCGAGGTCGATGCCGTTGCTGGCGGGTCCGATCGCCACCTGCACGCCGTGAGCATGCAGGATCGCCGCGTTCTCGATGCTAGAACCGCCGGCGCGCACGAGGTTCTCGTCCTTGTCGCGGCGCTGGCGCGGGTAGACGATCGCGTAGGCTCCCGCGCGGCCGAGTTCCTCGGCCACGATCCAGCCCTCGACGCAGCCTTCGATCACCGGGCGGAAGCCGAACTCCTGCGCGAGGCGCGCGATGCCCAGGAGGTCGTCGCGATCGTTGGCGTTGAACTTCGCGCGCGCGCTGCCATCGAGCACGGACAGAATCTTCTGCTCGATGCCCTTCTTGCTCGGTTCGGGCAGGTCCTTCACCTTGTCCTTGCGAACATCCCATTCGCGCTTCTCGCGCAGGTAGCGCGCGGCCGCGGCGAATTTCTCGCGCAACTGCGTCTTGCCCGAAGAGGCGCTCGTCCAGGTGAAGGACGACAGGAAGCGCTCGCGCATCACGACGCCGTCGATCTCGCCGCGCTTGAGCTTGAGCGCGCCGCCCGACTGCTCGGCGGAGGTGATCCCGACCGCCAGCGTCATCAGCAACGACGAACTGAATGGATCGTAGGCGTCGCGCAGGTCGCTCTGCGCATCGACCAGGCCGGCCTGGTCGGCCAGCAACAGGTCGAGTTCGGCATCGAGGGGACCCTCGTGGAGGTGCCCGTTCTTGCCGAAGTCGACGCAGCAGCGCATGTGCAGATCGTCCTCGGCGAGGAAGCGCGACCCCTGCGAAACGGCCAGGCTGGCCGAGATCGCGACGAGGCCCGGGTAGACCTGGAGCCCGCGCGCGGAGAGCACTTCGGTGCCCTCGGGCAGGTCGGTCGAGTAGCCGACGGACTCGATCACGCCGTCCTTGGCGAGCACGGTCGCGCCGCGCAACAACCCGCCGGTGCCGGTGTGGACGTCGCCGCCGACGACCGCGAACCACTTCGGTTCCGGGTCCGCCTTCTTGGCCTCGTCCTTCTTCGCGTCCGCCGTCTTCGCGTCAGAGGACTTCGAACCGCTCGTCTCCTGTGCGACCAGGCTCGGCATGACGGAGCCGAGCAGCGCGGCGCCGAGGAGCAGCAACGAATTCATGGGTCGTCCGGTAGCGCGGGCTGGCTTCATTGATCGATCTCCCCGTGCACGAGTTCCCCTTCGAGGATCACCGCGAGGATGCGCGTCGACACCTCGAGTGGATCACCGTCGTAGAGCACGAAATTGGCGTCCTTGCCGGGCTCCAGGCTGCCCAGGCGATCACCCAGGCCGAGCAGTTGAGCCGGCTCGAGCGTGACCGCGCGCAGTGCGACCTGGCGATCGAGGCCCGCGCCGACGACCTCGCCGACATGGCGCAGCCAGTCCTTGAGGCCGTTGATGCTGTCGGTGCGCGGCACGAACACGGGCTTGCCGCCGGCGGCTGCGAGTTCCATCGCGTAGCTGCGTTCGCGGCGCGTGTTGGGCTGCAGCGTGATGCGCGGATCCATGGCGATGCGCAGTTTCTTCTCGCCGAACTTGTCCATCACATGGTGGAAGTCGACGTCGTCACGCAGGAAGACACGCAGGTCGAACTCGAAGGTCTCCTCGCGCAGCACGTCGAGCAGGTGCAGGTAGTCGGCGGCCTTGGAAAGCGTGCACAACGCGCGCAACTTGTCCTGGCGCAGTTCGACGAAGGGCTTGGCCTTCTCGTCGGGCTCGCTGGGCACGTAGCCCTTGCGCTCCTTCTTGGCCTTGTCCTGCGGCGGGGAAGGATCGAAGGACTTGGCTTCCTCCTTCTTCTCCTCCTTCTTGTCGTCCTTCTTGGCGCCCTTCTTCTCCTGGTCCTTGTCCCACTTCTCGACGTTCTTCTTCTCCTTCTCGTCGTAGTCGTCGGCCTTCTCGAGACCGTCGCGCAGGAACTTCTTCGAACCTGGATCCGAGCGCATGTGCACGAGCAAGTAGCTCGGGTCGCGCAGCAGCATCTCTTCGCGCGTCGCGCCGTGCGGCTTGACCACGAAGCCCTGGCCCGGGATGCCCGAGCCGGCCGGGTACAGGCCCAGCGTGGTCACGCCGAGCTCGAGGATCTCGGCCCAGATCTTCTGATCCGGGTAGAGCTCGACCGAGGCCTTGGCCTGCGGCTCGAAGCCCGAGCTGCCGTCGCTGTCGAGCCCGAGGCGGGAGTAGCAATCGACCAGACCGGGCAACAGCGTCGCGCCGGGCAGTTCGATCACCGGGATGCCGCGCTCGACCTCGAGGTCCTGGCCGACCGTGACGATCTTGCCGGCCTCGATCAGCACGACCGCATGCTCGATCGTGCCATGGGCGATCGTCTCGGCCCTTCCGACGCGCAATGCGTAGAGCGAGGGCAGCGGCGGATCGGCCGGCGTGGGGATGCTGAGCAGGAGAGTGGTGAGCAGCATGGGGGATTTCTAGAAGAGCTGTCCGTCGCGCGTGCGCGAGTACTCGACGACGCCGTCGATCAGCACGAGCTCGCAGCGCGTGCGCGGATCGATCGGGTCGCCGTTGAACACGCCGATGTCGGCGTCCTTGCCCGGCTCGAGGCTGCCTAGGCGGTCGCCCAGGCCGATGCTGCGCGCGGGATGGATGGTGAGTCCGCGCAGCATCGAGTACGAATCGGCACCGTAGCGGGCACTGACCGTGCCTTGCAGGAACAACTCTTCCTGCGGCACGACCGGCGCATCGGTGTTGAGCGAGAAGTCGCGCGCCCCGGCCTCGAGGTACTCGCCGGCCGTGCCGACGAAGCGCCCCTCGCGCGAGACGCGGAAGTCGATCGTGCGCGGGCCGTGGTTCATCGGCACCTGCATGCGCACGACGTACGGGGCGATCTTGAACGCGTCGAAACAGCCGTGGCTGACGACACAGCGGGTGTCGTACTCGCCCTTCCACATGTTGACGGCCTTGCCGACGCCGTCGGAGCCGGCGCAGTGGATCAGCACCGGCAGCTCCCGCGCGTGCACCTTCTGCAGGTTCTCGAGCCTGGGGTCGACGACACCGGCCTCGTTCGCCGCGATTGCGCGCTCGTTCGCCTCGCGCAGCAGCCAGCCCAGTCCGGCACGCGTCGAGCCGAAATCGGCGCTGCGTTCGGGGTTGTACGACTGCGCGACCTTCATCGCCCCGGGGTCGGCGATCACGGCCGTGTCGTAGAGCGGGGTGTCCTTGGTCTTGTGCAGCACGCCGAAGCCGCTGATCGAAGTGCCGCTGCCCGGGATCCCCAGCAGGGTCGTCACGCCGGCGGCGCGGGCGCGGTCCAGGCTCGTGTTGCCCGGCACGTAGGCGGGCGAGGCGCGCAGTTCGGCGTTGATCGGCAGCACCATGTCGTTGATGTCGAAGGTGCCCTGCACGTGGCTGTGCAGGTCGACCATGCCCGGCAGGGCCCAGCCCTGCTCGAAGGCATGCACCTCGTAGCCCGCCGGCGCCGCCCGGCGCGGACCGACGTACTCGATCTTGCCGTTGCGCACGAGCACCGTGCCGGGCGCGAAGATGTGGTCGTGCTCGTCCATCGCGAAGATCTTCGAGCACTGCAGCGCGACGCCGGTCTCCCCGGCGCGCAGCGCGCGCGGCTTGAATCCGGGCGCGGCCAGTCCGGAGCTCGAGGCACGCTCGGGCGTGCTCGCGCAACCCGCGGCGAGCAGCAGCAAGAGCGACAGGCAACTGCGAGTCACCACGTTCGCCCTCCCTGGGTCGAGACGTGGACCACGCGTCCGCCGACCCACGCGCGCTCGATGCCGGTGCGCGGATCGACGGGATCGCCGCGCACGGCCAGCAGGTCGGCATCCTTGCCCGCTTCGATGCTGCCGACGCGATCGTCGATGCCGGCCGTGCGCGCGGGAACGATCGTCAGTCCGCGCAAGGCCTGCAGGCGCGCGTCGTCGAAGCCGTAGTGCACGCCCATCGCGGCCTGCAGCGGCAGTTCCTCGGCCGGCACCACCGGCGCATCGGTGTTGAATCCGATCTCGACCAGGCCGTGCTCCTGCCAGCCCGCCGCGAGCCCGATGATCTTGCCGTCGTGATCGACGCCGCGGCTCTTGACCTGGCTCGAGATCGAACGCGGCCCGAGGATGCCCGCGACGTCGAGTTCGCGCGCCAGCTCGCCGAGCAGGAACGCATCGAACTCGCCGTGATCGATGTAGGTCGGCAGGCCGAGTTCCTGGCGCAGGATGCGCAGCGTGTTGTAGACGACCTGGTAGACCTGCGTGTGCGTCGAGACCTGGGTCCGGCCCGCATACAGGTCGCGGAACACGTCGAACATCAGGTCGCGCTCGGGTTGCGGGCCCGTGCCGCTCTCGAACTCCGCCCAGGCCCGCGCGTAGGCGCGTCCGCGCGAGCAGAACTCGCGGATCGTCCAGTTCATCATGCCGCGGCCCATGCCGTAGCCCCAGCGCGCCGGATTGTCGGCCTGGGCGATCTTCAGCGAACCGGGCTCGCGCACCAACATCTCGTCGAAGGTCGCTCCGGCCGTCTTGAGCAGGATGCCTTGTCCACCGCAGTTGGTGCCCGAGCCCGGGATGAACAGGATCGTGGTCACGCCGGCGGCGAGCGCGCGCCGCAGGTTCGCATTCTCGGGCACGACCGCCGTCGAGACGCGCAGTTCGGGATTGGCCTGGTAGACCATGTCGTTGATCCCGAAGTCGCCGCCGATGTGCGAGTGCAGGTCGATGAACCCGGGGACCAGCCACAGCGCTCCGAGATCCTCGACGACAGCACCGGCCGGCGCCGCCAACTCCTGACGCGCGCCGACCGCTTCGATGCGCCCGTCGCGCACCACGACACGCGCGCGATCGACGACCTGAGCTCCGCGGTGCGCGCACACCAGCGCCTTCGCGCAATCCAGCGCGAGCGGCGGTCCCCCGGGGGCGCCGGCGGGCGGGCCGTCGGCAACCCACAGGGTGGCGAGGAGGAAGGGCGTGATCACGATGCGTGCGCGGCTAGAAGCGCCGGCGCTCCCCTCGCACGTCGTACACGCTGCGGCCCTCGATCCACACGCGCTCCACCGAGCTGCGCGGGTCGGCGGGATCGCCGCGGATCACGAGCAGGTCGGCATCCTTGCCGGGCTCCAGGCTGCCGAGGCGGTCACCCAGGCCGGCGGTCATCGCGGGCACGATCGTCAGGCCGCGCACGAGGTCGAGCTTGCTGCCGTCCATGCCGTAGTGGCCGGCCATGGTCGCTTGCACGAGCAACTCTTCGCCGGGGATCACCGGCGCATCGGTGTTGAAGCCGATCTTCGTGTGCCCACCCTTCTGCCAGCCGGCGCCGAGGCCGATGAAGCCTTCCTCGCGCACTTCGGCCCAGTTGATGAAGAAGCGCGAAGGCGGATCGACCGAGCGCGGCCCGATGATCGCGGGCACGCCCATCTTCTCCGCGACCGGCGCCGCCATCCAGCCGCCGATCTCCGAGTGGTCGAGGAAGACGTCGACGCCGAACTCCCCCTTCAGCATCGTGCAGGTCAGCAACACGACCTGATAGATCTGCGTGTGCACCGAGACCTGCATCTTGTGGTCGAAGATCGGGCGGAACGGCTCGAACATCAGATCGAGCTCGGGCTTCGGACCGCGGCCCTCCTCGAAGTCCTTCCAGGCTCGCGCGTAGGCGCGGCCGCGCGAGAAGGTGTCGCGGATCGTCCAGCCCTCGAAGGTCTTGCCGACCCCCATGACCCAGCGCTCGGGATTGCCCCACTGCGCGACCTTCAACGAGCCGGGATTGCGCACGACCATCTCCTCGAAGCGATCGAGGCCGGTCTTCAGCAGCACGCCCTGCCCGCCGATGTTGGTTCCCGAGCCGGGGATGTACAGCACGGTCGTCACGCCGCCGGCCACGTTGCGATCGAGGTTCGGATTGCGCGGCACGACGCTCGCCGCCACCCGCAGCTCCGGGTTCGCGAGGTAGACCATGTCGTTGATGTCGAAGCTGCCGGCCGAGTGGTAGTGCAGATCGACCATGCCCGGCATCAGCCAGTGCGAGCCGAGATCGAGCCGTTCGTAACCCTCCGGGACCTTCGCTTCGGCGGCCGTGGTGATCGCCTCGAGCTTGCCGTCGCGCACGAGCACGACCGCATCGTCGATGAACTGCGGCCCGCTGCGCGCGCAAGTCAGCGCCTTCGCGCAGCGCAGCGCGAGCCCCGGCCCGCCCGGTTGCCCGGACTGGCCGTCGATCGGAGCGCCCCAGGCTGGCGGGCCGGACCGGGCGCTGGGTGTGCGACCGATGATCGGCTCGCCCGCGCCGGCGAGCTCGCCGGCGGCGGCCAGCGCGAGCAGGGCCAGCACGGCGTCGCGGAGTCGCAGGATCAAGGCAGCACCTCGCTTCCGTTGACCCAGGCGCGCAGCACGCGCGCTGGTTCCGCCAGCGGACTCGCGTCGAGCAGCACGACGTCGGCATCCAGCCCGACGCGCAGCGCTCCGACGCGATCGGAGACGCCGAGCATGCGCGCGGCATCGCTGGTCAGCGCGCGCAGTGCCCCGCCCGCGCTCATCCCCTGAGAGACCATGTACATCGCTCGCACGAACAGGTCGGCGGCGCCTTCCTCGGCCGACGAGTGGAACGCGACCGCGATGCCCGCGGACTGCAGCTCGGAGTAGCGATTGACGAAGCTGACGCTGCCTTCAGGATCGTTGCGCCGGTACGGCAGCTCGAGCAGCACGCCCGAGACGCGCCCCACCAGCTTGTCCTTGACCTTCCACGCTTCCTGCGCGCCGTAGATCACCGGCTTGAGTCCGGCGGCGGCGAACGCGTCCACACAGGCCAGGATCTCGTCGGAGCGATTGACGTCCACGATCACGCACGCCTTGCCGAGCGCGGCCTGGCGCAGAGGTTCGAGACGCTCGTCGAGACGCGGCGGCGCGGGCTTGCCCTTGTCCGGCGCGGCCTTGTCTCCGGCCTCGGCGGCAGCGGCCTTCTTGGGCTTGGGGCGCGCGGCAACCGGGTATTCCTTCGACTTCTGCTCGGTGTCGACGTCGGCCTGCCACGCTCCGGTGCCCAGCACCGCGGCCATCTTGCCCTTGCCGATCGCAGCCGCGAATTGCACCGGGCCCTGCGTGCCGGCGCCGGACAGGCGCAGCTCTTTCTCGGCCCAGGTGCCTTGCACCTGCACGAGTCGCTCCGACACCGCGTCGCAGCGCAGCGAGCCGCGCACCTTGCCGTGTTCGTTGATGAGCTGCAGGCGCAGCTTGGCCTTGCCCGACAGGGGCGCCGGCAGATCGAACTCGCCTTCCCAGACCCCGGTCACGGGGTCGGCCGGCTCGGGCTCGTCCTTCTTCTTCTTGTCGTCCTTCTTCTCGTCCTTCTTGTCCCCTTCGGCCTTCTCGTCCTTCGAGTCGCCGGCGCCTTCGGCCTTGGCTTCTTCGGCCGGCTTCTCCTCGCCGTCCTTCTTCTCGTCGGACTTGGCTTCGGCGGCCTTGGCCTCCTCGGGCTTCGCGGCGGAGGGCTTCCAATTCGCCAGCGCCTTCTCGTACTCCGCCCACTTCTGCTGGTACTTGCCGAGCTTGTCGAGCAGATCGCGGACCTCGGCGCCGGAGCGCGCGCGATTGCCATCCGTCCAACGCAGGCGCACGCCGGTCGGCTCGCGCAGCACGAGCGAGTCGAAGTCGGCCGCGGCGGGCTTGTAGGAGAGCACCGGCACGCCCGAGGGCGTCGACTGGCGCACCGAGAGACCGACGGTCGTCACGCCGGCGCGAGCGACGCGGCGATCGGCGAAGTCGCCGGGCGCGAGCAGTCGGGACAGGCGGAAGTCGCTGCCGACCGTGCGCATGGATCCCTCGAGCCCGAGGAAGCCGAGCGCGTCGACGATGCCGGGCATCACGGCCGCGCCGCGCACGACGACCGCGCCGCGCGGTCGAGCGACGCGCTCGCCGATCTCGGCGATCTTGCCATCCTGCAACAGCACCTCGCCGGGCCGCAGCACGTGGCCGTCGCCCAGGTGCACTTCCTCGGCCGCGATCACGACCGGCTGGGCCTGCAGCGGCGCGTCCGCGCCGTCCGCGCCGTCCGCACCGCCCGCGCCCGCGCTCCAAACCGTGGTGCCGTCCGACCATGTCGACAGCACGCTCGAGCCCATTTCGAGCGGCAGTCCGCTCAACACGACCAGGTCGGCGTCCTTGCCCGGCTCGATGCTGCCGACGCGATCGGCGACGCCGTACAACTCGGCCGGCGTCAGCGTGATCGCGCGCAGCGCGACGGCCGGGTCGAGCCCGCCGCGGCGAGCCAGGAACGCGGCGAAGCGCAGGTCGCGCGGACTTGCGCCTGCGCCGGGTGCCACGGCCAGGCGCACGCCGGCGCGCGCAAAGCGCGCCGCCGTGTCGGGCTCGGGCCACTGCGCATCGACGGACTTGCCGCGGTTGAACAGTGAGGCGTCCGGATTGAACGACGGCTTGTAGACGACCGCCGCGCCGCGCGCGGCGATCTCATCGGCCGCGTCGCCGGCGAAGGTCGCGTCGTTGAGCACGAGGTTCAGGCCGAAATCGGCGCTCAGCGCCAGCGCGGCGCGCGCCTCGGCCGCGTCGCTGACCGACACCAGCCACGGCACGCGCTGTTGCACGAGCGCGCCGAGATCCATGGCCGCATAGGGACCGAAATCGGCCGCCGGCGCGCCACCGCGGGCCGCGACGAGCAATTCGCGCAAGGCCACGGTCGCTCCGATCAGCGTGCGCGGCAATTGACGCTGCGCGACACCGAGGCCGACATCGCTGGTCGGAGGAATCGGCGGCTCCCAATAGCCGGGAGCCCCGCGGGCCTCGGCGTTGATCGCGGCATGCACGGCCGCCGGCGCGCGCACGATGCGCTCGACCTCGGGGCCTCCCGCGAGCTTGACGATCGCGGCCTGGCCCGCGATCAGGCGCATGCGCGCGGGCGTCACGTAGGCGCTCGTGATGCCTTCGGCCAGCGCCCAGTCGTAGCGCGCGTACGGATCGAAGGCCTGCACCGCCGAGAGCGACGGCTCGGCCGTGCGCGCCGAGCCGAACGAGCTGAGCAGACTCGAATCCGCGAGCACGAAACCAGGGCAGATCACCGCGTCGGGTCCGTAGTCGACGACGGTCGCATCGCCCGGGATCAGCAGGTCCTTGCCGACCGCCGCGATCTTGGAGCCGCGCACGAGCACGGTCGCCCCGCCTTCGAGCACGACACCTTCCTTGACGACCAGCACCGTACCGGCGCGGATCGCGACCAGGCCGCGGCCGTCGGCTGCAGCGGCCGGCGCGACCGGCGCGCCGCTCGCCGTCACGAGCGGCAGCAGGGAGAGCAGTGCGTACATCAGCCGCGCTCCTCGCCCGCTGCATCAGCGTCGGAGAAGTGCGGCCCTGACGACTGCTTCTCGTCGGCCTTGCGCTGCTCCTCGCCGGCCTTGCGCTCGGCCGCTTCGTCCTGCTTCAGCGCGTCCTTCTTGGCATCGGCCTTGCCTGCGCCCGCCGCGCCGAAATCAGCGGCTCCGGCCTGCGTGCCGGGCGGCTCCTTGCCCTCGAGCAGGTGCTTGAGCCGGATGTCCTTGCTGCGGTCGTAGGCGGTCTTGCCCTCGATCACGACGAACTGCACGTGCGTGCGGACCGACAACGGCTCGCCGTCGAGCAGCAGCACGTTGCCATCCTTGCCTTCCTCGAGGCTGCCGACGCGGTCGCGCAGTCCGAGGATCTCGGCCGGCACGGTCGTCACGGCCGCGATCGCTCGCTCGCGCGGGAGTCCCTGACCGATCGCGAGGGCGGCCTGATACCACAGCACGTGGTGGCTGGGAAGCGAGCTGGCCTGGCCGGTCTCCGAGGCGATCGCGAACTTGACGCCCTTCTCGGCGAAGACCTTCGCAACCGGGGTCTCGACTTCCTTGCCGGTGATCGGCTCGGTCTCGACGTGCAAGAGCGGCGGAATCAGGATCGCCGGCCGGCCTGAGGCGGCGACCACGTCGGCCGCCTTCCAGCAGTCGCCCGCGAGCACGAGTGTCGTGCGCTCGAGGAATCCGTTCTCCTTGGCCAGGTCGAGCGCCTTGCGCACGTCCATCGCCGCCGCGCACCACACGTACGCATCGCGCTTGCCCTCGACCAGCTCGAGCAGTTGCAGGTCCTTCTCGTCGAGCTCGCCGCGCGGCACGAGCTCGAGCCCGTCGACGCGCCAGCCCTTGCCCTCCATCGCGCGCCCCTTGGCCTTGTCGCCCTCGAGTTCGCGCCCCTGGAACAACGCTTCGCGCTTGTCGCGCGCCTTGCCGTCGCGCTTGTCCTGCACCTGCTTCTCGAGGCGCTTGCGCAGCTCCTCGAAGGCGCGCCGCAGCGCCATCGCCTGCGTGGCCGCGCTCTTGCCGGCCTTGGGAGAGGCGGACAGCTTGAGCGCGTAGTCGGTCCGCACCGCCATCTCGTCCACGGTCATCCCGACCGGGCGCACGACCATGCCGCGCCCGCCGATCACGCAGTTGCCTCCCTGCTGCACGTTCAGCGTGGTCACGCCGTGGCGCAGGTAGTCCTCGTACGCGAAGTTGATCGGGTCGATCGAGTCGCGGATGTCGAGGAAGGGCGCGACGTCGATGTTCTCGTTGGGTCGATCCAGACCGCGCGAGGTCTGCGCCTCGACGAAGCCGGGGAACGCGACGTACTGCGGTCCGCCGATCACGGTCGCGTCCCAGGGCTTGTCGACCTCGCCCTGCGCGCCGACCTTGGTGATGCGGCCGTTCTCGATCACGATGACGCCGTTCTTGATCTCGTGCCCGGGCCGCGTGATGACGCGACCGGCTTCGATGACCAGCTTGTCGGCCGCGAGCGCGAGCCCGCTGGTCAACAGCGCGAACGACGAAGCGAGCACGGAGCGCGCGAAGAGGGTGGAAGGCGAGGTTTGCATGGGATCAGGGTGGAAGAGTGTGCGGTGGAGCGAGTTCACTTCGCGGTGCGCGGATCGAGCACGAGCTCGCCTTCGAGCAGCACGCCGACGATGCGCGAGGACGGTTCGAACGGCTTGCCGTCCCACAGCACCAGGTCGGCGTCCTTGCCGACCGCGATGCTGCCGACGCGACCGTCGATGCCGATCATGCGCGCCGGGTTGATCGTGACCGCCGCGAGCGCGGCGTCGAAGGGCAGGCCGGCGTGCATGGCGAGCCCGGGTTGCGCGGCCAGGCGCTCACCGCGTTCGAGCGCGTTGTGCCCCGACAGGGCGATGGTGAGGCCGCGCTCGTGCAGGAGCGCCGCGGAGTTCCACGAGTGGAAGGCGAAGTCGTTGCCACCGCGACCGCCGAAGGTCAGCGGGGGCAGCACGACGGACGCTCCGCTGGCGACGACCATCGGCGGGTCCTTCCACGCCTCGGCCGCCGCATCGAGGATCAGGCGCGGCAGCTTGAACTCGCGCTGCAGGAAGCAGGCGGTGCGGATGTCCTGCGTGGTCGAGGCCGACACGATCAGCGGCGCCTTGCCGCTGAGCACCTCTTCGTAGACCTGGGTCTCGCTCGTCGCGCGCGCCGCGTCGGAGCGCGCGGCAAGGGCATCGTGGAAGGCCTTGCGCAGCACCCATTCGACACCCATGCGCGTCGTCGGTCGCCGGTTGTAGAAGCTGTCGGGTTGGAAGAAGGCGGGCCGGTTCCCGTCGCTGGGCTCGTCTCCGATCGCGGCTCGCAAAGCAGCGCGCCCGGCGATGCGGCGCCGCTCGAGTGTCGGCGGCCCGCCCGTCTTGAGCGCGACCGACCAACCGCCGATCACGGCGCGGTCGGGCGGGCTGACCAGCACCGAGGTGACGCCGCTGCGGAGCTCGCGCTCGAAACGCGGGTCCCACAGATCGAGTGCGTTCTCGACCTCGAGCCTGGCGGGAGTCTCGGTCGACTGCTCGACCGAATCGAAGCCCAGATCGATGCGCACGGACAAGTCGATCAGGCCGGGCGTCACGGCGTCGACCTCGAGCGTCTCGAAGCCGCCGCCCGGCGAGACCGCCGAAACGGCGCGGATGCGCCCGTCGCCGACTTGCACCCAGCCGTCCTCGATCGGCTCGCGGTCGGCGGTGTAGACCCGCTTGGCCTTGATCAACCAATTCGTGTCGGCCGCGCCGGCAGGCGCGCACAGGAGGCCGAATGCGAGCACACCCAACAGGGCTTCGTTCATCGTGGACTTCTCCATCGCGTGGGGCTCCAGCTCAGTCCTTGACCGGCGCGGGGATCGGGGCAGCGTGCGCGAGCACGCCGTCGACGTACACGTGCGTCGGCCGGCTCGACAGATCGAGCGGATCCCCGCTCCATACGACGAGGTCGGCGGACAGGCCGCGTTCGACGCGGCCGAGCTTGTCGGCCACGCCCGCGATGCGCGCGGCGTTCGCCGTGAGTGCCTGGAGACCGGCCTCCAGCGGCAGACCGGCGCGCACGCACAGCGCGGCCGATATGCGCAGGGCCTCGGGAGAGCGGTCCGGCGCGTGCAGCGCGAAGGCGAAGGGAACGCCGGCCTCCGACAGCGCGACGACCGAGCGCAAGGCCCGCCGGTCGGAGCCGAACCAGAGCGGGTGGAAGACGACGGCCAGACCGCTCTCGCGGATCTCGGCGGCCATCTCGCCGGCGAGCTCGGCACCGAACAGGGTGCCCTTCAACCCGTGCTTGCGCGCGAAACCGATCGCGCGCGAGATCTCGTGCTCGGGGCCGACTTGCAGCAACACGGGCAACTCGCCCGCCTTGGCGCGTGCCAGCGTGCCTTTCGGCCGCGCGAGCATCTCATCGAGCTGCATCAGCGCCTGCGAGTAGCTGGTCGGCTCGCGGTTGAAGAGCAGCGCGTTGGTCGAGAGCGCGACCGCCAATTGCGCGTCACGCTTGACGATCGTCCCGCCGCTGGTCTTGACGAGCGCGGTCACGCCGCCGATCACGTTCTCCGGCCGCGGCACGAGCAGCACCGAGGTGATGCCGGCCTCGAGCAGGCGCCCGAAGTCCGGGTGCGCGGGCGCGAAGGCGTCGGCGATACGCGCCTCCGGCAGGTAGGCGCGCGTCGGATCGGTCGTTCCGCTCGCGATGCCGTCATAGCTGCCGCAGGCGATCAGGCCCGCAGTCAGCACGCCGTCGTACTCGACCAGCGGCGTGCCATCCGGGACGCGCACGCCGCGCCCCACCTCGCGGACACGACCCCCATCGAGGAGGACGACGCAGTCCTCGATCGCAGGTCCGGCGCCGATGTAGGCCTTGCGCGCGCGGATCGCGAATGCGTCGGTCGCGATGGGATGCGCGGGCGCGGGCGCCGCGGCGAGAACAGTCGAAAGCAGTGCGGTTAGCAGCATGTTGAGCCTGGATGGGGCTGCGGAAGCGTGGTCGAACGATGGGCCGCGCGTGCGAAGGTTCAGCGAGCCTCGGGCTCGAGCACGATCTGACCGCCCACGAGCACGTACTGCACGCGCGCGGCCGGCGAGAGCGGATCGCCCTTCAACAACAACAGGTCGGCTTGCTTGCCGACCTCGACGCTGCCGATGCGGTCGGCGACGTCGAAGGTCTCGGCCGCGGCCAGCGTGAGCGCGGCGAAGGCCGCCTCGCGATCGAGACCGTGCCCCACCGCGAGACCGGCCATCAGGGCGAGATCGCTGGCGCCCGCGCGTGAGCCGCCCGACCCGATCAGCACGCGGACACCGGCGGCGTCGAGCACGCCCGCCAGGCCCAGGTCGTGCTCGGTCCAGCCGCTCGGGCGGCCGGTGCCCAGCGGCGTGGGGAACACGATCACGGCGGCCGAGCGCTCGGCCAGCGCGCTCGCCAGCGGCGCGGCCTCGGTTGCGCCGGCGAGCACGAGCCGGACACGCGGGTGAGCGCGCAGCATGTCGAGCAGCGCGCGGATCTCCGGTGCGCGGTGCGCCTCGACCACCAGCGGCACTTCGCCGCTGGCAACCCGCGCCATCACCTCGTCCTCGGGGCTGGCCGAGGGCGGAGTCGGGCGCTTGTCTTCCTTGTACGCCTTCTCCTTGAACTCCTTGGCCTTCTCCTCGGCGTCCTTCTGCTCCTTCTCGCGGTCCTTCTTCGCCTTCTTGAAGTCCTTCTCGAGTTGCTTCTCCTTCTCCGCGATCTCCTTCTCCCACTTCGCGAGATCCTCGGCGAAGGTGATGCGCTGTTCGTTGAGGCGGCGGCCGGCATCGAGCGCCGCGCCGAGGCGGTCCACTTCGCCGATCCGATCGAAGGGGTCCGGATTGCCTTGGCGTGGAATGCCGATCGATGCGGAAAGCGAGGCGGCCTCGTTGAGCACCGCGTTGCCGTGGCGCGGCGCCAACACCGGTGCGTGGTGGACCGGCGCCGCGGGCGCCTCGGCCTTGGAGTCGGACTTGCCGCCGTCCTTCTTGTCCTTCTCCTTGTCCCCCTTCTCCTTCTTGTCCGCGCCAGGCTGGCTCGCTCCGGACTCGGACGCCGCGGGCTTGGGCGCGGCCTCCGGCTCCGGCTTGGGGGTCGTCGCGACATCGACGCCGAAGTCGAGTCGAACCACCGCACCCAGACCACCGACGCGCGCGCGTCCGGCGGCCTGCACGCGGGCACTGGTCACGCCGCCGCGCAGCGCCTGCCGCCGCAGGTGCGGATCGCGGTAGGCATCCAGCGCCTCGATGGTCAGGCTGTCGGCGGTCGCGTCAAACGTGCCGATGCTCTCTTCTTCGATCCCGACACTCGACCAGGGGTCGAGGAAGCCGGCGCAGACGACATCCGCCTCGAGCGTGCGCGTTCCTTCGGGGGCGACGAGGCCCTTGCCGACGCCGACGATCGCACCGTCGCGCACGAGCACGTCCGCATTGGCGAGTTCCTCCCCGGGCCGCGTCAGCAATCGCTTCGCGCGGATCAAGAGCGTGGTGCCCTCGACCGGAGCGAGCTTCGGGCGCTTGAGCGCGTCCTTGTCCTTCTTGTCGTCCTTCTTGTCCTTGTCCGACTTCTTCGCGCTGGACTTCGACTCCGCCTCGGGCTTGTCGGACTCCGACTTCTTCTCGTCCTTCTTGTCTTCCTTCTTCTCCTCTTGCCCCGGCCCGTCCGGCTTCTTCTCCCCCGATTCCTCGGGGGCGGGCGGGTCCTGAACGGGGAACGGCAGCGGTTGCGCGCTCGACAGGGCACCCAGGAAGGCGCTTGCGATCAGGACCAGCCGCAGGAAGGGTCGGGAACTCATGGGCAGCGGGATCAGGGGGAAGGCGGCTCGGGCGCGCGCCAGCAGGGCGCGTGATGATAGGGAGATGCAACCCGGTGCGCCACTAATGGCCTGTTTCTAACTTATGAATTGGCTTTGGCTTACGGTCACATTACAGGGTTCGGGGCAGGTTTCGGCCGGGTTCCCGCGGATCCCCTGTGCCCGGTCCCCCGCTCGGCCCTGGCCACTCCCGCTGTGTAAACCCCTGGAAACGACTTCATTCCGGGAACGTCAAACCAGCAACTTCGAAGCTGCATTCCGGTAGTCGTTCGTTCGATCTTCCGCTGGGAGGCGGCTCACGAGCGGATCATGGTCGGGCTCAAGGGGGCACTGCACCCGGGGCTCTTGGACGAGCGGTACTGGGGCGAACGATTGCGCGAAGAGGCGTCTGCGCCTTTGCGCATGCTGGTTTTGCCTTCCAGTGCCTCGGACAAGGGGCTCGAGTCGTTCGAGCTGCTGGTCGGAGGTCGCGATGGCGAACGCTTGCACGGCGTGCTCGTCCGACGCACCCAATCGACTGCCACGCACGCGATCGGCGCGCGGCGCGCGCTCCACCTCGTGCCCGGCCAGGCCGAGCTGCAGGGGAGCGACCTGGAAGACTGCGAGGCCGAGCTGTATTTCGAGCCTGCGCCGCACAAGCGGCTCGAGGAGCGCGTACTCGATACGCTGCGGATGCTGCGCGCGGCGCGCCGGATCGACGGGGTGGCAGGCGCGCGCGCACGGGCCACGAGCCACTGCGCGACCCCTCCGCCGGACGAGTTCCTGATCGCCGAGTGCCTGCTGAACCGCGGCTGGATCTGAGCCCGCGCGGCGCGCGCTGAGCAGCGCCCGGCCCCGGAACGGCCTGGGCGGGCCTCCCCGCGCCGACTTCCGCTAGACTCTGCGCCCCGATGAAGGCCGCCGAAGTCCGTCCGCTGGTCAAGCGCGTGGTGGGCCGGATCCTCGCCGAACGCGGGCTCGATCCCGCGGGGCGCGCCACCGGACCGAGCGGCAGCGGCGCGTGGGTCCACGTCGAGATCACGCCCGAGGAAGAGCCGCTTCGGCCGGCGCCACCCGGCGTCTCCGCCGCAGGCCCCGGGCGCGGCTCGCTGGTCACGACCGCCGAGCTGCAATTGGCCGGACCGGACCGCACGCTGCGCGTTGCGGCCGATGCGCTGGTCACGCCGGCCGCCGAGGACGAGGCCTTCCGACTCGGGATCCGGATCGTGCGCGGCGGGACCGACCTGTCGGCCCCGGGCGCGGCGCGGCGCGTCGCGATCGGCTGCGACCACGGCGGCTATCCGCTGAAGCCGCTCGTGCTGGAATTCGTGCGCGAGCTCGGCTGGCAGGCCGTCGACTACGGCACGCACTCCGAAGCGGCCTGCGACTACCCGGACTTCGCGCTGGCCGTGGCGCAGGCCGTCGCGGAGGGTCGGGCCGAGCTCGGCATCTGCATCGACGGTGCCGGCCTGGGCTCGGCCATCACGGCCAACAAGGTGCCCGGCGTGCGCGCGGCACCCTGTCCGAGCGCCGAGCTGGCTCGCAACGCGCGCGAGCACAACTTCGCGAATGTGCTGACGCTGGGCGCGAAGGGCGCCCGCGCGGCGGAGCTCCGCGAGATCGTGCGCGCGTTCCTGGGCACGCCGACCGGCGCGACGCGTCACGCGCGTCGCGTCGCGAAGATCGACGCGATCGAGGCGCGCTATTCCAAGCTACCCACCGTCAATCGCGGCTCCCGATGAACAGCGCCATCCGCCCCACCGTCACGCCCGAGGAACTCGAGCGCATCCTCGAGGAAATCGCGCGCCAGATCCTCGATCAGGGCCTCGAAGGTTCGCTGGCCGGCAATCCGTGGGCCTGCGGCGAGCTGTGCGTGCAGATCTGCCCGGAGCGCGCGTCGGCCGTGCTCGACGCCGGCGCCTGTCGCATCGGCGTCGGCTACCGCCAGTCTCCGACGCTGGCCAACCTCGGCGGCTACATCGACCACACGCTGCTCAAGGCCGACGCGACCCTGGCCGAGCTCGACAAGTTGTGCGCCGAAGCGCTGCAGCATTCGTTCGCCTCGGTCTGCGTGAACGGCTCGCACGTGCGGCGCTGCGCCGAGATCCTGCGCGGTTCGCCGGTCGCAGTGTGCAGCGTGATTGGATTTCCGCTCGGCGCGATGGCCAGCGAGGTCAAGGCCTTCGAGGCGCGCCGCGCGATCGAGGACGGCGCCTGCGAGATCGACATGGTGATGGCGGTCGGCGCGCTGAAGTCCGGCGCCGCCGACTTCGTGCGCGCCGACATCCGCGGCGTGGCCCAGACCTGCCACGCGCGCGGCGCGAAGCTGAAAGTGATTCTCGAGACCTGCCTGCTCACCGATCCCGAGAAGGTGCTCGCCTGCGAGCTCGCTCAAGCCGCGGGCGCGGATTTCGTGAAGACCTCGACCGGCTTCGCCAAGGGCGGCGCGACGGTCGACGACGTCGCGCTGATGCGCCGCGCGGTCGGCCCCACGATGGGCGTCAAGGCATCCGGCGGCGTGCGCGATGCCGCGCAGGCCAAGGCCATGATCGAGGCCGGCGCCACGCGCATCGGCGCGTCGGCCTCGGTCGCCATCGCCAAGGGCGGCACGGGGAGCGGCAACTACTAGCCGAGGCAGCGATGTTCGAAAACTCCAAACGCAAGCTCAGGGTGCCCGCGATCGGCCTGTTCGTGATCGGCGGTCTGGGATTGATCGGTCAGATCTTCAGCGCGGTCCTGTTCCTGGTGCAGGGCCCCACACGGATGCGCGAGGACATGCGCGAGGCCTTCGAGGAGATCGCGCGCGAAGTGCCGGAGTTTCCGCTCGAGGCGGCCGAGCGCGTGGCCGACCTCGGCCCGATCGTGCAGTCCATCTTCCTTGCGGTCGGCGCGCTGGGCAGCCTGGTCATGCTCGCGGGCGGCTGGAACATGCTGCGGCTCAAGAACTACGAGGTCTGCTTCGCCGCCTGCGTGATCGCGATGATCCCGTTCTGCTCGCCGTGCTGCGGCTGCCTGCCGCTGTGCCTGCCGGGCGCGGCCATCGGGATCTGGGGCCTGATCGTGCTCTTCGACGACGAGGTACGCGACGCGTTCCGGGGGATCCAACCGCCCGGCACGGGCGCGCCGGTCGTCAGCTCGGCAACGGCTCCGTGGGCGCCACCAGCCTCGGTACCGCCGCCGCCGCAGGACCGGATTCCTCCGCCGCCGCCGCCTCCGGTCTGAACCGGACACGCCGATGCGCGCCCCTCCTTCCCGCCTGCTGGCCGGGCTCGCGTTGGCGTCGTCGTTCGCCGCGCAACAGAGCGCGCGGCCTCGCGCGGTCGCGTTGCCGATCGACGAGCCGCCGCGACTCGACGGGCGCCTGGACGATGCGTGCTGGCAGCAGGCCCTCCCGATCGGCGCGTTCACGCAGGTCGAGCCGGTGGAAGGCGCGTCCCCGATCGAAGCCACCGACGTACGCGTCGTGTACACGCCCGACGTGCTCTACATCGGCGTGCGCTGCCACGACCGCGAACCGTCGAAGCTCCTGGCGCGGCAACTCGAACGCGACGCGAACCTCGATCCGGACGACCGCGTCGAGATCCTGATCGACACGTTTCGCGACCGCCGCAATGCGTTCTGGTTCCAGATGAACCCGCGCGGCGATCTGGGCGATGCGCTCGTCGCGAACAACGGCCAGAACTTCAACAAGCCCTGGGACGGCATCTGGGACGGGCGCGCCTCGATCGACGAGCACGGCTACTGCCTCGAGTTCGCGCTGCCTTTCAAGACGCTGAACTTCCGCGAGGGCATCGACGCCTGGGGCCTCAACGTGCGCCGCATCAACAAGCGCCACGAGGAGGAATCGCGCTGGTCGAATCCTTCGCAGGACCAGAACTTCTTCCTGGTCTCGGAAGCGGGTGAGCTGAGCGGGCTCGCCGGCATGCACCAGGGCGTGGGGCTCGACGTGACGCCGTTCTTCGTCGGGCGCTGGATCGACGACGAGGCGTCGGACGACCAGGACCTGCTCGGCGATCCGGGGCTGGACGTGCTCTACAAGGTCACGCCGAGCCTGAACGCGCTGCTGACGATCAACACCGACTTCGCCGACACGGAGGTCGACTCGCGGCAGATCAACCTGACGCGCTTCCCGCTGTTCTTCCCCGAGAAGCGCGACTTCTTCCTGCAGGACGCCGGGCTCTTCACGTTCGCCGATCTCTCGCCCAGCTTCGGCGGCGGGAGCACGGACCTGATCCCCTTCTTCAGCCGGCGCATCGGCCTGGACGCGGACGGCCAGGCGGTCCCGCTGCTCGGCGGCGGCAAGCTGACCGGCCGCGCCGGCCCTTGGAGCATCGGCCTGCTCGACGTCCTGACCGACGACTCCGCCGGCGTCGACGGTCAGAACCTGGGCGTCGCGCGGCTCACACGCAACGTCGGAGAGCAATCGACGCTCGGCGCGATCTTAACGTCCGGCGATCCGAGCGGCGCTGCTTCGAACCAGCTCTACGGCTTCGACGCGAATTTCAAGAGCTCGACGTTTCTCGGCGGCAAGGCCCTGCGCGCGTTCGCGTGGGTGCTCGGCACGTCGAGCGGCGACGGCGGCGGCGACGACGAGGCATTCGGTGCGACGGTCTCCTACCCGAACGACACCTGGTCCTGGAACGCGACGGCGAAGCAGATCGGCGAGGATTTCGACGCCGCGCTCGGCTTCGTGCCGCGCACCGGCATTCGCAAGTACGACGGCGCAGTCACCTTCGCACCGCGGCCGCACACCTGGATCCGCCAATACGAGTTCCAGGTCTCGTCGACGCTCGTCACGGATCTCGACGACGAGTTGGAGACCGCGAAGATCGAGGTGCAGCCGTTCGGCCTCACCACGGAGCGCGGCGACGAGCTCCGCGTGGAGATCGAGCACGTGCGCGACGTGCTCGCAGCCGACTTCGAGATCCAGGACGGAGTGACGATCCCGGCCAGCGACTACGACTGGGCGCGCGTGCGCGTCGAGGGCGGCAGCGGCGACTCGCGCGCATGGAGCTTCGGGGCGGCGGCCTCGGCCGGCGGGTTCTACGACGGCACGAGCACCGACTGGTCGGCCGAGGCCGTGTGGCGTCCGTCGCCGCGCTTCAACGGCAGCGCGAGCTACGTGGAAACGCGCGCCGATCTGCCGGCCGGCGAGTTCACGACGCGCGTCGCGCAACTGCGCGCGAACATCACCTTCAGCCCGACGCTGGCGTGGACGAACTTCGCGCAGTGGGACAGCGAATCGGACGCGCTGGGCCTCAACAGCCGGCTGCGCTGGATCCTCGAGCCCGGTCGCGAAGTGCGCGTCGCGCTGAATCGGGCTTGGGAGGAGAACGACGACTCGCTGGAGCCGACCTTCACCGAGCTCGCCGTCAAGCTCGAGTACACGGTGCGCTTCTAGCGCCGCGCTCCCGCCTCTTCACGGGTAGGTATAGGGCGCGCCCGGACCGAGCGGGATCCCGAGCTGCCAGAAGAAGACCAGCAGCGCGCTCCACAGCGTCAGGAAGATCAGCGAGTACGGCAGCATCAGCGCCGCGAGCGTGCCGATCCCGCAACTCTTGCAGTGGCGCTGGCAATACGTGACGACCAGCGGGAAGTACGGCATCAGCGGCGTGATGATGTTCGTCGTCGAATCGCCGATCCGGTAGGCGCCCTGCACGAGCTCGGGCGAGAGTCCAAGCTGCATGCCCATCGGCACGAGCACCGGAGCGAGCAGCGCCCACTTGGCCGAGCAGGAACCGATCAGGAGGTTCACGCCGGCGCTGATCGCGATCACGCCGAACACGGTCAGTTGCGGCGAGAGCTCGAGCGCTCGCAGCGCCTGCGCGCCGCGCGTGGCGACCAGCGCGCCCAGGTTGCTCTGCAGGAACACGGCGATGAACTGCGCGGCGAAGAAGGCCATCACGAGGTAGCTCGCCATGCCCTCCATCGACTTGGTGAACCCGACCATCACGTCGCGGTGCGATCGATAGCGGCCCGCGCGCCAGCCGAAGGCGATGCCGCTGACGAGCCCGGCCAGGAACAAGAGCGGCACGATCAACTGCATCAACGGCGCGTCCTGGGCCGTCAGGCTGCCGTCGGCGCCGCGCAGCGCGCTGTCCGGGCGCGCGCATAGCCAGACCAGCGCGACGGACAGCACGGCCAGCATGCCGTGACCGAGCCACAAGCCGCTGCGTTCGCTCTCGGAGAGCCGGCCCAGGGCCAGCGACTCGCCGGTGCCGTCGACCGGCACGCGCCGCGCGCGCGGTTCGACGATCTTGTCGGTGATCCACCAGCCGGCCAGCAGCACGAACACGGTGGCCGACCCGTTGAACCACCAGTTGCACAGCGGATTGACCGCGCGCGCGGGATCGACGATCGCGGCGGCGCTCTGCGTGATGCCCTGCACCAGCGCGTCGAGGCTGGACGGAACGGGGTTCGCGCTGAAGCCGCCGGAGACGCCTGCGAAGCCCGCCGCCAGCCCGGCCAGCGGGTGCCGCCCGGCGGCCGCGAACACCAGGGCGCCGAGCGGGATCACCAGCACGAAGCCGGCGTCGACCGCCGAGTGCGACAGGATCCCCGCCGCGATCACGATCGGGGACAAGAGCTTGCGCGGCGTCAGGCCGAGCAGCCCGCGCAGCGAAGTCGAGATGAAGCCGGAGTGGTCGGCGACGCCCAGCCCGAGCATCGCGACGAGCACGAGTCCGAGCGGCGGGAACGCGGCGAAGTTCCTGACCAGGTTCGTGCCGAGCGCGATCAGGCCCTCGAACGTGAACTGGTCGAGCACCACCAGTTCCTCGCCGGTGCGCGCGTCGCGCATGCCGCAGGGCGTGCCGGAAAGCAGGGCGGAGGCGCCGATCGCGGCCAGCGTCAGCAACACGAACAGCGCGGAGGGATCCGGCAGCTTGTTGCCGAAGCGTTCGAAGGCGTCGAGCCAGCGCGAGGCCTTCGTCATTGGAACTCGTGGGTGCCGAGTAACCAGCCGACCAGGACCGACTTCTGTTCGAAGCGGCGCTTGTACTCGTCGACCACGCGCGCGGCTTTCGCACGCAGCGCGGCGACCTCGCGCGGATCGAAGTAGTGGACGACCGCGCGCGACGGCTCGCGGGCGACGCGACCGTGCTCCGGATCGGTCCATGCGCCCCGCGCCTCGATCACGCTGAAGCCGCCGAGCTCGGGCACGAGCACCTCGACCTCGAAGCGCTCCCACTCGGCGGCGCCGATCGGCGCGCCGCCGGGACCGGTCAGCCCGAAGTACAGCTCGAGCCGGTCGAAGTCCGCCGGCGGCGTCGAGCGGCAGGCCGCGAGTCCGAAGCAGAGCAGCAGCACCAGCGCAGCCGCGCGCGCGAGCGCCGGCAGCGCGCGCTCGAGCAGCCGCGCGAAGCGAGCCGAGGCCTGCTTGCCGGTTTCGACGACCTCGGAGTGCGACAGCGGCTCGCCGCTGATGCCGGCCGCGTGGTTCGTGATGCAGGAGATCGCCGCGACGCGCAACCCGACGGCATGCCCGACCGCGGCCTCGGCCACCGTGCTCATGCCCACCGCGTCGGCGCCGAGAGCCCCCAGCATGCGGATCTCGGCCGGAGTCTCGTAGCTCGGGCCGAGCAGCGCCGCGTAGACGCCGCGCTCGAGCCGCACACCCGCCTCCTGCGCGGCGCGATCGAGCTCCGCGCCCGCGCGCGCGTCGTACGCGCAGGCCGCTGCGCGCTCGGCCGCCCGCAGCGGCGCGCGACCCTGCAGGTTGATGTGATCGGTGAGTCGCATCAGCGAGCCCGGCTCCCACTCGCGGCGCAGGCCGCCGGCGGCGTTCGTCAGCACCAGCGCGCGGCAGCCGAGGGCGGCGAAGGCGCGGACCGAGCGCGTGACCTGCTCGGGGCTCCAGCCTTCGTACAGGTGCGCGCGTCCCTGCTGCAGCAGCACGCGCGCGCCGCCGATCGTGCCGTGCAGGAAGCGTCCGGCGTGACCGGGCACGGCCGAGCCGGGCATGCCGTCGAGCGCGTCGAAGGGCACGCTGCGCGCATCCGCGAGCCGCTCGCCGAAGGCGCCGAGCCCCGAGCCGAGCACGAGCGCGAGCTCGCAGCCCGCGAGGCCCTGCGCGCGCATCGACGCGGCCAGCCGCTCGACGTCGCCGTCGTCACCCACTCGACCGCGCGGGTCGTGCTGGCGAGCGGATTGCACGCGCTCAGGCCTCCAGGAAGCAGCCGGCGATGGTCGCGGTCATCCAGCAGGACATCGCGCCCCCGATCATCGCGCGCAGGCCCAGTCGCGACAGCTCGGTCTTGCGCTCGGGCACCAGCGCCGAGATGCCGCCGATCTGGATGCCGATCGATGCGAAGTTGGCGAACCCGCACAGCGCGTAGGCGGCCATCGCCGCGCTGCGCGGATCCTGGAACGCGTTCTCGGCGATGCAGCGCTTGAGCGCGAGGAATCCGAGGAACTCGTTCTGCGAGACCATCGTGCCGAGCAGGCCGCCGAAGGTCTGGCAGTCGCTCCAGTTCGAAACACCGATCAGCCACGCGACCGGCGAGAAGATCCAGCCGAAGATGCGGCCGAGCGACAGCGCCACGCCGTCGGCCGGCACGTCGAGCAGCCCGATCGCCGCGAGCTGCGTCCCGACCCAACCCAGCGGCCAGTCGACGAGCTTCACTAGGGCGATGAACGCGATCAGCATCGCGATCACGTTCCACCACAGCTTGAGCCCGTCCAGCGTGCCGTTGGTGGCGGCCTCGATCGTGTTCGCCGCGCTGCGCTTCACCTCGAGCTCGACGCGCCCCGCGGTTTCGGACACCTCGGTCTCCGGCATCAGGATCTTGGCGATGACGAACGAGGCCGGCGCGGACATCACCGAAGCCGTGACGAGGTGCGCTCCGAGCTCGCCCAGTTGAGCCATGTAGATCGCCATCACCGACCCCGCGATGGTCGCGAAGCCGCCGATCATCAGCGCATTGAGTTCCGACCGCGTCATGCGCGCCAGGTACGGCCGCACGACCAGCGGCGCCTCGGTCTGGCCCATGAAGATGTTGGCGGCGGAGGCCATCGCTTCGCCGCCGGAGAGCCCCATCGTGCGGCTCATCACCTTCGCGAGCAGCCACACCAGCACCTGCATCAGGCCGAGGTGGTAGAGCACCGCCATCAGCGCGGAGAAGAACACGATCACGACGAGTCCGGTGCCGGCGAAGGCGAACACGAAGCCGGCGGGTCCGTCGGAGGCGCCGAGCGAGCCGAACACGACCTTCGTGCCCTCCTCGGTCATCCCGACCAGGCGCTGGAAGAAGGCGCCGACCCCTTCGAAGAACGCGCGGCCGGCGCTGGTGCGCAGGATGAAGAGCGCGATCAGGACCTGGCCGGAGATCCCGACCAGGACCGTGCGCCAGGGGAAGCGCCGGCGATCGCTCGACAGGCACCACGCGATCAGGCAGAACCCAATCACGCCGATCAGGGCACGCGCGTAGGGCATGTCCGCGCAGTTGGCCGTGCGCGGGGCCGGGCGTCAAGCCCGCAGCGGGGTACCAACGAGCGGCTCGGGCTCGAACGGACCGTCCTCGAGCGCGAAGGAGCCGCGCAGGCGATCGAGCACGGCATCCGGCACGCGCGCGCCGGTCGCTTGGACCTCCAACAGCCGCTCGCCGCGCTCGACGCGCTGCCCGTCGCGCGCGTGGAACACGAGCCCGGGGAAGGGATTGATGGCGTCGCCGAGCGCGCGCCGGCCGCCGCCGAGATCGACGATCGCCCAGCCCAGCGCGCGCACGTCGGTCCAGCGGAACCAGCCCGCGCGCGGCGCGAGCAGCGGCACGCGCGCGGCCTGCCAGCGTGGATCCGGCCAGCGCTCGAGCGCACGCGCGTCGCCGCCCTGGGCGGCGACGACGCGCTCGAAGACTGCGAGCGCGCTGCCGTCGTCGAGCGCGCGCGCGATGCGCGCGCGGCCCTCCGCCTCGCTCGCGGCGGCCCCGCTCAGCGCGAGCATGCTCGCTCCGAACACGAGCACCAACTCGCGCAGGTCGGCCGGTCCGCGGCCGCGCAGGCACTCCAGGCTCTCTCCGATCTCGAGCGCGTGCCCGGCCGTGTCGCCCAACGGCCGCCCCATGCAGGTCGGGAACGCGACCGCGCGCAGGCCGAAGGAGCCGGCGATGGAGAGCATCGCCCGCGCGAGCTCGGCGCCGCGCTCGCGCTCGGGCAGGAAGGCGCCCGAGCCGTACTTGACGTCGAGCACGAGCGCATCGATCCCCTCGGCGAGCTTCTTGCTCATGATCGACGAGGCGATCAGCGGCACCGACTCGATCAGCCCGGTCACGTCGCGCAGCGCGTACAACTTGCGGTCGGCCGGCACGAGCTCCTCGGTCTGCGCGCCGAACGCGACCCCGCAGTCCACGAGCCCGCGCTCGAACTCGGCGCGCGACAGTCCGGTGCGGAAGCCGGCGATCGACTCGAGCTTGTCGAGCGTGCCTCCGGTGTGCCCCAGCCCGCGCCCCGACACCATCGGCACCGCGACGCCGCAGGCGGCGACGGCCGGCGCCAGCGGGATCGAGACCTTGTCGCCGACCCCGCCCGTGGAGTGCTTGTCGGCGGTCGGACGACCGAGTGCAAAGCACCAGCGCTCGCCCGATTCGAGCATCGCGCGCGTCAGATCCGCGGTTTCGCGCGCATCCATGCCGCGCACGAACACCGCCATCAGGAACGCGGAGGCGAAGTAATCGGCCAACTCGCCGCGCGCGTACGCGCGCACGAAGCCTTCGATCTCGGCGCGCTCGAGCTTGCCCCCGACGCGCTTCTTCGCCAGCACCGCGCGCGCATCGATCACGTGCGGCGCACGTCCTTCCAGAACGAGCGGCCCGGCCCGGCCGGAACGAGCCCGAGCGACTCCTCGACGGTCGCCCCGAGGTCGGCGAAGCTCGCGCGCGTCCCGAGGTCGACGCCGGCGCGACAGCCGGGCCCGAACGCGAGCACGGGCACGTACTCGCGCGTGTGATCGGTGGTGCGCGTGTAGGTCGGGTCGTTGCCGTGGTCGGCGCTGACGAAGACCGCGTCGTGCGGGCGCAGCTCGCGCTCGAGCTCGACCAGGTCGCGATCGAACTCCTCGAGCGCGCGGCGGTAGCCCGGCGCGTCGCGGCGGTGCCCGTACAGCATGTCGAAGTCGACCAGGTTGACGAACAAGAGGCCGCGCTCGAGCGTGCGCGCGCGCTCGCGCAGCGCGCGCATGCCGTCGCGATTGCCCTCGGTGTGGATCGACTCGGTTACGCCGCGGCCGGCGTAGATGTCGGAGATCTTGCCGACGCCGACCACCGGCACGCCGGCCCCGGCCAGCCGATCGAGCCCGGTCTCGCGCGGCGGCACGAGCGAGTAGTCGCGACGGTTGTACGTGCGCTCGTACGCACCCGGCTTCCCGACGAACGGCCGCGCGATCACGCGACCGACGCCGTAGGGCGTCAGGATCTCGCGCGCGATCTCGCAGACCTCGTAGAGCCGCTCGAGTCCGAAGTGTTGCTCGTGCGCGGCGACCTGGAACACGCTGTCGGCGCTCGTGTAGACGATCGGCTTGCCCGTGCGCACGTGCTCGTCGCCCAGGCGCGCGATCACTTCGGTGCCCGAGGCCGGCGCATTGCACAGCACGCCCGGCAGGCGCGCGCGCGCGACGAACGGATCGAGGATCGCGGGCGGGAAGCCCTGCGCATAGACGGGGAACTCGGTCTCGAGCGGGCAACCGAGCATCTCCCAGTGCCCGGTCGAGGTGTCCTTGCCGGGCGAGCGTTCGGCCATGCGGCCGTAGCAGCCGGCCGGCCGGTCCGGGCGCGGCAGCGAGCGCACGCCGGGCACGCAGCCCAGGCCCAGCTCGATCAGCCTCGGAATCACGGGCATCCCGGCCGCGGCGACCAGGTGATCGAGCGTGTGACAATCCGACTCGCCGTAACGGCCGGCGTCGGGCAGGGCGCCGACGCCCAGGGAGTCACAGACCAGCAGGAAGCTACGCACGCGGAGCCCGCTCGGGGCCGCAGAACTATAGCCGGTCTCAGGGGGTGCTCGAGCTCTCGCTCAGCGCCTGGCCCTGGCCGTGCAGCGGAACGAGGTCGAATTCGGCCTCGATTCCGGCCGCGCGCAGCCAACCGCGCAGCTCGCGTGCAATGGCCAGGTAGCCGTCCTCGAGCGCCAGGCGCGAGCGGCCGCGGTCCGACCCGCCGGCGTCGCGCAGTTGCAGTTCGATATTGGGACTGGCGCCCTCGTAGGGGCGCTTGACGAGCAGCCGCCATCCCGAGGCGCGGCTCGCGCTGCTGACGCGCAGCTCGAGCTGCTCTCCTGGCTGCAGTCGGAAGATCTCGATCGCTGACAAGCAGTTCCTCCCTTTCCCGGTCTCATCTCCCGGCACTTCCCGCGACAACGGCTCCCCACCTCAGGGGTAGCGCCTGCGGGGCACCCATCCCATCGTCCGTCCGGGCGAGAGTCTGTCCTTACTCTCGAATCCCTGACAGGACTTTTTCAGTGGGCTTGCTCGATCAGTACGCGTTATGCGGCCGCGCTGTCCGCCAGCTCGCGCGCCACGCGCGCCCAGCGCGGCGTGCGACCGGCCTTCGCGGCGGCCAATCGAACGGCCGTTTCACGGAAGATCCGCGCATCGGAATGCTGCCCAAGCGCCTGCGCGGCCCAGGCTCCGACCAACCAGCCGTCGGGACCGGCCTGTTCGAGCAGGGGCTCGAGTTCGGAAAGAGCGCGCGCGGCGGCGCCGGCGCCGATCAGCGCCTCGCAACGGCCCAGCCGTGCCTGCTCGTGCTGCGGCTCCTCGGCGAGCACGCGCTCGAAGGCCTCACCGGCCTGCTCGTAGCGGCGTTGCGCGAGCCGCACCTGCCCGAGACGCAGCGCCGCGGCATGGCTCGTGGCTCCCGGCAGTGTTTCCGCGGCCCACAATCGCCCGTGCGCGGCCAGCGCGCGCTCCAGGAACTCGGCCGCCCGCTCGAACAGCCCCGGATCGGTGCCCACCCTGCTCGCCCGGTGCTCGAGCAGCGCCCCGTGCAGGAAGTCGAAGTTCGGGTGCTTGCAGTTCCACTCGCGCGCCAGTTCCAAGGTGCGCTCGGCCGCGTCGAACTCGCCGCCCGTGAGCAACGTGTAGGCATGCAGGGTCAGCACCTGCGTCGGGTCCAGCGGAACCCCGGCCGCTCGCGCGGCGCGCGCGAGTTCGAGCGCGCGCTCGATCTCGGTCCGCGCGCGAGCGCGCTCGCCGATGCGCAGCAGCTCGTTGACGAGATAGGCGCGCGGGGTCGGGTCGTTCGGTTCGAGGAGGCAGCGCGCCTCCAATAGCGCCAGGTTGCGCTCGCGCTTGCCGCGGGCCGCGCGCCACTCGGGCACCGCGCCGTAGTGCACGATCGGCGCATCGAGCTCGACGATCTTGCGACCCGGCCGTGCGACCCAAGCGCCGACGTGCTCGTGGACCACGCCCTCCCAACGCAGGTCCGCGGTGCGCCGCAGCAGGCGCGGCAGCAACACCGGCTCGACCAGCCGGCGGGCGCCGGACAGTACTTCGGCCTCGCTCGCATCGAGCGCGCTGGCGTGGTGCAGCGGCAGCAGGCCGCAGTCGAGCTTCGCGCGCCGAACCTGCTCGCGCAGCAGCTTGCCGCCGCCGGCGGCCAGGCGCTCGTCGGCGTCGAGCACCAGCACGTAGCCGCTCGGCACGCGCTCGAGCACCGCGTTGCGCGCGGCGGCGAAGTCGTCGCACCAGGCGAACTCGAAGACCTCCGCCCCGGCGGCCCGCAGCAACTCCTTGGTGCGATCCGTGCTGCCGGTGTCGGCGGCCACGATGCGATCGACCACGCCGCGCACGGAGACCAGGCAGGCGGGGAGCATCTGCTCCTCGTCGCGCGCGATCAGGCACAGGGTCAGCCGGCTCAAGCGGCGCGCACCGCGCCGCGCGCGGGCTCCAGATCCGCCGGGTCGAGTTCCTGCGAGCCGTCGAAAGGCTCGTGCAGCCGCTGCGCGGGCGGCTGCGCCGCGAAGAGTTCCTTCAGGCCGCCGTAGTCGCCGTGACAGGCGGCATCGAGCCCCCACTTCAGCGCGAAACGCCGCCAGTTGCGGCGCAGGAGCTCGCTGTGCCAGTCGGCCTTCGGACCGCCGTAGGCTTCATGCCGCACGAAGACGTCGTGGGCGACGCGCGCGCGAAAACCCGCCAGGCGCGCGCGCAGCGTGAAATCGTCGTCCTCGAAGCCCCAGGGCGAGAAGCGCTCGTCGAAGCCGCCGATCTTGTCGACGACGGCGCGGCGGACCAGGATGCAGAAGGAGGACATCAGCGTCGCGCCGCGCGAAAGCGCGTGCTTCTCGCGCGCCAGCTTGGAGTCGACCGAGTGCGCGAGCGCCATCGGATCGAGCGGCTCGCCGGCGGTCTGCTGGAACGAAATCTGCTGCCCATGCGCGGCGCGGTCCGACAGCGGCCCGACCAGACCGACGCGCTCGTCGAAACCAGCGTGCCGCTTGAGTCGGCTCAGCCAACCGGGCTGCACGAAGGCATCGTTGTCGAGGAACGCGATCCACTCTCCCTTGGCGAGGCGCAGCGCCTGGTTGCGCGCGCGGCACGCTCCCAGGTTCGTCGCGTTGCGCACGAGCTGCACGTCGGGCTGCGCGGCCAGCCATTCCGCGCTGCCGTCGGTCGAGCCGTTGTCGACGACCAGGATCTCCTGCGGATGCGCCGGGTCGGCCGCGCGCCGCAGCGCCTCGATGCAGCGCACCGTCACGCTGCGCGCGTTCTTGGAGAGCACGATCAGCGAGGTCAGCTCGCCGGCGCCCGGCGCGCCCGCGAGCACGTCGAAGGGATCCCGGCCGTGCAGCTCGAGCAGCCAACCGCGCGCCGCGTATACGAACGCTAGCCGAGCCAGCAATTCGGCGCTGGACCGGACCTGCGAAGATTCGATCGTCTGCCCGTGGAGTTCGCGCTCCATCCGCTCGAGCAGCGCGACCCCCTTGGCCGCGTGCGGCTGGAACAGCACGATGGAGTTGCGCGCCGGTTCGAGCACGGTCGTGTCGAGATCCTCTCCCGGCCTCCCGCGCATCAACACCGGATCGCCGTGCACGCGATAGAAGCGCGCCTGGTTCACGCCCAGGCGGATCGCGCGCCTCAGGTACGCATCGGGTCGCAGCTCGTGATCGTGCAGGCAGGCGGCCTCGGGCTGGTAGAGGACGCGCAACCCGCGCCGCTCGAGGCGGTAGCCGAGCTCGGTGTCGTCCATGATCGCCTCGGGGAAGTGCGCGGCATCGAAGCCGCCCACCGCGCGCACGTCGGCGACGCGCAGGCTCACGTTGCACGTGTAGAAGTTCAGCCAGCCGTACTCGTGCCCGGCCTGCATGAGCGGGTAGTCGAACAACATGCGCGTCTGCGAGAGCACCTGTGTCAGCGGGCTCTGCAACGCGGCGGGCGTGAAGTCGAAGCTCCCGAGCACGGCGCGCGGCGCCTGCAGGCGCGCGTGCGTGCGCAAGTGCGTCGCGAGCAGCTCGGGGGACGCGATGGCGTCGTCGTTGAGGTACAGGACGAGCGGCGCGCGCGCGTGCTCGAGAGCCGTGTTGCGCGCCGCCCCCGGGCCCTGGTTCGACTGGCGCTCCAGTCGACAGGCGAACGGCAGGGCCGCGACGTCCAACTGCACGGGCTCGGGCGAACCGTCGTCGACAACGATCAGCTCGAACTGGTCGGCGGGCAGCGTCTGCCGCTCGAGGCTGGCGACGAGCGCGGCCAACTTGGCGCCGCGTCCGTAGGTCGGGATCACGACCGACAGCTTCGGTGTCCGGGATTGCCGTTGGGGTGGGACCATCGGGTGGGGCTCCGGCGCGCGTATCGGCCCTTTTTTCTCGATCCTTGACGGCTGGAATCCCTTGGGCGGCCCCGCGGCTGTGCTAGGAATGGAGCATGCACCGCCGCCTCGCCGCCATGATCGTCGCCTGTGCGCTGCTCGCGGGCGGATGCAGCGCGTGGAAACAGCGCCAGCAATTCGACGGCTGGACGCTGTGGACGCGGGACGAGGCGCCCATCGACGGCGCGGCCTTCGAGCGCGCGCTCGAGCCCGCCTTCGCCGCGATCGAGCGCGAGATGGGGCCCTTCGAGAAGTCTGTCGCCGTGCACGCGTGGAGCGGCGGCGTCGAGCTCGAGAGCGGCGTGCGCGGGCGCGTGGTCGACGGCGAGGAGCCGCTGCTGGAGGTGCCGGGCATGGGCCCGGCGCGCGTGCGCGCGTTCCACTCGCGCGGCGACGGCTCGCCGTTCTCGCGCGGCGGCATCTACCTCGGCGAGGCCGAGGCCTCGGCCGCGGCGCACGAGCTGGTGCACGCGCGGCTGGCCGAACTCGAGCTCACGCCGCCGCTGTGGTTCGAGGAGGGGCTGGCCAGCCTGTACTCCGACGGCGCGCTCGTGGACGGCGCGTGGGTGATCGACGGCTTTGCGTTCTGGCCGTGGAAGGAGCTGCGCGCGCAGCGCCTTTCGGACGCCGAGCTGGGCGATCTGCTCGCGCTCGACGGCGGGCGCGATCACTCGCTGCGCGAGAACCTGCTCGTGCACTTCCTGGGCTGGGCGCTCGTGTTCGACATCGCGCGCGCGGCTCCGGAAGCGGGCTGGCGCGCCTGGCTCGAAACCGCGCTCGAGAACTGCGGCCCCGAGGTGCTGGCGCGGGATCGGACGGCCGCCGTCGCGCAGGCGCGCGCCGCGCTCGAGCGCACGCTCGATCCGACCACGCCGCTTTCCTGGTTGAAGCGCCTCGACTCCCCCGATCCCGGCGTGCGCCTGGCGGCAGCGCGCGGCACGTGGAAGCTCGCGACGCCCGAAATCGGGGATCGCCTGCTCGCCGCGATCGCGAAGGAGACCGATCGCGAGGTGCGCACGGCGCTGGTCGTCAACCTGTTGATCGGCCCCGGACAGACGCGTTACGGCTGGCAGAACTGGTGGCGCATGCGGCGCGAGGCGATTCCACACCTGCGCGAGCCGGGCCTGGACGACCCGCTCGAGACCGAAGCGGCCGCCCGGCTGTACTCGGCTTGGCGCGGACGGGGCGGCAAGGACGCGCAGGAGGCCCTGCGCGCGCTGCGCCGCCTGTGGGAAGAATGATCAGTCGGATCGGCTAGAATGTCGATCTTGACACCGGATTCCCGCTGATCCCCATGCTGATCCCGCTGCTCCTGCAGACCGCGCTCGGCGCCGCGCCAGCCTCCAAGGTCGATCCCGACCTGGCTGCGGCGCTCGCCACGGCGGGAAGCGGCGAATTCGTGCCGGTCATCGTCGCGCTCGACGAGCGCGTCGACATGCAGCAGCTGATCGCGGAGACCGAAGCACTCCCCAAGCACCAGCGCGCGTCGTTCACGCGCGCGCGGCTCGAGGGCTTCGCGCTGCGCTCGCAGGCCGAACTGAATGCTTTGATCGAGACGGAGCGCGCGGCCGGCCGCATCGCCTACTCGGAGATGCTGTGGACCTGCAACGCGCACCTCGTGCAGGCGACGCCGGCGGCACTGGCGCGCATCGCCGCGCTCGAGCGCGTCGCGCGCGTCACGCACGATCCGAACGTCCCGCTCGAGCTCGTGCAAGACGTCGCCCCGCCGCCCCTGTACTCGATCGGCGTGTTGCCCTACGCGACGTCCTTCGAGTCCGGCGCGTTGCCTGCCGAGTTCCACCGCGAACTGACGGGCCAGGGACAGGCCTACGTGACCGCCGATCACGGTCCGGCCAGCGACGGCACCTACCACCTCGCGCTCGACGGCGCCGGTCCGGGCAGCGCTCGCGCGGTGTTGCACCTCAATCTCTCCGCCGTCACGAGCGCGATCCTCAGCTTCGACATCCGCGCCTTCGACGAGCCGACCGACCCGCAGGACGTGCTGTCGATCTCGATCGACGGCACGACGTACAAGACCTTCGCTCCGATGCCGCCCGCGGGCGCGTACCGGACGCTCACGTTCGACCTCGGCCTCGTCGCGATGCAGCAGGGGCTCACGCTCGGACCCGACACGCGCATCTCGTTCGGCTGGGGCGGCAGCGGCGGACTGCCGAGCCAGGGCTACGTGATCGACAAGCTGTCGGTCGTCGCCAGCGGCCCGCCGCTCATCGCGCCCGAGCCGAATATCTCGGCCCTGCAGGCTCCGACCCTGTGGGCGGTCGGCGTCGAGGGCCTGAAGGCGCGGATCCTGATCATCGACGACGGCGTGCAGAGCCTGCATCCGGCGCTCGCGCCGCAGCGCTGGACCAATCCCGGCGAGGTCGCGGGCAACGGCCTTGACGACGACAACAACGGCAAGATCGACGACCTGTGGGGCTGGGATTTCGTCAGCAACGACAACAACCCGAGCCCGATCTTCAGCGAGCACGGCACCAACACGGCCGGCATCGTGTGCGGCAACGGCGCCTTCAACAACGGCGTGCGCACCGGCATGGCGCCGCTGTCGACCTGGGCCGCCGCGCTGGTGAACGGCGAAGGCAGCATGCTGGCCGCCTATCAATACGCGATCGCCGCCGGCTTCGACTGCATCACCTCGAGCCACTCGTGGAAGTGGCCGAGCACGCCGAACTACCCGCTGTTCCGCGCCTCGACCGATGCCGAGCTCGCGGCCGGCATCATCCACGCGAACTCGATCGGCAATCAGGGCGCGCTGACCTTCTCGTACCCGATCCCCTACAACATCGGGACGCCCGGCAACTGCCCCGCGCCCTGGTCGCACCCGCAGCAGGTGCAGTCCGGCGTGTCGGCGGTGCTCGGCTGCGCCGGCATCTTCCTCGGCTCGGATGCGCTGTACACCGACAGCGGCCAGGGTCCGGCGGCCTGGGAGGACGTGAAGTTCACCAACCCGAACTATCCGTTCCCGCAGAACCCCGCGTACTTCGACTATCCGTACCTCGGCGGCACGCTGCCGGGCCTGCTCAAGCCCGATCTCGCCGCCTACGTGAACGTCAAGACGACCAACGGCGCGACCGGCTACAACCCGTCCTTCGGCGGCACGAGCGCCGCAACGCCGCACCTCGGCGGCGCGCTGTGCCTGATGATCGACGCCAATCCGAGCGTGCCGCCGCGTCAGGTCGCGCAGGCGCTGCAGGAGACCGCGCTCGATCTCGGCCTGCCGGGCAAGGACCTGCGCTACGGCGCCGGCAAGATCCGCGTGTACGAGGCGGCGCTGCGGATCCTGTCGGCGATCACCGCGTACCCGCCGCAGGGCGCGATCGGCACGAACGCCACCTTCGCGCTGACCGGGCCGGCGGGAAGTCCGTACATCCTCGCCGCGGGCTTCGGAAAGGTCGCGATTCCGACCACGCTCGGCATTACGATCGGCGTCGGCAATCCGATCATCGTGCTCGGTTCGGGCACGCTGAACGGCCACGCGAACCCGCTGCCGCTCGTGCTGCCGATCCCCAACGAGCCGCTGCTCTCGGGTTTCCAGGTGCACTTCCAGCTCTTCACCGACGACTCGAACGGTCCGTCGAAGCGCTGGCTGGCCTCGCTGATCGAAACGTTCAAGATCCTCTGAGCGGCGCGTAACGCTCGCGCCGGCGCCCGGATGCGGAAGGGAGGCCCATCGGCCGCCTCTCATGAAGAACCTTCCGCTTGCCTGCCTGATCCTCGGACTCCCCGCCCTCGCGCAGACCGTCTCGCGCGTCAACCTGACCTCCGCCGGCGCCCAGGTGACCGGTGGCCACTCGGAGGGGCCTGCGCTCTCCCATGACGGCCGCTACGTCGCCTTCTTCAGCAAGTCGCCGGGGCTGGTGAGCGGCGACGCGAACAACCGCGAGGACGTGTTCGTGCACGACCGCTACACCGGGGCCATGGAGCGCCTGAGCGTGTCGAGCGCGGGAGTCGAGGGCAACGGCGACTCGAAATTCCCGTCCATCTCCGCGGACGGTCGCTTCGTGGCCTTCGAGAGCGGCGCGACGAACTTCGACCTCGTGCCGGTCAACAGCTACATGGACATCTACGTGCGCGATCGACAGCTCGGCACGACCGAACTCGTCGTGAAGAGCACGGCCGGCGCGCCCAGCACCTTCGGCGACTCGCTCAGCCCCCAGATCAGCGCCGACGGCTCGTGCGTCGTATTCGAGAGTGATTCGAACCAGATCACGGGAAACGACAACGGCGCATTCACCGACATCTTCGCGCGCGACATCTTCGCCGGGTTGACGGAGAAGATCAGTGTCAGCACCGGCAGCCTTCCTGGAACCAGCCACTCCTACAATCCGTCGGTTTCGGGCAACGGATCGATCGTCGCGTTCCAAAGCGTTGCGACGAACTTGATCGGCGGTGACACGAACAACAAGTCCGACATCTTCGTGCGGCGGCGCCTGCTCAACACGACCGAGCGCGTCAGCATCTCGAGCATGGGAACGCAGGCGAACGGCGACTCCTCGGAAGCCGACATCTCCGCCGACGGGCGTTACGTCGCCTTCCAGAGCACGGCGACCAACCTCGTCGCAAACGACCTGAACGGACACCAGGACATCTTCGTGCGCGACCTCCAGACGAATACGACCGAGCTCGTCAGCCTCGCCAACGACGGCAGCCAGGCCAACCTCTACAGTCACTATCCCGAGATTTCGGCCGACGGCCGCTACGTCACCTTCCGCAGCGCCGCAAACAACCTGCACGCCGGCGACACGAACACGGCCGACGACATCTACGTGCGCGATCGGCTGCTCGGGACGACCAAGCACCTGTCCAAGTCGAGCGCGGGCGTGCTGGCGAACCAGGCCTCCGACCTGCCGGCGATCTCGGGCGACGGTCGCTTCGTGGCCTTCGACTCGGGCGCGACGAACCTCGTCGCCAACGACACGAACGCGCGCGACGACATCTTCGTCTCCGACCCGGCCGGCTGTGCGCCGTCGATCGCGATCCGCACGGGTGCCGGCAACGTGCCGAACAGCCTGACCGCGAACAGCCAGCCGCTCGTCGGCAACGCCGGCTTCGGGCTCGTGTACCACAACCCGACCGCCGCCTGCGGCATCGCGCCCGGCGCGCCGGTCGTGACCGCCATCGACTTCAACGGCGTGCTCTCGCTGCCGCTGTTCGACGGCTGCGGCGGCGGCTCGGGCACGCTGCTCGTCAACGTGTTCGGACCGCTGCCGGGCCTGACCAAGTCGGGCCTGTGGACCGGCGCCCCGGGCACGGCCTCGCTGCCGCTGCCGCTCGACACCTCGCTGTGCGGGCTCGCCGCGCACGGCCAGAGCTTCTTCGTCGCGCTGCCGGCCTTCTCGATCCACCCGAGCGACGCGGTCGACCTCGTGATCGGGCAGTAGCGCGGTCAGATCCGCGCGCCGCGCGGCGCGGTCAGCTTCGCGTCGACGACGTCGCCGGTGTTCAGCACGTCGGCCGGCTCGAAGATCAGGCAGGCGGTCTCGAGTTCGGCCGCCGTGCGGTGCTCGACGCCGCGCGGGACGACGACGAGCTGGCCGGGGCGCAGCTTCAGGCTGTGCTCGCCCGCAGCGTCGCGCCAGTCGACGCGCAACTCGCCCGTGACGACGAGGAACAGCTCGTCGGCGGCGGCGTGCGTGTGCCAGACGAACTCGCCCTGGAGCTTGGCGAGCTTGACTTCCTGGCCGTTCAGCTCGGCGACGATCTTCGGGCGCCAGTGCTCGCTGATGCGCGCGAGCTTGTCGGCGAGGTCGACGACTTGCATGCGTTCCAGCCTAAGGCAGCCGCCTCAGCGCGCGAACAGGAAGTCGCTCTCCTTCGACCAGGCGGTGTAGCGGTAAAGCGGCAGCAGCCGCAGCGCCTCGTCGATCAGCATCCCGGGCACGCCCGGGTCGAGCACCGCGCCGCGCGCGCCGGCCGGCGCCGGGTAGCGCCGCTCGATCGACATCCGATGCTCGCCGGGCTTGTAGTAGCCGAGGTAGTCCTTGAGCTTCGCCGTATCGAGCTCGCCGCAGCGCCACTCCCCCTTCCAATCGTGCATGCGCAGGAAGAAACCGCGCAGCGCGTTCAACTCCTCGAGCCACGGACCGAGCCCCTCGCGCTTGAGCCGATTGAGCAGGTTCTGCCCGTCGTACCAACCGTCGGGATGCAGGCGCAGCGAAACTTCGACGTGCTCCGCTTCGAGCGCGATGCACAGGAACGCGTTGCGATACGCGGCGTCGAGATCCGCGCCGAGCTCGGCGCCCAGCTCGGCCTTGAGCCTGCGTTTCTCGGATTTGGCACGAAACGCGTAGGTCCACAGGCGCCTCACGCGCATCCCGTTGAACGAGCTCGGCGCGTGCAGGCTGGTGCGCGCTTCGAGCTCCAGGCCCTGCTCGCGCGCGCGCTCCACGAGTTCCTTGCCCAGCGTCAACAGCTTGCGCCGCGCGTGCAGCCGCCGGTCGTTGTACTGCGCATCACCGCACAGACGTTCGGAGAGCGCATGGAAATCGCCTTCCTCGAATGCGACCGCCGCGCGCAAGGACGTCGGTTCGGGCTCCGGTTTCGCGCTCGTCATGTCGATGCATTCTGCGCCGGTTCGACGCGCCGCGCGAGCGCCTCTACACTTTCGGTCCCCCCTCTCGATGAGATTCTCGCATTTCGAGTTCGACCCGCAGGCCGACCGACTCGGCGAAGGGCCGCAGAGCGAGGTGTTCCGCGCCACCGACACGCAGCTCGGGCGCGTCGTGGCCCTGAAAGTGCTGCGGCCGAACGTCGAAATCGATCCGGAATCGTCGCGGCGCTTCGAACGCGAGGCCAAGCACACCAGCCTGCTGCAGCACCCGAACATCGCGACGATCTACGAGTACGGCCAGGACCACGGGACCTCCTACATCGCGATGGAGTTCCTCGACGGCCGCACGCTCGACAAGGTCTTGAAGCAGCGCGCGTTGTCGACCGACGAGTGCGTGCGCATCGGCCTGCAGGTCGCGGCGGGACTCTCGCTCGTGCACAGCAAGGGCCTGATCCACCGCGACCTGAAGCCCGGCAACGTGATGCTGCTCGAAAACGGGCAGGTCAAGCTGCTCGACTTCGGCATCGCGCGCTCGATGCGCGAGTCCAATATCACGCAGTCGGGACTGCTGGTCGGCACGGTGCTGTACATGTCGCCGGAACAGGTGCGCGGCGACGAGCTCGACGTGCGCTCGGACGTGTTCGCGCTCGGCTCCGTGCTGTACCACGCCGCGACGGGCACCCTGCCGTTTCCCGGGCGCTCCTTCCCCGAGGTCTGCATGGCGATCCTCGACGGGAATCCGAAGCGCCCGACGCTCGTGCGCCCCAGCATCCCGCGCGCGCTGGAGGACTTCATCCAGAAGTGCATGTCGCGCGACCCCCAGCAGCGCTATGCGAGCGGTTCCGCGGCGCACGGCGCGCTGCTGGCCGTCTCCGAGAGCCTGCGCCTGACCGGCGGGGTCGAGAGCGCGGTCACGCTGCGCGGCGCCGTGTTCCTGATGCCGCTGGCGCTCGTCAACTCGCGCGAGGGAGCGCGGCTGCTCGCCAGCGGTCTCCGACGCGACCTCAAGTCGACGTTGGAGCGCGGCACCGCGTTGGAGCTGACGCTGGTCGAGAGCGAGACGTTGCCGGCCACGGAGAAGGACGTCTTCGCGCTGCGCGGCTCGCTCGACTGGCAACCGCCGAGCGGCACGCTCGAGTGGGTGCTGACGCGCGTCGAGGAGAGCGGCAAGGAAGTCGAGCTCGCGCGCGAGCGCGTCGAGCACGCGGATGCCGACGAGTGGGGCCTGCAGGCGCAGCTGGTCGGCGCAACCGCGCGCATGCTCAAGAAGCGCCTCGGCGAGCACGCGTACAAGATGCCCGCCGAGCAGAAGCGCGAGCCCGCGCGCGCGCGCACGCACATCCTGTACGCGCACGACGTGATGATGCGCGGCACTTCGCGGCACCTGCTCGCGGCGATCAGCTCGTTTCGCCGCGCGATCGAGGCCGACGACAGCCTCGCCCTCGCGCACGCCGGGATGGCCGAGGCGCTGGTGCGCAAGTTCCTGTACTTCGACGGCGACCGCACCTTCCTGGAGGAGGCACAGAAGTCGGCGCGGCGCGCGCTGGTGCTGCAGCCGGAATGCGCCGAGGCGCACACCTCGCTCGGCTTCGCGCTGGCGGTCGCCGGCGGGCACACGGCCGCGCAGCGCGAATACCGCATCTCGATCCAGATCGACAACAAGGAATGGTTCGCGCACCGGCTACTGGGCGCTGAACTGGCGCGCGAAGGCAACTTCAAGGCCGCCTCCCCGCTGCTGCGGCGCGCGATCGGGCTGAGGCCGACGAACATCGGTTCCTACGACCATCTCTACTGCGTGCTGAAGGCCTCCGACCGCTACGAGGAGGCGCTGGAGATCGCCGAGCGCGGCATCGCCGCCGGGCGCGAGCGTCTGCGCAACGTCGACGACGATCAGGACGCGCGCGTGCACCTCGCGCTGCTGCTGGCGCGCATGGGCCTCGCCGACGACGCGCGTTCTACCGCGCAGCGCGCGCGCGAGCTGTACCCGAAGGACGGCTTCACGCTCTTCCACGCCGCCTGCGTGCACGCGGTCGTCGGCGACAGCGAGGTCGCGATCGGGCTGCTCCGGGACGCGCAGGCACGCGGATACTTCCTGCAGAGCGAGCTGCAGCGCAACGGCGATCTCGACGGGCTGCGCGGCGAAGAAGGTTTCCAGGCACTGGCCCGGGGCTGAACGCCCACGCGAGAACTTCGTGGTAGCGTGGTGGCATGCTCGCCGCGCTGTGCGCCGCCCTGCTCGTGCAAGCGCCGACTGCCTCGGGCCCGCCGCCGCCGGACCGAGCGACGCCGGACCGAGCGACGCCGGACCGAGCGACGCTGGACCGGACGACGCTGGACCGGACGACGCTGGACCGGACGACGCTGGCCGCGCGCATCGAGCAGGCCGCCGAGCCCGACCCCACGCGGCCGTTTTGGGGCGCGCTGCTGGTCGTGTGGCGCGGCGAGACCGTCT
>Ga0194120_10000577_pt1 | contig 69267 bp, 56 predicted proteins | sample TA2MahCa65mmetaG_FD_148642 | JGI IMG/M metagenome (GOLD analysis project Ga0194120, IMG submission 148642) | Freshwater microbial communities from Lake Tanganyika, Tanzania - TA2015019 Mahale Deep Cast 65m | ecosystem: Environmental > Aquatic > Freshwater > Lake | place: Tanzania: Lake...
CCTCTTCCTGCGCCCGCGCCAAACCACGCGGGTACATCGTCTCGACTGTTGGCACAAAGATCGCCACCGCGCCCGCCGCCTCGCACCCGCGTACATCCGTCTCGAGTGTCCGTGGATACCGACTGAAGTCCTCGTGCGGCCCGAACTGCGTCGGGTTGACGAAGATGCTCACGAGCGGCGGCAGCCCATCCCGGACACACCTGCGGATGAGTTCGAAGTGCCCCTCGTGCAGCGCACCCATTGTGGGCACGAATCCGCAGCCCTTGAACGCCGCCAGCCCGTCTGTGGAATCAACGATTTCCATTCTGTGGTATTGCCGCGCGTTGGATGGGGGCTACAATTGGACTCAGTTGAGAATCAGTCTCAATTGACGGATCGGTGCAATTTCGGAACGCCCTTCCAGATTGAGGTTTCGCATCATGCAGCTCACGCAGCAAATCTACCTTGACAACGCAGCGACCACTCCGTGCGATCCGCGCGTGGTGGAGGCGATGCTTCCCTATTTCACCGAAAAGTTCGGCAACGCCGGCTCGCGCAACCACCGCTTCGGCTGGGACGCCGAGGACGCCATCGAACTCGCGCGCGAGCAGGCCGCCAAGGTGATCGGCGCAAACGCCAAGGAAGTCATCTTCACTTCGGGCTCGACCGAGTCGAACAACCTCGCCATCAAGGGCGCGGCTGAGATGTACGCGCGCGCACCCAAGGGGCAGTCGGGGCGCGGTCACATCGTGACGGTCGCGCATGAACACAAGGCCGTGCTCGATCCCGTTCGCCGCCTCATGCGCGAAGGCTTCGAAGCCACATTCATCACGCCGCCCGCCGATGGCGTCATCACCGTCGACCATGTCCGCGAGGCGCTGCGCCCAGACACGATCCTCGTGAGCGTGATGTGGGCGAACAACGAACTCGGCACCATCAACGAAGTACCGCAGATCGGCCGCCTCTGCCACGACCGCGAAATCATCCTGCACACCGACGCCACGCAGTGGGTGGGCAAGATGCCGACCGCCGTTGAAACGGACTGCATCGATCTGCTGTCGTGGAGCGGTCACAAGATCTACGGTCCGAAGGGTGTGGGCGGTCTCTATGTGCGCCGCCGCAAGCCGCGTGTGCGGCTCGAATCGCTTGTGGACGGCGGGGGCCAAGAGCGCGGCATGCGTTCAGGCACACAGAATGTCACGGGCATCGTCGGCTTCGGCAAGGCCTGCGAGATCGCGCTCGCCGAGATGGACAAGGACCGCGCGCACCTGCAGCCGCTGCGCGATCGACTTGAACGCGAACTGACGTCGCGTCTCGAAGTCTGTCAGGTGAACGGTCATCCGACCAAGCGTCTGCCGCACATCTCGAACATTTCCTTCGCCTTCGTCGAAGGCGAGAGCCTCATGATGGGCGTGCGCGACATCGCGTGTTCGAGTGGCAGCGCATGCACGAGCGCAAGCCTCGAGCCGTCGTATGTGCTGAAGAGCCTCGGCATCGGCGATGACCTGGCGCACTCATCGCTTCGCCTTTCGTTCGGGCGTTGGACGACCGCGAAGGATGTGGACGCAGCAATCGGACTTATTGAACGCGCCGTCAATCATCTTCGGTCGATGAGCCCGCTCTTCGACCTGCACAAGGAAGGCGTGGACCTTTCCAAGATTGTGTGGCAGAGCCACTGAAAGCAGACCAAGGACCAACGAGGAACTCACCATGGCATACAGCGACAAAGTCGTCGATCACTTTGAGAAGCCGCGCAATGTGGGCAGTTTCGGCACTTCGAAGGAAGTGGCGACCCGCAAGGACATCGGCGTCGGCATCGTCGGCGCGCCCGAGTGCGGCGATGTGATGCAGCTTCAGATCCGCGTGAACGATTCGGGCGTCATCGAGGACGCGAAGTTCAAGTGCTTCGGCTGCGGCTCGGCGATCGCCAGTTCGTCGCTCGCGACCGAGTGGATCAAGGGCAAGAAGGTGGATGAGGCGCTCGAGATCCGCAACACGCAGATCGTGGATGAACTCAGCCTGCCGCCAGTCAAGATCCACTGCAGCGTGCTTGCGGAGGATTCGATCCGCAGCGCCATCGAGGATTGGAAGCGCAAGAGCGGCCAGGCGGGCGCCGCGACCACTGCTGTCACGCCAGCCGCACCCACCGCCGCACATTGATTGACACAAGACCATTCGTTCACTGATTCACGCAACCTTCAGAGACCACACGAGAACACCATGCCACTGATTGTTACCGAGACAGCCGCCCGCGAGATCGACACCATCATCCGTCAGCAGGGGCTTGATGCCTCGAAGATTCGCCTGCGCGTGGGCGTGAAAGGCGGCGGCTGCTCAGGGTTCTCGTACATCCTCGACCTCACCGAGGTTCAGAAGGAGACCGACGAGTGCTGGGATTACACCTACACGCGCCGCGTGCAGACCGCGGAGCAGGGCAGCGGCGAGTCGGCAGCCGGCGGCAGCGCCACCGCAGTCGCGACGGCCGCACCGGGTGGCGAGCCGTTCACCGTGCATGTCATCTGCGATCCGAAGTCGTACCTCTACCTCAACGGCACGACGATCGACTTCAAGGACGAGTTGATGGGGCGCGGGTTTGTGTTCAACAACCCCAACTCGACCAACACCTGCGGTTGCGGCAGCAGCTTCAGCGCCTGACGAACTCTGGCGTTTCTGCGCGCGGCTCGATGAGCGCCGCCGTCTGTTTGATCGCCTGACCGCTCGCTTCAGCCAGTGGCAGTGGGCTGACGCCTGATCCGACCGCGCGCCGCATCCACAAGTCTGGCGTGAAGCGCCCGATCGATGTGATGCGCCGCGTCTCCGCCGCGATGTCCTTGCCGCGCATGAACGAACGGATCTGGTGGCTCATCACATGCCCGATCGTGTAGTCCGCCAGGTACAGCGGATGGGCGATCATGTGCTGATACGCCGCGAGCAGATGGTTCTGATCCGCGCCGAAATCCCGCTGATAGAAGCGTTTCCACAGGCGGCTTGCGATCGTCAGCACTTCGGTCCGCAGCGCAGCAGCGTCCGCGTGCGGATTCGCGTAGAGCCAGCGCCACGCGTGCAGTTCGAGCAGGCTCGGACCCGCGATCTGGCATGCCGACAGCATCGTTTGAATGCTGTCGATGGCGAAGGCGCGGTCGGCGGCAGATCCGTCGTCCATGCCGAGCACGCGCTTGCCAAGCGATTGGTAGAGGAACGCAAACGCCTCCGTGCACGCGGTATTCGGCACATTGCGAAGCGCGGGCCGCGGAACGAAGAAGGTGGAACAGAGTTGCTCGAGGTTGTGCCCGAGTTCGTGCATCGCGGTATCGAAGCCGTCCCAGCCGAGCCGGTCCTTCAGCCGACTCGTGCGCAGCCACGCGCCGTACTCGGGCAGCCGCGGACGCATCGCGTGACCTGAGCCGCGCGCGATCTCCACTCGGATGCGCGAGCCAAGGAAGTCCGCATCGCCCGCGGAGAAACCAAGTCCGCGCAGGACTTGCGGCAGGGCATGTTCAAACGCCTTCTCGTCGGGGAATCGCGCCGTGACCGCCGCATCGAGTTCGCTTGCCGAGCGCGCCTCCGCAACGTCGTCGAAGTAGATGTCGAACGGTTCGAGATCGCGCCCGAGCCGCGCCCGCAGGAACGCGGCGAGATCGATGCGCGCAGGATGATCGAGCAGATCGGTCAGCAACTGCTCCACTTCATGCTCGCTCATCTCGCGCGCGAGTTCGAACTTGCGTGCGATGGCGGTCGGATGCTCGGGGTGATGCGCATCGAACTCCTGCGCCAGATGAAACTGCTCGGTCCAGTGCTCGTACCGCGCGAGGCCGACCACATCCGCACCGATGGGCGAGCCGCCGAGCGTTCCCGTCTGCGGATCCCAGTCGCGCGAGTCGCTGCGATCCATCACCGCCAGCGGAACGCGCCCGTCGATCGCTCGTCCAAGCACCGCGGCCAGCGCGCGCTGGCGCGGTAGCCCGTTGGCGTCGTTGTACTGCGCCTTGATCTCCTCGCGCACGAGCCAGTGCGTCAACAGTGTGCGGTCGGGCGCGTACCAGCGCGTGCCCGAGGAATCCACGAGCGTGCCAACTGGAATGTGATGCCGAGCCACCCACTGGCTGGCCGCGTGCCCCACATGCCGCGCGCGGTCCGCAAGCGCAGCGGGAATGCGCGCATCGAAGGACTGCGCGATCCGCACCGCAGCCCAGTGGGCGTGATCCCAATTCGGTCCATCGCGCAGCATCGTGGCGAGCGTTTCGCGCGGCAGATTCAGCAGCGCAAGGAACGCCAGCTTCTGGCGGTACATCTGCTCCGCAAGGTCGGGAGCCGGATCGAATGTCGCGAGCATGTCGTCGACACCGGCGAACTCATCGCCCGCGAGATCACTGTGGCGGCGCAGCGTTCGGCGCATCTCGTACAGATGTCCGTGCACTTGCTCGAGCGCAGACTCAAGACGTTCCACCAGTCGGTCGAGGTCGGTGCCTGCGGGCACGAAGCGGTCCGTGCAGAAGGACTGGAACTGCGCGGGCGTTCCATCGCACTCCTGCCAGCGCGCCGCCACCTGTCGCACGCCGCGTTCGATGCGACTTCGTTCGCCGTCGCCGTGCCGCTTCACAAGGTCCGCCACGACTGCCGCTGATTCCGCGCTGAGATGTTCCATCGCATCATTGTCGCGGGGCGGGGCATCCGCGACAACCGCGCTATTCTCCCTCCATGCCCAGTGCCCCTCGACTCTCGTTCTGCGTGCGCACGATCCCGGCACTGCTTGCCATCGTGTTGTCGCTCCCTCTTGCGATTGTTGCCCCGTCATGCCAAACGCCGGAGCAGGGCAAGTTCTCACAACTTCGCAAGGGCATGCAGGACTGGGAAGTGATGACGCTGCTGGGCAAGCCGTCGTCGAAGACGCCCGCGGTGACGGGGAAGGACGGCAAGGTCGTTTCGCCCGCGTCGTGGAACTACGGCGACAACCTGTCCACGCTCGCGTCGGGAACGATGTTCAAGGACCAGCCGCCGCCCGAAAATGTCTGGTCGGTCTTCTTCGGACCCGACGGGCGCGTCAGTGGATGGCGAACGCCAAACTGGGAAGAGTGACGGCAGCCGCGTCAGTGGATGGCGAACGCCAACCTGGGAAGAGTGACGGCAGCCGCGTCAGACGGCCGCGGCCATCTTCTGAGCCTTCTTGCGCGCGTCCTCGAGATTGCCGACGTACATGAACGAGCTCTCGGGCAGATCGTCCGCTTCGCCGGCGCAGAGGCGCTCGAAGCTGTCGATCGTGTCCTCGAGCGTGCAGGTCACGCCGGGCAGTCCTGTGAACACTTCCGCGACATAGAACGGCTGTGAGAGGAAGCGCTCGATCTTGCGCGCGCGCGAGACGGTGAGCTTGTCCTCTTCCGACAGTTCATCGACGCCGAGGATGGCGATGATGTCCTGCAGATCCTTGTACCGCTGCAAGATGCCCTGCACACGGCGCGCGATGCGATAGTGGCGATCACCAACGACCTGCGGATCGAGAATGCGGCTCGTCGACGCGATCGGATCGACGGCGGGGTAGATGCCCTTCTCGGCGATACGGCGTTCCAAGTTGATGAACGCATCGAGATGGCTGAAGGTGGTGGCGGGCGCAGGATCGGTGTAATCGTCAGCAGGCACGTAGATCGCCTGCACGGAGGTGATGGCGCCCTGACGCGTGGAAGTGATGCGTTCCTGCATCGCACCCATCTCGGTCGAGAGCGTCGGCTGATAGCCCACGGCGCTCGGCATTCGTCCAAGCAGCGCGCTCACTTCCGACCCTGCCTGCGTGAAGCGGAACACGTTGTCCACGAACAGCAGCGTCTCCTTGCCTGACTTGTCTCGGAAATTCTCGGCCATGGTGAGCGCGGACAGTCCCACGCGAAGACGCGCGCCTGGCGGCTCGTTCATCTGGCCGAACACCATCGCGACCTTGTCGAGCACGTGGCACTTCTTGCCGCTCGCGTCGAAGTACTCGGCCTCCTGCATTTCGCGCCAGAGATCGTTTCCTTCGCGGGTTCGTTCACCGACGCCGGCGAACACCGAGTAGCCACCGAAGTTTCGCGCGATACGCGCAATCATTTCCTGGATGACGACGGTCTTGCCGACGCCTGCGCCGCCGAAGAGGCCGATCTTGCCACCGCGCACGAACGGGCAGAGGAGATCGATCACCTTGATGCCTGTGGCGAGCACTTCGGTCTTGGGGTTGAGGTCGGTGAGATTCGGTGCAAGGCGGTGAATCGGCGCTCGTTCGGTCGTGTTGACGGGCCCACGCTCATCGACGGGCTGTCCGAGCAGGTTGAACACGCGTCCAAGGACCGCTTCACCCACGGGAACATTGACGGGCGCACCCGTGTTGATGCACGCGTCGCCGCGGCGAAGTCCGTCGGTCGATGCGAGCGCGACGCAGCGGACGACACCGCCGCCGAGATGCTTGGCGACTTCACCCACGAGGGTCGACTTGGTGCCACGCAGCGTGAAGTCGATCGTCACGGCGTTGTAGATCTCGGGCATCGCGTTTTCGGCGAAGCGCGCGTCGAAGGTCGATCCGATCACTTGGGTGACAACGCCAGTATTGGAGGTGGACATGGGGTTCTTTGGGGGTTTCGAGGCTCGGTTCCGAGTTGGTTCTTCGGGGCTCAGCAGGATATCCGCAGCATGCGTCTGCGTCCACGCAGGGGGCACTTGCCCTCGCAGGATCACGCCAGCCGAAGCCCGCCATGCGAGCGCTGCATGAGATCGGGCGCAGGCAGCGTGGTCACAAGCAGTTGAACGCCCTGCGGCCCTGCGATCGCCTCCCACGGCGGCGATTCCGCGGGAACCACCATGGTTCCGCCTGCGCGCAACGGCCGTGCCAGCGCGGGAATGCGCACTTCGCCAGCGAGCACGGTCCACGAGATCGGCACGCCAGCGGTGCCATGTTCGATCGTGGTGCCTGCGCGAACCGACCAGCGTTCCACATCGAAGTAGTCCGTGCGAACGAGCCCGGTGATCGCGATCCGCTCGCCCGCGAGCGCGGGCTGATGCGGCGGCGCATCCAGCAGATCAATCTGCTGTTCATCGCCGAGCAGAATGCACTCGATCGCCTGCTCGATGTGCAGCGGACGCGCAGGGTCGTTGCGCCCCCAATCCCACACGCGGAAGGTGGTGTCGCTTGGCGTCTGCACTTCAGCCACGAGCGTGCCCGCGCCGAGCGCGTGGCAGATTCCAGACGGCAGCCAGAAGCAGTCGCCCGCGCGCACGGGGACGCGGATCATCGCATCGAGCAGCGTGTCGTCGAGGATTTTGCGGCGCAGCGCATCGCGGTCGATCGATGGATCGATGCCGCGGTAGATGACCGCGCCAGGTTCAGCATCGAGCACAAGCCACATCTCACTCTTCATGTGCGTGTCTGGATTGCGGTGCGCGTAGGCGGCATCGGGGTGAACTTGCACCGAAAGATTCTCAGCCGCATCGAGCAGTTTCACGAGCAGCGGGAAACAGCCATCGCCCGCAGTACCACTCTTCGCCTGTCCCATCAGGCTGCGACGCAGTGGCGGCGCGGAAAGAAGATCCGAGAGGCAGTTGCCCTCATGCGGGCCCGCGGCGATGCGGCTCTTGCCATCGAGAATCGTGGGCGGAAGATCCGCCAACAGCCACGCCTCGCCGATGCTGCCGCGCGCGCGCGCCTGTTGGTAAGCGGCGGCTGGTGGATCGCCCGCGGCAAGCCACCTCCCGAGCCGATCGCCACCCCACACGCGGTGGCGGAAGACGGGGTTCAGCAGCAGCGGGGGGATCATGCGGCAACCCTGCCGGCCTAGATCACCATGCCAGTGATCGTCGCTTCGAACACGAGCTTGCCATTCACAACGCCTTGCGCCTTGCTGATGAAGCGGCGGCGGTTGAACTCGAGTTCCTGTACGAGCAGCAGAACGCGGTCGCGGGGCAGGACCTGTCCGCGGAAGACCACATCGTTGCAACGGGTGAAGCCCAGAAACCCGCTTGCCCGCCCAAGCCGCGTATGGAGCAGGCTGCACAACTGCGCCGCGGCCTCGATCATGAGTACCCCAGGGAAGATCGGACGACCTGGAATATGCCCCTCCACCCAGAATTCATCGTCGCGGATGACGCGCTCGCCGAGGCCGGCAGTGCCGTCTTGGGTGACCCAAATGACCCGGTCGAGCATCCGCATATGCCCAGTCTGCGGCAGATACTTATCGACCTCTTTCTTGTCGCAAACTGTCGCGCTGAGGTCGATCTTGTCGATGGGAAAGAGTAGTTCGGCTGCCATTTCGTGCGTTTGGAACGCCATCAAGATAGCAATCCGCTACCATTTCATCATTCCAAGGAGGATCTGACCCATGATCATGAACAGTTATGAGGAACTCTTGCGGGTTGTGAACGCTGCCCGCGAGGACATCGAGAAGGCGCATGGCGGAAACCGCGCGGCTGGAACGCGCGCCCGCAAGCACATGCAAACCGTGCGTGCAGCCGCTCAGGAAGTTCGTAAGGCGATCCTCGCGGGTCGTGAGCAGCCGCCAGCTGCCTGATCGCCAGAATCCCGCTTTGGGCGGGACCCGCTTTCGGTGGGTTCGAGTGAATCGCAATTTTGGGGGGGGTGACGGGGTCGTTTTGAGAGCCTTTGTGCATTCGCTGTGGCAGCCGCGGTTTGGCTGCCTCGCGTCATAGTCTCCAGCCCATGCAGGCGGCGGACTCCAAGTTTGCGGCAGAAGTGCAGGGGTTGCTCGACCAGGGGGACGCTCGGCGTGCGCTTGAGGTGGCTGATCGCTGGTGCAGCAAGTCGCGCCAACAGGTGGGCGCCTGGCTGGCCCGAGCGAGTGCGAATTCAAGACTTGGTCGGATCGATGCGGCGGACCGTGATCTCGAAGTGGCGGCGCGGCTCGCCCCGACGGATGATCGCGTGGTCTTTCTGCGGGGGCTGTCGGACCAACAGCTTGCGCGGCTCGATTCATCCGTGTCGCGCTTGCGTCCGTTGACCCAACGGTTTGGTCCATACGCGACGGAGGCATGGATGGGGCTTGCCGACAGCCTTTGGGTTGCGGGTCGTTACGCGGAGTTGGCTGACGAGGTGGCACGAACCGGTCCGTGGAAGTCGGATCCTCGCCATGCGTTCCATGCGGCGAGGGTTGTCTCGCGCACGGACCCTGCGCGCGCCGTGTCGGAGCTCGTGGCAGTCACGCAGTCTCAGGTCGCGCCGTCCGTGAAGCGTCTCGCCGGTTTCGATGCCGTTCGTCTGCTCGATCGGCTCGGAAAGTATCGGGAGGCATTCGACCTCGCGCAGAAGACGCATGCTCACACGGGTGTGCCGTTTGATGTTGGCGCATTCCTGCAGTCTGTGCTTGACCAACGATCACGCACGGCGGCGAACCCACCCCGCACGCCTCCGGTGCCAACCGTGGATGGGCTGGCCATGTTTGTCGCAGTTCCGCGCAGTGGAACGACCCTGCTCGAGCAGATGCTCGATGCGCATCCCAAGATCAGCGGAATTGGGGAGTATGACGGGCTTCGCCTCATCGGTGAGGGGGTGCAGTCACTCGGTTGTGCGGGGCGTTCCATCGGTCATCTGCAGAGTCAGGATGCGATCCGCCTGCAGGGCGAGTACCTGGCGGATGCACGACGTCGACAGCGTTCCGGTTCGCAGTGGATGGTCGACAAGAACCTGCGCGCTTGGCGCTTGCTGCCCGAACTCGCTGCGGTCTTGCCCGGCACGCGCTGTCTGCATGTGGTGCGCGATCCGCGCGATACCGCGATCAGCATTTTGCTGTCGTACTTCCAGCCGCACTCGGATGGGTGGACCGCATCGCTCGATTCGATTCGGCGTCTCTTGGAGGCGGTCGACAGCGTCCTGCCTGATGCGCTCGCGTCCTACGGTCTGCAACATGTGACGATCGTGTATGAGCGGCTGGTCGAGAATCCGTCGGGCGAGGCGAGTCGCTGCCTGAAGATGTTGGGACTTGAACTGGCCGAGGGCGTGCTTCGACCCGAAGCGAATCCTCGCAGTGTGTTCACGCTGAGCCATGCGCAAGTGCAGGCGCCCATCAACGCATCTGCGGTCGGTCGATGGCAGAACTACGGATGGGCGTTCGGGCCCGAGTGGGATGCGCTCGCCGCCCGACACGACGCGCGCCGCGCGGCGAAGTGATCGCAGGTTTCGTCGCAGTCACACGCCGCTTCGCACGGCGAGAATGTCCTTCGCGATCGGCAGCATCCGCTTGAATGCCGCATGTTCGCAGGAGTGCATCAGTTCGTAGAGCGCGCTGATGGCGCCCGTTGGCGTGCTGCCCACGCTTTCCATGCGGCGAAAGGCGGGATCGATCTGGTCGGGCTGCCCCGCGGAGATGGCATCGGTCGCATGGAAAGTCTGCAGACCGCTCGCGCAGCAGTCGAGCACCGTCTGCAGCACGCACACATGCGCTTCGATGCCGCACACGATGAGCGATGTGCGCCGCGCCGCGCGAAGTGCCGACACGACATCCGCCGTGAGCGCCGAGAACGCCATCTTTTCGAAGACGGGTGCGCCCGCAGGAAGAACCTGCGCAACCTGTTCGCAGGTATGCCCGAGCCCGCGCACATACTGTTCGGTCACGATCACGGGCATCTCCAGAAGCGAGCATCCCTGGATGAGTCCGCGCACCGAGGCGATCATCGCATCGTGCGCATGAATGGTCGGCAGCAGCCGATCTTGGATGTCGATGACCAGCAGCGCTGTGGTGCTTGGATGCATGCGGGCGGGTGGCATCTTCACACGCGGAGCGTTGGCGTATCGGCGATGTCGTTCTTGTAACGCGTACGAATGGGCGCGGCAACATCGGCGAGGAAGCGATCCACTTGCTCCGCCGATCGCCCGACGAAACGCTCGGGTTGCAGCAGTGCGGTCAGGTCGATGCCGCGAAATGTCGGATCTGCGCCGAGGCGCGCCACGAGATCGTTCGCTGCGCCCTTCGTCTTCATGTGGGCAGCCGTCTCCTGCGCATGATGGCGGATCGCCTCGTGCGCCTGCTGACGATCGCCACCGCGCGCGACGGCGGCAAGGATGAATTCCTCGGTCGCGAGGAAGGGGAGTTCCGCCTCGATGCGGCGTGCACACTGCAGCGGATGAACGACGAGACCGCCGCACACATCCGCCATCACCTCGAGCGCTCCATCCAATGCCAGGAACGCCTCCGGAATCGACAAACGCCTGTTGGCTGAGTCATCGAGCGTGCGTTCAAGCCACTGCGTTGCCGCCGTATCGAGCGCATTCTGCGGTATGCAGATGACGAAGCGCGCGAGCCCCGTTGCGCGTTCACAACGCATCGGATTGCGCTTGTACGGCATCGCGCTCGATCCGATCTGCTCGCTCTCGAATGGCTCATCCACTTCGCGCAGATTGCAGAGCAGGCGGATGTCATTCGCGCACTTGTGCACGGCTGCCGCCGCGGTCGCGAGCGAAGAAAGCATCTGTGCATCCCAGAGGCGCGGATATGTCTGCGTGGTGAGCGGCCACGTCGCGGCGGATTCGCCCGCAAGCAACTCGGTGAAACGCCGCTCCAGCGCATCCACCTTGCTGCGGTCGCCGCCGCACAGCGAGAGGAACGATGCCTGCGTGCCCGTGGCGCCGCGCAGTCCGCGCAGCCGGAGCCCCGCGATGCGCTGCTCGATGTCGTGCAGTGCCAGGGCGAAGTCCTGCGCCCACTGCGCCGCGCGGCGACCCATCGTGAGCGGCTGCGCAGCTTGGTAGTGCGTGAATCCGAGGACAGGCAGATCGCGGTGCTTCGCCGCGAATGTGGCGAGCCGATCGATCACGCGAGCAAGGCGACCTGCGATCAGCCGCAGCGCGTCGCGCTGCAGGATCGCATCGGCATTGCAGACGATGTCTTGGCTCGTTGCACCGAGGTGGATGATGGCGCGCGCAGCGGGCGCCTGATCCGCAAGCGCGTGGACATGCGCCATCACATCGTGGCGCAAGCGCTGTTCGTGGCGCGCGGCAGCCGCGATGTCGACGCGTTCGACCTGCGCACGGATCGCATCGACCTGCTCACGCGTGACACCGAGTCCCAGTTCAGACTGCGCCTGTGCCAAGGCCAACCACACGCGACGCCACGTGGTGAAGCGGCGATGCTCGCTCCAGATTCCCCGCATCGCTGCGGTGGCGTTTCGCGTCTCGAGCGGAGATCGGTAGCCGAGTTCGGGTTCCACGGCGCTCATGACCGCAGCGTATCGGAGGGAAGCGTGCCGGGTGCGTCCGACCGCTGCCGTGCGGGAGTTGCGCCACCACCGCCCTTCGCGCCACCCACGCGGAGTTCCGTGCCTGCGCGGAGGCGTGCAATGTTGGCGCGGTGCTTCCAGATCACAAGTGCCGCGAGCAGTGTCACCACGATCAGCAGCGGCAGAAACTCAGCGGGTTGCATGGGTTCGCTGCCTGGCCACGCGCGCGCTCGCACGAGGAGCAGCACGGGCAGCGCAAGCGCGGCAATCATGGATGCGGCGGAGACGTAGTGCGTCACCTTCACAACCACGACCCACAGCAGGAGCGCGCCGAGCGCGGGGAAAGTCATCAGCGGCCACATCGCCAACAGCGCCCCAAAGCTTGTGGCAACGCCCTTGCCGCCCTTGAACGAAACCCATGGCGAGTAGATGTGTCCCAGAATGGCAGCGATGCCTGTGAGCGGCATCAGGAGTCCTGTTCGCTGCGCATCTGGCACATGCTCTGCGAGCAGGACGCCCGCGAGCAGCACGGGCACCGCGCCCTTCAGCGCATCGAGCACGAAGCAGGCGTAGCCGAAGGGGCGACCCAGGACGCGTCCGACATTCGTCGCGCCGATGTTGCGCGATCCATGCTCGCGCACATCCACGCCCTTGATTCGACCGATGAGAAGTCCAAATGGAATGCTCCCCGACACAAAACCTGCGAGCGACGCGATGATCCAAGGCCACGCGGTCACGCTGCGATCCTACTGGCGTGCCACCGATGCATGGAGCAAGGACTCGACGGCGATCCATGCGTCGCCGACGGGGATTCGCGTGATCGCGCAGCGGAGTGGATGATCGTTCGCCACGAGTCCATCTTCGAGGAACGGATCGGCAATCATGATGCGCTCCCGCGGATAGTCCGTGGGTGTCCAGCGACAATCGGTTGGGCCGAAGAACGCGAGCGTGGGCGTTCCAAATGCCGCTGCAATGTGGCGCGGCCCCGTGTCATTGGTGACGAGCAGTGCTGCGCGCTGCAGAAGCGCCTTGAGTGCGCCGAGCGTGACGCCACGCGCGACCAGGTCGACGCCGCCCGTCTGCGCAGCAATGAGCGCGCAGAGATCCGCCTCGGCGGGGGAACCGTTCACGGCGATGAGCGGCGCGGTGCCAGTGGGCGGGCGCCGAATCAGCCGCTGTGCGAGTTCCACGAAACGCTCCGCTGGCCAGCGCTTGTCGGTGCGGTTTGCGCCTGGGTTGAGGATGACAAGAGGCTGCTTTGGATTCTGGGGTTGACCGATGAGGCGATCTGCCTCGCTCGAATCTGCGCTTGTCACGGCAAGATGCGGAACGCATCCCGCAGGTCTCGTGCCGGTCCACCACGCGGCAAGATCGGCGTACATCGACGCGGTGTTCATCACGCCGGTTGCGCGCGTGATGCGATCGGTCAGCAGCAAGCCACGCAGATCCGTTGGGAAGCCGACGCGCCGTGGGATGCGGCAGAGTGCCGTGAAGAGCGCGCTTCGCAAGGAGTTCGGCAGCAGAAGCACCGCTTCCGGTCGGTGCGCGCGGATGCGTGCGCGGAGTTCGCGGTCGCCCATGCGAAGCGAGCCGCCCTCGAACGCGCTCACGAACGGCAGGCCTTCGATGAGTGGGCGGAGGTTTGGGCGTCCGAGTGTGATGATGGTTGCATGTGGATGATGCGATGCGATGTGGGCGATGGATGGAGTCGCCATGCAGACATCGCCCACCCATGAAGGAAGCACAATCAGCAGTCGCTCGATGGAAGGCGGCATGGAAGGTCGCGGCGAAGTTGCGGACGCGGAGGTCGTGTTCATTCGCCTGCCCAGAGCGATGGAAGTCCACGCGAAGCGGCCCAAAGATTGGTGTTGCGTCGCAGCTCCGTCGCAAGACCGATTGCCACGACTTCCGGGCCCGCCACCTCAAGATCCACCCCCCACACTTCAACCTCCAGGCGCAGCAGCGAAACACCTTCACGCTCGGCGATCGCGCGCGCGGTCGCGGTGACCAGTTCGCGCGTGGCGGGTGCGTTCAGCATCTCCTGCTTGGCGAGCAGCCGCGTGTGACTTGTCGACTCCCAACGCGGAGCGCCATCCTTCCCATCCGCGCGGAGGATGCGGTGGCTTGCGTGCAGCAGGTCCGGCTCCACGAAGTCCGCGCTGCTCGCTGCGCGCACATCCGTGGCGTCCTCGCTCGCGTGAAGCAGTCGAATGGTTCGGCACTGTGCGGCGCGACCCGCTTCGATATCACGATCCTGATCGCCGATCATCCAACTCCGCGTGCAGTCGATGGCATGCCGCTTCGCCGCCTCCAGCAGCATCCCAGGTGCGGGCTTGCGCCACGGGTGCTCCTGTCGATACGCCGCGACCGTTCCCTGCGGATGGAAGGGGCAGGACATCCAGTCGCTCACGAGCGGATCGCCGCGTTTCCACTCACACGCTTCTTCGAGCAGCTGCGCAGTCCGTTGGTGAACGGCATCCACCTCCGCTTCGCCGTATGCGCCGCGCGCCACGCCGCCTTGATTGGTCACCACGATCAGCAGATAGCCCGCTTCGCGCAGCGCTCGTGCGCCCCACGCTGCGCCTGGCATCAGACGAACGAGCGAAGGGTCGCCGAGATCACCGTCGTTGGCGATGATCGTGTTGTCGCGGTCGAGAAAGACGGCGCTCTGCACTGCCGAGAGGCTAGCGCAGCACTCGTCAAACGGTGGTCGACTGGGCGCGCGTGCCGAGGCGGTGCACCTCGTGGTCACCGAACGAAGTGCCGAGCGCACGAGCAGCGGTGATCAGCGCGTGGTCGGTGGGAACGAGCCGCTGCCGACCCGCGGACACGAGCAGATCGACGTCGGAGAACACATTGTTCTCGCGGACAACCAGCCTGCCCCGAGCGCCTTCGAGCAGAATCGCCAGCGCGTGGTAACCGAAGTTCGTGGCGAGAATGCGGTCCGCCGCGATCGGCGCTCCACCACGAAGCACATGACCGAGCGCCGTTGTGCGAACATCGGCCTTCGTGCGTGCGCGGATGATCTCGGCAACGCGCTCCCCAATCCCGCCGAGCCGCACGGGATCTGGGCTCGTCGGATCAAACCGAGCAATCGTCTGTTGTCCGCCCGCGGCAACGGCGCCCTCGGCGACAACCACGATGGCGAATCCAGGTCCGCCACTCATGCGGCTGCCGATGAACTCCTCCATCGCACTTTCATGGAAGGGGATCTCGGGGATCAGGATCATGTCCGATCCGCTCGCCACGCCCGCCGTCAGCGCGATCCAGCCGGCATTGCGCCCCATGACTTCGCAGACCATCACGCGGTGATGGCTGTCCGCCGTCGAATGCAGCCGATCGAGCGCTTCGGTCGCGGTATTGACCGCCGTGAGGAATCCGAAGGTGATCTCCGTGCCGTACAGGTCGTTGTCGATCGTCTTTGGGATGCCGATGACATTGATGCCGGCCTCCACGAACGGCGCCGCGCACTTCATCGAACCGTCACCGCCGATGACGATGAGCGCATCGATGCGGTGCTTGCGAATGTTGTCGATGCAGGTTCCTGTGACATCGCTGAAGATCGGGGTGCCACCCGCAGCGAACCCAGTGCACCACCGCGAAGGATTGCAGCGGTTGTTGGTGCCGAGGATGGTTCCGCCTCGTGTCAGGATGCCTGAGACATCGCGGAAACTCAGCGGACGGATGCGATCTTCAATCAGCCCTTGGAAGCCATCTTCGATGCCGAGCACTTCGATGCGGTACTGGAGGATGGCGGTCTTGGCGACCGCGCGGATGACCGCGTTCAGACCAGGGCAGTCGCCGCCGCCAGTCAGGATGCCGATGCGGCGGATGGATTCGGGGCTCATGTGTGGAGCGGGGCGGGAAGTGGGTGCGAGGGCGGATTTCGGCAGTGCTGCACTGTAGTGCAACGTCTCGCTCTCTGCGAGAGGGCGTACTCTCACGGCATGCATGTTGCCACTCAGATTGCGAAGATGAAGGAGTCCGCGACGCTGGCGGTCGGTGCCAAGGTGACGGCACTGAAGGCGAAAGGTGTGGATGTCGTTGGGTTCGCCATGGGCGAGCCGGACTTTGACACGCCGCGGTCGATCAAGCAGCGCGCGGTGGATGCGCTGATGGCGGGGATGACGAAGTACGCGCCGACGCCTGGCGACAAGGCGTCGCGTGAAGCGATCGCAGCGAAACTGCGCGCCGAGAACGGGATCGACTGCGCTGCAGAGCATGTCACCATCACCGTCGGTGCCAAACATGCGATCTTCATGGCGCTTCAGGCGCTGATCGAGCCCGGCCGCGGCGATGAGTTCATCCTGCCGACACCTGCGTGGGTCAGTTACCGTCCGCTCATCGAGTTGGCGGGCGGCGTTTGTGTGGAGGTGGCCGGTTCCGTCGAGAACGCATTTCGAATCACGCCGCAGCAGCTGGAGGCGGCGATCACGCCTCGCACGGTCGGAGTGCTGCTGAATTCGCCGAGCAATCCGTGCGGTGTGACATATCCCGCGACCGGACTTCGTTCGCTCATTGATGTCGTGGCGAACCATCCACGCATCAGCATCGTGTCCGACGAGATCTATGAGAAGCTGATCTTTCCGGAGATCGAGCCGGGGCTGACGCACTGGTCGCCTGCGAGCGATCCGCGTGTGGCAGGACGCACGGTGACCGTGAACGGCATGAGCAAGGCGTTCGCGATGACTGGGTGGCGACTCGGATACCTCTGCGCGCCCGGCGATCAGGGGCGCTTCATCCGCGAGATCATCAAGTTGCAGGGGCAGATGACCAACTCCGTTCCCAGTTTCTTCCTGCCCGCCGTGGTGGAGGCGCTGTCGGCAAGGGTCGCGCCCGAAGTGGAGCGCATGCGTGCAGCGTTCGCGGCGCGTGCGGGTCTGCTCCATCGCCTGCTGTCGCATGTCCCAGGTCTGCAGGTGCCGCGGTCGACGGGAGCGTTCTACGCGTTCCCAAGCATCGCGGGATGGATCGGCAGCGTGACGCCAGCGGGTACGCGCATCGATTCTGCGCAGTCCTTCGCGGATGCGCTGCTTGCCGAGGCGCATGTCGCCGTCGTGCCTGGGGAGGACTTCGGTGAATGTGCCCGCCACCATGTGCGGCTTTCCTTCGCATGCAGCGAAGCGCAGATCACGGAAGGCGTGCTGAGACTTGATCGCTTTGTCCGCTCGCTGCAGGGCGCGCGCGCGACCGCTCACGCTGGCTGAAGCGCGGGCCGAAACTCGGGTCGAACGGCAGACTTCAGGTCGCGCCGATGGTCACGGGCAACGGCTGTGCACGCGGCTCGTAGTTCGGGTTCAGCGCGATATTGAGTGGGCGACGGTGTCCCGACGGATCGCGCGGAATGCCCTCTTCATCAATGATGCGCTGAATCGCCATGATCCCCTCGATCAGCATCTCGGGGCGGGGCGGGCAGCCGGGAACATAGACATCCACGGGGATGAACTGATCGACGCCCTGCACGACGGCGTAGGTATCGAACACGCCGCCCGTCGATGCACAGGCGCCCATCGAGATGACCCACTTGGGTTCCGCCATCTGTTCGTAGATGCGCTGCAGAACGGGCAGCGTCTTCACACTGACGCGCCCAGCCACGATCATGAGGTCCGCTTGGCGCGGCGAGAAGCGCATCACCTCCGCGCCGAAGCGCGCCAAGTCGAAGCGTGAACACGCTGTCGCCATCAGTTCGATGCCACAGCACGCCGTCGCAAACGGCATCGGCCAGACACTGGAACGCCGCGCCCAGTTCACGACCCGCTGGAGGCTGGTGGTCAGCACGCTGTCCGACGGAAGTGCAGTTTCAAGACCCATGTCGGAAGTCTAGGCGCACAGGGACCGCCTTTGTCAAAGCAGCAGGCGTTCCAGATCAGCCGTCGATGTCGCGGTCGTAAACATGCGATCGATGCGCATCAATCGGAAGAGTTCCGCGAGTTGAACATTCATGCCCGCAACGACGGGACGCAGCCCAGTTTCGCTGGCGCGATTGGCGAGCGTCACGCACAGACCGAGCCCCATGCTGGACAACGACTGGCAGCGGGAGAGATCGATGACCATGCACTTGCCGCGCGGAGCGGCATCGATCGCCTTGTACGCTTCGTCAGCAATGATCGCAGCCTCCCGCGCACCGATGGTGTTCGAGTCGAAGCGAATGATCGCGTGACTGTTCCGCTGTCGGATCATCACAACTCCGTCTGTCGAGGATGGTGGCGGTGTCGGCGTCATCGTGAACTGCGCTTCCATTGTGCAGTCGACCCATCGCTTTGGCAAGTGTCGCCCTCGGCGAATGTGCGGTTGCCGAGCGCTTCCAGTTGTGCCGCACGAAGCGATCCGAGGATCTCACCCGAAGGGTCCCTTCTGCCTGGGACTGCGGCATCGAAGCCAACGCACAGCACATCCGCCACGCGCACTTGATCCGGCGATCGTGCGGGGACCACTTGTCCCGATTCTGGAATCAGAAGCACCAATTGATGGGCTGCGAGCAGTCCACACAGTTGGTGGACAGCTGCCGACTCGATGACCAACTCATCCATCAGCGAATCGAATGTGGCAGCCTTCCCGCTCTGATGCCGATGACAGATGTGCTCCATGGCACTGACAACCAGCGCGGGATCGAAAGCGCGCAGCGGATGTGACGACTCGCTGCGGACGCGGTCGTTGCTGAGCAGCGCGTTCAGCAGTGAACTGACCTGCAGCCCAAACAGGATGATGAGCCACATCGCGTACACCCAGAACATGAAGAGCGGCACGAGACCAAGCGAGCCGTACAACCGATTCCCCGAAAACGCTCGTTCCATATAGATCGAGAGGAACTTGCGCCCCAACTCGATGCCGACCGTAGCCACCAGTGCGCCCGCAAGAAGTGTCTTCCACCGCATTCGGACGGTGGGCATGACCCCGTACGCCAGCACTAGAACCGCCAGCAGCAGCACGAAGCCGAGCGCGGGGCGTATGTAGCCATACGCGGCGGGGAATGTGGGCTGTCCATCAATGACGCGCTTCAGTTCGCCGTCGATGAACGGAAGCGCCGCGAGAAGGACGGGACCAAGTGTGAGCATCGTCCAGTACACGAGGAGCCGTCGGTGCCACGGGCGATCGCTCGGCGCACGACAGACGATGTTGAACGCCTTTTCGATCGCGACGATCAGCCAGATCGCGGAGAGCAGCACGACGGCAAGTCCGATGAAGCCGAGTGTGGAGAGATCAACCGTTCCCGAGACGCGAACAAGTTCCTCGATCCACGCGCTCACAGGCTGCTGCTCCGCACTCGTCCCATCCTTGGTGACGGTCACGCCAATCTCATCAAGTCCCGCCATCGATGCCATGGACGTCACGAACTTTGGAAACTCGTCTCCCGTAAGCGTGCGAATGAGCAGCGTCGCAACGAACAGCACGGGGATCATGCCAAAGAGCGTTCGGAACGACAGCGCGGCCGCCATATCGGGCGCGCGTACTTCGCTCAGGTGCCGAGCGCAGTAGCGGGTGATGGCCCAGCCACGGCTTGAAGTGCGCACAAGATCGATGTCCACGGTGCAATCCTAACGGTTGCCAGGCGCATTTCCCGCGGGATTCGCATGATGGACAGCAGGGTGGTCGAAGACCCCGCGCGCGCGCATTCCCATCATCGGAGTGTCGAGCGGTGCGGCAGTGCCCATATTGGGCCACTGCCAGACGATGTCGTCCGTCCACGGTCCACTGCTGGTGAACGCATCCATACTGCCAAGCAGCAGCAGACTGAGTGAACGCGCGGCGCGGTGATCGGGGTGATAGGTGTTCGGTCCCGACTCGCCTTGACGGTAGGGACCAGCAGCGCTGAAGTGATCGTGGCCGCCAAAGTCGACGAGCGCCGCGAGCGCACTTTGCGCGGCGGATCCCTGCACGAGCGCGCCGCCGCGGTAGGAGTCGTTGCCGTCCGCATCGATCAGCACGCCGACCGCTTCATCCCACGCTGCGCCCTGTGCCGCGCTGATGGTCGACCAGTATGTGTCGTCGCCGCTGAGATCAATCAGTGCGCCCGCCGCCTGATGGCAGCCGAACCCCTGCGAGTAGTGGCTGCCGCGGTAGAGATCGTGGCCTGCCGTATCGCAGAGCACACCAAGCCCAAGCCAGTACGCACCGCCCTGCGAAAACTCATCGGCTTCATAGCGGTCATCGCCGCCAATGTTCACGAGCGCACCAATGCCGCCGGGCAGAAGCCTGCGTGCACCGACTGCCATGCCCTGCGAAAAACTCAGCGTGATGCCCGGAACCGCATCCGCGCCGCCTGTCAAGCCACGACTGTGGTGCAGGTCATTTCCCGCGTTGTCGATCAGGAGTCCAATGCCGACGGGTCCACCGAGACCTTGGGAAAATCCCCGGTCGAAGTACACATCACGGCCCGCATCATCGAAGAGGAATCCCGCGCCGCAAAGTCCTGCCCCGAGCGACCACTGTCCACAGTCGTACACATCGTCACCCGCGCGGTCCATGAGCAGCCCGACGCCGAGCCATCCGCATCCGCCGCTGAGACGCCCACCCGAGTACCGATCATTGCCGGCAACATCGAGCACGAGCGACATCCCGCGCCACGCGCCAGCCGGACCTTGTTCCGAGCTCCCTTCGTACTGGTCATTACCCGCCAAGTCGATGATGGCCTGATTGCCCTCGCGAATCGTTCCCCAGACATAGCGATCGTTGCCGCCTGAATCGAACACGCCCGCGAGACGGGACATGTCGTAGCGATTGTCGCCGAGTCCACCGACCACGATCCAGCCAATGCCTGGAAGCTCCTGTGCCGTGAACACGGCGCCTTCGATGGCAGCGGCGATTTCAGGCGCAACAGGCTCCGCTTCCTCCTTGCTCCAATCGGCTGTGACGCCGAACTCCGCATCGGCGTGGACGAGTGTGCGTGCGATGGCCCACATCAAGCCGTTCTCGCCGCGCAGTCGTGTCCCGAGCTGCTCCGATGCGGCGCGCAGCGCCGTGCGTGTTTCGCCCGATGGACTGATCTCGATGCGGAGCATGCGGGCGATCGATTCCACCTCGTCGATGCTCGGGCGGTCGCGGAGCGAATCCTCCAGCAGAAGCCGCGGATGGTTCAGCAGGAAATCCATCGCATAGATCGCACCCTGCGCGGTCGGCACGGGGACGGAACCTTGTGGCGGAGCAAGCTGACTGGCATCGAGTTGCCACGCTCGGCAGACGAAATCCGCCGCGCGACGCATGTGTGAGACGGGCGATGTCTGATCGGGAGTGGGCACACACGGCAGCAGGAGTTTCGCAGCGCTCGATGCCGCTTCGCTTGGCTTCGCGGCGATGTCGTGCATGGGAGCGCACATGCGGTCGTCTGCGTTCTTCTGCAGGGCATCCTGCACGCGAAGTTCCGTGGCCCGCGCTTCAGCGGCGAGCCCGCGGTCGGTGAGCGCCCGAGTCACGCGCGATGATCCACTGTGCAGATCGAGCAGCGCGGTCGTTCTGGCGCTTGCCTCCGACAAAGTGATCGGTTGCTGCGGAGTGCTCGCGGGATCGACGCTCGCACAGCCAGCGAGCGTCACGGTCAGCAAGAGGACGGTCGGTCGCACGCGCGAAGGATAGAAAGGAGTGCAGCGACTACCTTCCGCGCGATGCGGCGACGCCGAAACAAACCGACCCATGCGTTCATGGATGCCGCGCGTGGCATTCGCATCCAAAAGGTGATCGCGGATGCAGGCGCCGCATCGCGGCGTGAGGCGGAGCAGATGATCGAAGCGGGGCGCGTGAGCGTCAACGGCGAGATCGTGTCGGCGCTCCCGGCATGGGTCGATCCCGCGCGCGACCGAATCGCCATCGATGGCAAGCCGATGCAGCGGGCGCAGGAGCATGTGTTTGTGATGCTGCACAAGCCAGGCGGATCGTTGGTGACGCGCTCCGATCCGGAGGGGCGCGCATCGGTGCTTGCGCTCGTCGACCATCCCAGCGGGGCGCGGCTGAATCCAGTGGGGCGCCTCGATGTGGATGCCATCGGTCTCGTGCTGCTGACCAATGACGGAGAACTCATCAACCGTCTCACGCATCCGCGGTACGAGATCGGGAAGGAGTATGAAGTGCTCGTTCGCAGTGATGTGCAGGCGGCTGATCTGCCGCACATCGAAGCGGCGCTTTTCGGTGCGGCTTCCGGGACGTCCGCAGATGGGGGGCAACTGTCGCATGTGCGCATCCTGCGCCGCGAGGGAGAGCGCACGCTGCTCGCCATTGAGGTGAACGAGCCGCGGCAGCGCACCATTCGTGACGCGCTTGCCGAGATCGGTCGCCCGGTGAAGCGCATCAAGCGCACGCGGATCGGTCCGCTGCAACTGCGCGGGCTTGCAGTCGGTGAGTGGCGTGATCTGACGAGCGGTGAACTGGCGCAACTGCGAGCGGCCGCGTTTGCCGATGCGGCGACGATTCGTCAGCGCCGTGAACGCGCCCTGCAGGCGCTCGATCGCACGCCGCGCCAGACGCGTGGCGCGCAGCGCATTGTCCGAGCGCCGGGAGGAAAGCGTGACTTTCGCGCAGGAAAGGCGAATCCGCGGACCGTGGGCGGCAACCGCAACTTCCGCGCGAGCAAGCCAGACCAGCGCGGTCGCAAGTCCGAGTTTCGTGGTCGCCAACGCTGACTTGGGGGTGTGCGTTCCCTACACTTCTCCGTATGCCGCAGTACGAATATGTTTGTGAGAACGATGGTGAAGTGATCACGCTGCTCCGACCGATGGCGCAGGCCGATGACCCGGTCGCTGATCCCGAAGGAAAGGGCAGAACGTTCACCCGTCGGCTCAGCACCTTTGGGGTATCAGGAGCAGAAGGTGGAACGTCCGCTGCGCCGCATGTGCATGTCGGTGGATGCTGTCCGTGCGGCAAACCACAGTCGGCATGCGGTCGCCAGTGAGCGCGCCCATTCTGCATGGCGTGGACTTTTCTGGGGCGGATCAGGGTGGTCTGCACAAGATTCGGATTGCCACGCTCGAGTCGGGCAGCGTTCGGCTCGCCCGCGCGGATCGTGGGCAACTGCTGCGCGCAATCATCGATTCATCGGCGAGCACTGAGCGTCATATCTGGCGTATCGATGCTCCCGTGGGATTGCCGCTCGCGACGCTGCGCGCGCACGGTGTTCGTGAGGAGTGGCTCGCCTCCGCGAAGTGGGCGCTTGAAAGCGGATCGCCTCGCGTATGGCGTTCCATGATGCGGTCGGTTTCGCGCGAAGAGCCGCGCCGCCGCGCGGACATCGAGGCGCGGACACCAATGGCCCCGATGAATCTGCGCATCTTCAAGCAGACATGGACGCTGATGTGCGAAGTGCTGCTGCCGCTGCACGCGGCGGGCATTTCGATCGTGCCGATGGCGCCTACCGCATCGAACGCGATGGTCTGCGAAGGTTGTCCGGCGAGCGTTCTGCAGCGCCGAGGCTGGCCTGCGCGCGGATACAAGGGCTCCGGCGGTCCGCCGCGCGAGGTGAGACACACGATTCTGCAGAAGCTGATGGGTACGGGACTTCGAGTTCCACCGCGCATCGCGGCGGAAGCGGAGGAGGACGAAGAAGGCGACGCGCTCGATGCGCTCCTGCTCCTGACGCCGCCGCAGGTGACGGTGGTGCCGCGCGAGGCGCTTGTGGAAGGTTGGGTGTACTGAAGCGCGGCTTGGGCGCGCGGCTGCGGACCCTGCGATCAGACGCCCCGCGTTTGCGGTTCCCAGATGATCTTGTGAAGCTGCATCTGCACTCGCACTCGAAGTCCATCCGCAAGAACCCACGCCGCAAGATCGCGCGGTGAGAGCCCCTGCATGCCGCCAATCTCGACGCCGCGCGGCTGTTCATGAACGGGCGAGAACAACACGCAGCGGCAGCGTTCGATCAGGCGGTGGGTTCGCGTGGTCTCCCGCGCAAACTCATAGTCGCCGCGCGAGCAGATCACGAACTTCACTTCATCGTGTGCCCGCAGCCGATCCACATTCGACCAGTCCATGCGGTTCGCCTCGCCAGATCCTGGCGTCTTGATGTCAAGAATGATGTGTGCTCGGGGATCGACGGGAGTCGTGTTGATGGCGCCCGATGTCTCGATCAGCACGGTGCGACCCGCATCGAGCAGTTCACGGATCAGGTCGAACGCCTCCCGCTGAGCGAGAGGTTCACCGCCGGTGATCTCCACAAGATCGCAGTCGTAGGAGAGCGCCTCGCGCAGCACATCGGCGCGTTCGCGCAGCGATCCCTCGCGAAAGGCATACTCGGTATCGCAGTACCCGCACCGCAGGGGACAGCCCGTCAGGCGCACGAACACACAGGGCGCACCTGCCCAGGTCGACTCGCCTTGAACAGAGTGGAAGATCTCGTTGATTCGCAGTGGCACGGGAATCTCGACAGCAAGGGGCACTTCAGCGGACGGATCCACGAAAAAGGGCGCCCGTGGGCGGCGCCCTCATGAATGCCCAGAAGAGGACTCGAACCTCCAAGAGATTTCTCCCACCAGCACCTCAAGCTGGCGCGTCTGCCAATTCCGCCACCTGGGCAACGGACGGAGCAGTATATGGAGTCGGGCTTGAAGCGCGGGGGGATCAGTCCGTGAGTGCGTCAGCCGGTCCATGCCGACAGCAGTGCCGCAAGGTCACTGCCATCGGTCGTACCGTCGCCGTTCACATCTCCCGCCGCCGTACCCCAAGCACTCAGCAGGATCGCGAGATCCGTTCCGTTGACCGACCCATCGGTGTTCAGATCCGCTGGATTGCTCGGCGGTGTGCAGTTGATGCCGAAGACACGGAAGTCATCGACACCAGCCTCCACCAGCGAGCCGCTTCCAAGATCGCTCGCAAGCCAGCGCACACGCATGTTGGCAGTCGGCGTCACGAAATCGGCCACACGGAAAGTCTTCACAGACCACGCATTCAGATTTTCCGTGACGGACTCCAGTTGCACCCATGTTGCACCATTGTCGTTGGAGATCTGCACGGGCATCGAGTCTGCATTTGGGCTTGCGCCCTTGTCGTTGGAGTACCAACGCGCGTAGGAGATCCGCGGGTCAGCAACGGTCGTCAGCGAGAAGGCGGGCGTCATGAGGGTGGTCACGCCACCATCGATGTCTGCCTCCCCGAGCGAACCACCCACCGAGCCCTGACCCGTGACGAAGCATGTCACGCCGGGAGCGGCGGTGTAGTCATCCTCCGGCTGCGCTTGTGTTCCGTTCGGATCCACACGAGTCCACTGCCCCGTTGTTGCAGTGTCGCCTGCGATGCCGGCGGTCCATCCCGTGTTGGTCTCCAGATTGTCGAACACCACGCTGAGATCTCCATACCCAGCGGAAGTGGTGTGCACAGCGGTTGGCGCACTCGCCGGACTTGTGACTGTTGCGCCGGTCGTTGTCTGCGCTTGGAAGTAGTACTGAACGATGCTGCCGCATGTCCCCATGGGGAGCGATGCTGTGTAGACATTCGTGGCACCTTGCGTCATCGCAATACTCGTAAATGCGCCGCTTGATCCTGCGCGCCAAAAGAGGCGCCCCGTACCGGCCTGCGGTTGTCCAGCGAGTGCGCTGACTGTGACCGTGAGGTTGCGGGTCGACGATGGATTCGCGTAGGGAGGGATACCTCCAGCCACTAAGAACGCAAGTGGCGAGACGGGAGGGCCCGGCATGCCGTGATCCGAGAAGCCCGTGTTGATCTGCACATAGTGGGGCGTCCCATCTTCGAGCGTGGCATTGTTGTCATCGAGCGTGAGGTAGTGCCGAGTGATGTCGCTGTTGATGCCGGTGCCTGTGTGGAGCAGCGTGCTGTTGACAGCGAGATTGCGCATGATCGTGCGGTAATTCGCTGGCTCAGCCGTCTGCATGTTCAGCCAGGTATCCCACACGCATCCCGAAAGCAGCGTGCCACAGGTGTGAATTGCGCTCCCCGCGGTCGAGCAGCCACTCTCCAAGTACTGATTGTTGTTGTCCGCATTTCGAATGCCCGTGCTGCAGGACTGGAAGCCGACTGCCAGCAGGGAAGCCTCACTGATGACAACCGACAGCACATCCGCCTGTCCTTCGCCGTAGGCGCCTTGGCCACTCCCTGCCGATGCGATCATGTGGTGGCCGTACTCATGGTGAACGACCGTCGAGAAGGCCGTGTTGTTGCATCCTCCGCCGGCGGCATAGAAGTTGATCGAACTGCCGTTGTAGAACGCGTTGCAGGTTCCAGATACCTGCACATTGATCTGGAACGCGGAGCCGTCCTGCTGACCTGTGATCACGGGATAGGCCGGGTTTGATGCGAGGATCGTGTCCCGCGCGATGTTGGCATGCAGATAGGCGTTCACTTGCGCGCGCACATTCGCATCCGTATTGGCCGCGTTGTGCACGAGCGTGGCAGAGCCACCGCTTGGGATGTTCTGCGAAAGTGACGACACGGGGCCCGCGTTGTCCGCCACCTTGAAGTAGCGACCCGCAACGCCAAAGTCGCTCGTCACATTGACGGCGCCAGTTCCAGGGTTGGGTACCACGAAGTTGCCGTTGACATTCGCAAACACAGTCGTCGATCCGGCGGTCACTCGCGCGTACGGCATGCCCGTCTGCGCTTCAGGATTGCACGCGTCAGCCGCGAAGCCCTGCGTCGCCTGACCCGCGATCGTTCCAGAGACATCCGCGTGGAAAATCTGGCTCTCCGAGAAGAGCACCTTGCCCGTCCGCGCATCTGCGACATAGAGCATCTTGGTGTAGCCAGTCCCAAGCACACCGCGCTCCACCACGAAACTGACCGCAAGCGTGGGCTGAGCGGGGGTCTCGTCCACCCCGGCGAAGATGACCAGTTGCGCTTCCTGCGGCTCTCCAAATGCACGGTGCGTAATCGCCTCGCTGCTCCAAACGCGCTGATCGAAGTCTGCCAGCGTTGGGCGACCGGCGAGCGTTGCGGGGAAGTCCCCGAGATCTCGGAGGTCGGCGCTCGCAAGCACGAGCGGGAATCCAGCCTCGTTTCGCATCAGCAGTTTCAGTGCGCTGCGGAACACAGGGATGCCCTCCACAACCTGCGAGTACCCAAGCAGGGTGAAGCGGAAGGACTGCGTGGCTTCATCCCACATGACGTCGACGGAGTGGATCGCCTGTGGGAACGCGCCGAAGGGCATGATGTCCTGCGTGCGCGCGCCGAAGATGCCTACGTGCTGCCGCACGAACGCCTCGGCGCTGCGCGACGGCGAGGTGCCTTGCGAGAAGAATCGCCCCGACAGACAGGTCACGCGATCCGCAACGGTGTAGAGCTCAGTTGCCGGGTGCGCTTCCTTGAACTTGGCTTGTGCAGCAGCCGCATCGACATCGATGATGATGCCTTCGTTCTTTCCGTCCACTGGATCGACCTGCTGTGCGCGCGTGGGTGCTGCGCCAAGGAATCCGATGAACACGGCGAGGAGTGAAACGGCGGCAACGGTCTTGGGGGTGTTGTGCATTTGGAGTGTGTTGTCCTGAGATGGAGCGGTATCGAACCCAGACTCAGAGGGCAACGCACAACACGCGCCCAAGCCCCCGAAAAGGAGATGTCGTAAACTCTACGAGTTGTCGACTCGGAAATATGCACCCAGATTGAGTTGGGGCAACATTCCCGAAACAATCCTCGCAATGTTTATGCGGTCGCAAAGCGATCGCGGAACGGAATGGAACGATGGCGGGTCGCGCGGAGAAACAGCCGAAAAACAGCCCAACCATCGAAAATCGGCGGGCTTTTCACGACTATTCCATCGGCGAGACGGTGGAGTGCGGCATGGAACTGAAGGGCACCGAGGTGAAGTCCGTGCGAGCCTCGCAAGTCAGTATCGCGGAGGGGTTTGTGATGGCAGAGGGATCGCCGCTGCAACTCGCTCTCCACGGCGTTCACATTGCCGAGTACCCACCCGCGGGGCGCGATCGTCAGCACGACCCGACGCGCGTGCGGCGATTGCTTGCTTCGCGGCGCGAGATCGAGCGGCTTGCAGGTCAAGTGCAGGCCAAGGGCGTTTCGCTGGTTCCGCTGAAGATCTATTTCAAGAACGGATTCGCCAAGTTGCTCATTGGCGTTGGGACGGGCAAGAGCAAGGTGGACAAGCGGCAGTCGATCGCCAAGCGCGAGTCGCAGCGCGACATAGACCGCGCCATGCATCGGCGCCGATGAGCGCGTCCGGAGGACCCTCGGCTAGGGCTGTGTGAGGTGTATGCACTGTCCGTTCTGCGCGTCGTGATCACCGCAGATACAAGCAACGATGGTCTGCGCTACGACCGCTGGTGCCATCGTCTTCGCCGCCGGCACGACGCGTTCACTGAAGTTTGATCGAAGCAGCGCTGTCTCGGTTGCTCCCGGTACGACCGTGAACGCCTTCACGCCAATTCGCGCGCCCTCCTTCGCTGCGCTGCGCGTGAGCGACTCCACCGCACACTTTGCCGCGGCATACGCCATGAACCCGGGCAGGGGATCAAGCGCCTTCGCCTTCGACACAAGCACAACGCGTCCAGTCTGCTGCGCCTTGAAGTGCGGCCAGATGCGTGAGAGCAGGTTGGCGGCACCAAACACGTTGGACTCGAAGGTTTCACGGAACACATCCCCCGTGGTGCGTTCAATCGGCAGGAGCGGCGCAGTGGCTGCGCAGTGCACGAGGTGGTCGATGCGTCCCCAGCGGCTGATCACCGCGTCGACCAGCGCGCCCGCAGATGGTTCATCCGTGATGGCAGCGGTCTGCAGCAAGAGTCCAGGGGAGTCGCCGCAACCAAGTGCAGCCTCCTCAAGTTTCGCTGCGGTGCGTCCAGAGAGCGCCAGGCAATGCCCAAGCGCCGCAAGCTGCGCCGCGACTTCGCGGCCGATGCCGCCTCCGGCGCCCACGACAATCGAAACAGGGGCACTTCGCATCCCCCAACAGTAGGCGTTCAGCGCGCTGTCGGTGTCAGCCGATCAGTCGCATCACGTCGTAGTAGAAGGTGACGGCAAACAACATGCCGACGATGATCAGTCCAGCCACCATCGCGCCACTCTGGAACGCGGGGCTGGGCGGCTTGCCACGCACGCGCTCGTACAGCAGGAACACCATCAGTCCACCGTCGGCGATCGGAATGGGCAGGAAGTTGATGACCGCGAGATTGACGCTGATCATCGCCATGAAGAAGACGAGGTACGTGATGCCGCGGTCCGCGATGCGCGTGCCGATATGCACGATGCCGACAGGACCGCGCAACTGCGAGACGGCGACGCTGCCTCGGAAGAGCCGATCGAGCGTCAGGTAGGTCATGAGCACCAGCTTGTGCGTCTCATGAAAGCCAAGCGCGATGGCGCGCAGGGGACTACCGCCGGCGTTCAGCGTGACTTCCGCAGGGTGGAACCACTCGGGACCGAGTGCGGGCCGCCACGAGAGTGCGGCAACGGCAGCGCGGTCCGTTGCCGCGAGATCGACCGAGCAAGGCTCCGGGCGCGCATCTGGCGTGGGCGGCGTACACACCAGCGCGAGGCTTGCGAGATCGGGCTGCGCTGCGATGGCGGACTTTGCCGCACGGAAGAGATCATCCCAATTCGAAAGGGGAGTGCCCTGCAGGGAATCGAAACGGCTGAGTGGCATCAGTTGGCATGCCCGCACGGGCGTCGGCTGACCTGGTGGTGCGCCCACGGTTTCGAATGGGCGTGCGATCAGCGGCACGTCCCATGCGCTGCCGATCTCGACGCCGAGGCGTCCCTCGCGCGAGACAGGCGCGGTGATGTCGATCCGCTCACTGCCGCGCATCACGCGGAGGCCGACGTTGCCGCCTGCGTGCTGTGCGATGCTGCTTCGGAAGTCGATCTGGCGGGGTCCATCGATGTCTGCGATGCGCAGCACAACATCACCTTCGCGGAGGACACCGAAGCATCCCGACTCCTCCGGTACGCGTCCGATGCGAACGAGCGGGGTCAAGCCGAGGAAGCCAAGTTCATAGTCGAGCGGCGCATTGGCAGGCTTCTCGGTGTACTGAAGCGCCTGCCATGTCGGCGTCGTGCGGAGCGCGATATCGACATCGCCCACGCCCGCGATCATCCAACGCGTCGGCATTGGCTCGCCGCGGCTGGTCTGCGCTGCGGCAGCGAGCGCCTCGAAGGTCGTCACAGGCTGTCCCTGCACCATCAGAAGTTGTGCGCCGTGGAATGCGGCTGCGAACTTCGAAGCGTTGGGCGGCGCACCATCGGTCGTTGCCAGAATGCCGGCTGGAATCCCCCACGAGGTCGCGCCTTCGCGCGCCGCGTGATCCCAGAATCCTGCGCGCTGCATCGCGTTCTCCAGGAATGGCAGCGCTTCCGATTCATCGGTCAGTTGCGTGCTCGAGGCCGGTGCGACGCCGATGGCCATCATGCCTGCCGCGGCGTTCTGCTTCGGAGTGACCGCGAGCGTGTGTGAATTGGCATTTGCTCCTGCACCGCGTTCCACCACGATCGACAATGCGCTGCCCGGTCGCGCCATCGCCGCGGCGATCTGCACGTCGGAGAATGTCGTGGCGGGGTGACCATCAATCGTGATGACGCGGTCTCCCGATTGCAGTCCGGCTTCGGCGGCGGGGCTGCCTGGTGCCACGGATCCGATGACAGGTGCATCGAATCGAACGCCCACAAGGAACGCGAGCATGAACATCACGATCGCCAGCAGAATGTTGCAGATCACGCCCGCGGAGACGATCACCATCCGCTTCCAGATCGGCGCCTGTGTGTAGGAGCGCGCATCACTGCTGGTGGCGGATGCGTTCAGATCATCCTGTCCGAGCATGCGAACGAAACCGCCGAGCGGAAGGAGTCGAAGCGAGTACTCCGTCTCGTCAATCCCCGCTTCCTGCAGACGCTTCGGATCGACTGCGATCGCCTCGCTGCCGAATCGGCGGCGCATCTCGCCTTCGGTCGATCCGAGTCGAATGCCGATCCCGCGCCGAAAGGCGACCACCACGGGCCCCATGCCGACGGCGAAACTGTCGACGCGCACGCCCGCCCACTTTGCGGCGATGAAGTGCCCGAACTCATGCACGGCGATCAGCACGCCGAAGCCGATCACGACCATCACAAGGTTGGTGCCTGTGCCGAGCCACTCCATAGGTCACGCAAGAGTAGACGCAGCGGAGTCGCCGCGTGCTGGTGCGCGTCGCCGTGTGAGCGCAGGTTTGGACCGGGCGAAGCCGGGCTCAGCGAGCAACGGGTGTCGCCGCGATGCGTGACAGCACCCATGCGCGCGCCGCGCGGTCCGCAGCAAGCACCTGATCGAGCGTCGCAACCGCGGTGACGGGCAGTGCTTCGAGCGCGCCGCGCACGAGCCGCGCGATGTCGCCGAATCGGATGAGCCCATCGATGAACGCCCCGACCGCGGCCTCATTGGCGGCATTCAGCGTTGCGCCCGAAGAACCGCCGGCTCGGACCGCCTGCCACGCAAGCGAGATCGCGGGGAATCGATCGTGGTCGACAGGCTCGAAGTCCAGCGTGCGCAGGGTTCGCCAGTCCATCGCAGTCGCGCAGCGCGCGGCGCGCTCGGGCCAGGTGAGCGCCAACTCGATCGGCAGCCGCATGTCGGGAGGCGAGAGTTGCGCAAGAACGCTGCCATCGCGGTACTCCACGAACGAGTGCACGATGGACTGCGGGTGAACGATGGCATCGATCCGTTCGGCGGGCAGTTGAAAGAGCCAGTGCGCTTCGATCACTTCCAGCGCCTTGTTCATCATCGTTGCGCTGTCGATCGTGACCTTGCGTCCCATCGACCATGTCGGATGTCGCAGTGCATCCTCGAGCGTGGCGGATTCGATCTGCTCGCGCGTCGCGCGGCGGAATGGTCCGCCGCTGGCGGTGAGAACGATGCGCTCCACTTCCTCTGGACTGCCGCCGCGCATGCACTGCAAGATCGCACTGTGTTCGCTGTCCACGGGAATGATCTCGACGCCCGCTCGGCGAGCGAGCGTCGTGACGAGTTCGCCGGCGGCGACGAGCGTTTCCTTGTTCGCCAGCGCAATATCGCAGCCCGCCTCGATCGCAGCGAGCAGCGGTGGAATGCCCTCGGCTCCGACCATCGCGCCGAGCACCAAGTCGCCGCGCCGCGCATACGAGCGGACAAGTTCGAGCGCGCTGTCGGGACCAGTGATGACTTTCGTGCCCGAGGGGATGTCGCGCAGCGCGGCGTCAGCATCTGCGGCGAGTGCGATGGCAGCGGGGCGCAGCTTGCGCGCTTGCTCGGCAAGCACCGCAGCACTTCGACCAGCGGCAAGTCCGACCACTTGCAGCGGTCGGCCATTCGACGCAAGATGCTCCACCACCGAGACAGCGTTCACGCCGATCGAGCCGGTCGAGCCAAGAATCAGGATTCGCCGTGGCGAAGTCATCTGTCTCTCGCGCGACTTACTCGGAACGCCCCTTCGCCTTCGACCGCTCGATCGACGACAGCAGTCGGACCGCAGCGCCGTACAGCGATCGACGCTTCGGCTTCGCGGGCGGCTGTTCCGCAGGGGTTGGGATGGACGAGGGTTCTGGCTTGGAGGCCGGTGTGGTGGGCGCGTCCGAAGTCGGCGCGTCATCGGATGCCGCTCCCGCAGTCGATAACGAAGCATCGCCGCGCGGTGAACCACCATCACGACCGCGTCCGCCGCGCCCACGCCCGCGTCCGCGCCGCCGGCGGCGCGCGCGATCTTCGCCCGCATCATCGCCATCGCCTGTCGCGGAAGCATCACCGGAAGCATCGCCGGAGGCGTCCGCGCCCGGTGACCCTTCATCGTCTCTCTCCGTCGCTGCAGTGGGCTCCGCTGTCTCAAACAACCGAGCGGCAACGCCGATGATCTCTGGCGGAAGCATCGATGTCGTTGGAAGCAGGAGCGCAGCCGTCTCAGCATCCACCGCGCTGCGAAGGCGCGCAAGCAGATCATCCACCGACACGCCTGCGACATCCGCGACACGCGCCGTCTCGAACGCTGCCTGCTCATGCGCCATGTCGGCGAGCGAGCGGACCGAACGACCACCGCGCCCGCGTCGGCGCCGACCACCATCGCGGCGCGACCCCTGTTGGACCTGCTCCTGCCTTGGTGGAGCCTGCTGCGCCTTGGGTGCGTTGCCCCGATCAGAACCCTCACGATCTCCGCCACGACCGCGGCGATTCCGCCGACCCCCGCGGCGGCGACCGCCACCATCGCCGGACTCCGTGCTCTCGTCCGCGTCATCCCCATCACCCGCGCTTGCTGTCCGATGGATGGACGAGCGCAGCGAGCCCTCGTTGGCGATCACGGGTGGGAGGTCATCGAACCCACCAGCCATCGCGATCGCCGTTGCGTCGGCAGGCGCTGGTCGCCGCTTGCGTCGTCGCTTGCGCGAGAGGGACTCGGCGGGCGTGAGATCCTCCTCATCCGCCTCTGGCAAGTCGCTGTGCAGGGTGGATGCGTTGGGGCGCATGGGGCGAGGCAGGCGGTCGATTTCGATGTCCGCACCATCCGCCTCGTACGCGTATATGTCGAGCCGATCAGCGGCAAAGACCTCGCTGATCCGAACATCGATGCGTTTGGAGAAGCGGTCCTCGAGTTCGTGCATCGCGCGCCTGCGGTTGGACAGCAGTTCAGTGGCAACACGCACGGAGCAGACGATCTCCAAGCGCCGAACCTTCTCGTAACTGAAGAGCAGCGCAATGCGCCGCATGGCGTCTGCCGCCACGGCTCCCGGCACGCGCACCTCGCCACTGCCGCCGCAGTTGGGGCAGTCGGCGTAGGTCATCTTGCGCAGGCTCGGTCGCATGCGCTGACGAGTCATCTCGATCATGCCGAACTCGCTGATCGGTGCGAACGATGTCTTCGCTCGGTCAAGTTTCAGCAGTGCGGCAAGCCGATCCTCGATCTCGCGGCGGTGACGCGCCTGCCGCATATCGATCGAGTCGATGACAATCAGTCCGCCGAGATCGCGCAGGCGAAGCTGACGGCAGACTTCCTCGACCGCCTCGCAGTTGGTGCGGAATGCGTTGGTCTCGGAGTCGCGCGCGACGCGACTGCGTCCACTGTTCACGTCGATTGCCACGAGCGCTTCGGTCTGGTCAAAGACCAGCGCGCCACCCGACGGAAGCGGCACGACGCGCGAGTGAATCTCGTCGATCTGGCGTTCGATGCCAAATGCCTCGAAGACGGGCACCGCGCCGTTGTAGTACTGCACCTTGTCCGCGGATTGCGGCGCGATCACGTCGAGGAAGGTCTTCGCGCGCTCGAACGAGCCCGCACTGTCGACCACGATGGACTCGACGGTCGCATCGACCTGGTCGCGCAGCGTGCGCACAAGCACATCGCTCTCCGTGTACAGCTCGCACGGCGCGCCGGTCTTTTCGCCACGCGTCTCCATCGCATCCCAGAGGCGCTTCAGATAGGCCGCGTCACGCTGCAGTTCCGTGCGGGACGCATCAAACCCCGCCGTGCGAAGAATGAAGCCGAATCCATCCGGCAAGTCGAGCGAGTCCAGAATGCGTCGCATGTCGCGCCGCTGATCCTCGTCGTCCACACGCCGCGAGAGGCCGACGCGGTCCATGTCGGGCATCATCACCAGCAGGCGGCCTGGAATGCTGAGATAGCTCGTGACCGTCGGTCCCTTGCTGCCCAGACCTTCCTTGATGACCTGCACCAGAATCTCCTGACCCTTGCGCAGCGCCTGTTGGATCAATGGTCGTTCACTTCGGCCAATCTTCTTGCCCACGCGTTCGGTCTGTCCGCCGCCTGGGAAGTACTTCGGATGCAGATCGCTGATGTGGAGGAAGCCATTCTGTCCGCTGCCGAAGTCGACGAACGCCGCCTGAATCGCGGCTTCGACATTCATGACGCGACCCTTGTAGATGGATCCGACATTCGTTGCGGTCGCTTCGCGTTCGACAAAGTATGAATCGAGTCGATTGTCGCTGAGCACCGCGATGCGCGTCTCCTCCCCGGGCTCGTCATTCACGACGAGCGTGACACGGCGGTTCGCGAATGCAGCCTCATGCTTCTTGACCCCACGCGCCGCAGCGCGAGCAGCGCCCGAACCCACTGCGGACTCCTCCTCTTCCGCGGCATCCTCTTCTGATCCTTCTGCTCTTGGTGGCAGGTCGGGGTCGGACTCGCCGTCAGAACCAGGAAGTTCCTCCGAGGCGGATGACCAATCATCGTCGGCTGCACCACGGTCGGTGGTTCCGTCGGCGTCGGCCGACGCATCTTCCGCTTCGCCATCGGTGTCCTCCGCGCGCACCGATGCGCGTTCCACGTCCGCACTCGAATCCGACTCGGCATCCGATTCCGACTCGGCATCCGATTCCGACTCGGGATCTGACTCCTCCTTGTGGAGCCGCGCCTCCTCGAGCGCGGATCGTTCGAGTGCCTCCTCGAGATAGTCCGAGGGATTCGCCGGCGCCGGCGGGGGGGCTGGGCGCGAATCGCCCTCAGGCACGAATGCCGAGCGCGCGCTCCCCTCCGACTGAGCCGATGTTTGCGAGGTGTGATTCAGTTCGCCGCGTTCGTCCGCGGGCTGTCCGTCTGTTCCGTCAAGTTGCACTGCAAGATCCTGCCGCACTGTCGCGGCGGTTCATGACGGATCGACAGGAGATGGGACGCCGCAGACAGCAGCGGGCTTTGCCCGACTGATCTGGTGTGCACGACCGACAAGGTCGCTGGTGTCCAAGGTTGTTCAAACCGCATTCGCTGTGATCCGTCCGCACATCCTGTCCCAAGGTCCTCGCGGCCGAGCGGGCGCCGAATGGGCCAATCGCTCGCGGGTCCTGCGGAGGACAAGAGTGCCTGTTGTTTGTGACCGTTCTAGGTGATGAGGGCTAGCCGTGCTCTGCGCCGGCAAGCGCCTCTGGGTCGATCCTCCGAAGTTCGTCGCGCAGGCACGACAGCACCTGCCGATCCGACTCGAACGAGCCCACGCGCCTGGCGAGGGACTCGCAGTGTTCGATGTCGAGTCCCCGGACCACCCGCTTGACCGCGGGAATCTGGCTCGGAGACATGGAAAGTGTACGAAGTCCCATGCCGATGAGCAATGGCACAAAGAGGGTTTGTCCCGCAATTTCGCCGCACACGCTGACATCGATCCCAACGTGCCTTGCGGTCCTGACCACGCTTTTTATCAGCATCAGCACCGCCGGGTTCGCCGCGTTGTACAGATTCGCCACGCGCTCGTTCCCGCGGTCCACCGCCAGCGTGTACTGCACCAGGTCGTTCGTGCCAATGGAGAGAAAGGCCGCCTCGTGTGCGAAGGCGCGCGCCATGAGTGCCGCGGCTGGTGTTTCCACCATGATCCCGAGGGGGATGTTCCTGTCGAACGCGATGCCCTCTTCCTCGAACTCCTCGCTGAGGTCGTTCAGCATCATCTTGGTCTGGCGCAGTTCCATCACGTGGGTCACGAGCGGCAGCATGATGCGGATCGGTCCGTGCGCGCTCGCGCGCAAGAGCGCCCGCAACTGCGTCTTGAACATCTCAGGGTGGGCGAGGCAGTAGCGGATGCTGCGAAGACCGAGAAACGGATTGCGTTCTGCTTCGGTGAGATGCTCCTGCGTCCACTTGTCCGCGCCGAGATCGAGCGTGCGGATCGTCAGTGGGCGGCCGCGCGACAATTCGATTGCCTTGCGGTACGCCTCGAACTGATCCTCTTCGGTTGGCGCGGTCTCACTCGTGAGGAACATGAACTCCGTTCGATAGAGCCCGACGCCGGTGCCCCCGTTGTCTTCGATTGAGCTGATTTCATCGGGAAATTCGATGTTTCCCAGAAGCGTGATGGCGGTGCTGTCGCGTGTCAGCGAAGGTTGCCCCGCATCGCTGCGCAGCGCAGTGCGGCGCTGTTCTGCCTCACGCGCGAGCCCTTGGTATCGGGCGAGTAGGGCATCGTCGGGTCGAACGATCACCAGTCCGCCATCGCCGTCGACGATGACGGTGTCGCCGTCGGCGATGTCTTGTGTTGCAGAGGTGCAGCCAACGACTGCGGGCATGGCGAGCGCGCGCGCCACGATTGAGGTGTGCCCAGTCTGTCCACCACCATCCGTCGCGAACGCCACAATGCGCGCGCGGTGCAGCTCGACCGCGCGACTGGGAGTCAGTTCGTGCGCGATCACGACGATCGCTCCCTTTCGGTCGCCGAGCCCATCGGGTCCCGAGCCGCCAAGGTGCGTCAGCACCCGCCGCTCCAGGTCGAGAACATCGATCGCCTTTTGCGCGAACATCTCGCTGCCCATCTCGCGCAGTCGGTCCGCCAGCTTTCCGAAGTTCTCGGCAACGGCGTACTCCGCCACCACAGACTCACGCTCAATGTCGCCGCGGATCGGATCGATCAGATTGGAATCCGAGAGGAGTTCGAGATGGAAGTCAAAGATCGCTGCGGCTGCGGAATCACCTCGCCGTTGCACTCTATTCCGCAATCGCGAAATATCCTCCTTCGACTTTGTGATCGCATTATCAATGCGCTGGATCTCGCTTGGCACATGCCGCGACTCCACCGTGCGAAAGGCCACACGACGGTCATGCTCCTCTTGGACCCATGCACGTCCAATGGCTATCCCCGGGCTGACACCGATCCCTTTGATGGCTTCCAAGGCGTTGGCTCTCCGTGGCTTGAGTCAGCCGCTGCGGTTCTAGACCATCTAGAACCTGGAGCGGCGGTCAATGCGGAAAGGGAAACAGAACCCTTGCGGCTGGGACGCTACCAGATTCACCGACGACGGGCAACCAAAGAAGTGAACAAAAAGGGCACTTCCGACTTGAATTCTCCTTCATTTGGGCTATTTTCTGCCCACGGGGGGCGGGATCTGGGCGGTCAGAGCGATCTGGCTGAACTGAGTCCACAGTTCCTTGGAGCCCGCCAAAAATGTCCCCAAAATCTCCTTTCGTCGTTGCAGCTGCAGCTGCCGCATTCCTGTCGATGTCATCGACCGCTGCAGTCATTGCGCACTGGTCGGTCGTAGCGCCAATCCCCTCAGGCACCGTGGGGAGCAACTTTGCCGTGGGCGCTGCTGATGCGGGCGAGCAGACCGCGGGCACCGGACTCCGAGGGTATCACGCCCTCGCCACCACGGTCTGGTCCACGCCCTCGGGCAACGGCTCGCAGTACTCCTTCAGCAGCAACGGCTGGTCGGTCGGTGATTACTACGAGGTCAGCGTGCCGACGAATGGCGGCAACGGCGGCAACGGCGGGTTCTTCTTTACGGACATCAGCCTGTCGTGGGATCAGACGCGTTCGAGCACGGGCCCCTCGAACTTTCGCGTTGACATGAGCACGGACGGAACGAACTTCACCACGTTGCTCGCGTCGTACACGGTGATTCAGGCGGGCGCATCTGGTTCCAACACGTTCAGTTGGTCGGTGACCGCCGGGGTTCAGTCGGCCTTCACCAGGACCATCTCGAGCATCGCTGGCGCAGACAACCAGAGCACTCTGGTGTTCCGCTTCGTCAACCTCTCCACGGCTCCGACAACTGGCACGAACCGTATCGACAACATCATGGTCAGCGGCACGCTCGTTCCTGCGCCCGGCGCCGTGGCCCTTCTGGCCGTGGCAGGCCTTGTTTCGCGTCGTCGTCGCTGACTGCAGTGATTGTTCTCCCAAGCATTGATGCAGTTCTCTTCAACCCCTCAGGAGTTGCAAATGACTAGAGTGATTTCGTCCGTTGCCCTCTCCATTGCCGTGACGAGCTTTGCCGCTGCGGACATTGGCGTCGTGGAGTCCACCGGCGGCTTCCAGATGCCCAATGCGGCCTACCCCTACGTCTCTGCCATTGGTGCCTCGCAAAACCCGCGATTGCACGGCTTTGACTTCGGACCGATCGACGTGCCGAACGCCCAGTCGCTGCTGCTTGCGAACTGGTACTTCGAGAACTACGCCTACAACGGCGGGAGCACCCCTCCGGGAGCGGCCAGCAATGACAACTGGCTCGACGGCAGCAGCACCGCATCGCTGACTGTGACGCTGAGGGCGGGATCCGCAATGATCTCAAACAACACCTACGCGCTCGTCCAGACTGGCGTCAACGGCAACAATCGCTTCTGGCAACTGACGGAGTCGGCGCGGAACACCAATCTGGCAGGCGGGCTCGGCATCGGCAGTTACTCCGTCGAGTTCAGCAATACCTTCAGCTTCAATGTGTGGACAGGCTTCGTGTCGCAGGGAAGTTCCACGACAGCAGTCAGCACCGCAACGTTCAATGTCGTTCCCGCCCCTGGCGCGATCGCGCTGTTTGGCGTGGCTGGTCTCGTCGGTATGCGTCGTCGTCGCTGACGCCACTGCTGTCATGCCATTGCGCTTGAGGAGACGGGGCAGTTGATCATGGTTGTCGTTCGGGCTGAGTGGCCACACGTCCTTCAAACTCGGTCGTGGCGCATTTCTTCGAAAGCGCGCATCAAATGAAACGGGCCCCGGCGGATGCCGAGGCCCGTGTGTGCCGCGAATGTTGCGCGCGGATCAGTTGCCGTCCTTGACCTCATACTCCGCATCGATCACATCACCCTTCCCGCCGCTGCCGGCACTCCCGCCGCCCTTGCTGGAGTCGTTGGCTGTCGAGCTACCCGCCGATTCAGTGCCGCCTGCGGACTTCGACGCCTCATAGGCCGCCTTGCCAAGTTCCGCCGCGGCCTCGTTCAGCGCCTTCATCGCCGCCTCGATGGCTGGGCGGTCATCGGTCTTCACCTTCGACTCCAAGTTCGAAACGGCACTTTCGATGCTCGCTCGACCTTCTGCCGAGATGCGCGTTCCATGCTCCTCGAGACCCTTGCGCGTGGCGTAGATCAGTTGCTCCGCGCCGTTTCGGATATCGACGAGTTCGCGGCGCTGACGATCGCCTGCTGCGTTCTCCTCCGCCTCGCGGCGCATCCGATCGACCTCTTCCTTGCTCAGACCGCTCGAACCCGTGATGCGGATCTCCTGCTTCTTGCCGGTGGCCTTGTCCGTCGCGCTGACATTCATGATGCCGTTGGCATCGATGGAGAACTCCACCTCGATCTGCGGAACGCCTCGCGGCGCCGATGGAAGACCCGTGAGGTCGAAGCGTCCGAGACTGCGGTTGTCCGCTGCAAACTCGCGGTCACCCTGCAGCACATGGATGGTCACCGATGACTGATTGTCCGCGGCGGTCGAGAAGGTTTCCTTCTTGCTCGTCGGGATGGTGCTGTTGCGCTCGATCAGCTTGGTCATCACACCGCCAAGCGTTTCGACGCCGAGCGAAAGTGGTGTGACATCGAGCAACAGCACGTCCTTGACCTCGCCCTGCAGTACGCCGCCCTGAATGGCGGCGCCGATGGCGACCACCTCGTCGGGGTTGATGCTGCGGTCGAGTTCCGTCGTCTTGAAGATGTCCTTCGCGATCTCCTGCACCTTCGGGATGCGGATGGAACCGCCGACCATGACGATCTCCTGGATGTCCTTGGGGGACAGTTTGGCATCCTTCAGGCACGACTCGCATGGCCCGCGAAGGCGCGCGAAGAGGTCCACGCACAGTTCCTCGAACTTCGCGCGGGTCACGGAGACCTGCAGGTGCTTCGGTCCGTTCTGATCCGCCGTGATGAAGGGCAGATTGACGGTGGTCTCAAGTTGCGTGGAGAGTTCGATCTTCGCCTTCTCCGCCGCCTCCTTGAGCCGCTGCAATGCCATCGGATCCTTTCGGACATCGATGCCTTCCTTCTTTCGGAACTCCTCACCGATGAAATCGATCAGACGCTGATCGAAGTCATCGCCGCCGAGGTGCCCATCTCCATTGCTGGCCAGCACCTCAAAGACGCCGTCGCCCACATCGAGGATGGAAATGTCGAACGTTCCGCCGCCGAGATCGAACACGGCGATACGGGCGTTCTTCTTCTTCTCGAGTCCGTAGGCAAGCGCAGCGGCCGTCGGTTCATTGATGATGCGTTCCACCTTCAGCCCGGCGATCTCGCCCGCGTCCTTGGTGGCTTGTCGCTGCGCGTCGTTGAAGTAGGCGGGCACGGTGATGACCGCGCGCTCGACCTTCTCGCCGAGGTACTCCTCTGCAACCTTCTTGAGGTCGCGGAGGATCATCGCAGAGATTTCTGGTGGGGTGAACGCCTTGCCGCGGATGTCGACCTTCACGAGTTCGTCCGCGCCACCCGTGACTGTGTAGGGCACGCGCTTCTGTTCCGACTGCACTTCGGAGCCGCGGCGCCCCATGAAGCGCTTGATGGAGAAGACGGTGTTGCGCGGATTCGTGACCTGCTGATGCCGTGCAGGCTGACCCACAAGCTGCTCGCCCTTTTCGGTGAAGCCGATCACGGATGGCGTGGTGCGGTTGCCTTGCTGATTGATGAGCACCTTGGGCTGTCCGCCCTCCATGATCGACACGACGGAGTTCGTCGTGCCGAGGTCGATGCCAATGATCTTTGAGCTGGTAGTCATGTTGTTGGTTCCTTCCTTCTGTGCGCCTTGGAGGGCGAACGGCGATGTTTAGCAAACTCCGTGCCAACGGCTCTTGTCCCTGCCCGACAAAGAAACAAGCCTATTCTCGCAGCATGCGTCAAATACGAGTGAGCGACGAGCGCGTTCAGATTGCCTCGGAGGCAATCTTGGCTGGGCTGCGCGCCCTGCAGGTGGTCTTGCGGCACCCGAGCGCCCGCGTCCCAATCACCAAGCCCGACGGATCGCCCGTCACGGCAGGAGATTTGGCGGTGCAAATGGCTGTCGCTTCCGTTCTTCGCCGCCGAGCTCCGCAGTGGACGCTCGTCGGCGAGGAGGGGGAGGGAAGCGTGCCCAGCGCGGACGGCGCGCCACTTCTCTCGCGCGCTGTAGCGGCGGTGCGCGAATCGCTCGGAAGCGAGGCGCCAGCGGATCCCGCCGAGTTCCTTCAGGATCGCCCCCGTGCGCCAGGCGACACGTGGTGGACCGTCGATCCCATCGATGGAACCAAGGGATTTCGCAGTGGGCGTCACTACGCGCTTTGTCTGGCGCTCGTGGAGCGCGGCGAAGCGACCGTTGGTGTTCTCAGTTGCCCGACGCTCGTGATCGGACGCGATCCGCTTGAGATCGGTCCGGACGAGCAGATGGGAACGGTCTATGTGGCTGCGAAGGGGCAGGGCGCGTGGAAGTTCGCGCCGGGTGCGGGGGACCGCCACCTGCCGACGACGCTGCTGCGTGTGGCTCGGAGCGCGCGGCGTGCGGACGATGCGCCGTGGCGCGTGTGTGATTCGATCGAGGGCGGTTCGCGGGCGGAGCGCATGCGCGGCATCATGGGCCGCACGTCGCTTCGCTGGGAGTCCGTGTCGCTCGATAGCCAGTGCAAGTACGCCCTCGTCGCCGAAGGTGCGGCGGACTGCTTCATGCGCGTGCCGGGTTCGCGTGGTGCGGAGAAGGTATGGGATCATGCGCCTGGCGCAGTGGTCGCGAGCGAGGCAGGCGCGTGGGTCGGCGATCTCGCTGGTGCGCCGCTGCGCATGGCTGGCGAAGCACTCGATCAGAATGTTGGAACGCTCGCGTGCGACCGGTCGATCGTGTCGGATGTGCACGAGGCGGCGCGCGCGGTTCTCGCCGCATCGGCGCCCGCGCATCCGAGGCGCGGCGGATCTTCGTGATCCGCGCGCTGTCCAATGTTGTGCGTGCGCTGGCGTGGGCGTTCACCTGGGCTGCCGTGTTGACCGCCATACTGTGGGGCACTGGGCGTGTGCTGACGGACACCGTGGCGTCGGCCCAGCAGCTTCACTGGATCCCAACCGTCGCTGCGCTTGCCATGACATCGCTGGCGCTCGGATTCCTGCTGATCGGTGCGCGGGGCGATTCGCTGCGGCGCTGGCGGAACGCGCTGTGGATCATCGCGTGCTTGCAGGGTTCGGTGTTGTTGCTGCAGGATTGGAGACCGCTGTCGCGTCCGCTCGCTGCGCCCGCGGGTGCGGATTCGGCGGCGCCCATTCGGGTCTCGCATGTGAACGCCAACTGGCCCAGTGCGAAGTCGGTCGATCGTGCGCGCGCCTACGCCCAGTGCATGCGGGACGCGTGGGGCGAGTCGGGCGCTGATGTGCTGTTCATTTCAGAAACGGGTTCCTTGCTTTCCGTCGAGGCGCAGAGCGCTCTCGTTGCGGCCGATTGCAGCGTCCTGTTTGTCGGGCGATTCGGCGTTGTCAGCCGTGTTCCTGTGGTGCGTGCGATGCCGCTGATGGATGACGGGAAGATCGCAGCGAGTCTGGTGGAGTTCGGTCCGTGGAGAGGAAATGCGCCGTTCGCTGCGCTGTTGGTGGATCTCCCGTCCGACCCTGCACTGTCGCGGCGCGATGTGCTTGCGCGAATGTCCGCCTCGCTGCGCGACAGGATCAGCGAAGAGCCTGATTTTGTGGTCGGCGATCTGAACGTCGCGCGCGGCAGCGGGTCTGTCGCATCGGTGTGGCCTCGGCACCGCGAGGCATTCGCCGAGCAGGGGCGGGGCTGGGGCGCGACCTATCCGCGGCACTTTCCACTTTGGCACATCGATCTCATGTTGATTGGCGAGCGTGTACGACTGCTCGACTACAGCGTGCGCGATGCAGGCGCCGGAAACCACAGCATGCAGTGTGCTGCAATGCTCGTTGCCGGAGCGACCGTGCGTCCGTGATCTGCTGTGTGCGCCGCGTCAGTCCACCTTCGCGAAGAGTTTCCACAGTTCGCGGTAGGTTTGTTCTGGTGCGGGGGCTTCGCCATCCACCATGTTGATGGCGTTGCGAAGCCTGAACTGACGGTCGTGCCAGAATCGCACCGACAGATCAGCTCGGAGGGTGTTGGTGCCGTAGCGATGGTTGATGTCGCCCCTATCCCGCATTCCATCCACCACGATCACCGTGTCAGGAGTGAGCATGAAGAGGAACCGTGATGACTGCAACTCTCGGTCATTGTCGCCGATAAAGTGGTAGTTGCAGTAGACGCGTTCCGTCGCCGAGGAGTCCCACTCTCCCTCGTACCGCGACGCGGGGTGCGCGCCTCGGTGGCACGGGCAATACAGCATGTGGGGATCTTCAATCAATTGCACAAAAGGTGAGATCAGCCATCCAAGTCCATCAGCCTGCGGAGTGGAATCAGCTGTTGGCAGTTGCCCCGTGTTGAGTGCCATCATCTCCTGCGGCGCTGTGGTGTCGTCGTCATCGAAGATTGTCGACGGGAGGTGGTCCTGATACAGCGCCGTGTAGCCATACAACGCGAGACCGATCTGCCGCAAGTTTGATGTGCAGACCACGCGGTTCGCGGTTTCTCGCGCCGCGCGAAGACCGGGCATCATGATGCTCGTGAGGAGCGCAATGATCGTCAGCGTGACGAGAAGTTCCACAATGGTGAAGGCGCGGCGAAGTTCGCGCGAAGAGGACAGCGCACAGGTTGGGTGCGTTTGAGCGAGTCGCACATCTCGGCTCCGAGTTGGATCGGAAAACTTCGAGAGCACCAGTCACTCCTTTGCCGTCGCAGGACAACACCCTCCCGCCACCAGAGGCATTGTGCCACGGATCGGGTCGGACGCGAGGGCAGGTTTCAAGAATTTCGGTTGGAAATGAAGTTTTTTGTCGCCCTTGGCGATGGGAGGCAATGTTTGGGTTGCGAAGTGGGGGATTTTGCTGCATTCTTGGCGGGTGGTGGCAGGGGTGTGCCTGCCCGCCTGCGTAAAGGCGTGTGGCGGGTCGGCGGGAAGGCGTGTTGGTCGGGCGCGTGTTTGCTTGGTTTGCTGCGCTGTTTGGGTGCCCCGTTCGGATGTGTTGGCGCGTGGAGGACTCATGAATCAGCCGAATGAAGACAAGACACTGATGAACGGCGTTGCCGCCGGTCATGAGGCGTCGCTTCGGCTGCTCTACGAGCGGTTTGGCGCACTTGTTTTCCGAAATGCTTGCCAGGTGCTTGGGTCGACGAGTGAGGCGGAGGACGCGGTGCAGGATGTGTTTGTCCAGATCTGGCGCACCGCCGATCGATATGACCCGAGTCGTTCAAAGTTGATCACCTGGGTGATGTTGATTTCGCGCCGCATGCTGATCGACCGCCTTCGGCGGCGGATGATTCGCCCGCCGATGGGCGCTCTCGATGAGAGCATTGGGGTTCCTGCGCCGCAGACCGCTTATGCGTCCGCATCAGATCCAGAGTTGGTGGAGCACTTCACCAAGGTCAGGCGTCGCATGGGGGAGTTGCCAGAGCTGCAACGAGAGGTGATCGACCTTGTGTACATCAAGGGTTTTTCTCTTCAGGAAGTGGCCGAGCAACGGAGCATGCCTGTGGGGACTGTGAAGAGTGCGCTCAGCCGCGGACTTCAGCGTTTGCGGGAGAAGTTTGGAATCGAGGCGGCGGGATGAGCGCCGTTATCTTCCAGTGTTCCGTGCATGAGATTTGTCGATGCTGCTGCGACTGCCGCGCTGGGCGCGGCGTAGAGTCGGGCGGAAGCCTGTGGGCAGCGCGTGCTGCCCGCCGGGATGTTTCAAGGACTATTTTGGTGGTACTCCGAGGCACGACAGTTCTCGGGTCGAAAGGTCAGCGCAGTTCATGACAAATCACCCAAACGATGACACGAGCCCGACGGAGGGGGACACGCCTGATCAGGCCGACCTGTTCGAGTTGGCGCATTTGGAAGTGACCGGTGTGCTTGAGGCGCATGACTCCAGGCGGCTTGAGCGGCTCTTCCGTGAGTCTTCTGAGAAGGTGCAGCAGGAGGTGATGGAACTGCAGGCAGCTTTGGCCGCGCAGGTGGTGTTGCTGCCCGATGTGCAGCCGGACCGTGCGCTCATTCATGAAGTGCTCGCTTCAGTACGGCGCGACATTCGTCAGAGCGATGCGGACATGGCTCCGATTGCTTCGATCGGTGTGCGGCGTGGTGGGGCGGGGATGGCGACGGCTTCTGCCATGAGTGTGGGAACAAGTGTGGACACACAGGACGATCCGACCCTGGCGGTGCGCCGTGCGGAAGATCTCCGTTGGAAGCGTGCGGCAAAGTTGTGGCGCGCGGGTTGCCTCGCAGCGATCGGTGGAATCGTTGTGGCGGTGGTGTTCCACATCTCGACGTACCGCCAAGCTGTTCGGATCGGTGAACTCGCACTGCAGAATTCTGTCAGTGCGCAGTTGACGAGCATGATCGGCGCTGGGCTGCCTGAGTTCCTCGATCAGCGGTGCGTGGTGCGCGGCCTCGTGGGCGTAAGTCCGCGTGAGAGCGGCTCGGTTGCGGTCATGGTGTCCCCGAAGTTCGATGCCGTGCTCGTGGCTTGGATCGATCTTGCAAAGGACCGTGTCCTTCGGCTTGAGGCGGTCGATTCCGAAACACAGAGCGTGACCACGGTGGGCGACTTCACGGTCGTCAATCCTGTCGGCGGAACGCGGCTGGTTGTGCCCGCTGGCGCCGCGAACCTCGGGACAGTATGGCGCGTGGTCGATCGCGGCGGAGCCGTGGTCTTCACGAGCGTGCCTGCAACTCGTTGAGGGTTTTCCGCGCTTCTCGCGGTGTGCATCCAAACTCGATCGTCAGGCGTCCGCCTCTTCGGCGCGGCGCAGCCACTCGGATTCGAGTTGCTGCTTCTCCTGCTCCGCGGTGGTGCGGCTGTCAAGCACTTCGTTCGTGCGCGTGCGGTCGCTGTAAATCTGAGGGTCCGCCAGTTTCGCATCGATGTCGTGCAGCATCGCGGTGAGAGCGCTGATGCGTGCCTCCAACTGCTCTGTCGCGAGGTGCGACAGCGGATTGCGCGAATCGGTGCGGCTCTTGGTTGCGCGTGTTCGCCGCTGCCGCTGCCCACGCGGGGGATGGTCGGCGGATTGCGTGGGTGCGGCCGCTGATCTTGGTGCGGCTGGCGGCGCAGTTGTTGGCTTCGGTGCTTCGGAGGTTGCCATGCTTGCGCGCCGCTGCTCATCGAAGGCGGCGTAGTTGCCGTTGAAGAGCGTCCAGCGGCCATCGCCTTCGAGACTGAGGATCTGCCCGCATGTGGAGGTGAGCAGCGCACGATCATGGCTGACAAGGATCAGCGTGCCGTCGTAGCCGCCCTCCTCGGCGGGGAGCGAGAGCGCCTGCTCGAGCCGTTCAGCGCTTGGGATGTCGAGATGGTTGGACGGTTCGTCGAGGATGAGCAGGTTGTGCGCACCCGCCACGAGTCCCGCGAGGACCACGCGCGCGCGTTCACCGCCCGAGAGCGATCCGATGCGCGACTCCTGCGCACTGCCTGAAAAGAGGAACGCGCCCGCGAGATCGCGCGCCTCCTGTTCGGTGAGTCGGGTGCCGTTGGCGCGCGGCGGAACGGTCAACTGCAGGAATCGCCAGACTTCGAGCGTCGGGTCGATGTGATCCTGATTCTGGCGGAACCATCCTGTGGAGAGGCGCGGTGAACGCTTGAGCGTGCCGTGGTCCGCCGCCTCATCGCCGAGCAGAATGCGCAGCAGCGTCGTCTTCCCCGTGCCGTTTGCGCCCACGATGCCGAGCCGATCGCCAGGCTTGAGTGTGAGTTCGAGTTCACGCAGCAGAACGCGCGGACCGAAGGCCTTGTCGACGCCGTGCGCGGAGACCACGATGTCGCCGACGCGCTCGGCCCGCGGCAACTGCAGGCGCATGACATCGAAGTCGATGGGGCGTTCGACCAGTTCATCGCGTTGGTAGCGCTCGAGTCGCGTGGCGCGCCCGCGCGCTTGGCGCGCGCGTTGACCGGCGCGGTAGCGAGCGATGAACGCCTCTTCGCGCACGATGCGGTCACGCTGCTTGTCGTGGAGTCGCTGCTGTGTGAGTGCGCGCTCGCGCCGCAGCACAGTGAAGTCCGCATAGTTGCCTGGGTACTCGCGGATGGATGCGTCGTGGATCTCGATGATGCGCGAGACGACGCGGTCGAGCAGCCAGCGATCGTGGCTGACGATGACGACCGCGCCGCGAAACTCGTCCGCGAGGAAGTCCTCGAGCCAGCGCCGACCATCGATATCGAGATGGTTCGTCGGCTCATCGAGCAGCAGGAGATCGGGCTCCTCGAGCAGCAGCCGCGCCAAGGCTGCGCGCGCACGCTGTCCACCGCTGAGTGTGGCGACGGGTGTGCTGAACTGCGCATCGGTGAAGCCCAGTCCATGCAGGACCGCATCGATTCGGTGATCGACCGCGTATCCCCCCGCGCGCTCGAGCGCATCGTCGAGTGCGGCCTGCCGCGCGAGGAGTCGTTTCATCTCCTGTGGGTCGGTGGCAGTGGAGAGGCGTTCATAGACGCCATCGAGTTCTGCGCGGACTTCATGCAGTCGCTCGAACGCGCGCGCCGCGGCTTCGCGCAGCGTGTCCGTCGGTGAAATCGATGGATCCTGCGTGAGGAAGCCTGCGCGCGTGCCGCGCTGCAGCGAAACGCTTCCGCGGTCGGGGGCGAGTTGCCCCGCGAGCATTCGCATCAGCGTGCTCTTCCCGCAGCCGTTTCGCCCGACCAGGCCGATCTTCTCGCCCGGTTCAATCGAGAGCGTCGCATCGTCCAGCAGGAGGCGCGTGCCGTGCCCGAAACGGACATTGGTCAGCGTGGCAATGGGCACTTTTCGATCGTACCGAGTTAGCCTTCGCCGCTGATGCGAAGCGCAGTTGCCGATGGGCGTTGGTCGAGTGGTCGTCGGTGGCTGCGTGTTCTTGTGATGCCCATGGCGATCCTCGGTGCGGGTCTGTGGATCATGCAGCAGCAGCAGACCGCTTCTCAGGGCGATGCGGTGCGCGTGAGGGTGCAGGTGCAGGACATGATGGAGAGGACGCTGCGCACCGGCTCATGCGGACCGATGTTGGATGCGACCGATCCGCTGATGCGTGAGAGTGTCGCCGCTCGGGTGCGCGGTGCGGTGCGTGGCGCGGGCGGACTTGCGCGAGTGCTGGTCGTCGTCGAAATCGGCGATCAGAGCGGGCAGGGGACATCCGCAACACATACGGCGATTGCCGGCGTTTGTGGCGGCGAGCCTGTGGGCATCGCCGTCTTGGCGCCGCGCGGTTCGGGCATGGCTTCTGTGGTGAGCGTGTTCGATGTCGGTGCGCAGGCGCGTGTGCGCTGGCACAGGGAGTGCGAGATTGCGGCGGGTACATTGCCCGCCCCATGACGGCGCTGCAGGTGTGGCTGAACGGCCGGCTGATGCCTGCGGCGGAGGCGCATGTGTCGCTCTTCGACAGCGGCTTCCAGCACGCGATGGGGGTTTTCACTTCGATGACGGCTCGGCACGGCGCCGTGTTCAGACTGCAGGAGCACTTGGAGCGCCTGCAGTCGTCTGCGGTTTCGCTTGGTGCCGTTGAGGCACTGCACATCGGACCGCTTGCGCAGGCAGTGGGATCCGTGTTGGCGTACAACGAGTTGTCGTCCGCCCGTGTTCGGGTGAGCGTGACGGCGGGCGATCTGAAGATGCTGCGTGCGCCTGGTGCGTCGCGCCCGGCGCAGCGTGGCGATCCAACAGTGGCGATCGTTGCGCAGCCGCCCACGGACTACCCCGAGGAGTTCTTCACCATGGGAGTGCGGGTACGCGTGTGTGATTGGCGTGTGCCGGCGCACGATGCGTTCGCGGGTCACAAGACGCTGTGGTACTGGCCGCGCTTGGCGGAGTTGCAGGTCGCTTCGAGTGTCGGCTGCTCGGAGGGACTGGTGTTCACGACGGCGGGTCGGTTGAGTTGTGGCTGCGTGAGCAATGTGTTTCTCGTGAAGGACGGTGAACTGCGAACCCCCGCCTGCCGCACCGATGAGGGGCACGATCGTGCACCTGTGCTGCCCGGCATCACGCGGCAGGCGATCATCGAGTGTGCGCAGGACCGAGGTGTGACGGTTCGCCGTGCAAAGTTGACGGTGGACGATGTGTTTGCGGCCGATGAGGTGTTTCTGACGAACTCGAGTTGGGGCGTTCTGCCTGTGATTGCGGTCGAGCGAAATGTGATCGGATCAGGGGCTCCGGGCGCGCTCACGCGAGACTTGCGGGATGACTATGTCGAGACGCTCAACTTCGAGACGCGTCATCAGTCGGCCTGAGCGCGTGCGCGCACCGTGCACGGTGGGGATCTTGAAATCTGCGCTCAGTCTCGGCGAATGACGCGCACGTTCTCTCGTCCCTCGCTGTCGTGGGTTGGGATCGGGGGCCGCGGTGTTGGTTCTTCCGAAGACGCGGGAGGCGTGCGCGTTGAACTGCCGCGGAGCGCGTTGCGGACGAGCGCCATCATCACCAGCACGGCCGCAATGGCAATGACAACGGCGATCACCGCGAAGCCAGCGATGGCAAGCACAATCACGATGGGAAGTGCTATCAGAATGAGCAGCAGTCGCGCCATGGGAGCGTTGGCGGGTTGGCCGTTGGGGCTGGCTGGTTGCGGCGGAAGCTGCTGCACGCCGTGCACGATAGATTCGCGGGCTTTCGGTTGGTGCATGCGCTTCCGTACCATCGCTGAGCCATGGCGGGCGAGTTCGTTCACCTTCACCTGCACTCGGAGTATTCGCTGCTCGATGGCGGCAATCGCATCGAAGCACTCGTGAAGCAGGTGAAGGCGCTCGGGATGGATGCCGTGGCGGTCACCGACCACGGCAACCTCTTTGGGGCCGCTGAGTTTTATGACGCTGCGCGGAAAGCGGGCGTGAAGCCGATTCTCGGCATGGAGGCGTATGTGGCGCCCGACCACGATGGGCGCGAGGGGGATCGACGAAGCCGCGTCCCAACGCGCGTTCAGGATGGGGGATTCCATCTGGTACTGCTCGCCATGAACCTGACCGGCTGGCGCAATCTGATGCGGCTGTCGAGTGATGCGTTCCTGCAGGGCTTCTATCACCGCCCACGCATGGACAAGTCAACCCTGACCCAGTGGAACGATGGACTGATCGCCATCAATGGTCACCTTGGGTCGAGCATCGCGTGGCATCTGACGAACTTCGTGCAGACAGGACAGGCGAGTCACTGGGCGCTGGCGCTCGAGGAAGCGCGCTGGCACGCGCGCGTGTTCGCTCCTGACGCGCAGGGCGAGCCGCGCTTCTACATCGAACTGCAGCGGCATGTGGTGGAACAGGAGCGGATCAACCCGCTGCTGAAGAAGCTGGCGGCGGAGCTGCGATTGCCGCTGGTGGCGGACAACGATGCGCACTTCCTGCGCGCGCAGGATCACGATCTGCACGACACGCTCTGCTGTATCTCGATGGCGAAGAACAAGGAGGATCCTGATCGTCTGCGGTACCCGACGGATCTGTGGGTCAAGAGTCCCGCGGAGATGCATGCGCTGTTTGCGGATCCCGATGAGCAGGAAGCGCTTGCGAATACGGTGCGGATCGCGGGTCGCTGTTCGGTGGAGTTGCCGCTTGGCAGCAGTCATGCGCCGCTCGTGCGGGTGCGCGTTCCCTCCTCGCTGCCGACTTACTCGGGCGGTGATCTGACGGCATGGTTCAAGGATGTCTGTGCGCGCTTCGAGTTGAGTCCCGTTGGCACGGATGATGCGACGGAGCAGAAGCGCGCGCGTGCCGAGTGCGATCACGCGCTTGCGAAGCTGTGCGAGGCGGGCTTGGTGTGGCGATATGGTCCTGGAGGCGTGACGCCAGCGATCCGTTCGCGGCTCGACCGCGAGTTGAAGATCCTTGGGGACAAGGCGATCAGCGCGTACTTCCTGATCGTGTGGGACTTCGTGAGTTGGGCGCTTCGGCAGGGGATCCCTGCAACGGCTCGTGGTTCTGGCGTTGGGACGATGGTGGGTTATGTGCTCGGGCTCTCGAACGCCTGTCCCGAGCGGTACGGGCTGCTGTTCGAGCGATTCACCGATCCCGACCGAAGCGAGTACCCCGATATCGACATCGACATATGCCAAGACGGGCGCGCTCGTGTGCTCGAGTATGTGCGAGGCAAGTATGGGCATGTGGCGCAGATCATCACGTTCGGGCGGCTGAAGGCGCGCGCGGCGATCAAGGATGTGGCGCGCACCATGGGCGTTCCAGTGGCTGAGGCGCAGCGGCTTTCCGATCTCATTCCGCCTGAACTGCACATCACGCTTGAGCGCGCACTTGAAATGGAGCCGGCGCTGCGCGCCGCACGTGACGACAGCCCGCTGATTGCGAAAGTGCTCGAGCACGCGCAAGGGTTGGAGGATCATGCGCGCAACAGCAGCGTGCATGCGGCGGGTGTGGTGATCTGTACGCAGCCGCTTGAGAACATCGTGCCGCTTTGCCGCGCAACGAGCGGGAGTGAGGAAGTGATCACGCAGTGGGATGGTCCGACCTGCGAGCGGGCGGGACTCCTGAAGATGGACTTCCTCGGTCTTCGGACGCTGTCCACGATGGAGTGTGCCAAGAGGCTTATCCGCACGACCCTCTCCGAGGAGGCGATCTGGCGCGCAGTCGGTCGTGGTGACGAGTGGTCGAAGGGTGCGGCATCGCGCGGGGCAGATCCCCTCGATCTCGATCGCATCGACTTTGCGGACCAACGGGTTCTTGGGCTCTTCCGTGGCGCCGAGACGGGTGGCATCTTCCAGTTCGAGTCGGGTGGCATGCGCAAGACGCTGATCGAAATGCAGCCCGACAGGCTCGAGGACCTCATTGCGGCGAACGCGCTCTTCCGTCCCGGACCGATGGAGTTGATCCCTGACTACTGCCGCCGCAAGTTGGGGCGCGCCGCGATCCCCCGCGTGCATGAGGTGGTGGATCGACTCACCGCAGAGACCTACGGCGTCATGGTGTATCAGGAGCAGGTGATGCAAGTGCTGCATCAACTCGGTGGCATTCCGCTGCGCGCTGCGTACTCGATCATCAAGGCGATTTCGAAGAAGAAGCAGGAGACGATCCAGAGCGCGCGCGCCGATTTTGTGCGCGGATCGGGGGCGCAAGGGTTGTCCGAGGTGAAGGCGCAGGAGTTGTTTGACCTGATCCTGAAGTTTGCGGGCTACGGCTTCAACAAGAGCCACTCCACTGGCTACGCGATCATCGCGTATCAGACGGCGTATCTGAAGACGTACTTCCCCGCGCAGTACATGGCAGCGGTGCTGACCTACGAGAGTCAGGCGCAGAAGGTGGAGGACTGGGCTGTCTATCTCGAGGAATGCAAGCGCATTCCATGGCCGGACTCCACGAGCAAGCATCGGCATACGGGCGTTGAGGTGAAGCCTCCCGACATCAATCTTTCCGTGTCGGACTTTTCGATCGTCTTCGATCCGGATGAGCCGCAGGACAACCTGCATGGGCATGTGCGATTCGGGCTGCGCGCCATGAAGGGTGTCGGTGACGCGGCGATCGCATCGGTGATTGAGGAGCGGACGCGCGGTGGGGCGTTCAAGGACCTGTTCGATCTCTGCAACCGTGTCAACTTGCGTGCAGTCACGAAGTCGACCATCGAGAGCTTCATCAAGGCGGGTGTGCTTGATTCCCTGCATGGAACGGCGCAGCGCGCATCGATGCTCGCGTCACTCGAGGAGGCGCTTCGTGCGGGACAGATTGCCGCCCAAGACCGCGCCGCCGGTCAGATGTCGATGTTTGGCGAGGTTGGCACGGGCGGATCGTCCGCGATGAATGGTGCCGGCACTGCGGTCGAGACCGCTGCACCGCTGCGAAAGGTGGAGCCGTGGAATCGCCTGACCGCGCTGCAGTATGAGCGTGAAGCGCTCGGCTTCCATGTGTCGGGGCACCCGCTCGATGAATGGGCGGCGGAGATTCGCTCATTCTGTACGGCAGACAGCGCCACACTTGCGCAGGCCGGTGGCTCGGTGCTGATCGCGGGGCTCGTGACGCGCATTCGGCAAGTCATCACGCAGCGCGGATCAAGCGCAAATCAACGAATGGCGATTGCGACGCTGGCGGACAAGGGCGGGACATTCAATGCGGTGCTCTTTGCCGAGACCTATGCGGAGTGTGGCGAGTTGCTGCAGGAGGGCGCGGTCGTGGTGATCGTGGGCTCGCCTGACAAGTCACGCGCGGAACCGGGCGTGATCGTTGATCGGCTGATCCCGATGGATGCTGCTGCTGCGCACCTCGCGAACTCCATCGAGATTCGCCTCGATGCCGAGCGTTCCGCGATGAGCGATGAGGAGTCGCATCGGGCCCTTCTCGGCACCGTCCGGATGCTCGCGGGTGCGCTTCGGCAGGCGTCGGGCAGTGTGGCGAGCCTGAAGGGTCGACCCGTCGAGGTTTGCGTGCAACTCGGTGTGGATGGAGGGTCGGTCGCACTGCTGCCACAGGGTGTTCGTGTGGTTGCCGACCGCGATGTCCTGCGCCGACTGAGCGACATCGTCGGTCCTGGACGCGTGGTCGTGCGCGGCGGCTATGTGCCACCGAGGCGCGAGCGGGGCGGGCGCGGACGCTTCAGGGATACAGGCGAGTGACCGTCCAGCGGTCGCCGCTGCGTCGGTAGACGATGCGGTCGTGCAGTCGCGCGGGGTGACCTTGCCAGAACTCGATTGTTGAGGGGCGAATCCGAAAGCCGCCCCAGTGCGGCGGACGCGGTACATCACGACCTGCGAATCGCTCTTCAAATGACTTGTAGCGCGCGTCGAAGGTGGCGCGGTCGGCGAGCGGTTCGCTTTGCTCGCTCGCCCACGCGCCGAGTTGCTTGTCGCGTGTGCGTTCACCGAAGTACTGGTCGTTGAGCGCATCGCTCGTGCTTTCGACGGAGCCTTCCAAACGCAACTGACGATCGAGATGATCCCAGTGCATGAGCAGCGCCGCAGATCGCTGCGCGGCAAGTTCGCGTCCCTTGCGGCTCTGGTGGTTGGTGAAGAAGACCGCGCCGTCCAGATCGAAGGCGCGCAGCAGGACAGCACGCAGCGAAGGTCGCCCATCGGCATCGACCGAGGCGACGTAGATCGTGTTGGGGTTGGGAGTCGGCAGCTGCAGCGATTCTTCGATCCACGCGCGCGCTGCCGCGATCGGATCAGTCGGCGGGTCGTCAAAGTTCATCTGCGACGGAGTGAACGACAGGGGCGTCGGCAACCGCGTGGGCGGGTGGATGAAAGGAGTGCTTCTGTTCGCGGCGTTCATGTGGGAAGGGTAGGTGCGGTGGCGCAATCAGAGGGCGCGTGGGGTACGGCGGTCATGCGGTCGTTTGTGTGCGGGTCCCTCGCGTGCTGCGCGGGCGAGTCGCTCGAGAGCCAGCGGATCGTCGAGACCAAAGAAGGCGCGCCATGCGTCGATGCTCTGCGGATCCATTGTCGGCGTCTGGGGACGATGTCGGAGTGTTGTTCCGGATTTGGCGCGCGCCGCATGATCACGCACGAGCGTTTCAAGAAACTCGGTTGCGGTGAGCAACCGACAGCGGCGCTTGCGTGCGTCGCGCAGAACGGTTCGGTCGCCCGAGACCACGGTGAGCCGACGCGGCGCAGTGCACTGAGCCACGAGGTTGGCGATGATTTCGTCTGCGGTCTTGCCCGCGCCTGAGTAGCGGAGCGAGACTCCAGCGATCGGCCCTGTCGGTCGGTTGCGGCGCGGTCCATCGCACACCAAGCAGACCGCGTCGCCCCGATAACGACTGTCCGCGATCAGTTGTGCGAGCCCCTCTTCGTCCACCCCTGCAATATCGGGGGGCAGAACCCCCGTGACATGCAGGATGTTGTTGGCATCGACGAGGACGGGCATGGGTGGCGCCGCAGAGTGTCTCATGAATGCACCATCAGGGGACCTGCTTGCATTTCCCGCGGAAACATGGTTCAATGAGCGGCTCGACACCCCCCCAAGGACCCACAGAGCATGCCCATCCGAGTCAAGACCCGAGGCAACGAGACCGCCGAGCAGATGCTGCGCCGCTTCAAGAAGTTGTGCGAGCGTGAAGGCATCACCAAGGATGTGAAGAAGCGGCAGTACTACGAGAAGCCCTCGGAGATTCGTCGCCGAGAGTCGATGCGCCTGCCGCAGAAACTCTTCGCGATTCGTATGGAGGCCGCTGCCGCTGCGGTTCGTGGTGGCGGCGGAGGTGCGCGTGGCAAGTCTGCGACCGGCGGTCGTGCAGGCGGTCCGCGTGGCAGCCGTTCGGGCGGGCGATCGTCAGGTCCGCGCTCGGGCGGTTCGCGCGCGTGAGAGCAACGCGGTCCATGCAGTTCAGCCGTTGTCGCCTGGGGCATGAGTTGAGCACGGGCGCTGAACTTCGGAGCTGAACCCTCGGGTTGGACCCTGTCGCTGATGGTTCGCCCCTCGACGAAGAACAACTCGGAATCGGCGCGTGTGTTTGCCGTGAGGGCAGCGCAGTTGCTCGCCGACCTGAAGTGCACCGAAGTGATGGTGATCGATCTGGTGGGTCGTTCACAGGTGTGCGACTTCATGGTGCTTTGCTCGGGAACGAGCGCGCGACAGATGAAGTCGGTCGGTGAGTCGATTGACAAGCTCGGTTCGCAGATGGGGTCGCCCGCGTGGCGGATGGACAGCGATGCCGGCAGCAGTTGGATCGTCGTGGACTTCATTGATGTGGTCGTGCACCTCTTCGAGGCGCGTCAGCGTGCGTTCTATGACCTCGAGGGACTGTGGCGTGAGGCGCCGCGCGTGGCATGGCGGTCTGCGGATCGCACCGCCGCAGGTTGACGCTGCGCAGCGATACGCTGTACGAATGCTCAAAGCCATTCTGATCGCATTCGCCGTTTCACCGGCGGTGGCACAACAGCCCTCGGACACCCCGCCCGCTGAGAAGTCGGATGCGCCCGCTGCGATCGTGCGCGAGGGGACAGAGGTGATGATCGATGGACCTGGGGGAAAACTGGCTGGAACGCTGCTCCTGCCAAAGGGTGCGCAGGGGGCAACGAAGCCGCCCGCGGTGGTGTTCATCACGGGGAGCGGACCGCAGGACCGCGATGAGACGCTCTTTGGTCATCGCATGTTCGAGCCGATCGCACTCGCCTTGGCGGCGGACGGTATCGCGTCGCTGCGCTGCGATGATCGCGGGATTGGAGCATCGACGGGGGACTTCGCCGCGGCAACGACGAATGACTTCGCGGCAGATACGCGCGCACAGATTGAGTGGCTCCGAACGCAGGGGCAGGTGGATCCTGCGCGCATCGGAGTCATTGGGCACAGCGAGGGAGGACTGATCGGCACGCTGCTTGCCGGGGCTGAGCCACCCGCGTGTGCGTTCGCCGTTCTGCTCGCTCCACCCGCGGTCTCAGGGCGGGAAATCTTGAGTCAGCAGTCGAAGGACATTCTGATTTCGATGCAGGCGGACGCCGCATGCGTCGCCTTCGCGACCGAGATGCATGGATTGATGATGGACACGGCGATCGAGGGAAAGTCGGAAGCGGAGATGCGAGAGGCAGTCGCGGCGTGTGTCAGCGCGCAGCTGGCGTGCAACAAGAACTTTCCCGCGACGGAGGCGATAATCGCTGCGGCGACCGATCAAGGAGTGAAGCAGATGCGTTCGCCTTGGGTGCGTGTCTTTCTGACGCTTGATCCGCAGCCTTCCATCGCGCGCCTTGGCGTTCCAGTGCTCGTGCTGTTTGGGGAACGGGATCTGCAGGTGAGTCCGCGGCAGAATCTCGGGCCTTTCGAGACCGCCGCTGCGCGCGCCCCCGTGCGACCTGTGATTGAAGTGGTTCCCGGAGTCAATCACCTGTTTCAGCGATGCGCCCTCTGCACGCTCGATGAGTACGCGCGAATCAAGTCGGGGATGAGTCCGGATGTCGTGAAAAAGATTTCCACGTGGGTGGCGAAGACTGCAGGCGTGGCGTCGGCTGCACCTCCCGCCGAACCAGCGTCATCGCGTTGAAGGTGCGGCCGTCGCGCGTGAACTTCCGTTCATAGTTCGTGCCGACCACTTCGCCGGGTCGTGCCGATGTGGGTGGGATGAACGGACGCCGTTCAAACAGAGTGGCATGCATCTCGGCGTGGCGTTCGTACCACTGCCAGAGTGCCGCATGATCGGTGACAAGGCGCAGTTCTCCACCAGGTGCGAGCACGCGGTGGAAGTGCGTCAGCGTGTCGGTCTGTACGACGCGCCGCTTGTGGTGACGCCCCTTCGGCCATGGGTCGCTGAAGTAGATGTGCACCACGTGCGCGATGCGGTCCGCCAGGCGGTGGCGGAAGAGATCGCCCGCATCGGTCAGCAGGATGCGGACATGCTCGAGCTTGTTTCGCCGAAGACGATCGGCAGTGGAACGCCAGAAGTCGGCGGTCCACTCGATGCCGAGGAAGTTGCTCTCTGGTTGGATGGCTGCTTGCTGGCAGAGGAAGGTTCCCTTGCCTGAGCCGATCTCGATCTCAAGTGGATTCGACGGGCACGCGAAGAGCGCACGCGGATCCCATGCCCCTGCCTCATGCGGAGGCATGTCGGCATCGCGCAAACCGAAGTGACCGATGTCGAGGCGCTTTCCGCGTGCAGGATCCATCGCATCACTCGGCAGTGGACGCATCTTCCTGATCGCGCGCAACGGCGCGCGAAGCGAGCCGCACGCAACGGAGGCAGATGAACGCCTCGGGGAACGCCGGGCTCTGAAAGAGGCGGTCTGTTCGCTCCTCAAGGCACATGGTGCACTTCGTTGGGGCTGCCTCGGGGCGGTCGCTCGCTTGGGCAGTGACCGTGAGTGCCCACGCGGCACGCAGGCAGTTGCCGCAGATGCAGGAGCCGTGGTGTCCCTCGACCATCGGACGGTCGAGCGTCCACGGTGTGTGGCAGAAGTCGCAGAGGACATCTTCCATGCGGACATGGTTTGGATCGGTGCCTTCGCGCCGCACGCTCCGAGCATAGTTGCGCACGTGCTGCGCTAGTCTGTGCGGCGATGTCACGAGGACCATCCCTCGCGCAGAAATGCCAGTTCGTTTTCGCGGCGGCTGCCATAGTGATTCTCGCGGGCGCGCTGGTTGTGCCGTGGCTTCGCCTGGAGTGGGTCGTGGATGAGAGCCAGCGCGAGACGTCCCGCCAGTTGGCGGAGACCTGGGCGCAGAATGGCTTTGCTCTGACGCGCACGGCGGGCATCCCGATCCCGATTCGGGTCGTGCAGGTTGATCAGATTGAGAGCAGTGGAATCAGCGATCCCTTTGTCGATGCCGCCGAGCGCGCATTTTCAGCGAACCCGACACAGACGGAAGTCTTCGAGGCGGTGCAGTCCTCGGAGGGGATGGTCTATCGATACGCGCTCGCGCTGCGCGAGACGCAGTGGCGGGCGATCCAAGACCGACAGTTCGTGGACTTCGCGGCTCGTGCCTCGGATGTGGCGCTCGGTGATCCGCTTCGAGCGGTACTGGTGATCGAACGCACCAGCCAGTTCGCCGCAGGTCAGATCGCGTCGAACCGTTGGTACCTCGTCGTGAGCGGCGTGGTGGCCGTCGTGCTCGCAGTCGTCGTCTTCTGGTGGATCTTGACGCAACTGATCTTTTCTCCCGTGCGCCGACTGCGCGACAGCATGGAGCGAGTGCGTCGCGGCGACCTGACGGTGCGCAGCAACCTGCGCACGGGCGATGAGTTGGAGGAACTGTCGAGGGCATTCGATCAGATGCTGGATGAGCTTGATCGCGTGCAGAATTCGCTTCGGGCGATGAATGAGTCGCTCGATCTGAAGGTCGTGCAACTTTCGGAGGCGAATGTCGGGCTTTTCGAGTCCAACAGGCTGAAGAGCGACTTTGTGGCGAGCGTGTCGCATGAGCTGCGGACGCCCCTCAATTCGATCATCGGGTTTGCGGAACTGCTTGTGGAGATGGCGCGGAAGGATGCGGACGCCGATCCGAAGCGGCAGCGTTATGCGGCAAACATCCTGACGAGCGCACGAATGCTTCTGGAGATGATCAATGAACTCCTCGACATGGCCAAGATTCAAGCGGGTCGCATGTCGGCGAGCGTGGTGACGTCGAGCATCGCGGACCTGCTCGAGGGGCTCCAAGCGATCATGAAGCCGCAGGCGATGTCAAAGTTGATCGAGATGGAGGCGGAGGTGGAGGCGGACATCCCGTCGGTGGAGACGGACCCTGGGAAACTGCAGCAGATCCTCTACAACTTTCTCTCGAACGCGATCAAGTTTTCGCCGCCTGGCAGCACGATTCGAATCGAAGCGGTGCACACCACGCTCGAGTCGCGTCCTGCTGTTCGCATCGCGGTCGTGGATCAGGGACCTGGAATCGCCTTCGATCTGCAGGAGACGGTCTTCGAGAAGTTCAGGCAGATTGATGCGAGCCATACGCGCTCGCATGGAGGCACGGGACTCGGTCTGGCGATCTGCCGTGAATTGGCGCAGATCCTGGGCTGCACGGTTGGTCTGATTTCGGAGCCGGGGCGTGGCGCGACCTTCTTTGTCACGGTGCCTGTGCTCTACCGCGTGCGCGAGCGGAAGCCACTGCTTCCGACGGCGGCGGAGAATGACGGACGATCGCGTTCAGCACCGATGGGCTGAATCATTCGGCGCGTGCAGGGTGCTCGCGGCGCGCGTCCGCCGTGTGTGCATCGTGTGTCCGCAGGCCCTGCCTGCATGCCGTACCTTCTTGCCGTGCAGTTCCTGCTCGAAACGATGCGGCTTGGTCTGTCGAATCTTCGTCGGCATGCGCTGCGTTCGATTCTGACTTGTCTTGGCATCATTCTTGGTGTTGCTGCGGTCATTGTGGTGGTCGCCATTGGTGAGGGGAACAAGCGAACTGCGCTTCGTGACATTGCTGCGCTTGGTGCACGCAACATCATCGTGCGGAGTTCGAAGCCGCCGGATGTGTCTTCCACCACGCAAGCCCGCACCTTCCTCTCGCGGTATGGGCTGCTGTATGAGGATGCGCGACGCCTGGAGTCAGGACTGGAAGGTCTCGTCATCATTCCACTGAAGGCGGTCGGGAGCGAGGTCAGCCGAGGTGCATTTCGCACGACGGCTCAGTGCTTCGGCACGGTGTCTGAACTGGCGCACGTCGCCAATCTTCAGCCGCAGCCAGGTGGGCGATACCTGAGCGATCATGATGTGGCGACGTACGCACCTGTGGCGGTGCTCGGCGATGAGATTGCGCGGCAGATGTTCCCGGCGCGTGATGCGCTCGGGCAGGACTTCCGCATCGATCAGCAGGTGTTCCGTGTGGTGGGAGTGCTGCAGCCGCAAGGACTTTCCGGCGGAGCGGGCAGTGCGCTCGTCGGTCGTGATCTCAACCGAGACATCCACGTGCCCATGACGACGGCCGAGCGGCAGTTCGGTGACATCGTGCTTCGAGGGTCGTCGGGATCGTTCAGTGCGGAGGAGGTGCAGTTGAGCGAGGTGTATGTCACCGCGCCAAGCACGGATTCGGTCGCTGAGATCGCTGCGCGTGTCGAGCGCGTGATCGAGATCGCACACCCTGGCATGACCGATGTGCAGATCGTTGTGCCATGGGAATTGCTCGAAAATGCGCGGCGTGCGATGGTGGTGTGGAACATCATGCTCGTGTCGATCGCGGCGATCAGCTTGCTCGTTGGGGGTATCGGCATCATGAACATCATGCTTGCAAGTGTCACGGAACGCACACGCGAAATCGGCATTCGGCGCGCGCTGGGTGCGACGCGTCGGCACATCGTGCTGCAGTTCCTCGTCGAGACGGGATCACTCTCGGCGGTCGGCGGAGTCATCGGCATCCTGCTTGGCATCGTGGTCGCCTTTGGGCTTGGACAACTCGTCGAGTTGCTGCGTTCGCTACCGATGTTCCGCGGGGCGTTCGGGCGCGTGTCTCTTGAGCCCGTGATCACGCTCTGGTCAATCGTCGTGAGCTTCGGGGTCGCCGCCGCTGTTGGACTTGTGTTTGGAACCTACCCGGCCGTGGTGGCGAGTCGGAAGGATCCTGTCGTTGCACTGCGCCATACGTGAGCGCACTTTGGGGGGCGCGCGTCCGCATGTCTGACTCGGCTCGCCTAGGCTGCGTTGTATGAGTGAGCGCATTCCGCCTGTTTCCAACGTTCCCGTGACAGGGGAGTCCCTTCGCACGCTCATTGGTGCGGATGCACGGGCCGTGCTCGAAATCGGTGCGCATCATGGCACGGAAACACGCATGCTGTTGGATGCGTTCCCTGTGGCGCATATTCATGCGTTCGAACCTGATCCGCGCGCTCTGGAGGTGCACCGCAAGTCCGTGCGACACCCGCGAGCGACACTGCATGCGATGGCCATCGGTGCGGTGAACGGTCGTGCGGAGTTTCATGTCAGCAGCGGAATGCCCCCGGACATCGATCCGATCATCGCCGCGGAGTATCCGAAGGGGTGGGATCAGTCCGGTTCGCTTCGTGCGCCGAAGGGGCACCACAAGGCCCACCCATGGTGCCAGTTTGTGCGAACGATTTCAGTCGAGGTTCGGACGCTCGATGCGTGGTCCGCCAAGCACGCGCAGGGGAGGATCGACTTTATCTGGGCGGACATGCAGGGGGCGGAGGGTGATCTGGTGCGGGGCGGAGCATCCACACTTGCGCGGACTCGCTTCCTCTACTGCGAATACAGCGATCGCGAACTCTACGAGGGCGAGCCAACCCTCGCGGCGCTGCTCGACATGCTTCCGACTTGGGAAGTGGTTCGCCGACTGCCGAATGACGTGCTCGTCCGAAACACGGCGTGCCGCTGAAGCGGTCACTTGCGTCGGTAGACGATCACATCGCCATTGTTCCAGTCCACCCAGCCATGCAGCCGACGGTGCTCCGACCAGTGGCGATCGAGTGGGCCCTTTGCGTTCACATCGATCGTGCGTGGATACAGCACGATGAGCCAACGGATGTCCGAGTCGAGCGCATCGAGATGCCGCCCGCCTGACCCTGTCGGCACAATGTCGATGTCCTTCAGGACCGCGTAGTACGCCAGCACATTGTCAGCAAGCCCCACCGTTCCGATGCGAGCGGTTGTCGGTTCCTTGGCAAGAATCCACTCCACCGCATCGCGCAGCGGCTGCTTGGGCGGCAATCGCATCGTGTGAATGGTCCACGGAGTCGCGACGGCAAGGACGATGACTGTTGCGATGAGCTGTCGTCGCGCAGCATGATGTTCGGTTGGCGTTTGGCGAGTCATCCATGCGACGATGTCGCTGCCTCCGAGCACCATCGCCGCGATGCATCCTGGGAGTGCGAAGAGACCGAAGCGTGCATACATCCAACTGCCCCCGAGTTCCGTGCCCAGTGCCACCACCGGGAGACCAAGAAGCATGAGTGCAAGTGGCATGCGGCGTGGCGCGTCTCGGACGGCGCCGACGAGTCCAACACAGACAAGCGCGAGAGCGGGAAGAGCGGCCCAACTCCATGCGCCACCAAGCCCAAGCAGCAGGTGAAGTCCCTCCGGCGAGAGGAGCGATGGTTCATTGCCGTCGAGCGCGGCGAACTCTCGGCGGATTCGAAGCATGTCAGGAAGAAGCGGTGTGAGCAGTGTGCATGCGGTGACTGCTCCAAGGCAGAGCGCCGCAAGCGCTGTGGCAGGAACCCGCAGCGCGGAGCCGTCGCGGCGAGCCACGAAGATGCAGAGAAGCAGTGTGATGCCTTGTCCGATCGGGAGTCCTGCAAAGACCAGATGCGACCAGATGCCCAGTGCGGTGATGAGTGCGCATGTCAGCAAGCACGCGAGGCACGAGCGGCGCATGCCACGGAGCAGCAGCGCTGTCGAAGTCGCCGCACAGAGGATCATGAGTGAGTAGCCGCGTGCCTCACAGGACTCGAGCACCACGATCGGTGCCATCGCGGTGGCGGCGGCCGCAGCTGCCGGGAGAATGCGGGACGGCCTCTGCATCCAACGGCATGTCTCGTGCATGAGCCAAGCCATCGCCCCAATGGCAAGGACCCCGGCGACAAAGGCAGGCATACGAAGGATCACCTCATTGACACCGCCCGACAGAGTCAGTGCACACCATGAGAGCAGCGTGTGCATGACATGGTTCGATGGGACGAAGTATGTGCCGATGATGGGACCAGGTCCATGCTGGGCGTAGTCGATCAGGGCGGAGATCTCGTCGTACCAGAAGCTCTCGGTGATTCGCCAGATCCGCTCGGTCACACCGAGGGCGATGATGGCTCCAGTGATCAGCAGCAGGCGCGCAGTGAGTGATGCAGCAGGGCGCGGCGCGGCAGGTTCGATCGGTGGGCTCGATGTCCAACGAGCAATCAGCAGACCGATGATCCACCAACTCGCGGCGCATGCGGCTGCCGCGATCCGCCACCAGTGTGCGCCCTCCAAGGTGACGGCGCGAACATCGACTCCTTGCCGTTCAGCAACAACAGGATGTGTCAGCCACCCGGCGAGTGTGTCCGTCGGCGTCCATGCAACCCACGCACAGAGTGCAGTGACAGGGAGCGCAAATGCCATCCACCTGCCGTTCATACGCCGCTCTCTCCTGGCCACGTCAGCGAGCCATCCTCATGTGCGGCGTCGGCGCTTCGTGCTGTCCGCGATTTGCTTCCGAGTCTGCCCTCCGGAACGCGCCGCAGCAGCGGAAGGATTCCTGCACGTGCGAACGATGATGTGAGAAACAGCACGGTGTAGGCGTTCTCATGTGACCCCATGGTGCGCAAGATCCAGCCGCCAAGCAATGATCCGCCAAGCAGGGCGCCCGCATTGAGAAAGAGGTAGGAAGTCATCAGGCTGGTCCGATCAGAGGGACGTGATACATCAAGAAGCAGGAGGAACGTCGCCAGTTCATAGGCAGCCCATGCGATGCCGGCGCCAGACATGAGCAGCATGATTGTCCAGACGCCAGCGGGCATCGCCATCAGTGCCCCATGGATGGCAAGGAGAATGCTGCCAACGACAAGAACGCGGCGTGCACCATGCGATGCGGCCATTGCGCCAAACACCGCGGATGCGATGCTCTTGCACAGGAACATCAGTGAGACTGCGACGAAGTACATCGTGTTGGAAAAGTGCAGATGTCCGATGAGGTAGGAGCCAACAAAGGGGCTCGAGATCTGCAGCGCAATCTGGAAGAGGAGCATGAACAGCAGAAGGTTCCGCTCCGGACCAGCGAGCGGGCGCAGCGGGAGGCGGAGCGGACTGATCGTCTTCTGACTCCAGTTCCCAGGAGGCGGTTCGCTCTGAAGCCACAAGAAGCGCGTGGAAACTCCACGCCCAAGTGCGGCGAGCAGGAACATGCCGGCGAATGCAAGCAGTTCCCATGGACCTGTGTGTGCGGCATCGTGCGGAAAGGTCGACTGCGACGCATCCGTGCTGCGCCCGAGCCAGAGCACTACGCCCGCGGCGGCGAGCCCTCCGAGCGTCGCCAACTGGCAGATGCGCGTTCGGATGCCGAAGTAGCGCGGACGAATGTCGCTCGGAATGAGCGCGCCAACCCATGCGGTCCATGCAGGACCGGCGCCGAGTGCGGTGCCCCAGTAGACGGCGAGTGTTGCGAGCAGCATGGGCATCGGGATTGATCCCATCCATGCGGCGATGATCAGGGGAACAAAACTGCATGACTGCACCGTTGCGCACAAGATGACCCATCGGCGCGGGCTGTGCAGCGCTTGGATGCCCCACGGCGACACCAGTTGCAGCGTCGCTCCAAGCAGGAAGGGGATGCTGAAGCAGAGCCCCGCTTCGACTTCACTGAAGCCGAGGGCGAGGGCGAACGGGATGAAGAACATCTCGCCGACACCGACCATGAAGGAGTACAGCGCACCGTCTGTGGTGCACACCGAAAGATCGGTGCGGAGTTTCCGAGACCGCGTCAGCATGCGAAGGGGACAACCTACGCCAAGCAAGCGCAGCGCGGTCGGTGCCCGTCCGCCTGTGATTCAGTTCGTTGGGAGAGCGAAACTCGCGGTCGCAGTCAGGGACCGAGATTGCCGCCGCCCGTCGCACCAGTGGCTGAGCCAGTCGAAAAGCCTCGGAGCGTCGCGAAACTAAACGGCACCGTCATCGACACGTAGCGGGGCCCGCCGCGGCGGGCTTGCCTCGGAGGAGGCAGGAACGAGTAACCGCCCAGTGCTCGGTGCACATAATCAGGCGCGCGCACAATGAGCGACTCCTGGTAGTAGTCGATGAACGCCCAGTCTGCCTCCCATGCTTCGGGCTCGACAACAGACTTGATGAGTTGAATCAGTCGCCGCGCCGCCTCTTCAGCAGTCTCGCGGGGACCACTATCACCACCGCTTCCAAAGAGGCTGCCGCCACCACCGCCGCCGCCACCACCACCGCCACCACCCATTCCACCACCGCCACCACCCATTCCACCGCCGCCACCACCCATTCCACCACCGCCGCCACCACCGCCACCAAAACCCGCACCTTGGTTGAGCGCGAAATCGAGGTTGAAGTTTGGCGCATTGTCAAAGTAGGGGACGGTGTAAAGCAAGTCCTTGATCGGATACAGCTTGGTGACAAGAGACCCGCGGCGCGAAAGATTCTCGCGCGTGCCGACCTCCAGAAAGCCTGGACGAAGCTGCCAAGTGCACGACGATTCTGCGGGGAGTTGTGCGAGTACATACTCGAGTGCGTCGAGCGCCGTGAGGCTCGGCAGTTGCATCGTGATGGGTTCGTCGGGATCCATTCCGTCAGGGTTCTTGTCGCTTCGCCAGCGTGGAACCATGGCGACATTCGTCGCTTCCGCAATGAACTTGAGCGCATCACGCGCAGGAGTCTCATCGAAGGTCACTGGCAAGCGTGTGTTCAGCAGTGCGAAGAGCACATCCTGTGGCTCACTCGCCAACTCGGTGGCTTCCGCTGGTGCGCCTTGGGTTTGCGTAGTGACGGTCGGGGCAACCGCGTGAACCGTGATCCCACTTGTCGCAGTCCCGGGCTTCGCAGCATCCGACTTCTTCACGGGTGGGGCCGCTGGGGGATTCGGCTGCGCGGGCGGCTTCGTCTGTGCCGCGACCGCGCAGGCGCACAGCAGCGCGGCGCCGACCGTACACAGCGCTCGATTCAAGATGTTTGGACCCGAAGGTGGAGCCATGGCGAATGCCTGTCGAGGAGGATCTGATCGTTGAACCTGCCTCATTCTACGGACGGGCAGCGCAATTGCAGCGCGATTCTGCTCTCTTCCAAGCAAATCAGCGACATGGCATTTGCAGCAACGGCAATGCGGCTGTCCCAAGGCGCGGTCCGAAGGGCGCCAAGGGCGCGGCTGCGTTCTGCCACGAGGTAACACGCCGTGTCGTCAAACGCCAACTGCCGCAGAAAGCGAACAAGCAGCGCTTGGGATGCGCATGCACGCTCGACATCTCCATCGCTTGTCAGTTCGGTGCTGCCCAGCATGAGCGCAAGTCCATGACCTGGTCGTGCGCTCTGTGCATTCGCACCTCGGCTGCTTTGACCACTGAGCGCGAACGCGCCGTGCATATCGGGCGGCGGCGGATCCAACTGCGCAGCCGCAAGTCCAGGCGAGCCAAGTTGCACAGCAAAGAGAGCCTGACGCGCCGCATCCACCAGCGCTCGGTGATGAGACGGAACACCGCCAAGTGCGAGATCCGCTTCGAGCAACCAACCGAATACTCCGACGAGGACACCGCGCGGCGTGTCCTTCCAGCACTTGTCGATCGCTTCGGCGAGTCGTTCACGGTCCACCAGCGGATCACCACCGCGTTCACAGGAGGCAAGCGCAGCGAGAAGAAGCGACTGTTCGAGGGGATCGCCCTCGATGGTGAGTGGAGCGGCAGCGGCGCCATCGTTTGCTCCGCGGGCATTGGGGCTCGCTGGTTTGTTGCAGCGCGCGAGAAGCGCACTTCGGTAGTCGCTCCGAAGCGCAGGAAGTTCTGGACACGCGGGCACTTCCCTCGGGAGCGCCGCGCACGCCATCACGATCCATGCGACGGCTTTCGCATCCTTGCGTGGATCGGTCTCCACTTCATCGATACGGTCGAGAGCGCAGAGGATTTTCGCTGAAATCGTGGCTGCACGCTGCGCCACGGGACCTCCATGCGAGCGCGAAAACTTGGCAAGTGCTGCCGCTGCGAGTGCCTGTTCGGCGGGACCCGCAAACAGCGTCGCATCCGCACGTTCCGCGGGCAGGTAGTCGCCTCGAAGTCCAAGCGCTTGCAGGGCGCTGCGCTGCTGCGAAGGTTGATCGCTCTCGTCGGCTTTGGGATCGATCAGCGAGCGTTCAAACCATGCCACGATGCCCTCAGAGCACGCATCGATGTCACGGATCAACTGCGCCCCACGCTCCACCGGCACAAGGCGCATGCCACGGTGCACGATGACAGGCGCGCTCCCTGCTGCGGGCTGCACGACACGCGTTGCGTCAAAGCGGTAGATCGCCACGCGCTCGTCGGCGGGCAGTTGATCGAGATCGCGCGCAGGCAATCCGACCTGAAGCGCCAGCGAAAGAAGAGTCTGGTCTGGGGCACTTGCGGCGTTCAGAGCCTGAAGGACCCCAGGATGAGCGAGCGCCCACTCACTGCCGCGGCGCAGAGCCATGCCATCGAGGGCAGGTTGAACCTCGCGCGCAGCTTGCGCGAAGTTCGTGCCGAGCAGCGGTTCAAACTCGCTGCCGACTTCCAGTTCGAGCGTCACGCGTTCAAATGGAATCGCCTTGTCGACTCTGCTTGGCGTGCTGGTCCACCGACGCATGGCGTCTTCAATCGCTGTACTCAGTGCCGTCGCGACCGCGCCAGGCGATCTTGCACTACCAACCCCGACCACCTGCCCGTCGAGGCGGAGCAGGACCGAAGCGGAGTGAAAGTCATCGCGAAGTCCAGCAGGTGCCGTTCTTTCGCTGATTCCAGTATCGAGAGCCAATCGGCAGGAGGTCCATGCTGCAACTGCACTATCACTTGTGGGTGGAACGGCGCTGGTTTGAGTCGCACACAGGGTGAGTTTGCAAAAAAGCGCAGCGGAGGTGGACATTGCGCCAAGTCGGTGCATATTCCCCATGGTAGATCGGTCCCAAGCGGTTTGGTTCGATCTCCAGCGTCCGGTTTAGATGTTGCCAATGTCACTCTCTGCTGTGTTTAGAAGTGAGGTTTCGAAGCAGCCAATCCTGCTGCTGACAATGCTGTCCTACTTGGCAATCCTCTGATACGAACGCCATTTCTTGGCACCGCACCCCCCTCAAAGGGGAGGCGGGGCGGATGGGGAGACTCGCCCGCGCACGAAGGTGTAGCGGGTGCCGGAAAGCGCGACGGCCTGCGATTTTTCGCAGGCCGTCGTCGCTTTTGCAGATGTTTGTTCTCGCGTAACGAGCGGTTGTGACCCTGCTCAGTCGAGTTTGATCTTGTCGGTGCCGAGTGCGCCGTGGTCGTCCATGCCGCCGCGGGTTGGCTTCGGTCGCTTTGGAACAACGAACGCATCGTCCGCCGCGCCTGCGCCATCGGGCTTGCCGCCAACATCGCCCGCGCCCCACTGTGCGCGCTTGAGGCTGAGGCCGATCTTGCGGTCGTCGGTATCGACGCGCAGGATCTTCACATCGACTTCCTGACCAGGCTTCACCACATCGAGTGGGTTTTCGATCTTCTGATCGCTCAGTTCGGAGATGTGCAGCAGACCCTCAAGACCATCCTCGAGTTCCACAAACACGCCGAAGTTCGTGA